>Ga0299913_10003774_pt1 | contig 12514 bp, 11 predicted proteins | sample RVTome_9_FD_201360 | JGI IMG/M metagenome (GOLD analysis project Ga0299913, IMG submission 201360) | Soil microbial communities from uranium-contaminated site in the Upper Colorado River Basin, Wyoming, United States - RVT155D38 (version 2) ... | reverse complement strand
CGACTCGGGTGTGGACGTCACGGCGCTCGCGGCCAACCTCCGGATCGCGGTGGCCGGCGGCTCCGCGCTGCCGGTGGAGGTGCACAAGGACTTCGAGCAGCGCTTCGGTGTCACCATCCTCGAGGGCTACGGACTCTCCGAGACGTCACCGGTGGCGAGCTTCTCCCGTCTCGGCCAAGGGGTGCGCGTCGGCTCCATCGGCACGGCCGTGCCCGGCGTTGAGATGAAGCTGATCGAGCCCGGCACCTGGAAAGAAATCGATGACGACGGCGCTGACAGTGGTGGGACGGTCGGCGAGATCGCGATCAAGGGCCACAACATCATGAAGGGCTACTACAACCGCCCCGACGCCACCGACGAGGCGATCCAGGACGGCTGGTTCCGCTCCGGTGACCTGGCCCGCCGCGACGAGGACGGCTGGTACTACATCGTCGACCGGTCCAAGGACATGATCATCCGCGGCGGCTACAACGTGTACCCGCGCGAGGTCGAGGAGGTCCTGATGACGCACCCCGACGTCTCGCTGGCCGCCGTGATCGGCGTCCCGCACGAGAGCCACGGCGAGGAGATCAAGGCCGTGGTGATCCGCAACAAGGACGCCACCCTGACCGAGGACGAGCTGATCGCCTGGGGCAAGGAGCAGATGGCCGCCTACAAGTACCCCCGCCTGGTGGAGTTCGTCGACGGGCTGCCGATGACCGCCACCGGCAAGATCCTCAAGCGCGAGCTCAGCTGAGGCACTTGACCCACGCCCCGGGCCGGAGGAGCGTGGCGGCTCTCGGGCGCGTGGCCGGAAGTGCCGGCCTCGGCGTATCTGAACCGAGGAGCCTCACATGGGAATGTTCATGGACGTGCACAATCTGGAGGGTGGGGTCACCGCGGCCGACGTCGCCGGTGCCCACCAGAAGGACGTCGACATCCAGGAGAAGTACGGCGTCAACTACCAGCACTACTGGGTCGACGAGGAGCATGGCAAGATCTTCTGCCTGGTCGAGGCGCCCGACGCCGAGACCGCGGTGCGCGTGCACCGCGAGGCGCACGGCCTCGAGGCCGAGGAGATCTGGCCGGTGATTCAAGGGGCCTGACGACAGGGGGCGGCGACGGTGACTCTCGGGCGGGTCGTGGGTCTGAGCATCGCCGTGCTGATGGTGGTGGTCGGCGGCATCTTCACGTTCCAGGGCCTCGGCTACCTCGAGGGCAGCCCGATGACCGGCGAGGACACCTGGGCCTTCGTCGGCCCGATCGTCGCCGGGCTCGGGGTCGCGCTCGGCATCGTCGTCGTGCAGAACATCCGGAGGCCATGAAGAGCCGGACGTCATACGGACGGAGCCAACGCTTGCTCTGTCGTGTCCGAGGACATCGGTGACACATATGTCTCAGGACATCGGTGACACTAGCGATCCTGGGGCTGGTAGCGGCGGGTGTAGTCGAGGGTGAGGGTTCGGGCGAGCACGTCGTTGACGAAGATCGCTGCGAATGCCCCGGTGCGGAAGACGACTGCGGGTTGTGCCTGGTGGCGGCGGCCGAGTCCGATGAGGAGGCCGTCGAGTCCGATGCTGCCGGTCGCGCTGACGATGTGTCGGGTCAGGATGGTGATCTCTGTGGGGAGGTCGGGCACGGTGGCCAGGGGGCCCAGGTCGAACCGCTGGTGCGGGGTGAGTTTGTCCAGGACCATGTTGCGGCGGTTGTTGAATCCCTCGCGATACTCATCGAGCAGGCCCTGCAGTTGGGCGAGGTCCGCGGCAACGGGTCGCCGGCTCAGCCATTTCTGGACACGCTGGTGGCTGCGTTCGTTCTTCCCGCAGGTCTGAGGGTGGGAGACGCTCGATGAGATCGCTCGGACCCCGAGGTCGATCAGGCGTCGTTCGAACACGCTGACCCAGCCACGTCGTCGGCCGGAGAACGCGTTGCCGTTGTCGGTCAGCAGCTGGACTGGGAGCCCGTAGCGCTCCACGGCCAGGCAGAACGTGGTCCACACGTCGTGGCCGTTCTCAGAAACCGCTGCCTGAAGGGCCAGATCGACCCGGGAGCAGTCGTCGGTCAGCTGCAGCACCGTGACGGTGCGGCCGCAAGCGAGTCGATAGTCGAACCCGTCAAACTGCCATAGCGCGTTGACCTCGGTCCGCTCGAAGCGGAGGACCCGGCGGCGGGGTTTACGTTGAGGGACCTTCTCGAGCTGGCCGCGCTCGTCGAAGACCTTGTTCACCGTTGACCTGGCCGGTAGGCCTCGATCGGCCGGCCAGGCCGACCCCGGCCCGGTGCCAGCCGCGATCTGTTCCTCAAGCCGCATCAACACCGCGTCCGCGCCATAGTCCCACCCGGCGTCGGCCTCCTGCTTGCGGATCGTGATCAGCACGTCCTCGAGCTCAACCGACAACCTGGTAGGCGACGACCTGGGCCGCCGCGAGTCGGGGTAGAAGCCCTCGACCCCAATCGCGTGGAACCGGGCCACGTACTTGTAGAACGTCTTGCGGCTGATCCCCAGAGCCCGGCACGTCGCCGACACGTTCATCCCCGACGATCCAGGCTCCACAAACCTCGCCACCGCCGCGGCTACTGCTGCCTGCACGGCAACCCCGTCTCTGCCCATCACCCATGGTGATCAGGCGGTCAGGTGTTACCGATGTCCTCGGACTTCCTGTGTTACCGATGTCCCCGGACTTCACAGAGCAAACGCTTGCTCCCTCCGTATGACGTCCGGCCGCCCGACCGACCTACGCGAACGGGTCGGGCGTGGCGCCGGGGAGCCGGGCGAGCAGCTCGCGCGCCTGGGCGGCGACCTTGTGCTCGACGAGCACCTCGTAGCGGGTGGCAACGACCTGGGTGACCGAGGAGAAGTCGCGCTGGCCGCGGGTGAGGCCGTAGCCGATCAGGGCCCAGATCACTCCGAACAGGGCGCCGATCAGGATGGTCGAGAGGATCACGCCGAGGACGTCCTCCTCGGTGAACAGCGCGAAGATCAGGCCCACGAACAGGCCCAGCCAGATGCCGGAGAGCAGGCCCCCCGCGGCGACCCGGCCGGTGGTCAGGCGGCCGGTGATGCGCTCGATCCGCTTCAGGTCGGTGCCGACGATCATGCACTGCTCGACCGGGAACTTCTGGTCGGAGAGGAAGTCCACCGCCTTCTGCGCCTGGGCATAGTCCTCGTAGACCGCCAGGGACTGTGGGTACTCCAGCGGCAACGGTGACCGGGGGTTGGACCCTGAGAGCATGCTCATGCCTCCAGTGTGCCGGGTCGCGCTCTAACCGCCGAGGCCGGCGTCGCGGGCCAGGGCCACCATCTCGGCCCGGTTGCGGGCATGCAGCTTGGCGAGGATGTCGCTGACCCGGTTGCGCACCGTCTTGTCGCTGAGCACCAGCCGCCGCGCGATCTGCCCGTTGTCGAGTCCTTGCGCGATCATCTCCAGGACCTCGTGCTCCCGCGGCGACAGGTGGGGGAACGGGCTCGCCGGGGCCTGGCGGCCGCTGGCGAAGAACGCCAGCACCCGCTCCGCGATCCCGGCGCCGAACACCGCCTCGCCGCGGGCGACGCCATCCACCGCCCGCTCGATGTCCAGGCCGTCGGCCTCCTTGAGCAGGTAGCCACGGGCACCGGCTCGCAGCGCCGCGAAGATCGAGTCGTCGTCGCCGTCCATGGTCAGCACGACCACCGCAGTGTCCGGGTGCTCGACCCGGATCCGCGCGGTCGCCTCGAGCCCGCCGACACTGGGCATCCGCAGGTCCATGAGTACGACGTCCGGCCGGTGCTCGGCGACGACCGCGAGCGCCTCGGCGCCGTCGCTGGCCTGCCCGACGACCTGGATGCCGGGCAGGTCGTCCAGCACGGTGACCATCCCGGCCCGGAAGACCGGGTGGTCGTCGGCGATGACGACGCGGACGGGGGACTCGCTCATGGGATCTCCAGGGGCAGGGTGGCGCGGACGGTCGTACCGCCGCCGCTGGTGGGTCCGACCTCGAGCCGGCCGCCGACCTCCGCGGCCCGCTCGCGCATGCTGATCATCCCGACCCCGGCTCGGGGACGGGCCGGCAGCCCGATGCCGTTGTCACGCACCGCCACCACCAGCTCACCGTCGCACTGCTCCGCCGTGAGGTGGATGCGGCTCGCCACGGAGTGCCGCAGCGCGTTGCCGAACGCCTCTCCGGCTATGGCGTACGCCGCCACCTCGACCGCCGCGCGCGGCGTGCCGAGCGACTCGATCACGGCCGTGCAGCGCGGCACCTCGTGCCCGACGACGAGCTGGCGCAGCGCACCCTCGAGGCCGCGCTGGTCCAGGACCGGCGGCCGCAGCCCGTGCACCAGCGCGCGCAGGTCGGCCACGGTCGCGCGGAGCCCGTCGCGCAGGCCGAGGGCCCGCTCCGCCAGCGCCTCCTCGCCGGACCGCTCCAGCCGGCGGGCCAGGGACTCGAGCTGCAGCGCGGTCCCGGCCAGGGCGGGAGCCACGCCGTCGTGCAGGTCCGCGCGCAGCCGCCGCCGCTCCTCCTCGCGGGCCACCACGATCCGCTCCCTGCTGCGCGCGATGTCGGCCACCAGGTCCGCGGCGTAGGCGAGGGTGCCGGCCCGGTCGGCGACCTCGTCGATCGCCGCCTGCTGCTCCGTGGACCACTTCTCGCGCGGGGCGCGCAGCCCGACGTGCAGCTCGCCGACGGACTCGCCCAGGGCGGTGACCGGGACCATCCGACTGCCGTGCACGGGATCCCCCGAGGTGAGGCTCACGTCGGCGCCGGTGAACGCGACGTACGGCAGCCGCAGGGCGTCCCGCAGCCCGTCGACCAGGCGCTGCAGGGCGTCGACCGGCTGCGAGGCGTCGGCCACCCGGCGCCCGACGTGGGCGACCACGGCGTAGGGGTTGTGCCGGTGCCCGAACAGGGTGCGGTCCACCAGCGCCTGGACCCGGTCGCGGCCCGCGGCGGCCCCGAGCGCGGCGACGGCGACGAGCACGACCCCCCAGCGCGAGCCGGGCGCCACGGCGTCGGCGACGTAGACCACGCCGACGTAGACCAGCACCACGAATCCGGTGAGCACCCCGAAGACCACGGTCCGGTTGAGCGTGAGCTCCACGTCGAACAGGCCGTGCCGCAGCATCGCGATCCCGATGCCGATCGGGAAGCCGGCCAGTCCTACCGCGAGGCCGGCGTCGGTGACCGGCGCAAGCGCACCGACGAGGAGGACCACGCCACCCAGGAACAGCCACATCAGCTGGGTCCGCTCGACGTCCTGCGCCCGACGGAGGCGCACGAACAGAGAGAGAACGGCGAGTGGGACACCCAGGAAGAAGAGGCTCACCGCGCCGCCCATCGTGACGTACTTCGTCCACTCCAGCGCGCCGGTGCCGAGCGGGTTCGTCACATCGGGGGCCAGATCGGTGGTGACCGGCGAGAGCATCCGGGCGATGGTCGTGATCGAAGCGACCGCCACGACGGCGACCACGACCTTCGCCCAGCGAGGAGACAGCGGCCTGCCGTCGGGAAACAGGTGCGGCAGCACCGGCATCGTGAAGAAGTACGGCACGAAACCCCAGGTCGCGAACCACGCCGCGGCCGCGCCCAGCAGCCCCTCACCGCCGGAGGAAGCGGCGTACACACCGGCCAGCAGATAGGGGCCGATCAGCGCGGGGATGAGCATCAGCCAGCCGACGGGGTGCCTCGGCCGGGCGGCGATGATCATCGCTCCCACGATCGGCCACACCGTCCCGAGCACGTACTCGCCGCCGGTCGGGGAGGCGGTGCCCCCGACGCGCACGACCGAGAAGAGGACCCAAGCCACCGCGCAGCACAGCACCGAGACGGCTGCGATGACGACGCCGAGCAGTGCGCGGCCGCGGTCCGTCCTCTCGTTCACAGCGGTCATCGTGCCCCAGAAGACGTCCCCGGATGAGGGGGTTGGTGTCCCTCGTGTCCGGGACATCGGGCGCGGCACCGTTCGGATCACTCCATCACTGCGATCCACGAAGGAAAGAACCATGACGCACACACAGCCCCTCACCACCGCGGCCGAGGCGACGACCGAGCGCCGTTCCCGCTGGCCCCTGTACGGCGCCGCGGCCGGCCTGCTCGGCTTCGCCGCCACGATGCCCCTCGACGGCCGCACCGCCGACGCCGGCAAGGGCGTGGAGCTCACCCACGACCTCTTCGTCGACCTGAACCCGCTGACCTATCGGCTGAGCATGATCCTGGGTTACACCGCCGTCGTGCTGCTGCTCGTGATGGCGGCGAACTGGCGGCGCCGGGTCGAGCACCGCCTGCCCGGCTCGACCGCCGCTCACCTGGTCCCCCTCGGACTGGTGGCCTCGGCCGCCGGTCTCACCTACGGCTTCGGCTGGAAGGGCGCGCTCGGCAACTACATCCCGGGCGCGATGGAGGACGACCACTTCGACGACCAGGGCCTGTACGTCTACTTCATGCTGAACGACTTCGGGTCGTTCATCGGCTGGCTCGGCGTCGTCGTGGCCGCCGGGGCGGTCGCCTGGATGGCGCTGCGCGAGCGCACCGTCTCCCGCTGGATCGGCATCGTCTCGCTGCTCCCCGTCGTGCAGACCACGGCGATGGTGGTCGGCCTCGGTGTCCCGGGCGTCCCCGGGCTGCTCGCCGGCATCTGGCTGTTCGTGGCGGGTCTCGGCCTGACGTTCGGCAAGAGCACCATCACTCGCTGAAAACCCTCCCGACGACTCGGGCCGCGCCTAGACTCCGGACACCTTCCCGCACAAGGAGTCTCCGTGGTCCGAGTCGTCGGCACCTGCCTGTTCCTCCTCCTGGCCGGGCTCACGCCGGTGGCCGGGGGAAGTCCCGCGTCCGCCCAGGGACCCGACCCGTCGTACGCCGTGAACGCGGAGCGGGCACTGCGGGCCGGCAAGTACCCCAGCCCGATCACCAAGCTGACGACCGCACCCGGCCCGCGGCCCGGCCAGGCCACCCTCAAGTGGAAGTCCGAGGGCAGGCGGACCGACTTCTTCCGGCTCGAGACCTCGCTGACGCCCGCCCCGGCGGGCAAGAAGGGCCGCAGCTTCACGACGTTCAAGATCACGAAGAGGGCCTCGAAGGTGAGGGCGGGGCTGTTCAAGTACACCCTCAGCTCCCGCCAGACCAAGAAGGCCGGGGCGGCACTAGGCACGGCCAACTACCTGCACGTGCGCCTCTACGCCGTGAACAAGACCCGCACGAAGAGGTTCGAGCGCCGCTGGCCGCCGCTGGAGACGGTCGGCATCGCGGGCCGGGCCCCCACCGGCTCCGGGTCCGACCTGCGGGTCGGTGACTGGAACGTCAGGTTGGACGTCACCAACGGCGACACCGCGCAGGACCTGGCGGACCACCCCTGGTCGAAGCGGGCGGAGCTGGTGGCGGACCAGGTCGTGGCGCTCCAGCCCGGTGTGGTCGGGCTCCAGGCGGTGCTGCCGCGGATGGTGGGCGACCTCAACCAGCACCTGCCCGGCTACTACCGACTGACCCGGGAGACCGCCTACAACAACAGCCCCGGCATCGCGCGGATCCTTTACGACAACCGCCGCTTCGAAACGGTCGACGACTGCACCACCAGCGACGGCCCGAACTGCAAGCTCACCCTGGACGGTGGCAACGTCATCCCCCTCGCGAGACTGCGGGACCTGGCGACGCTGGAGGAGTTCTGGGTGGTCACCGCCCACCTGACGGTGGGCAAGGGCAAGGAGGAGCTGCGCGAGCGGCAGACCGAGCAGATCGTCGCCTGGGCGCAGGAGCGGCGGACCGCCGAACCGGGCGTGCCGATCATCTTCACCGGCGACATCAACAGCCAGCAGCGATCCACAGAGGGGCACCTGCCCCACCGGGCCCTGATCCGGGGCGGCTTCTACGACTCCGCGGCCGCGGTGCGCCAGGTGAGGCTGCAGTACGCGACGGTCAACCACTACGCGACCCCGGAGCGTCCGGACCCGCTGGGCTTCGGCCCGCGGCTGGACGTGATCATGATGCTCGGGATGACCGGCGCCTCTCGCTTCGAGATCGTGCTGTCCAAGGGTGGCAGCTCCACCCGCGGCACCGACTACCCGTCCGACCACAACTTCATCTACGCCGACCTCAAGCTGCCGTAGCCCGCACCCTAGAATCACTCGCGTCCCGCCCCCCCGACTCCAGGAGTCCCGCGTGGCCCGTGTCGTCGTCGACGTGATGCCCAAGCCCGAGATCCTCGACCCACAGGGCAAGGCGGTCCAGGGCGCGCTGCCCCGGCTCGGCTTCTCCGGCGTCACCGACGTCCGCCAGGGGAAGCGGTTCGAGATCGAGATCGAGGGCGACGTCACCGACGACGTGCTCGCCGAGGTGCACAAGATGGCGGAGACGCTGCTGTCCAACCCGGTGATCGAGAACTACTCGGTGCACGTGGAAGGCCCCGAATGAGGATCGGCGTCGTCACCTTCCCGGGATCGCTCGACGACGTCGACGCCCGTCGCGCGGTGCGGATCGGCGGCAACGAGGCGGTCCCGCTCTGGCACGGCGACCACGACCTGAAGTCCGTCGACGCGGTCATCCTCCCCGGTGGCTTCTCCTACGGTGACTACCTCCGCTGCGGCGCGATCTCCCGGTTCGCGCCGGTGATGACCGAGGTCGTCGAGGCCGCCGGCCGCGGGTTGCCGGTCCTCGGCATCTGCAACGGCTTCCAGATCCTGTGCGAGTCCCACCTGCTGCCGGGCGCGCTGATCCGCAACGACCACCGCAAGTTCGTCTGCCGCGACCAGCGACTCCGGATCGAGAACAACCGCACCCCGTGGACCGCGGCGTACGAAGCGGGCTCCGAGATCACCATCGTGCTCAAGAACGGCGAGGGCGGGTTCGTCGCCGACGAGCCGACCCTGGACCGGATCGAGGGTGAGGGCCGGGTGGTGGCGCGCTACCTCCAGGACAACCCCAACGGCTCGCTGCGCGACATCGCCGGGATCTGCAACGAGCGCGGCAACGTCGTCGGCCTGATGCCACACCCCGAGCACGCCGTCGAGCAGCTCACCGGCTCCGGCACCGACGGGCTGGGCTTCTTCACGACCCTGGCCAGCGAGGTCTTCCAGTAGCCCTCAGAACTTCCCGGCCTTGAGCTGCTTCCAGGTGATCCGGTTGGTGACGCCCGAGACGGGCAGCTTCCGCTTCGCCTGGTAGTTCCGGACCGCGGTGGTCGTGCGGGCGTCGTACACGCCGCTGATCGGCAGCCGGTTGGCGGTGTTGGCGGTGTTCAGCGCCCGCTGGACCCGGCGGACGTAGCCGCCCGACGACCCGAACTTGAGCACCGGCCTGCGACCGTGGGTGTGGATCGTCATCCAGTCGCGACGGGACCAGCTGTCGGACGCCGGGAGGCCGAGCTTGGTGTGCCAGGCGCGCACCGCCTCCACCACCTTGGGGCCGTAGGTGCCGGCCATCTTGCCGGAGAACAGGCCCTTCTCCTTCAGCAGGCACCGGAGGGCGCGGACCTTCCGCGCCGGTGAGGAGGTGCCGGCGGCGGGCGGGTGCAGCGGCTCGTACTGCTTGAAGTTGATGTTCACCCCGTCGCAGTGGTTCTCCGGCGCGGCCACCGAGCCGCGGCCGAGGTCGAGGTAGTTGCGGTCGATGTTGATCCGGACGCCGCCCCAGACCTCGTCGTGGCCGCCCTGGTACTGCTTGACCCGGCCGCCGGGGCGCCAGCCGTCTTCGCGGATGTACGACGTCGACGTGTTGGCCACGCCGTCCCAGCGCGCGATCCAGATCCGGTCGGGCAGGCGGAAGGCCCCGGGGCGGTTGACCCGGGCGTCGTCGAGCGCCTTGATGCCGGAGCCGGCGCTGGAGTAGACGCCGGACACGAAGCCGAGCCTGTGCAGGCGGCCGGTCCAGGTGCTCAGGAACGAGAGCGCCGACTCGCGGCAGTGCCGGTTGCTCGCGTCGAAGCCCTCCAGGTCGTACCAGAGCGTGCTGCCCGAGGCGATTCCCAGGGCCTTGGCGGCGCGGACGGTCTTCTCCGCCTCGGCCCTCCCCATCCTGCGCGCGATCCGGTAGCGGTTGCCGTCGCCGGGAGTCGGGTTGATCTTGTAGTCGTCCTGGTAACGCGGGAACCGCGGCTGGCACGAGGCCTGCGGGCCCAGGGTGATCGGCAGCAGCTTCCAGCCCTTGCGGAGCTGGGTGGCGATCCACTTGGGGGTCAGGTTGGGCTGGCTGCGGCAGGCCCGCGAGTCACCGGAGATGTAGATGCCCACTGCCAGGAACGGCGAGTGCTGCAGCCAGGCGTTCATCTTCTTCTGGTCCGGGGCCAGGCACTGGTCGAAGCCGTAGCCGGTGAAGTCCCCTGGGGTCACCCGGTTGCCGCCGGTCTCGGCCGCCGCGGCGGCCGTGGGTACGACGACCGCGGAGCGGACCGGGTCGCCGAACGGGCCGAGCACGGTGACGGCGAGCAGGGTCGCACTCGTGATGGCGAGCAGGGTCGCCCAGGAGTTGAAGAGCCGGGCGGGACGCATATCGGGGACTCCAGGGGAAGAGGTGTCGGTCCATCGAGCCCGGTCACCATAACCACACAAGTAACAGCAGTAACAGGCGTTCACCGCAACTACACACCTGTAGTTCTCGCGCATCCTGCCTAGTCAATCCGGGTCATCCGACCCTCCGGCCGGGTGATATCGGAGGATTCCGTCCCGCGGACGACGAGGTGCGCGCACTCTCGAACCATGAGTACGGAGTGGCGCGCATCCTCTTCGCCGCCGGTGGAGTACCACGACGACCCGAGCCTGGGCGGGCCGCCGCTGGTCAGCCCCGACGGGCACTGGTGGTGGGACGGGCGGTCCTGGGTGTCCCGCCCAGATCCGGTGGAGCCCGCCGCGTAGCAGGGGATCGGGCGCCGGATAGATTGGCACCCGTGCCAGAGTCCCGCATCGCCGCACTCGACACCGTCTCCGCCGCCACCGAGGACCCCGAGCGCGAGCAGCCCTGGGCCGACCTCGGGCTGAAGCCGGACGAGTACCAGCGGATCCGCGAGATCCTCGGTCGCCGCCCGACCAGCTCGGAGCTCGCGATGTACTCGGTGATGTGGAGCGAGCACTGCTCCTACAAGAGCTCCAAGGTGCACCTCAAGCAGTTCTCCGAGATCGCGCAGGAGACCCCGGTCGGGAAGATGCTCGCCGGGATCGGCGAGAACGCCGGCGTGCTCGACATCGGCCAGGGGTACGCCGTCACGTTCAAGGTCGAGTCGCACAACCATCCGTCGTACGTCGAGCCCTACCAGGGCGCCGCCACCGGGATCGGTGGCATCGTGCGCGACATCCTGGCGATGGGCGCCCGCCCGGTGGCCGTGATGGACCCGCTGCGCTTCGGGCCGCTGGACGCCGACGACACCCACCGGGTGCTCCCGGGGATCGTCGCCGGCGTCGGCGGCTACGGCAACTGCCTGGGCCTGCCGAACATCGGCGGCGAGACCGTGTTCGACCCGTCCTACCTCGGCAACCCGCTGGTCAACGCGCTCTGCGTCGGGGTGCTGCGTCACGAGGACCTGCACCTGGCCAAGGCGTCCGGCGTCGGGAACAAGGTGATCCTCTACGGCGCCAGGACCGGCGGCGACGGGATCGGCGGCGTCTCGGTGCTGGCGTCGGAGACGTTCGACGAGACCGGCCCGGCCAAGCGACCCAGCGTGCAGGTCGGCGACCCGTTCATGGAGAAGCTGCTGATCGAGTGCACGCTCGAGCTGTTCGCCGCCGGGCTGGTCGCCGGCATCCAGGACCTCGGCGGCGCTGGCCTCTCCTGCGCGACGTCCGAGCTGGCCAGCGCGGGTGACGGCGGGATGCACGTGGAGCTCGACCGGGTGCCGCTGCGCGACAGCACGCTGGCGCCGGAGGAGATCCTGATGAGCGAGTCGCAGGAGCGGATGATGGCGGTCGCCGAGCCCGGCGACGTCGAGGACTTCCTCACGATCTGTGCGAAGTGGGAGGTCGACGCGACCGTGATCGGTGAGGTCACGGACACCGGAAGGCTGCGGATCGACTGGCACGGTGAGCGGGTCGTCGACGTGCCGCCGCGCAGCGTCGCGCACGACGGGCCGACGTACCACCGTCCCTTCGCCCGTCCCGGGTGGCAGGACGCCCTGCAGGAGGACGGCGCGGAGGGGCTGCCCCGGCCGGAGGCCGGCGAGGAGCTCCGCGAGACGCTGCTCCGCCTGGCCGGCTCGCCGAACCTGTGCGACAAGTCCTGGGTCACCGACCAGTACGACCGCTACGTGCGCGGCAACACCGTGCTCGCGCAGCCGTCCGACAGCGGGATGATCCGGGTCGACGAGACGACCAACCTGGGCGTGGCGGTGTCGACCGACTGCAACGGCCGGTTCGCGAAGCTGGACCCGTACGCCGGCGCCCAGCTCGCCCTCGCCGAGGCCTACCGCAACGTCGCCACCGGCGGCGCCACCCCGCTGGCCATCTCCGACTGCCTCAACTTCGGCTCGCCGGAGGATCCCGACGTGATGTGGCAGTTCGCGGAGGCCTGCCGGGGCCTGAAGGACGCCTGCGTCGCGCTCGGCATCCCGGTCACCGGCGGCAACGTGAGCCTCTACAAC
>Ga0299913_10003773_pt1 | contig 12515 bp, 9 predicted proteins | sample RVTome_9_FD_201360 | JGI IMG/M metagenome (GOLD analysis project Ga0299913, IMG submission 201360) | Soil microbial communities from uranium-contaminated site in the Upper Colorado River Basin, Wyoming, United States - RVT155D38 (version 2) ... | reverse complement strand
CGACCTCCTACCGCTTGTAGGCACACGGTTTCAGGTTCTATTTCACTCTCCGTCAGGAGTCCTTTTCACCTTTCCCTCACGGTACTGGTTCACTATCGGTCTCGAGCGAGTGTTTAGCCTTACGAGATGGTCCTCGCGAATTCATGCGGGATTTCTCGGGTCCCGCATTACTTGGGAGACTGCTACGGGAGGGGGAGTCGCTTTCGCCTACGCGACTTTCACGCTCTGTGGGTCACCTTTCCAGGATGATTCGGCTAACGATCCCCTTTGTAACTCCCGGAAGTCGCTGCAACGACCTCCTCGCAGTTCCCGCGACCCCGCTGTGGCAACGCTTGCAGGCTTGCACCACAACGGTTTGGGCTGTTCCGCTTTCGCTCGCCGCTACTCACGGAATCGCAGTTGCTTTCTCTTCCTCCAGGTACTGAGATGTTTCAATTCCCTGGGTTGGCTTCCGAAGACCTATTTGATTCAGTCAACGGATCTCGCGCGATGAAGCGCGAGGGGTTTCCCCATTCGGACATCCCCGGATCATAGGTTGTTTGCGCCTTCCCGGGGCTTATCGCAGCTTGCCACGTCCTTCGTCGCCTGCTCGAGCCAAGGCATTCACCGTGCGCCCTTAGTAGCTTGACCAAAATCCTCTCGAGAGAGGTTTTTCGGCAATTACTTAGGACAGACACTTCAGTTGTCAAAGAGCGGAGTCCCGTGCCCATTTTGGGGGGACCGTGAAGATACACGCATCACCCTGGGGTGTCAACGATTAGACACGAAAGGCGCTTCGGTTCGAGGGGCTGATTTCCGCCCCGACAAACCTTGGCGCCGGGTGTGGTGGATCGGGGCCAGAAGATACACGTTGGCCGCGCCGCGTCAAGGCGGCCCGTCGGCTCTAGGGGGCAGCGACGGCCAGGAACTCCTCCAGCCGCTCGGCCAGCGCCTCCGGCGCGTCCAGGGCCGGCTGCGCACCGCTGTCCTCGAGTCGATCGCGCCAGAGGCGGGGGAAGGCGGACCCCATGGCCGGGAGCTCGCGCGCCCCGCTCCAGTTCTCTCCCACGATGACCAGCGCCGGGGTATCCACGGAACCCGCCGCCGAGAGATCGATGCCACTCGCCAGCGTCGCCCGCATCGAGGCGATCAGCGCGGCGGCGCTCTGTCGCCGCAGCATGAGGTCGTACCAGGGGACGACCCATGCGTTCGCCACCGCGAACCGGGTGCCCACCCACCGCTCTACCAGCACGCTCGTGTACTCCCCCAGGGTCGGCCTGCCGATCCGCTCCCACGCCCCCAGCAGGCGCTCCCAGTCGTCACGCTCGGCCTGGCTCCATCCGAGCCGCGGGTCGACGGCGGTCACCGAGAGAACCCGCTCCGGATGCTGGAGCGTGAAGCGGAGCGCGATCGCGGCGCCGAGGCCGACTCCGACGAGGTGCACGCGCTCGAGGCCCAGCCCGCTCAGGAGTCGGAGCAGATCGGCCTCATGCGCGGAGAGCGCATAGTCGCCGTCCGCGGGAATCTCCGAGCGTCCCTGGCCCCGGAGATCGTAGCGAATCAGCCGCCGCCCCTCGCCTCGCAGGTGCGGAAGCAGCCGGAACCAGCTGCCGGTGTCGTGCGCCCAGTCAGGCACGAGCACCAGCGGGACGCCCTCGCCGTCGATTTCGTAGAACAGCCCGGGCTCTTGACCGCGCGCCGAACCGGCCGCGCACAGCACCGCGATTGCGAGTCCGACGATCCCCCGCGCGCTTTGACTCCACGCTCTGTTCGCTACCCTACAGACAGTACGGACGGGAGTGGGATACAGTGGGATCGAGCTTGACGTGGGACCCCGGGACGCTGACCTCGTCCGGGGAGAGCGAGCCGGGATCCCACTTGCCATCCACAGGTTTCCCCACCAAAGCGCGGGCGGTCCGGCTTGCCGGATCGCCCGTCCTGCCTTTTGTATCCAATTCCCTTCATATCCCTTGGATAGCGTCATATCAGCCAAGGGGTCCATCGAGGGCCGCCCGGGCAGCGTGGTGGCCGCACATCCCATGCACTCCGGGGCCTGGAGGCGTCGACGCCGAACACAGATAGACCCCCCGCAGCGGCGTCGCGTACGGAGCGATCGGCGAGATCGGCCGCGCCAGCGACTGGCGCACATCCATGAGACCGCCGCTGATGTCCCCGCCCACGCAATTAGGGTTGTGGGCTTCGATCTCGCGCGGACCGCGCGCCGAGCGGCCGGAGATCCGCTCGCAAAAGCCGGGGGCATAGCGCTCGATCTGCGCCTCGATCCGATCGGTCTCGTCCCCACGCCACCCGTTCGGCACATGGCAGTACGCCCAGACCACGTGCTTCCCCGCTGGCGCGCGCGAGGGATCGAAGCGGCTCGGCTGGGCCACGAGGACGAACGGCCGCTCCGCGGCTCGACCGGCATGGACCTCGCGCTCGGCCGCGGCGATCTCCGCCAGGCTGCCGCCCACATGGATCGTCCCTGCGCGGCGGCACGCCTCGGCACGCCACGGGATCGGCCCCTCCATCGCCAGGTCCAGCTTGAACACGCCGGGACCGTACCGGAAGGCGGCGAGTCGGCGGCGGTAGCGAGGGCTCAGATGACGACCGGCGATCGCGAGCAGCTGCCACGGCGTGAGGTCGAAGAGCACCGCCCTGGCGGGGGGCAGCTGCTCGAGGGCCGTCACCTCCTGCCCGGTGAGGATCTCTCCGCCCAGCGAGACGAGGAGCGATTCCAGCGCCCGGGCGATGCGGGCCGAGCCCCCGCGGGCGAACGGCCACCCCACCGCGTGGCCGGCAGCCCCGAGGACGAGCGCGACCGCGGAGGTGGGCCGCTGCGAGAGGGGCAGGATCCCGTGGGCCGCGATGCCGGCGAACAGCGCCCGGGCCGGCTCGCCGGTGAAGCGGGAGCGGGCCAGCGTCTCGGCGGGACGCGCACCCGACGCGGCGAGGCGCGCGAGCACGGCGGGATGGCGCGGCCAGTGGAGCGGCGCGAGCACGTCTTCCACCAGCTCCTCCCACGCCTCCGCCGGCGGCCCGAACAGCCGGCGCCACTCCGCGCCATCGGGTCCCAGCCCCGCCGCGGTCTCCTCGATCGAGCGGTGGAACGCTCCCGCAACTTCGCCTTCCAGCGGGTGCGCGAAGGGGAGGTCCGGGTGGACCCACTCGAGGCCGTGGTCCGCGAGCGGCAGCGACCGGAAGAAGGGCGAGCCGATGCCCGTCGGATGAACCGCCGAGCAGACGTCGTGCTGAAACCCCGGGAGCGTCAGCTCCTCCGTGCGCGTGCCGCCCCCGATCGTCGCGCTCGCCTCGAGCACGACCACCCGGCACCCCTCGCGCGCCAGCGTGATGGCGGCGGCGAGCCCATTGGGACCGGATCCCACGATCACCGCGTCGACGACCGGGTGGCCATCGCCCACGGGGGGCGGCAGCGAAGGAGCGGGGGCTCCGCAGCGACTCGAACGGGACTCAGGCATGGCGGGCAAGGTATCCCTGCGGGCCCTCTCCCGGCTCAACGCACCGCGCGGGCGCCGGATCCCTGGTAGGCGTAGCGGAAGGTCAGGCAGCCGGAGACCGCCTCGGGGCAGTAGTAGCTGACGATCTCGAGCTTGGCGTAGCGGCCGTCGGCGGTGCGGATCGCGTACACGCGGGGCTTTGGCTCGAGTAGGTGGCTGGTGAAGCCGTAGTCGTACCACTTCGCGAAGGCGGGATTCGTCGAGTCCCGCTCGGCCGTCGAAGGCAGATATCCGGACGCGGGCACCTCGGCAACCGAGTCGAACGCCACACCCTCGAGCGCCATCGCGCCGCCGTCCCCCGAGAACCCCTCGCCTCCGTTGACGAGCACATCGTGGCGGCGAAACCCCAGGTCCCAATCGCGCGGGCCTGGAGACTCGACGACCGCGCCGCGCGAGAAGTCGAACCAGCGCCACCGCTCCGGATCTGTCGCATCCACGGTGTGGAGCCGCGGCCCGAGGAGCGAGTCGCCGACCTCGTGCGGCGGCGTCGCGACCGGCACGTAGGAGGGCGGCTCCTCCTTCCGCAGCGTTCCCACCACGAACGTCGCCGCGAGCATCGCCACGGTCGCCAACAGGACGCCGGGGAGGATCCAGGCGCGGCGGCTCGTGGGCCGCACGGGTGGGCGATCGTTCACGCGTTCCTCTTTCCTCTCGGCACGGGAGCCTCGATGATAGACCCATGACGGCGCGAGCGGAAGGCGCGGAGAGAGAGGAGGAAGGCGCGGCGCGGGAGGGGGGACGCGCGGCCGCGACGGCGCAGCGGAGGGACCTGCTGGCGCTGGTCGAGCGTCTGCGGGGGAGCTCGCGCGAGGTGCGGCGGGCCGAGGTCTATCGGCGCCGCGGCTGGACGGCGGGCGAGGTAGCGGTCGCCGCCGAGCGGGTCGCCGCGGATCTGTCGGCGGCCGGTGTACGATCAGGCGGCCGGGTGGCGCTCTGGCTCGACGATGGCCCGCTCTGGCAGGCGGCGTTCTTCGGCGTCCTGGAGGCCGGCGGGGTGGCGGTACCGCTGGACGTCTCGCTCGAGCCGCGCGCGGTTCGCGCGATCGCGTCGGGTCTCGAGTTGGTGGCGTGGTGCACCGAGCGCGACGTCCCGCGCCTCGATCTCGACCTGCCGCGAGTCGACCTCGACCACTCCCCGCCCGCACCGGCTCCCTCGCGGGCGCACCCCTTCCCCGCGGATGACCCCCACCGACCCGCTGAGGTCGTGCTGACGTCGGGCACGACCGCGGCTCCGCGGCCGGTGACGGTGGGCCACGGCAACGTGCGCGTGGTGCTGGACGCGCTGGACGCAGGGATAGGCGAGTACCGGCGCTGGATCCGGCTCGCGCCCCGGCTCCGGATCGCGTGCGCGCTCCCGCTGTCCCACCTCTACGGCCAGGTCCTCGGCGTCTTCGTGCCGGCCCTCCTCGACGCGCACGCGCTGCAGGTGACGCCGATGCCCCCTCCCGACCTCGCCCGCACGCTGCGGCGCGAGCGGGCCTGGGTGCTGGCGACCGTGCCGCGGACGCTCGCGCTGCTCGCGCACTGGCTGGCCGACCGCGGCGCCGAGCTCTGGGGACCGGAGGGATTCGCGTCGAGGCTGGAGCGCGCGGACGGGAAGCCGTGGTGGGCCCGCGCCCTGCTGTTCGCGCGGCTCCGGCTCGAGCTCGGGCCGCGGCTCGTCGCGGTCGTGTCGGGTGGGGCGGCCCTCGACCCGGAGGTCGCCGCCCTCTGGCGGACGCTGGGGTACGTGGTCGTCCAGGGCTACGGCCTGACCGAGACCGCTCCCATGGTCACGCTCGACCATCCGTTCGACTCGCGGCCGGGCTCCCTCGGCCGGCCCCTTCCCGGAGTGGAGGTCCGGATCGCCCCGGACGGCGAGATCCTCGTGCGCGGCCCGAACGTCGCCGGCGTGGTCGACGCCGAGGGATGGCTGCACACGGGCGACCTCGGGCAGCTGGACGGGGAGGGACGGCTCTGGTACCTCGGCCGGAAGGACGCGCGGATCGTCACACCCGCGGGCGTCAACGTCGACCCCGAGCCGGTCGCCGCGCGGCTTGCCGCCGAGCCCTCGATCGCCGACGCACTCGTCCTCGAGCGCCCGTGGGGAGAGCCGGGGGTCGTGTGCGCGGTGCTCGTCGCGCGTCCCGGAGGCGATCCGGCCCGGGCGGTGGCAGCCACGAACGAGGATCTTCCCGATGCCGCCCGCGTTCGCGCGTGGCGGGTCTGGCCGGAGGCGGACTTCCCGCGTACCCGCACCGGCAAGCCGCGCCTGAGCGCGATCCGCGCCTGGCTGACCAGCCAGGCTCCGGGGGAGGCGCCGCCAGCGGGCGCGCCGATCGATCCCCTCTCCCGGATGGTGGCGGACATCGGCGGCGTGGAGCCGTCGGCACTGGGGCCGGAGACGCGCCTGGGCGACGCGCTCGGCTCCCTCGACCGGGTCGAGCTCGCGACCCGCATCGAGATGACCTACGGCGTCCCGCTGCCCATGGAGGCGGCCGCGCCGGAGCGGCGCCTCGCGGATCTCGCCACCGCGCTGGCCACCGACACGGGATCCGCGACGCGGCGCGCCGCGCGTAGGGTCCCCGAGGCGCGCTGGCGGCGATGGACGGCGGCGCGGGCGTTCCGCTTCGCCTTCACGCAGGGCCTGCTGCGGCCGCTCTGGCGCTCGCTCGTCGACCTCGACGTCGGCGGGCTCGAGCACGTGGGCGCGCTCGAGCCGCCGTTTCTGATCGCGGCGAATCACCTGAGCGATCTCGATCCCGGCGGGATCCTGTTCGCGCTTCCCGCGCGGCGCTCGTTCCGGGTGGCGACGACCGCGATGTGGGAGCACTTCGAGCGCTCCCGCGCGGGGCTGCTCCAATACGCGCTGGCGGTGGCGGGGGTCGACCTCATCCCCCTCCTCCAGACCGGGGACTGGCGCCCTACGCTCCGCATCGCCGGGGAGGTCGCCGACCGGGGCGGCTGCCCGCTCGTCTATCCCGAGGGCGAGCGCTCCACCGACGGCGCCTTGCTTCCCTTCCAGCGCGGGCTCGGGATCCTGGCCCGCGACCTCCACCTGCCGGTCGTGCCGTGCGCGGCTACCGGACTCCTGTCCGTGCTGCCCAAGGGGGCCCGCTGGCCCCGGGGCGTGTGGGCCGGAAGAGCCGAAGTGGCGGTGCGGTTCGGGAAGCCGATCCCGGCGCCGCGCCCTGACGACGACCCGCGCGCGATCGTCGACGAGGCGCGGGCGCGGATCGCCGTGCTACTGCGGGAAGCGCGAGCGGCGGCGGGCGGCTTCTAGCGAAGCGAGCCGCCCCACAAGCGGGCGGCTCGCGTGTCGGCGAGGGCTCGGAGCGCGCCGGCTCGGGTCAGAGGGCCGGGATAGGAGACGGAGCGGTGCCGGGCGCCCACGCTTCGGGGGCGGACTCGCGCGGCTGGCGCCGGCCGAGCATGACGCGCGCGAACAGCGCCCACACGTACGCCAGCCCGTTGAGCAGATGGAGCGCGGGGATGACCGCGGCCAGTCCCAGCGCGGTCGAGATCCACGCCTCGCGCTGCGTGTCGGCGACGAACCACGGATCGATCTGGATCGTCCCGCCGAACTCGACGATGAGCGGGGCCGCGATGAAGCCGCCCACCACCGCGAGCACGACGATCGTCACGACCCAGCTCGCCAGTCCCAGCGGGAACTTGAGCAGCTGGAACACGAGGCCCTTCCAGGTCACCGGATTCCCGAGGACGCTCTTGACCCACGGCCAGCCGCCTTCCTCGATGGCGGTAGGGCCGGGCGGCGGCACCTCCGCCCCAAGCAGCGCGTTGGCCAGCACGCGCTCGAACAGCGCGAGCGCCCAGGCCGCGAGGATCAGCAGGAACAGGATCACCAGACCGATCCCGAGGATCGACAGGCCCGCGCCGAGCGACCCGCCGACCACGTAGAAGACGAAGTACGCCAGGCCGAGCGGGAAGCCGATCAGGAGATAGATCAGGTTCAGGTACGTCCGGGGCCAGGCCAGGATGCCGAAGATCCCGCGGACGGGATTGGACGCGAAGGTCGCGTACGGGCTGGTGCGCATGGGTGGTCCTCCTTGTCTGGCGCTTCCTACGCGCCTCAGGACGACCCGGTTTCAGCGTTCCCCGTCCCGGAATCGCTCGCCCAGACCGGTGGCACCCGCTGCGCCCAGGGGCGCGCCTTCTCGAGCGCGGCCGCCAGGCGGAAGAGCGTGGCCTCGTCGCCGAACCGCGCCACGAACTGGACCCCGATGGGGAGGCCCGCCTCGGTCCAGTGGAGCGGCAGGCTGCAGGCGGGCTGGCCGGTGGCGTTGAACAGCGGCGTGAACGGCACGAACTCGCTCGCCCGCCGGAACACCGCCAGGCCGTCGGTCGAGCCGTGGTCGAAGCTGCCGAGCGGCACCGGGGGCGCGGCCAGCGTGGGGCTCAGCCACAGGTCAAAGCGCGCGAAAAATGCCGCCACCTCGCGCGCGATCCCCTGGAGCGCGGTGATCGCGAGCAGGTAGTCCGCCGCGCGGATCTCGCGCCCGATCTGGTAGAGCGCCCATGTCAACGGCTCGAAAGATGCCGCCTCCGGCTCCCGCCCGGTCGCGCGCGCCATCGCCTCGATCCCCCACGCGTGGCCCGCGATCCAGATCGCCAGGAACGACTCGTACAAGAGGTCGCCATCGATCGCGGGCGCGGACTCCTCGACCTCGTGGCCCATCTCGGCGCAGAGCGCGGCGGCATCCTCGACCGCGCGGACGCAGTCGGGGTGCACGGGCACGGCGATCGGGTTCGCGGCGCTCCACGCGATCCGCAGCCGACCGGGGTCCGCGCCGACCTCCGCCAGGAACGGCCGAGCGGGGGGCGGGGCGACGTACGGGTCCCCGGGCGCCGGACCCGCGCTGGCGTCGAGGAGCGCGGCGGAGTCGCGCACCGTGCGCGCGAGCGCGTGGTCGGCGACGAGGCCGCCAATGACGTCGCCGAGGAGCGGCGCGTGCGTGATCCGCGCGCGCGTGGGCTTGAGGCCCACGAGCCCGCAGCAGGACGCCGGGATCCGGATCGAGCCACCGCCGTCGTTGCCGTGAGCGATCGGCACCATGCCCGAGGCGACCGCGGCCGCCGAGCCGCCGCTCGATCCGCCGGGCGATCGCTCCGTGTCCCAGGGATTCCGGGTGGGCCCGAAGAGCGCGGGCTCCGTGGTCGGCAGGAAGCCGAACTCGGGGCAGTTCGTCTTCCCGAGAAAGACGAGCCCCGCCGCGCGGTAGCGCTGGACGAGCACGCTGTCGACGGGCGGCGCGAAGTCCGCGAGAAACGCGGAACCCGAGGTCTGCCGCACGCCGGCCCAGGCGGCCGAGAGGTCCTTGAGGAGGAACGGGACGCCGCGGAACGGGCCGTCCGGGAGCTCGCCGCGCGCGCTCTCCCGCGCCCGCTCGAACGTCGGAGTGACGACCGCGTTCAGGACTGGGTTCGCCCGCTCGATGCGCGCGATCGCCGCGTCGACCAGCTCGAGCGGAGTGACCTCACCGCCTCGCACCAGCTCGGCCTGCGCGGTGGCGTCGAGCCGCGCCAGCTCCGTCATGCGGGCGGGCAGCCGGGAGTCACGGATCCCTTCATCGATCGCCTATGATAGGCGAGAAACCAAGCGCTGGCTCAGGGTGCCTGGGCGGAGGCGTCCTCGATTCGGGTGTCCACCGCGATCCAGTTCACTTCCCAGGTCTTGCCCCCGTCCGCGGAGAAGGCCTGCTCGAAGCGGCAGGATGTCGGCGTGATGTCGGAGATGATGAACCGGACGAAGATCGGTCGGCCGTTCAGCATCTCCTGACCGTAGAACTCTCCGCGTCCGTTCTCGAACGCCCCGATCACGGGCGGAGTCAGCACGCCATAGGCGCTGTTGGCGAAGTTCAGGCTCCACTGGCCCGACTCGGGGTTGTAGAGACGCAAGCTCAGCCCTTCGATGCGGCCCGTCGGTCCCTGGACGTCGAGCTCCACTAGGTTCGCGCGCCCATCCCAGACCTTCCGCACGACGCTCGTCCCCTCGTATTCGACCCAGGTGGAGGAGCCCGACAGGGGATTCCGAAGGAGGGACAGCTCCGTCCGCCAGGTGCCGATCTCGAAGTCGAAGTCGTCCTGGCCGTCTCCCAGCCCAGGGACATCCGCTTCTTGAGCCGTGGTGTCCGGTTGCGCGCGCGCGGGGGGGCTCGCCACCGCCGCGAGCAGGCCGCACAGGAGAAGACACGTGCGCAGGTGTCCGGGGGCAGTCATGGGAACGAGTATCCCCGAAAAGCGGTCATCCCCTCAATGGCCAATTGTATATTGTCGTCATGGCCACTTTCCACCTCGACGTCGACCGCGCGTCCGGCGTCGCCATCCATCGGCAGATCTACGAGGGCGTGCGGCGGGCGGTTCTGGACGGCCGGATCCGACCCGGCCAGCGCGTCCCCTCGACCCGAGCCCTGGCGGTCGAGCTCGATGTCTCTCGGCTGCCGGTGCTCACCGCGTACGACCAGCTGTTGCACGAGGGGTACCTCGAGGGCCGGGTCGGATCCGGCACCTTCGTCAGCGCCGCGCTCCCCGACGACCTCCTGCGGCCCTCGACGGCCGGCGGCTCGCAGGCGCGGGTGGCTCGACGTGGTTCCCGGCCCCCTCCCCGTGCACGGGATGAGGGCGGACTGGGACCATTTCGGATGAGCCTGCCGGCGCTGGACCAGTTCCCGCACGCCGCGTGGGGCAGGCTGGTGGCGCGACACGCGCATGCGTTGACCGACGCGGACATGGCCTACGGCGATCCCGCGGGGATGGTCCCGCTGCGCGTGGCCGTCGCGGAGCATCTGCGCACCGCGCGGGCCGTGCGGTGCGAGGCCGAGCAAGTGCTGATCGTCTCCGGCTCGCAGGCCGCGCTGCGCCTGGCCACCGCGGTGCTCCTGGATCCCGGCGACCGGGTCGCGGTGGAAGAGCCGTGCTACCCCGGCGCGCGGGCCGCGCTGAGGGCGGGCGGGGCGGAGCTGGTGTCGGTGCCGGTGGACGAGGAAGGCATGAGCGTGGCATCGCTCCGAAGGCGCGGCGGGCGGGTGCGAGCGGCCTACGTCACCCCCTCGCATCAGTATCCCCTGGGGACGTCGATGACCGCGGCCCGCAGGTTCGCGCTCCTGGACTGGGCCGTTCGCCGCGGGGCGTGGGTGCTGGAGGACGACTACGATAGCGAGTATCGCTACGTCAGCCGACCGCTGGGCGCGCTCCAGGGGATGGACGCCCACGAGCGGGTGATCTACATCGGCACGTTCAGCAAGGTGCTCTTCCCCGCCGTCCGGATCGGGTACCTGGTCGTTCCGCCGGCGCTCTGGCAGCGGTTCGTGGACGCGCGCGAGGCCCTCGACCTGTTTCCCCCCACGCTGTATCAGAAGGCGCTGGCGGAATTCCTGCGTGAGGGGCATTTCGCGCGGCACCTCCGACGAATGCGGGGTGTGTACCGCGACCGGCGCGACGCGCTCCTGATCGGCCTCGCTCGCCACTGCGAGGACCGGCTCACCGTGCTGAATGCCGAAGCCGGGCTCCATGTTGCGGCGCTGCTGAGGGAAGGGCTGGACGATGGAGAGGTGGTGCGGCGCATGGCCCGAGGCGGCCTGACGGCCACCGCGCTTTCCAGCTGCTATTCGGGGACCGACCGGCGGAGCGGACTGCTGCTGGGGTTCGGCGGCTCGACGGAGCGGCGCCTGCTGGACGCGACCCGGAAACTGGGGGAAGTGTTGATGGAGACCGAGTAGTCCGCTTCAATTTCTCTGAAGAAATGATCAGTTCTGCGCTTGCTCAATTGCCACCCCCTCGGGAGGAAGCGGCCATCGAACGATCGATTCGGAGATGCGCCCGGCCGCGAGGTTTCGGGATCCGCTGCCAGGCGAGGAAGACCAGCACCATGGCCAGAAGCACGTCGGCGCCGCGTTGGAGTAGGCCGCGCCAGTCTTCCAGCTGTGGCTGGAGCATGAACAGGAACAGCGCGATCCAAACGACTCCGGCGGCCCGCAGCAGGTGGCGCCAGATTCCGGCACGGCCCGTCAAACCCGGCGCAAATGACAGCAGCACGAAGGCCAGCCCGGCCGCGAAGTACGTGACCAGTCCGATGAAGTTGTGCAGAGCCTGCGACGGGGAACCGACAGCGGGACAGCCGGGGTCGCAGGGTGCGAACACGACTCCGAGGAATGCGATCGGCTGGGACCAGAGGAGCAGGTAGCCGACGCGGCTCGTGCCCCGAACGTACACCAGCGGCGCGGCCGCGAGCAGGAAGGCCGCCAGCAGGAGCGCGAGCGGCAGGAATCCCGCGAAGCCGAGCGTCGTCGCCCAGGCTGTCCCGGTCGCGTTGAGCTCGCTGACGTAGCTCGACAGGTGGGAATACCCCGGCTTGATGCTGCCTCCGACCGCATAGAAGCCGACCCAGAACGCGAGCGTTGCGACGAGCAACGAGCGGACGAGAGTAGTCCGTTCCATCAGGTGTCGCTGGCGCTGTTCATCTTCGCTTTGTCTTCCGCGTCAACCGAAACGGATTCGAGACTCGATCCTCGAGCGGTATAGCCACACCGAAATCCGGCTTGTCGCTGTCGTAGTGCAAAATCGGCTGATTCCACGCCAGCCTGAACTCACCCTCGAGATTTGCTGTCGTGAATGTCGGAACGGAGGGGGTTCCTGGGTCTGCGCCCCAGATACCCAAACGATCCTCGATCACTCCCCCAGGCGGCACAACCAGAGGAGAGCTGAGACATGCGTTAGTCTCTCCCAACCAGACATCCTTCCATCCGTCCACCTCGATTTTCTGCAGATTCATCACTATGTGACCATTGCAATTGACGACATAGACCGTATCTGTACCCGTATTATGGTATTCGAAGCCTATGGACGTGGACCACCCTAATCCCTCGGGCTGAAGCGTGTACGCGATGGAGTCCGTTTGCAGCCGAGGCTCCACTTCGAGATTGGTCTTCCCGGCGTCCTCCAGAACGTTCTGGCGCTTAGGCTGCCTCTCACACGCGAGCCAGGACATGACACCGAGCAATAGCGCTGTTCGGATACCTTTCACTC
>Ga0299913_10003772_pt1 | contig 12517 bp, 10 predicted proteins | sample RVTome_9_FD_201360 | JGI IMG/M metagenome (GOLD analysis project Ga0299913, IMG submission 201360) | Soil microbial communities from uranium-contaminated site in the Upper Colorado River Basin, Wyoming, United States - RVT155D38 (version 2) ... | reverse complement strand
CCATGGTCGTGTGGCAGACCTGTCCGCAGAACTCGGTGGATTCCATGTAATGGACGGCACCGTAGGAAGCCATCGACAGGAGCACCAGGTTCACGGTCGTCAGCAGCACGAAGACCGCCATCCAGTTGCGCTGGCGCGCGATTCTCAGATCGAGGACCGGCCAGTCGGAAGGCGGCTCGCCGGGAGCCCGGCGGCGCCGGCGCGACTCCAGCCGGAGGCCCAACGGGATCAGCAGGAGGCCCGCGACGAATGCCAGAGGGACGGCAACGAAGAGGAGCAGGCCGAAATAAGGATTGTTGAGGTACCCGACGGTGTCGAGCAGCAGGAGTACAAGAAACAACACGGCCATCGCAGAGGCGATGGCCATGCCGGCCAGGGACACCGGATGGCGCACCTGAATCAGCCTTTCTTCAAGCTCTTCATGTAGGCAACGAGTGCGTCCAGGTCCTCCTGCGGCAACTTGTAAGCCTTCATCAGCGGCTTGCGTGTCGCCTTGGTCTTGGCGGTCATGGCTGGCGCATCGACGATCCACAGCCTGATCTCTTCCTCGGTCAGCTTGCTGCCGACATCGTCGAGCGGCCCCTTGGCATTGCCCTTTCCGGCGATGGAATGGCAGGTCCCGCATTTCTGCGCGACGTACACCTTCTGGCCGCGCTCGATCTGTGCCGCATCCTGCGCGGTGGCCGCACTTGCGGTCAGCAGGATGGCGCCGACTGTCATCGCGAACATGCGCATGAGGCTCTCCACTGTGGATTCGGACTCGCTTCGGCAACTTAGCAACGACCTCGGCATCCCTGCAACGCGAAAGAATTCACCCACTGGGCAAAATTGCGCTCCGTCCCTTCCCGCGGGTAAAATTTCACGTCAAACGCGGAATAGTTACCGGCCGTCGATTCAAGATCTCGCGAATCCCGCCCTCAATCGAACCGGTGACGCCGGCACCGTCTGTGCTATTCCCAGGGTAGAGCCCACGATTGAGGGCCCGGACTCACGTCATGGCCAAACCCACAGTTCTTGTTGTAGACGACGAAGACCTCATCCGCTGGTCGCTGACCGAGCGCCTGGGAGGAGAGGGCTACCAGGTGCTGGAAGCCGATACTGGCCGCGCAGCGATCGAGAAGCTCGCCGAAGGCGTCGATCTGGTGCTGCTCGACTACAAGCTGCCGGATACGGACGGCGTCTCGGTGCTGCGCAAGATCAAGGAGTTTGACAAGGACATCCTCGTCATCCTGCTGACCGCCTACGCCAGCGTCGAGACGGCCGTCGAGGCCATGAAGCTGGGCGCGTATCACTTTGCCAACAAACCGTTCAACCTGGACGAGGTGGCCGCCATCGTCGATCGCGCGCTCGAAACGACACGGCTGCGTCGTGAGGTGCGGCAGTTCCGGACGAACGCGGCCCGCCCGTATACGCTGCACAGCATCGTCGGGTCCTCGGAAGCGATGACGGCGCTCAGGCATATGGTGGCGAGGGTGACCAGCAGCCCGGCATCCACGGTGCTGCTGACCGGAGAGAGCGGCACCGGGAAGGACCTGGTGGCGAAGATCATCCACTACACGAGCGATCGTGCCGCGCGGCCGTTCATGAACATCACCTGTTCCGCGCTGCCGGAACAGCTTCTGGAAAGCGAACTGTTCGGGCACGAGCGCGGCGCGTTCACCGATGCGCGGATGCAGAAACGGGGACTCATCGAGTCGGCGGACGGAGGGACCCTTTTTCTCGACGAGATCGCCGAGATGGTGCCTGCGCTCCAGGCGAAGCTCCTGCGGTTTCTGGAAGAGAAGGCGTTCAAGCGGGTGGGAGGCGCCGCCGACATTCACGTGGACGTACGTGTCGTGGCCGCCACCAATCGCAATCTGGAGGAGGAGGTCGCCAACGGGCGGTTCAGGAGCGATCTCTACTACAGGCTCAACGTGCTGCCGATCGCACTGCCGCCGCTGCGCGCGCACGCGGAGGACGTGCCGCTCCTGGTGGAGTACTTCATCGACGCGTTCAATCTCGAGTTCAGGAAGCGTGTGCTCGGGGCAAGCCCGGCGGCGTACTCCGTCCTCGAGCGTTACGGCTGGCCGGGCAACGTGCGCGAGCTTCGGAACGTCGTGGAGCGCGCGATGCTGCTCTCGGAGGCTCAGCGGCTGGAGGCGGCGGATTTCGCCGCGCTCACCAACGGCGCCGGTTCGCCGGGTGGATACGAGCTGCCCGCCACCGGAGTGGACGTGGAACAACTCGAACGCAGCCTGGTCATTCAGGCGCTGAGGCGTGCGGGCGGCAATCAGACGCGGGCCGCCGCCCTGCTCGGCCTCAATCGCGACCAGATCCGGTACCGGATCGAGAAGTTCGGACTGACGACGTCGCCCTGAGGCCTGCTGTCAGCTGCCGGCCTGTTCCTCGAGCGCCTTCTTCGTGGAGACGAGTATCTTCCGCAGCCCGTCGCGGCTGCGGCGCTCGACGGTCGATCTCGCGAACCGCCGGAGCCACCCGCTGAGGGAGCGCGTGCGCGCGCGGTTGACGGCCACCATGTAGAACTCGTTGTCGCCGTGCGTGTCCGGCACGTCGATCGCCAGCACGATCCCGAGCGCGGCATCGAGATAGTGGTCCGCGTAGATCTGGTTCGTCGTGACAAGGACCGGCAGCCTCTCGTCCGATGCGCTGATGGCCACCTGATGTGAGATTCGAATGATCGGCCGGATCGCAAAGTCTTCCTTCGACCAGTACACCAGGTGGGCGGCGTCCTTCAGGCTGGAAGGGCGCAGGTCGGTCAGATACCTGTGGAAATCCGGCGCGACGGTCGAGAGGACCTCGAAGCGCTCGACGAGCAGGCTCAGCTCGGCCGCTACGCTCAACGGTTCCTCCTTGTTCACATAGACAGGAAGGGCCCGGCTTCCCCGCGCGACGTAGGCCGCCGTGTGGCTCGCCAGCACGTCGCGCCAGACCGCGGCCGAGCGGACGCGCCAGTCGCCGGCGCGCCAGTCGACCTCGCGGTGAAACCTGGCGATGTCATCCGCGCTGAGCCGGACCGGGCAGTCACCGGGCCGGCAGTCACGCAGATCGAGGCTTCGGTCTTCGAACGAGACGCGCGCCAGATCTGCCGGCCGGGGCGGTGCGCTGAACCTTCCCACATCGAGAACGATGGCGCTGCGCTCGAGGCTGTCGATATCACGCAGCCTGGCGACCAGCAGTTTCCGGGGCGCCGCGATCCGCACGGCGCCGGCGACCGCCACCTCGCGACTGTCCGTGTCGAGCAGTTTCGCGATCGCTTCCCCGCGTTGAACGGCGGTCCACTCGGCGTCGGTGGCGGATGCGAGCTCCCGCAGGAGGTCCCGCGGGTCACGCGGCACGAGCAGTTGATCGCCCGCCCTCGCCGAAGGCCCGAAGGACGACCAGATCGCGAATGCACCGATGATCAGGGAGCCTGGCAATCGCATGACACGGCCGCCCAGAGTCTACTCCCGTGTCGAGCCTTCGGGTGCGCACGACGAGGATTCCCCGCGCATTCCGCGAAATCTTGCGCAGGGACTCGGCCCGATACTCTCGCAAAATGCCGCCTGGCGGTGCCTCTGGAATGGCAGCCTCATTGCTCACCTCCTGATCGACCACCGCATGATGCGACAAGGTCTCAGCACTGTGAGTTGTGAGTCTCGAGCGTTGACGACTCAGGACTCAGAACTCAAAACTCACGACTGGCACCAAGGTCGAAGCCCTGGCTGGGTAATGGAGCGTCCATCCCGCACCTGGCTTCCGTGATGCAGGCGTCGATTCCATGAAGAAAACGCGCGTCATCGCTCCGCTGCTCCTCGCCGCCGCAGCCGGCGTGCCTCTCGCGGGCCGGCAACGATTCCAGAAGCTCGTCAATCGCGACGCCGAGACCCTCCTCGGGGGTGCAGCGCTCAGCGTCGGTCAGGACCAGCTTCGCGCCAGATGGAACGCACTTCCTGAGCCGATCCGCCGCCACCTGCAGTATGCGGTCCGAGAGGACGCGCCGGCGCTCAGGACGGCGCGTCTGCAGCACGACGGGTATTTTCGCACCTCTCCGTCCCAGGAGTGGTGGGAGATCAGGGGCGAACAGTACTTCAGCACGGCGAGGCCGGGGTTCGTATGGCACGCGCGAGTTCGGCCGTGGCCCCTGCTGTGGATCGAAGTGCGTGATGCCCTTCTCCACGAGCGCGGCAACATGCTCGTGAAGTTTCTCTCCGCAATCCCGCTGGCCGATGCGAGCGGCTCCGAAATCGACCAGGGGGCGACGCTCCGATGGCTGGCGGAGTCTGCCTGGTTCCCCTATGCACTGGTTGCTGACTGTATTCACTGGACGCCCATCGACGATCGGTCGGCGCGTGCCACCGTACGCTACGAAGGCCCGCCAGCCAGCGCGATCCTGCAGGTGGACGATGAGGGGAAGCTCGTGCGGCTGCGCGCCGAGCGATACCAGGATCTGGGGGGAGGGAAATCCGCGCTGCGGCCGTGGACTGGCGAGTATCGCGATTACTGCGAGATCGACGGCTTTCGCGTGCCGACGTCGGTGGAAGTCGGGTGGGAGCTCGAAACCGGCCCGTTCAGCTATGCGCGGTTCCGGGTCCTCACCCTCCATTACAACGCGACAGCTCGATTCTGATCGGCGGCCCGGCTTTCGGCGCCAGCGGTTGCCGGCGGCACCGCGAGCACAAGGGCCGGCGCCAGGCAGAGCACGCGATAGGTCACCGAACCCATCCGCGGCCCGAGCCGCGGTGACGCGTGAAGGCCCATGACGACCAGCCCCACGTGCCGATCCTGTATCAGCTTCGCGATCTCCTCCGCGGGATCGCCATAGGCGATCAGGGCCTCGGCGCGCAGCCGGCGCGGAAACGTGGCGACGAGCCCGTCCAGTGCCTCCTCGGCCGTGCTGCGGCGCTCGGCGTCGAGGCCCGGCATGTGGAGACGCGCGGTGAACCGGCTGCGGATGGGCTCGATGACGTGCGCGAGCAGCAGGGGCACGTCGAGCGCCTGCGATACGGCGCGAGCGGCCTGCACCTGGTGGAGCGATGCGTCGGAGAGGTCAACCGGCGCGAGCACGTGACGGATCACCATCCTCGCATCCTCTATCGCGACGGGCCCCGGATCGGTCGCGGGTGTGATGAGCACCGGTCGCGGGGTCCCGCGCAGGACCCGCTCGGTGGTCGACCCGAAGAACAGCTTGCGCACGCCGGTCATTCCGTGCGAGCTGATGACGATCAGGTCGCATGGACGCTCCCGCGCGATCCGGAGGATCTCGTCCGCCGGCTTGCCGACCGCGACCTCGTGCTCGAGGATCATCGGCGCCGTCGACCGGCGATCGAAAGTGCCGGCCACGAACTTCACCAGTTCGCGCCGGCTGTCCTCGGGCGTCCACGCGATTCCGGTCCCGAGATCGAGCGCCTCCGTGAGGAGCGGGTTTTCGACCGTCAGCGTGATCAGCCGTGCACCGAAATGACGCGCGATGGCCGCTGCGTAACGCAGGGCGCCCCGGGATGCGTCGGAGAAGTCGACCGGACACAGAATCGATGTGTGCTCCTTCATTACAGCCTCCGGTGTGGGTCAACCATGCCGGCTGCAACCGGTGTGCCCGCCTCCGCATGCGGTATCCGCGTGATCCTCGGGATTCCCTGTTCAGACGTGCGGAGTATTCCGCGGAGGTGAGAAGGTTTCCGCGCCCCTGATCGCGGACCGCTGGCAGCGGACCGCTGATTCTGATTCGCGATTCTCAATGGAATCCGGCACACTTGCAGGGTGACGCTTTCGGAGCCAGTTCAGCGGCGGCCCCGACGATGGATCCGGATCGCGGCCCTGCTCCTGACCGCCGCGGCCATGGTCGCGATCGGGGTCGGCTGGTGGTTCGGCTCGCGGACCCCGCAGCTCCAGCCCGGCTGGGGAGCTACGGCGGTTGTGCTCGCCGGCGACGGCGTGCCGGGCACCCGCGACGGCGACGCCTTGCGAGCGAGGTTCGCGGATCCGTTCGGCATCGCGGTTGGCGGCGACGGCACCGTGTTCGTCGCCGACGCGGGCCAATCGCAGCGGGTGCGGCGCATAGCGCCCGACGGCGTCGTGTCAACCCTCGCCGGAGGGCGACTGGGGCGTGCCGACGGCCTCGGCGCCGCGGCCCGGTTCAACACGCCCTCGGGCCTCGCGCTCGCCGCCGACGGCACGATTTACGTGGCCGATACCGGCAACAACGCGATCAGGCGCATCACTCCCGACGGCCTCGTGTCCACCCTGGCGGGTGACGGGATTGCGGGGAATCGTGACGGCCCCGGATACCAGGCCCGGTTCAACGGTCCCGTCGGCGTCGCTGTCGACGCCGCCGGACGCGTGATCGTCGCCGACACGTACAACGATCGCATCCGCGTGATTCATCCGGAGGGTACGGTGAGCACCCTGGCTGGATCCGGTGAGCCGGGACTGCTCGACGGCGTGGCCGCACACGCGCGATTCGACACGCCGTGCGGCGTCGCGATCGATCCGGCGGGTCGCATACTGGTCGCGGACACCGGCAATGGGCTCGTGCGAACGATAACTCCCGACGGCGTCGTGAGTACCCTTTCATCACCGGCCGACGGCATCGTCCGTCCGGTCGCCATTGCCGCCGGCCGGAATGGCGAGGCCTACGTCACCGACGACCGCGGCCGCATCATCGAGCTCTCGCCCGATGGGACGGCCCGCATCGTGGCGGGATCGAGCCCGGGGTTCCGCGACGGTCCGGGACGCGACGCGCGGTTCCGGCAGCCCTCGGGGATTGCGGTCGCCGGCCCCGCCCGCCTGATCGTCGCCGATACGGGCAATGCGCTCGTCCGGGTGGTGGGAGCACCCTCGCGCCTGCCGCTGCTGCCGCCCGCATCACCCCGTGTCAGCCCGCGTTTCGATGACGAGTCGTTTGCGCGGCTGCCGCTGCTCTGGCCGGTCGCACCGATGGCCGGGCCTCATGAAGTCGCGGGCACGATGGGCGAGGCACGGGGGGACGGTGCGGAACGCTTTCACAGCGGCATCGACGTGCGCGTGGAAGGAGGCACTTTCGTGCACGTCGTGCGCGACGGGTTCGTCGAAGCTCCGGTGTCCACAGGCGCCTTCGCCTCGCTGAACGAGTGGCTGCGCGTTGGAGACGTGACCTACGTCCATATCCGCGCCGGCCGAACCAGGCGAAACGAGATGCTGGATGCCACCCGCTTCGTCCCGACGTACAACGACGAGGGCGAACTGGTGCGGGTGCGGACGAAGCGCGGATCGCGGTTCACGACCGGAGAAATCATCGGCACGGTGAACCCGTTCAATCACGTGCACCTCAATGTCGGCTGGCCCGGCGATGAGCACAACCCTCTTCACTTCCGCCTCGTACATTTCGCGGACACCGTGCCGCCCACGATCGCGCGCAGAGGCGTACGCCTGTACGACGAGTACGATCAACCGCTGACCACGCGTTCACGCGGGCGTGTGCTGGTGTCGGGCCGCGTGCGCATCGTGGTGGATGCCTGGGATCAGGCAGACGGCAACCGCCCGTCGCGCCGCCTCGGGCTCTACGCGCTCGGCTATCAGGTGCTCGATCGCGGCGGATCCCCAGCGCCCGGCTTCCAGACGGGCCGGGACACCATTCGATTCGATCGACTCCAGGCAGAGAGCGACGCCGCGCGCCTCATCTACGCCGCGGGTAGCGGCATTCCGTTCTACGGGCGCCGTACGACCCGCTTCCTTTATGTCGTGACCAATACGCTCACCGGGGGTCAGGTGTCGGAGGGATTCTGGAATACGGCGGAGCTCGCACCTGGCGATTACGTGCTCAGGATCCGCGCGGCCGACATCAGCGGAAACGTCGCTGTGGCGAACCGGGATCTGCCGGTCACGGTTGTGCCGCAGGCCGCGACCGACCCGGATGCGCAGTAAGAGAGAATGGACGGGTCTGTCCGGCGGGCCGTCACATTCCTGTGTAGACGATCAACCCGATCAACATTACGAGTAACAGCAGGAGTACCCACTCCACACTGCTCTGTTTCGAAGTGCTCGGCACGTTTGCCTCGACGGCACAACGGATTCTGCGCTCGTGCGGTGGCACTTGCAAGCACAGCCGATGCGATTTCGCTGAATAGCGTGAACCGGTCCAAGCTCATGGGCGAGGCTCGAACAGCTGTTCAATCTCCTCGCAGCGTTCACCGGCTGATGCAAGGTTCCCGGCCGGCCTCCAGTCGGACGGCAGCCGCGCAAAAATGGCGCGGGCGCGCGCGAAGTCGGCGCGCGCGGCATCACCCGCACCCGCCTCACGCGCGTCCATCCCCTCCAGGTAGAGCAGCTCCGCCATCAGCCAGAATTTCGGTTCGTCAATCTCGCCGGTCGGCGAGAGCCACATCAGCAGCATCTGCGGATCGAGCCGGCGCGCCAGGTCCCGGTCGAGGCCGGCCTGCTGCGCAATGTCGTGAATCTCCCGGCGGAGCTCCTCAGCGGTGATCTCCCGGCGGAGGATGCGGTTGCGAAGCGCGATCAGCATCCTGCCGAACCGCTCGATCAAACGAAGCACATAGTCGCGGCTATACATGAATCATGCTTCCAGCTTCCGGCTTCCGGCTTCCAGTTTCCGGTCTTCAGGTCCAGCTCCAGGTTCAGGGTGCGGGCGTGTACTTCGGCTGACAGGCTTGTCCGCCTCAGTTTATGATCGTCTTCCGATTACCATGCGGAAGTATCCGTCTCCGTCTCTAGCGACAACTCGAACGGCGACTCACGGGCACCTCGTATTCGTGCGCCCCGGCCAGTATCTGAAAGCCGGCGAGATCATCGCCAGTCCCGAGACGCAGATTCGGTACAAGGTTCAGCAGCTGCTGGGCGAGGGTGGGTTCGGGCAGGTGTATCTCGCAGCACGGCTCGGCCGCTCGCAGGTCGTACCCGAAACCGTGTGCATCAAGGCCAGCACGCGCATCGACGGATGGCTGCGCGAGGCGTACTTCGGGCAGCTGCTCGACGACCATCCGCGGGCCATCCGGATGTTCGACGCCTTCCCGCTCTCGAGGTCGAACACCAGCCATTCCGGCCCGATGCTGTACTGCCTCGCGCTCGAGTACGCGCCGCAGGGAGACCTGAGCGCGTTCCTCGCTCGGGATGGCAGGCCGTGGACGGAAGCCGCCGTGCGCCGCGAGATGGCCGGCATCCTTCAGGTCCTCCGCAAACTGCACCGGGGTCAGATGCTGCACCGGGACCTGACCCCATTGAACGTGTTCGTCTGCGACGGGCGACGCCTGAAGCTCGGAGACTTCGGAATCGTCCGGCAGCAAAGCGATCGACGGGGCGTCACCGTGCGCACGATGAACGTGCTGACGGCCCCGAGCGACATCCTCGCAGGCGCCGCGCCGAAGTGGCAGGCGCGCGACGATGTCTATCAGGTAGGACAACTGCTGGGCATGCTGATCCGGGGCGATGCCCGGTCACGGATTCGCACAGCCGACGTGCGCGGACTGCCCTGCAGCGATCACCTGAAGGAGATCATCTACCGGTGCATCGGCGAACGCCGCAAGCGGTACGAGAGCGCCGACGAACTGATCGAGGCGCTCGGCAATCCTCCCGCCCCGCTGGGCGTGGGTGTGATCCGGACGCTCAAGGGCGTTCATCTGGCGTTCACCGGCATCCTCACCTGCCGCCGCAGCGAGGCCGCCCGGGCCGCGCGACGCGCCGGCGCCATCGTCCATAGCGGCCCGTCCATCAGAACGACCGTGGTCGTCCGTGGCCGGCCCAACCCGCAGCAGGCGGCCGGGCGCGACGCCGGGCTGAAGTTGATGGAAATCAGGCGGCTCCGCGAAAAAGGCCACAGGATCGTCCTGCTCAACGAAGCTCGATTCTGGCGCCTGGCAGGCCGTCGGTGACCTCGGCCGCGGGCATCTCAACTATTTTGGGATCGAAATGGCACGTTTCGTGACACAATAGAGGGCTGGGCGCCCGAAATACATCGCGGGCGCCATGTGTGATCTACACGTCACGGAAATCCCGCGGGGTCCTCAGAGCCATTTCGAGCGTCTGACCTACAAGAAAGGCATGGCGCCTGGCGGCCCGGACCTGAGGCCGGATATTGCAATAGAGGACGGCATGGCAACACGAGGATCACGAGCGGCAAAGCCCGATATCCTGGAAGACGACGAGCTTCAGCAGCTCATCTCCGAGAAGATCGACGAAGATCCCGCCTTCTGGACGGGTTCCGGGAAGCGGAGACCAACCATCATCGTCGAAGTGGACGATGGCTTCGTGACGCTGAGCGGGGTCGTTCGGACACCGCTCGACAGCCGTCGGGCGGATATCCTGGCCCGCGCCCTCGGAGCTGCGGGAGTGGACAACCGGCTCCGTACGCTGGAGTCGGGCGAGAACGACCAGCTCAAGCGCCGTTCGGCCTAAGAACGGTCGCGACGCCGGGCGCGCACTCCGTCCGCGGGCGGCTCTCCTGCCGCTGAATCGAAGCGCTCCGCGAGCTCGACGAACCGATCGGTCGGCCCGCGCCAGCGCAGCTCATCCACTGCATCGAAAAGCGGGATCTCCGTTCGCAGGGTGGCAAGATCCCGAAACAGGAATGCGCGATCCCGCTCACGCTCGAGCGTTGCTGCGAGCGATGCCGGGTTCGCGGTGTTCACGCCCCACGTGCGCCAATCACCTGGAATCAGCTCGAGATTGCCGAAGCGCCGCAGAACCGCGGCCGCTGACTTCGCGCCCCAGCCCGCGAGACCGGGGTAGCCGTCCGCGGCATCCCCGACGAGCGCCAGGTAGTCCGGGATCGACGCCGGCGTCACGCCGAACTTTGCGACCACGCCGGCCTCGTCGCGAATCGTGTTCGTGCGGCGGTTCAACTGCACGACGCGCCCACCGCGCACGCACTGCGCGAGGTCCTTGTCTGGTGTGCAGATGAGCACCCGATCCACATCAGTGTCCGGTTCCGCCTTCGCCGCCGCCGCCGCAAGCGCATCGTCGGCCTCGAACTCGATCATCGGCCAGACGGCGACACCGAGCGCCTCCAGTGAATCCTCCAGCAGCCCGAACTGCGCGAGCAGGTCGGGCTCGACACCTTCGCTCGTCTTGTAGCCGGGCCAGAGCCTGTTGCGGAACGATTCGATGACGTGGTCGGTCGCGACGCCGACATGCGTCGCGCCCCTGTTGATCATGCCGAGGATTGAGCCCACGACCCCGCGAGTCGCGGCAATCTCGAGCCCATTCCGGTCGCGCGCCGACGGCATCGCGTAATAGTGGCGGAAGAGCTCGTACGTTCCGTCGATGAGATAGACGTCCACTGAAGGAGTATAGCGTTCAGCCAGAAACAGCTGAAAGCTGGAAGCTGGAAGCTGGAAGCTATCTACCGATCCGCCGCCGCCATTCGGCGTCGAACTCTTCGGGTCTGACGTCGAGCGTGCTGAGCGCCTGGCTGACGGTATGGCCACTCCCGAGCATCTGGAGGAACACCGTCAGGTTGGGACCGAGGCGCTCGATGAGCAGCCGGCCGGCCACGGCGCTCTCCGCGTACGCGACGAGCGCGAGATCCCGGCCCAGGTGATCGAAGCCGCCGTCGAGTCGATCCAGAGCAATGCGGGCCTTCGTCGTGCGCAACGTCGTGCTCACCCAGGCCTGGTCGTCGGACTCGAGGACGCTGGCCAGCCCCTCGTGTACCCACGCGGGTACGCCGCGCGGCGCGAGCGCGGCGATGGCGGCGTGGACGAACTCGTGCACCATCACGCGATCGAGAGCGTCGGGGGTGCGGAGCGCCCCGCCAACCGCCACGCGAATCCGGCCGTCGAACTCCCCGCCAGCCCACGCCGGCGCGCGCGTGATGTCCTGGAACAGCCGGTCGGTGTACAGCAGGACGGTCAGCGTTTCACTCGGATAGCTGTTCAGGATATTTCCGACCTGCCAGTACGCGCGCTCGAGGACCGCAGAGACCCGATCGGCGATGGGCTGCTGCGCGCCGCCCTCGAACAGAAGCCGGAAGCGCACGCCCGGACGCTCGTCCAGATCCTCGTGTACCGCTGCCTCACGCCGCCATCGCGCGAGCTGCTGCGACCGCAGGGGGTCGTGGGGCGCAAGCGCGACGGCCTTCTCCATCGACCGGATCGCCAGATCCAGGTCACCGCGTTCGTAGGCCACCTGACCGAGCAGCGCGGCAGCCTGGATGAACCGCGGATCGAACCGGAGCGCTTTCTTCAACGACGAGATTGAGGCGTCGAGCCGGCCAAGCAGGTAGGCCGCGTAGCCCGCGCCGAAATGCAAAGCCGGATTGTCCGGGCTGCGATCGAGTGCGTCACGGAAAACCGCCGCGGCTTTGGCCCCGTCACCGCGCTCGAGCGCCTCCCAGCCCGCCGGGGCCGGCAGATCGCCCTCCTGCACCGCTACCGCGCTCGTTGCGGGTTCTCCGGCGCGGTCGAAGCGGGCGGTGTGAACGGCCGCAGTCGCTGGCGGGTACGCGAGGGCAGACGTGCCAATCAGTAGCAGCAGCGCCGAAGCAGGGATGGCCATACGCCCCCGGGCGCAAGCAGCATGCCCCGGTGTGCGGCCAGATTCAGGCGTGTTT
>Ga0299913_10003771_pt1 | contig 12517 bp, 13 predicted proteins | sample RVTome_9_FD_201360 | JGI IMG/M metagenome (GOLD analysis project Ga0299913, IMG submission 201360) | Soil microbial communities from uranium-contaminated site in the Upper Colorado River Basin, Wyoming, United States - RVT155D38 (version 2) ... | reverse complement strand
TGGTGCGGCAGATGCGGCGGCGTTGCTCCGGACAGGTCGTGTGGTTCTCGATGGCAGAGCCGGGCTCCGAGGAGCGCGAGATGATCGAGGCCCACTGCCGCCGTGGTGGCAAGGCGCTCGTGCTCGAGCCGAGCGACCGCGGCGAGATGATCGTGGTCAAGCACGGTCGCCGGGAGATGCAGCTGGCCTGGACCCACCTCCTGCCCGCCACCTTCGGCGGCCGCGCGCGGATGAACGTGCAGAACGCCCTCGCCGCCGCCGCCGCGGCGTTCGCCTCCGGCGCCCCCCTGCACGACATCCGGCAGGGCCTGCGGACCTTCTCCACGAGCTACTACCTCTCCCCCGGGCGCCTGAACGAGGTCGAGGTCGACGGTGTGAACGTGATCGTCGACTACTGCCACAACGCGCCGGGGATGAGGATGCTCGGTGACTTCGTCGACCGGGTCGGCGACGGTCTCGCGTCGAGCAGCGAGGTGGGCAAGCCGTCCCGGATCGGTGTGATCGCGACCGCGGGCGACCGTCGGGACGACGACATGCGTGAGCTCGGCCAGGTCGCCGCACAGCACTTCGACGTCCTCGTGGTCCGGGAGGACGTGGCGCTGCGCGGCCGTGAGCGCGGCTCGACCGCGCAGCTCGTGGCCGACGGGATCCGGGCCGCCATGGACGACGGAGCGCGCTGCCGCCAGGCCGAGGTGATCCTCGACGAGATCGACGCCGTCCGGCACGCGATGTCGCGCGCCCACGCCGGTGACCTGGTCGTCCTCTGCGTCGACAAGCACCCGGCGGTGATGGCAGAGCTCGAGACCTGGTCCAAGCAGGCCCAGGCCGGCTCCGGGTCTGCCGACGACACCTCGGTCGCCGACCCGGACTACTCCCCCGCACCGGCAGCCGAGGATGACCCTGATTCGTGATGTCACTACATCATGAAGTATGCTCACGATATGACGGACGAGCGGCGCACCCGGGCACTGGACCAGCTCCTCGAGCTCGCCGTGCTGATCAACGAGGACATGGAGGCCAGCCTCCCGCGTGACGGACTGACGCCCGCCCGCGCCCACCTGCTCTGGGAGGTGGCCGAGCACGGCCCGTCGACCCAACGGGCGCTCGCGCAGGCGCTCGACGTGAGCCCCCGCAACGTGACCGGTCTGGTCGACGCCCTCGTCGAGACCGGGTTCGTCACCCGCGAGCCGCACGCCGAGGACCGGCGGGCGCGCGTCGTCACGTTGACCGACAAGGCGCTCGAGGTGGTCGGGCGGATGGCCGCGGACCACGCCGAGTTCGCACGGCTGCTCTTCGCCGGCGTCCCGGCCGAGCGTCTCGACGAGCTCAGCGAGAGCCTCGACGACGTCCTGGATCGGTTGCGACCGCTGGTCCGTGCCCAGACCGGTGCGTGACGTGGAGCCCCGCCAGGTCCCCCGTCTCGTCTGGCACGTGGTCGTGCTCGAGCTGCGTCTCTACTGGAGCCTGCTGCGCTGGCTCGCCCGCCGCCCCTCGCACGGCGGTGCGCACGACGAGCCGCTGACCTATGCGCGCCTGGTCACGCCCGTGATGTGGCTGTGGATCTTCGGCTCCGCGATGGAGCTTCCCCTGGTCCACGTGCTGGTGCCGTGGGAGTCGGTGCGTCTCGGGCTCCTGGTCATCGGGGTCTGGGGGCTGCTCTGGATGGTGGGCATGCTGGCCAGTCTCTGGGTGCACCCGCACCTTCTCGAGCCGGCGCGTCTCCGGGTCCGTCACGGAGCCTCCACCGACATCCCCGTGCCCTGGTCGAAGGTGGCCGAGGTCACCACCTCGCACCGCGACCTCGACTCCTCGGTGTGGACGCTGCAGCCCTTGCTGACCGAGCGCGGCACCGTGCTCCAGGTCGCGGTCTCCGGCCAGGTGAACGTGCACCTGACCTTCGACGAGCCGGTGCCGCTGACCACACACAGTCTCAAGGCCGGGCGGCGTACGGCGGAGTACGTCGGCCTCAGCTTCTTCGTCGACGAGCCTCGCGACGTCGTCGCCCGCATCCGCGAGCACCTGGGACCGCGAAGCCCCCGCCCGCGGGGTGGGCGACCACCTCACCGTGCCTGAGCGGCCTTGACCTTCGTCCGCAGCGTGTCGGGGTCGTCCACGGTCCCGCCCTGCGCGGCCAACCAGTCGTAGACGCCCTGCCGGTCCTCGTGGCACATCAGGCCCACGATGTCCCCGGGGCGCGCCTGGGCGACCAGCGCCTCGAGCCCCGCCACCTCGGTGGGGTGCGTCGGTACCTCGTCGACGCCGACCCGGGCGGCACCGGCACGGAACAGCGCATCCAGCTCGTCGGTCTGCCGTCCCCGGAGGTACTTGCGCTTGTGCGCGATCACCACGACGTCGGCGTCCCGCGCACCCATCTCCCCGAGCTGCGACACGAGGTCGTCGGTGCGGTCGCCCACGGCGCCCAGCCCGAGGAGCAGCCGGGCACCGGGTCGACGTACCCCGTTCATGATCTCCAGCAGCGCCTCGAGCCCCGCCTCGTTGTGCGCGAGGTCGACCACGACGCTCACGTCCCCGAGGGAGAAGAAGTTCATCCGACCCGGGTTGTGGCTCGGGTCGGGACGGAACGAGGTCAGTCCCTCGATCACCGCGGACCGGGGCAGCCCGACGGCCAGGGCCGCCGAGGCGGCGGCCAGCACGTTCTCCACGTTGAACCGCGACAAGCCGGCCAGCGTCATCGGCACGTCGACGACCTCGACCAGCGGGTCGGGGTCGGCATCCGGCAGGAGCACCGTGACCCACCCGTCCATGACGGTGGTGGCCCGCCCCCCGTCGCTGAGCACCTCCCGCAGGGCCGGTGAGTCGGGATCGCGGGAGAACGCCCACGGCCGTGCCCGCAGCGTGGGGCGCATCGCGAGGACGCGCGGGTCGTCGGCGTTGAGCACCGCCCAGCCGTCCGGCTTCGTGATGCGGGGCACCACCCCCTTCACCTCGGCGAGCTGGTCGAGGGTGTCGATCCCCTGCTGGCCGAGGTGGTCCGCGGAGACGTTGGTGACCACCGAGACGTGGTTGTGTACCAGCCCGATCCCCTTGAGCAGGATGCCGCCGCGGGCGGTCTCGGTGACTGCGAGCTCAACCTCGGAATGTGCCAGGACACGGCCGGCCCCGCTCGGTCCGGAGTAGTCCCCCGCCTCCACGAGCTCGCCGTCCACGAAGATGCCGTCGGTGCTCGACCAGCCCACGTGCAGGCCCTGGGTGCGGGCGACGTGGGCGATGATGCGTGACGTCGTGGTCTTGCCGTTCGTGCCGGTCACCGCGACCACCGGCACACGGGGCCGGAGCGTGGTCGGCCCGGGGCCGCGCTCGGAGGCCCGGACCTGCTCGGCTGCGGTGTCGACCAGGCTCTCCATGTCCGCACCTGGCAGCGCATCGAGCACTCCCGCGACGGCGCGGCCGAGAGACTCCGCCCGGGTGCGGTGGCGCCAGGGGTAGGCGACGACGATCCGGTGCACGTCGTTGGTGGGGCGGACCCGCACGGCGAGGCGGCTCGTGCCTGCCTCGCCGGCGACCTGTCGGACGAGGCGGGACACCGCACGCATGGCGAACCGCTGCCGGAAGGCACTGCCGGGGGCGCCGGGGCGTGCCTTGGTCAGTCCGATCCGCGTGGCGAAGCGCACCGCCCTGGTCTCCTCGGCCTCGATCAGACCGGTGAGGTCGAGGGTCAGCTTGATCGCTGCCCGCGGGAAGTAGAGGTTGGGTCCTTCGAGGACCCGGAGCTCGACGAGTGAGGAAGGCACCCGCGCACGCTACCCGACACCGTCAGGCGGCTCAGGCGCCCATCGCGTGGTAGCCGCCGTCGACGTGCACGATCTCCCCGGTGGTGGCAGGGAAGAAGTCGGACAGGAGTGCGACGACCGCGCGCGCGGTCGGGCCCTGGTCCTTCTCGTCCCAGCCGAGGGGTGAGCGGTCGCTCCACATCGACTCGAGCTCCTCGAAACCAGGGATGGCCTTCGCGGCCAGGGTCTTCAGCGGTCCCGCCGAGACGAGGTTGACCCGGATCCCCTTCGGCCCGAGGTCACGGGCGAGGTAGCGCGAGGTCGACTCGAGCCCGGCCTTGGCGACACCCATCCAGTCGTACGCCGGCCAGGCGACCGTCGCGTCGAAGGTCATCCCGACGACCGCTCCCCCCTCCTTCATCAGGGGCAGGCAGGCCGTGGACAGGGACGCAAGGGAGTACGCCGACACCTGGACCGCCTGCGCCACGTCGGACCAGGGGCCCTCGAGGAACTTGCCGCCCAGGAGCGTCTCGGGGTTGCCGTAGGCGATGGAGTGCACGACCCCGTCCAGGCTGTCGACGTGCTCGCGCAGGAGCTCCGGAAGCCGCTCGAGGTGGTCGGGGTCGGTGACGTCGAGCTCGATGACCGGGGTCTCCTTCGGGAGCCGCTTCACGATGCGCTTGGTGATGCCGAGCGCGCGGCCGAAGTTCGAGACCACCACGTTGGCGCCCTGCTCCTGTGCGACCCGGGCGACCGCGAAGCCGATGGAGCTGTCCATCGTCACGCCGGCGACCAGGATGTTCTTGCCCTCGAGAATGCCCATGCCCGTCGTACTCCCTCTCGTCGTGAACGAAGTCGGTCAGTGCCCCATGCCGAGTCCGCCGTCGACCGGGATGACGGCCCCGGTCACGTAGGCGGCCCCGTCGGAGGCCAGCCACACGACGGTCGAGGCGACCTCGTCGACGGTGGCGTAGCGCTGCAGCGGGATCTGCGCCTTGTAGGCCGCCTTGGTCTCCTCGGGCAGCGTGTCGGTCATGTCGGTCTCGACGAACCCGGGGGCCACCACGTTGGTGGTGATCGAGCGGCTGCCGAGCTCGCGTGCCAGCGAGCGGGCCATGCCGACCAGGCCGGCCTTGCTCGCCGCGTAGTTCACCTGGCCGGCCGAGCCGAGGAGGCCGACCACCGAGGAGATCAGGATGATCCGGCCGCGGCGCAGGCGCAGCATGCCCTTCGCGGCCCGCTTGGTCACCCGGAAGGTGCCGGTGAGGTTGGTGTCGATCACCTTCGACCAGTCGTCGTCGCTCATCCGCAGCAGCAGGGTGTCGGCGGTGATCCCGGCGTTGGCCACCAGCACCTCGACCGGCCCCTGCTTCTCCTCGACCTCGGTGAACGCGGCGTCGACGGCCGCGGGGTCGGTGATGTCGCAGCGCACCGCGAGGAAGCCTTCGGGCGGCTCGCCACTGCGGTAGGTGATCGCGACGGAGTCACCCGCCGCACGGAACGCCTCCGCGATCGCGCGGCCGATGCCGCGGTTGCCACCGGTCACGAGTACTGATCTGCTCACGGCCGCGACGCTATCGGCTACCGGCGGGTATCCGGAATCGCCTGTCCGTCAGTCGTCCTCCAGGCGGAAGCCCAGCTTCAGTCCGACCTGGAAGTGCTCGACGGTGTTGTCCTTGACCTGACCGCGCACCTGCGTGACCTCGAACCAGTCGAGGTGGCGCAGCGTGGTGGACGCGCGCTCGATGCCGTTGCGGATGGCCTGGTCGATGCCCTCCGGTGAGGTGCCGACGATCTCGGTGACGCGGTAGGTGCGGTTCGACATGTGCGCTCCTGGTGCTCGAGGTGGGATGAGTGCGGCTTCCTCGCCCGATGCTAGTGGGATCGGCCGCGGACCGGTTACCAGCGGCGGCGTACCGTGGAGCCATGGCCCGCAACGATCCCGGAGCCTTCCGGATCACCGAGGCGACACGCAGTCACAGCGACGACATCGCCGCCCGGCAGCGCAGGTACCTCGCGTCGATGGCGGTGCGCACGGCCTGCTTCGTCCTGGCTGTCGTGTTCCGGGAGACGACGCCGCTGATGGTGGCGTTCATCGTCGCGGCGTTCCTGCTCCCGTCGATCGCCGTGGTGTTCGCCAACGCCCAGGGCTCGAGTGACCACGAGCCCGTCTCCGGCACCGCCTACGACCCCGCACGCAAGGCGATCGAGCCGCCACCGGCCGGCTGACCCGTAGCGGACTTCGCCAGCGCGCGCCACCACTGGTCCAGACCTCTCCGGGCCTATCCACAGCTGTCCGGCGAGGCATGGATCGACGGGTCGCCGCGTGCAAGAATCGGCGGCGCGTGGCCCGGTCTCCCCCGTCCGGGCCACTGCACTTCGGTGCCGGACGACTTCCCCCGTGGTCGTCCGGCACCGGCACGTCCGGGTCCCCCGGGCGGGTGGCTACAGTGCTCGGCATGGACCTGACCTGCTCCGCGCGGGGCTGCCGCAACCCCGCCCGGTGGTCGCTGCTGTGGAACAACCCCAAGCTGCACACGCCGGACCGCCGCAAGACGTGGCTCGCCTGTGACGAGCACAAGCAGAGCCTCTCGGACTTCCTCGACGCCCGGTCGTTCCTGCGTGACGTGGAGCCGGTGGACGCGTCGTCCGACGCCTGAGCCTCAGCCCCCGATGGCAGACATCGGCCGGGTCGGCTGCAGGAAGCTCACGTCGTCGATCCCGTGCCCCGGTCGCTTGGTGAGCATCGCGGCTCGCCACCGGCGGGCGATCTCCTCGTCGTCGGCGCCGGCACGCAGGGCCGTCCGCAGGTCGGACTCCTCGCGGGCGAAGAGACAGTTGCGCACCTGCCCGTCCGCGGTCAGCCGGACCCGGTCGCAGTCACCGCAGAACGGCCTGGTGACCGAGGCGATCACGCCGACGGTCCCGGGTCCGCCGTTCACGGTGAACAGCTCGGCCGGCGCGCTCCCGCGGGGCTCCTCGGCGGGCTCGAGGTCGAACTCGGCCTCCAGCGCGGAGAAGATCTCGTCGGCGGTGATCATCGTGTCCCGCCGCCACCCGTGCTGGGCATCGAGCGGCATCTGCTCGATGAAGCGCAGCTCGTAGCCGCGCTCCAGGCACCATCGCAGCAGCTCGGGAGCCTGTGCGTCGTTGACCCCACGCAGCAGGACGGCGTTGACCTTGACCGGCCCCAGCCCGGCCAGCTGCGCGGCCTCGAGCCCGGCCACGACGTCGTCGAGCCGGTCGCGAAGGGTGATCTCGTTGAAGGTGTCGCGCCGGACCGTGTCGAGGCTGACGTTGACCCGGTCCAGCCCCGCATCCGCGAGCGCCTCGGCGGTGCGCGCGAGGCCGAGGGCATTGGTCGTCAGCGACACCTCGGGGCGGGGCGTGAGCGCGGTGGTACGTCGGACGATGTCGACGAGCCCGCGACGTACCAGCGGCTCTCCCCCGGTGAACCGCACCTCACGGATGCCGAGCTGCTCGACGCCGATCCGGACCAGGCGCACCACCTCGTCGTCGGTGAGCGTCTGCTCGTGGGGGAGCCAGTCCAGGCCCTCCGCGGGCATGCAGTAGGAGCACCGCAGGTTGCACCGGTCGGTGAGGGAGACACGGAGATCGGTCGCCGAGCGGCCGAACGTGTCGAGCAGTCCTTGCGAGGTCACCCGGCCAGTGTATGCACGCGGCCTGGCGTTACTGTCGAGCGCGTGAGATTCCTGCTCAGCCGGCGCTGGATCCTCTTCCTGGGCGTGGTCGTCGTCCTCGCCTTCGGCGCGTTCCGGCTCGGCGAGTGGCAGTTCGACCGGCTCGAGGAACGCGAGACGCGCAACGAGATCGCCACCCGGAACATCGACGGGCAACCGACGCCGGTCTCCGACGTCCTCGCCGTCGACACCCCGGTGGAGGCCGAGGACGAGTGGCGCCGGGTCACCGCGACCGGTGAGTACGCCGAGGACGAGAGCATCGTGGTGCGCTACCAGACCCGGGACGGCCAGTCCGGGGTGGACGTGGTCACGCCGCTGGTGACCGACGAGGGTCCCGCTCTGCTGGTCAACCGAGGCTGGCTGGCCACCGACAACGTCGGCACCACGCGCCCCGACGTCCCCGCTGCGCCCGCGGGGCAGGTCACGGTCGTCGGGTGGGTCCGCGCGGACGCCACGGGCAGCTCGGCCGAGGTCGCCGACCGTTCGACACGTGCCGTCTCCAGCAGGGAGATCAGCGGCACGGTCCCGTTCCCGGTCTACGGCGGGTTCGTCGAGCTCGACACCGAGGACCCGCCCGCGGCCGAGGCGCTCGGGAAGGTGGAGACCCCGGACCTCGGCGAGGGGCCGCACTTCTTCTACGGCCTGCAGTGGTGGTTCTTCGCCGCCCTCGCGCTGTTCGGCTTCGGCTACCTGGTCTGGGACGAGCGCAGGAAGATGCGCAGGGAAGCGCTGACGACGGGTGACTCCACCCGCTGAGGTCGAGCACGAACCGGTTCCGGCGTGGTGTCCACGACCGGCGTACTGTCCATAATCATGAGCGCCAACCCGAAGGGGGGCTGATGAGTTTCGACTCCCGGATCCTGCGGTGGGTGTTCTCCCGCCACGCTCACCCGGTCAGCGCATGGTCCCGCTGGGCATCGACGCCGCTCGTCCTGGTCCCGGTCTGGACCAGGCGCTGGTCGACCCTGGCACCCATAGGCGCCTGGATGATCATCAACCCGATCCTCACCCCGCCGCCGGCCGACGACTCCGCCTGGGCCACTCGAGCGGTGCTCGGTGAGGAACGCTGGCTGACGGACCACCCCCACGATCGACTCGCCGCGATCAACGCTGCGAACGCCGCAGTACTCATCGCCACGATCCTCCCGGCTCGAAAGCACAACAAACCACTCACGATCCTGGGCGTGGCGGCCTCGATGGCCCTCACCTTGGTGTCATGGAACCTCTACGCGGACTATTACGACCAGCACCACAGCAACCACCTTTGAGACGAGGATGAACATTCGCGGGTCCCGCATGATTCGAACACCTCATACCTGGGTGGCGAACTGCGTGCGGTGCAGGTCGGCGTAGAGCCCACCGGCGGCGAGCAGCTGCTCGTGCGTGCCCGACGCGACGATCCGGCCGTCGTCGACGACGAGGATCAGGTCGGCGTTGCGGACCGTGGAGAGCCGGTGCGCGATCACCAACGAGGTCCGTCCCTCGAGGGCGGTGTCCAGGGCACGCTGGACCGCCACCTCGGACTCGGAGTCGAGGTGCGCCGTTGCCTCGTCGAGGACCACGATCCCGGGTGCCTTGAGCAGCAACCGCGCGATGGCGAGCCGCTGCCGCTCGCCGCCCGAGAGCCGGTAGCCGCGGTCGCCCACCACGGTGTCGAGGCCGTCCGGCAGGGCCCGGACCAGGGTGCCGATCTGGGACGCGTCGAGAGCCTGCAGGATCTCCTCGTCGGTGACGTCGGGCCGTGCGTACTGCAGGTTGGCGCGGATGGTGTCGTGGAACATGTGCGCGTCCTGCGTCACGTAGCCCACGGCGTCCTCCAGGGACTGCAATGTCACGTCGCGCACGTCGTTGCCCCCGACGCGTACGGCGCCGGCCGACACGTCGTACAGCCTGGCCACCAGGTGCGTGATCGTCGTCTTGCCGGCGCCGGAGGGACCGACCAGCGCCACCATCTGGCCGGGGAGCGCCGTGAAGGTGATGTCGCGCAGCACGGGGCCGTGGTCGCGGGACTCCTGGCGGGCGATCACCTCGAGACTGGCCAGCGACACCTCGTCCGCGCGGGGGTAGGTGAACGCGACGTGGTCGAACTCGACGCTGGCGGCAACACGCGGGAGGACCACGGCGTCGGGACGCTCCTGGATCATCGATGGGAGGTCCAGGACCTCGAAGACCCGCTCGAAGCTCACCAGCGCGGTCATCACGTCGATGCGCACGTTGGACAGCCCCTGGAGCGGCCCGAGGAGGCGGAGCAGCAGGGTGGCCAGGGCCAGCAGGGTTCCGACCGTCAGGGTCCCCTCGATCGCGAGGTGTCCGCCGACGCCGTACACGAGAGCGGTCGCGAGGGCGGGGATCAGCATCAGGGAGGCGCCGAAGATGCGGGTGACGAAGGCGATGCGGACGCCGAGGTCGCGGACCAGGCCCGCCTTCTCCGCGAACTTCTCGTCCTCCTCGTCACGACGGCCGAACAGCTTGAGCAGCAGCGCGCCGCCGACGTTGAACCGCTCGGTCATGTTGTTGCCGAGGTCGGCGTTGCCGTCCATCTGCATCCGGGTGAGCCCGGAGAGCTTGTTGCCGACCCACCGCGATGCCCCGAAGAGGATCGGGAACAGCATCAGGCACAGCAGGGTCACCCGCCAGCTGAGGGCGAGCATCGCGATGCCCACGACCACCACGCTGATCGAGTTCGACACGGTGCTCGACAAGGTCGAGGTGAACGCCCGCTGGGCGCCGATCACGTCGTTGTTCAGGCGGGAGACGAGGGCACCGGTCTGGGTGCGGGTGAAGAACGCCAGGGACATCCGTTGGACGTGGGCGAACACCTGCGTGCGGAGGTCGTAGATCAGCCCCTCACCGATCCTGGACGAGAGGTAGCCCTGCCCCAGGGCGAGGATCGCGTTGAGGATCGCCACGCCGGCGATACCGAGGGCGAGCACGGTGACCAGGCCGGCGTCGCCCTTCAGGATCCCGTCGTCGACGATCCGCATGATCAGCAGCGGGGTGACGACGACGAGCATCGAGTCGAGGATGACGAGGACCAGGAACATCGCGATCAGGACGCGGTGGGGCTTGGCGAAGCCGACGACCCGCCGGATCGTCTCCCGGGCGAGCTTGCGGCTGACCACGCTGCGGTCCGTGCGCAGGGTGCGCCACGCAGGACCCATGCCTGAGTGCATCGACATGCGACCTGTCTCCGATCTCGCCCGTGGGCGCTGGTACTACTCCCCCATCAACGACGCGAGCTCACGGAACCGCCGTACCTGCGCCTCGCGCTCGACGCGCCGCTGGTGGTCCAGGTCGAGCACGCTGGCGCTGTGCAGCAGGGCCTTGGTCTCCGAGACCGCGCCGTACAGCGGCGACGTCAGGGCCGCGACGAGGTCCGCGACGGTCTGTCGCAGCTCCGCCCTGGGGACCACCGCGGTGGCCAGGCCGATCTCACGCGCCTCCTCGGCGCTGACCGACCGTGCCGTGGCGCAGATCTCCAGGGCCCGTGAGTACCCAACCAGCTCGACCAGGGGCTTTGTTCCCGTCAGGTCCGGGACGAGCCCCAGGAGGGTCTCCCGCATCGACAGCGTGGCGTCTTCGCTGAGCACCCGGAGGTCGCACGAGAGCGCGAGCTGGAAGCCCGCTCCGATCGCGTGGCCCTGGATCGCGGCGATCGAGACGATGTCGGGACGGCGGAGCCAGGTGAAGCCCTCCTGGTAGGTGCCGATCGTCTCGGAGAGCTCGGCATCGGGCATCGCCAGCAGCTGGAGCAACGACGCCTCACCGTCGACGCCGTCGGGGGTGAGCATGCGTCGGTCGAGGCCCGAGGAGAACGAGTCCCCCTCCCCCTGGACCACGACCACGCGGGTCCCCGACGGCAGGTGCGCCCCGATGGCGCGGAGCGCGAGCCAGGTCGCGGGGGTCTGGGAGTTCTTGGTGCTCGGCCGGTCGAGCGTGATGGTCGTGACCATCCCGCTCGTCTCCAGCCTCAGGCCCGCGCGCTCGAGGACCTCGGGGCCGATGTCGGTGTGCGTCATGCGGCGAAGCCTAGGCCAGCGCCACGAGCTCGGCGTACTCCTCGTTCCAGAGGTCCTCCACGCCGTCGGGCAGGATCAGCACCCGGTCCGGCTCGAGCGCGCGCACGGCACCCTCGTCGTGGGTGACCAGGATGATCGCCCCCTCATAGCTGCGGATCGCGGCGAGGACCTCCTCACGGGAGGCAGGATCGAGGTTGTTGGTCGGCTCGTCGAGGAGCAGCACGTTGGCGCTGGAGACGACGAGGATGGCGAGCGCGAGACGAGTCTTCTCCCCGCCGGACAGGACGCCTGCCGGCTTGGCAGCGTCGTCGCCGCTGAACAGGAAGGAGCCGAGCACGCTCCGCGCCTCGGTGTCGGCGAGCTGGGGTGCGGCGGTCCGGAGGTTCTCCAGCACGCTACGGCTGGTGTCGAGCGTCTCGTGCTCCTGGGCGTAGTAGCCGAGCTTGAGACCGTAGCCGGGTTGCACAGCGCCGGTGTCGGACTGGTCCACGCCCGCGAGGATCCGCAGCAGCGTCGTCTTGCCGGCACCGTTGAGACCGAGGATCACGACACGGCTGCCCTTGTCGATGGCGAGGTCGACGTCGGTGAACACCTCGAGCGAGCCGTAGGACTTGGACAGCTCGGACGCGGTGAGCGGCGTCTTGCCGCACGGCGCCGGTGAGGGGAACTTGATCTTGGCGACGCGGTCGGACCTGCGCTCTGCCTCCACACCTTCCATCAACCGTTCGGCCCGCTTCATCATCGACTGGGCAGCCTGGGCCTTGGTGGCCTTGGCACGCATCTTGTTCGCCTGGTCCATCAGCGTGGACGCCTTGCGCTCGGCGTTCATCCGCTCGCGCTTGCGGCGGCGCTCGTCGGTCTCGCGCTGGGTCAGGTAGGCCTTCCAGCCCATGTTGTAGACGTCGACCTCGCCGCGGTTGGCGTCGAGGTGCAGCACCTTGTTGACGCACGCCTCGAGCAGCGCCACGTCGTGGCTGATCACGATCAGGCCACCCTTGTGCGACGTGAGGAAGTCGCGGAGCCAGACGATGGAGTCGGCGTCGAGGTGGTTGGTGGGCTCGTCGAG
>Ga0299913_10003770_pt1 | contig 12519 bp, 9 predicted proteins | sample RVTome_9_FD_201360 | JGI IMG/M metagenome (GOLD analysis project Ga0299913, IMG submission 201360) | Soil microbial communities from uranium-contaminated site in the Upper Colorado River Basin, Wyoming, United States - RVT155D38 (version 2) ... | reverse complement strand
CGTCTGAAGAGCGACGGCGGCAGGACGACCGGGGTGTGCCTGCCCAGGCAGGCGGCCGTCATCTCGATCACCCGCCCGACCGTCGTCGCGTTGGACCCGGCGACCAGGTGATACGTCTGGATCTCGTCCACGGGATCGCCCGACAGTTCGTAGATCGCGTCCGCCACGTAGTCGACCGGCACGACGTCGACCAGCGACGAGCGCCGTGCCGGCAGCGCCGGCAGTCCTCCGCGCACGAACGCCTTCATCGGCGCGTACAACACGTTGAACGACGCGGTCCAGCCGGTCGTCTGCTCTCCGACGACGATGCTCGGCCTGAAGACCTGGATGGGGATTCGCCCCGCGTGGCCGCGCACCAGCAGCTCGGCCTCGAACTTGGACTGCTCGTAGGGGTTGCGGAACTGCTGGCCGACGTCCAGGTCCTGCTCGCCGAACTCACCGGCGTGCAGGCCGGCGACGTATGCGGTCGAGACGTAGGAGAACCGCCGCAGCTCCCCTCGCTGCCGGCAGAGGCCGGCGAACTCGAGCATCCGCTCGGTGCCGTCGACGTTGATCTCGCGCGAGCGCTCCAGCGGCAGCGTGAAGGACACGGAGGCGGCCGCGTGCACGATGTCGGTCACCTCCTCGGCAAGCTCGGCGCGTCGCATCCGGTCGAGGCCCAGCCCTGGCCGCTCGATGTCCGCCGCGATCGCCTGCACGCGTCCCGCGAACGGGTGCCCGGCGCCGAAGAACCCGCGCAGCGTCGCGGACAGGCGCCGCTCGGCCTCCTCGTCGTCGCGGGCGCGGATCAGCGCGTAGACCTGCCGCCCGTCGCGCTCCAGGAACCGCGCCAGGACCTCCATGCCGATGAAGCCCGTCGCGCCTGTGATCAACACCGCATTGCCGGCCATCTGCCGCCTCCTCGCCCGTCTGACTCAGGTCGAGGGAACCATCGCCGACAAGGCGCGCGCGTTCAGCCGTGTTTGACGCCACGTGGGTGCCGGATCTTCGGCACAGCGATACTGCGCGGGCATTACTGCCTTTTCTGAGAAGTATCGGCACTCGTGAGGTGAGGTACTACCACCCTCTGTGCCTGCTTAGAGATGCAAGACCAGATAGTCGCGGTGAATAGGATCAGCGTGGGACGCCCCGGTCCCCGTGTACGGCTCTACGCGTTGCTGACGCTGCCGGAGAAGGCCGCTGCTGGTGGGGCTACTTGCAAATGACTCCGACACACTGAGCCGGATTCCCGTTCCCGCGAGCCTTGTTCTTCCCGCCATCGGTCACGCCAGGTACGGCTTCGATTCCCAGTTCGTCGTTGACTGATGCTCTGTTCTGCGTGATCGTCGTGGAGGGAACCTCGACGTAGATCCCGTCTCGTCCGTTGTGATCAGTGCGGTTGCGACTAACGACGTAGTTGCCGTTGTCGGTCACAAAATGGGATGGAACCCAATAGATCCACGGGATCAGATGGATGCCCCAGTTACCGGAATCGGTCACGCGGTTTCGGTCAAGCAACACATCTTCTGGGCCGGAGACATAAATGCCGCTCCCTGCGGTCCCGGTGACGGTGTTGCGAGCAATCGTGACCGTTCCGGCCCCTTCCTCGGGATAGATCACTATCCCGTGTGCGTTGTCCTCGAATCTGTTGTTGACGATTTCGCGTGCGGACCCGTAGAAGCCCTCGTGATTCTCGCGCAGGGTGAGGCGAAACAGGTTCGCGTCGTCTTCCGCTGTGCTGATTCCATCGTCGTATCGCTCGACGGTCCCGTTCTGCACCGTCGAAGCGCTCCCTTGAACCGAGATGCCCTCGGAGCGGTAGGGCGAACAGTTACCTCGGCCCGGACCGGTGATCGTGTGGCCACCGAGATCGAGGGTAATCGGACGGTCGGCGGAGATGAGCAGCCCGCGACAGTCCACCGGAGGGTCGATGATGGTCGAGCAGTCCAGATCGGAGTCAAGCCTTGTGTCCTGAGTGATGGTGTCGCCGCACTGAACGTGCGTTGCGCTCGCGCTGGGCGCAAGGGCTAGCAGCCCTAGAGCGGCTACAAGAAAGGGAAGGATTCGGATGGTCAAGACGATTCCGTTCTCGGTGGCAGCGGAGTGCATGGCACTCAGCGGCAACTAACGTTCACACAGTCAGCTACACCGTTGCCCGAAGCGGTATTTCTGCCGCCATCCACGACGCCGGGCACGGCCCAGATGCCATAGTCAAAGTTGTTGTTGGCGCTGTTTCGCTCGATCACAGTGGAAGTACTGTCTACGCGGATGCCGGTTCCGTTCTCCAGATAGCTGCTGTGGTTGTCGTTGGCCTGGTTTCGGCTCACAACGACCTCCCCGGCTTGCTCGTTTACCAGAATCCCGTTGGCGTTGTGGACTGCAATGTTGCGGTCGATCAGCGCGCCCGTGCCGCTACCGATCACGATGCCGTCGCTAGAGAACGCGGAGACGATATTGCGGTGGATCTGAATGTCTTGGAAGTTCCCGACCGTTATGGCGTCGTGAAATCCGTAGCCACGATCCAACGTGACGGTGTTGCGCGCAAGCTCCAATCCTCGTCCTGAGGCACTGATGCCGGTGCCCTCAACCGCGAACACTTCGTTCTCCAGAACGCGGTTGAAATCGCCTCTGATCTGGATGCCGCCGAAGCTCGCGAAGACATGGTTGTCGCGGATTACATTGCGATCACCGACCACGGACATGCCGCTCACGCCTTCGGCGTCGAGATCGCGGATCACGCTGTCCGAAAGCTGAGCCACAACCGGGAGTGCGTCAACTGAGCCGCCAGCTAGGGTCCCACGCCGAAGCGTTACGTTGCGATGAGGACGATCCGTGGCGATTGCGGTCTGTTGTCGGTCATATGTCGAGGCGAGTACCGAGAACCCGCGCAAGTCCACCGTGATGTTGTCCGCACCAATGACGAGCGCAGACCCCTCGAAGTCAGCGGGACAAGCAACATCGCTATCGAGCTTGACGCTCTCGGTGATCACGTCGCCGCACTGGACGTGATTGGCGCTCGTCGTCGGAGCAAGTATTAGAAGCCCGAGCAGGGCCACCGACGGGACGAGGAGTCGAACGGCCAAGACGATCCTCCTGGATAGGACTGCTGCGAACGGCGGAGTGTAGGGCGGTCACGGACGCCGCGCAAGGAGAGCGATTCTGAGGCGTCGATCTATCGTGATGAACCTGGGCCATTTCCCATGTGGGCATGGGGGTCTTGGCCCTACGGAGCGGCGATGGAATCGAACCATCCAGGAGTGGGGCTGCCACCCCCTGCCGGTTTTGAAGAAGGCGGGGCCGAAACCGAATCCCGCTTGAATAGAAGGGAACTACCTCGCGCCGGACGGCGCGGGAACACCTTTGGGAACACCTGCGCCGACTTGATCGCCGCCCGGTGATACGGCGATACTGCGGGACGATGTCGCGGGCGAACCTGGAGATCATTAAACGCGGCTACGAGCACTTCAAAGCCAGGGGTGAGATCCGCGCCCATCCCGATTTGGTCTGGGATGTGTCCAACCTCGGCTGGCCTGACCAGCAGGTCTACCGTGGGCCCGAGGGCGCAATGCAATTCAACGCCGAGTGGGCCGCTGCATGGGATGACTGGGAGATGGAGCCCGAGGATTTCATCGACGCCGGGGAGCGCGTCGTCGTCATCCTTATCCAGCGGGGACGTTCAAAGGGCACGGGAGTTCCGGTCGAGATGCGCTTCGCGCAAGTGTGGGAGCTCCGGGACGGACAGGGGATCAGGATGCAGCTGTACGCGAGCGTGGAGGAAGCCCTCGAAGCCGTCGGGCTACCGGAGGAAGCTGCTCGCGCCGACGCCTGACTCCGAAGCCACGGAGCGGCGATGGAATCGAACCATCCAGGAGTGGGGCTGCCACCCCCTGCCGGTTTTGAAGACCGGATGGGCCACCAGACCCCTGCCGCTCCGGCACCAAGGCTAAGCGAGGGGCCTTGCCGTCAGGCTCCGGCGGTCCCGCTCCCGCCGTTGCCGCGGAAGGCCGCCTCGGCCTCGGCCGTGCTCTTGAAGGCCTCCGCCCGGACCACCTTCCCTCCCTCGAGCGTGTAGATCCAGGCGGCGGGGGTGTCCTTGATGCCCTCCGGGCCGCGGACCCGCAGGCGGCCGTACACCGCCACCTGGCCGGCGTCGTTGGCCTCGAACCGGAAGGTCGAGGGCTCCAGCACCATGCCCGCGGCGGCGGTGTCCTCGAGGAACGAACGGATCTCCTCGCGGCCCCGCAGCACGCGGTCGGTGGTCAGGGGGCGGTTCTCGGCGTCCTCCGCGAAATAGCTGACGGTCTCCTCGATGTCTCCGTCAGACCGGAGGCGGAACAGCCGCCGCACGATCTGGACGTTCTCCGACGCGCTCACAGGCCCGAGTATGGCGGACCGCGGCGCTCGGTAATCCGTCCAGCGGAGGGATTCCCGGTTTCGTTCTCAGGCCGCGCCGGGTACCTGATCCATCACGGCTGCGCTCCACTGAAGGGAGGAGAGATGGCGCACGAGCTCGAGCTGGCGACCTCGAGACGCGGCCTGGCTGCCGTCGTGCGTGTGGGCGGGACGTTCGACCTGCACGGCGCCGACCGCTTCGACCGCGAGATCGGTCACATCCTGCACGGCCTCACGAAGGAGATCCTCGTGGACCTGCGCGATGTCGAGTTCATGGACTCGATCGCCCTGCGCTGCCTCGTCGCCGCCCACCGCCGCGCCTTCGAGGCGGAGGTGCCGCTGTGGATCGTGCGCGGCGGCGCGCCGGTCGCGCAGGTCCTGCGCATGACCGGCCTCGACATGGTGCTGCCGCTGATCGACGACCTGCCCCGGCGCCTGCGGCCGGGAAGGCAGCAGCCCCGGCCCCCGCTCGCGGTCGCTCAGCGCGACATGCGGATCAGCTCGGGGAACAGGTAGACCTCCATCGAGACGGACACCAGCAGGGCCGGCACGGCGACCGCCACCGTGACGAAGGTCGCCGCGAGCAGCTGGTCCCAGTCCCCGCGGCGGCTCGCGACGAGCCAGGCGGCAAGCGGCAGGAAGAGGGCCGTCAGCTCGATCATCGCGTGCGGCACGAGCAGCATCAGCAGGCGCCCGTTCGACATCTCGAGCTGCGCGGACGCGGTTGCGAGCACGCCGCCGATGAAGTGGGCCTGGGTGGCGAGCGAGAAGAGGGTCGCGCCGGCGACGAACATCATCGCGTAGGGACCCGCCTTCTCGTGCACGATGCGTGAGATCCCGCTGCGGTGGCTGGCCGAGTAGGGCAGCGAGTTGAGCGCGATGAAGCCCGCCACGCACGCGAAGCCGTGCAGCGCCAGCACGAGCGAGTTGCGGAACAGGATCAGCCCGATGTCCTCGGGCCGCACGGGTCGCCAGAGGCCCGGGATGTGGATCCCGGTCGGGTCGGGCGTCGAGATCCGGGCCACCAGGTAGACGGCCGCCAGCAGCCCGGCGGCCACGACCGCGCTCCACAGGATCCACGGGAGGAAGATCCTCCACGGATTGGCGTTCCAGCGGCGCAGCGTCTGCTTGGTGGCACCGACTCCCTGCAGGAAGACGAGGTCGTCGACGACTGCCATCGATGTCAGGTATCGGCAGCGGCAGCCGCTGCTGAATAGGGTCGAGACCCTACGTCGGGCGTGTGGCTACGGCCCGGTGTACCCGTTCGCGTAGCAGGGGCCGATGCCGCACGTGTCGACGACCCGCCCGCCGATCTTCAGGAACTCGGCCTTCTGGGCCCGGGCGAGCGGCGAGTTTCGCGGGTGGCCGTGCGGGTCCGAGCCGGCGCGCGGCGGAGTGTTGGTCGTCGGCGGGGTGGGCTGGCCGGAGTCCCACACCACGAACGCGGAGCCGTCGTAGGGGTACGAGCCGATCGGCGCGATGCCGAAGAACGGGTCCACGTCGGAGTGGCGGCCCGGGTCGAGGGCCGGCTCGCGCAGCCGCGCCCCGATCGTCCGCGCCTCCACCTCGGTCGTGACGTTGGCGACCTGGTGGTCCCCGAACGCCTCGTGCAGGAGCACCTCGTGCGGCGGCGTGCCGGGCAGCGGATCGCCGGTCATGTGGTGCGCATAGCCGTTCGTCTCGCCGCGGTCCCACAGGTTCTGGATCAGGGACAGGATCAGCGGCCGCTCGAGCTCGTTGGGGTAGTTCTGGTACAGGACGGCGGCGTACTGGTCGAAGTCGACGCTGCGCCGCAGCAGGGTCGAGTAGTTCATGCCGGGCACGCCCAGGACGGCACGGTCGAAGTCGGGCGCGAGCGCCGTCAGCGAGCCGCCCATGATCCCGCCCTGGCTGTTGCCGTCGTAGAACAGGCGCGCCGGGTCGATGACCGCGCGGGTCTCCCCGCCCTTCGCGAACTGGAACGCGGGGTCGCTGTTGAAGCCGGCGGGGTGGATCATCAGGCGGCCCAGGTACATGAAGTTCACGAAGCCCTGCTGGGCGCGGTCCGGCAGCGAGGCGAAGTTCGACAGGTCGGCGAGGATCGTGCCGATGTTCGGGAGGTCCTGGGTCGACATGCCGGCCCAGTCCGTGGCGCAGAACACGAAGTTGTGCTCGTCCGCCATCGCCTTGATGTTCCCGGCTGTGATCTCGCCGGCGCTGCCGAGCAGGCCGTGCCCGTACAGCGACGGCCGCGCCGGGACGACCTCGGGGCCGTCGACCGCCGCGCGCGGGATCAGGCAGGTGAAGTTCGCGACCATCGTGTTGCCTGGGATGCGCTCGGGGACGCTCTTGCCGGGCAGATAGGTGAAGCGCGCGCCGGGCGGGCAGCCGGGCAGGTCCAGGTAGCAGGGAACGAGGAACGAGCCATCGACCCGGCGGGCGATGCGGGCGTCCTCCGCGCTCGTGTAGTCGGTGACGTCGGTGACCGCGAACGTGGGCGCCGAGCCCTCGACGCGCATGTCGGCGAGGTTCCGGTCGCCGAGCGCGGCGAACGCGTCGTCGCGGATCGCCAGTGCGCGCTCCGAGAGGCTGCGTTCGCTCGCGACCGTGAAGTCCCACGCGAGGTACAGATCCTGGCGCTTGATCTGAGCGCGCTTCAGCGTCGCGAAGATCTCCTCCATGTGAGGCCGGCGCGCCTCGACGGCCGGGTCGGAGCTGGGGATGCGGTCGCGGTAGGTGCGGAACGCCTCCTGCGGCGCGATGGTCTGCCCCGCCGCGTTCTTCAGCTTCCGCAGCGCGACGATGTAGCGCGCTCCCTCCTCGAAGTTGACCGCCGGGCGGATGATCAGGTTGACGTCCGCGGGGTCGGCGGGATTCGCGTCCAGCTCGGACCAGATCAGGTGCCGTTTGCGCGTGTCGGCGTTGATCACCACGATCGGCTGGTGCTTGTCGTGCGTGCGCGCGATGTCGGTGATCGGGACCGCCCGCGTGCGGTGGAATGCGGTGCGGTTGTCGAGGCCCGGCACCTTCGTGACGATCTTCTGGCCCGGGCTGAAGCCGTCGTTGCGGTTCCACTCGCCCGGGCGGATCGGATTCCCGGCGATGTTGCGCGGCATCGCGAGCAGGTTCAGGTCCAGGCGGCGGCCGGTGTCGGTGCCCGGGTCCGGGACCGTGAAGCGGTCGTTCGGCCACGGCTGCAGGCAGACGGCCGGGTCGAGCGGGTCACAGCCCTGCTCGAGGGGCGCGGCGGCGCCCGGCGCAGGTGCGATCGAGATCGCGAACGCGATCGACGCCGTGCACAGCCAGAAGCGGTTGCGAGCCAAGATCCCTCCCCATTCGAGAATCGACGCGGGCTTCTCCTACCCGGACCGGCCGGTCCTCGAAACTCCCACCTGACGGCGGGCAGGCCGGCATCGGCTAGTTTTCGTTCATGGATGCCCTCCGCTGGGACACCAGCCCGAAGCTTCGCCACCCGACGCTCGTGTGCTCGTTCAAGGGCTGGAACGACGCGGCGGAGTCTGCGTCGTCGGCGCTGTCGTTCGTGTCGTCGAAGTGGGGCGCGGAGCGGTTCGGCGCCATCGACCCGGAGGAGTTCTACGACTTCCAGGTGACCCGGCCGACCGTGCGCCTGAGCGAAGGCCGCGCGCGCGAGATCGAATGGCCGGAGCTGGTCCTGGAGAGCGCGTCGCCGGCGGGCGCCGGCCGCGACGTGGTCTTCCTGTCGGGCGCGGAGCCGAACCTGCGCTGGAAGACGTTCTCGGCCACGGTGATCGAGGCTGCCCGGCAACTCGGGGTGGAGATGGTGGTGTCGCTCGGCGCGCTGCTGGCGGACATCCCGCACACCCGACCGGTGCAGGTGACGGGCATCGCGGCGGACCCCGAGATGGTCGAGCGCCTCGGCTTCACGGACGCGCGCTACGAGGGGCCGACCGGCATCGTCGGAGTGCTGCAGGACGCGTGCACGCGGGCGGGCCTGCCTGCCGCGAGCCTGTGGGCGCCGGTCCCCCACTACGTGGCGACCGTGCCGAGCCCGAAGGCCACGCTCGGCCTGCTGCGCCGCCTCGAGGACCTGCTGGAGATACCGATCGACACCTCGGAGCTCGACGAGGCCGCGGTCGAATACGAGCGCCGGCTGGACGAGGCCGTCGCGAGCGAGCCCGAGGTGCGGGCGCTGGTCGAGCGTCTCGAGCAGCAGATCGACGAGGACGACATCTCCTTTCGCAATCTGCCTTCCGGGGACTCGATCGCGCGCGAGTTCGAGCGCTTCCTGCGCGAGCGCGGGCCGGAGGGCGAGAGCTCCTAGGCGGTCAGGCGCTTGCCGCCGCGGCCCGCGGCGCGACCGTGCGGACGGCGAGGTCCCGGGCACGGTTGATCGCGGGCGCGGCGGGCATGTGACCGGCGCGCGCGGCGTGCTCGATGTGGTGGGCGTGCTCGGCGAGCGCGTCCGGGTGCTCTCCCAGCTCGGCGGCGAGCTCGGCGGCCGTCGCCCCCGCATGGATCAGCAGGGCCACGAACGTCCGCTGCAGGCTGGCCGCGCCGAGGGGCTCGAGCCCCAGCTCCTCGACCAGCGGCAGGTAGTTCTCGTCCGTCCAGCGCTGCCAGTCGCTCTCCGCCCACGGGCCTCCGCTGAACGGCGAGGGGAAGGCGAGCTCGCCTTCGTGAGCCGGCGCGGCGGCCGCGCGCCACTCCACCAGGTCCCGTCCGAGCGGCTCCAGGAGGCGGACTTGCCGGGACGGCCAGTGGCGCGGGGCGGCGGGGGCGTCCTTGTCCCGTGGCTGCGTGTGCACCCGCAGCGCGCGCGTGCCCACGTGCCGCCAGCGCAGCCACCGGAGCTCGATCGGGCGCAGCCCCGCGTAAGCCAGCATGCAGACCAACGTCGCGTCCTCGAGCCGGCCCTCCGCGAGCATGCGGGCGCGGATCCACTCGACCGCGGCCGGCGAGTAGTGGCGCTCGTGGTCCCAGCGGTCCATCCGCGGGCGCACTGATCCCGCAGCCGCCTTGGCGACCGCGCGCTCCTCGACGCCGATCTCGTTCTCGTCGTCCGGCACGTCGAGCAGGAAGCGCTCGGAGATGACGGTCAGCGTGAGCTGCGGGCGCTCGCGCTCGATGAGCCGCAGGTCGACCGAGGGGCTCTGCGCGAACACCAGCCGGCCGAAGCTCTCCGACAGGAACGGCAGCAGGCCGAACGTGTACGAGTCGCCGAACACGACGCAGGTGCCGGGCGGCGCCACGGGGCTTTCGGTCACGATCACGTTCCCGGTGCCCTCGACCATGTTGTCGGCGACCAGGCGCGCGTCGGGATGCCGCGGATAGGCGAACAGGTGCGGCGACTTGGACGGCAGGCGGCGCTTGCTCCCGAGGTCGCCCGGGGCGCTCAACGGGAAGAACCACACGTCGTCCTCGTCGAGCCGGCGCGCGGGCACGGCCGCGGGCAGCGCGTCCATCAGCGCCTGGTAGGCAACGAACGCGCCCAGCTCGTTCCAGTGGGTCTCCGTGCGCGGGAACACCTCGTCCCTGCGCTTGCGGTCGAGCAGCTGGGGCAGCGGGTGCACCACCGGGACGGCGGGCACATGCTCCGCCAGCTGTGCGAGCAGGGCGTGGACGGGGCGCTCGGCAGCGGTGGTCAGACGCGCGGGAAGGTCCTCCGGATAGACCGAATGCGCGTTCGGCGGGATCAGCAACGCGTACGCGCAGTCGTGCTGCGCGAGCGCCATGGCGCGCCGCGCGACGAGCGCGCTCCACGCGGCCAGCTGCCCGCGGCCCATCCGGAGCCGTCCGCTGTGCTGGTCCAGGACCCGGTTCGAATCGTGCGCGAGGAACATGCGCCCGTTGCGCCCCGCGACGTATCGCCCGTCCCGCCTGAACTCGGCTGGCACCAGCGCCGCCATCGGGTCGTTTCGCAGCCGCAGCCATGCCCCGGCACGCCACAGCACGTCGTCGATGCGGCCGACCGTGCGTTTGACGATGGGGTCGTGCTCCCCATGTATGAGCAATTCGGGTCCTCCCCCGGCCGCTCGCGCGGCACCCTACTGGACAGCTGCGTCCAGCTTACTACCCGGCGCAAGCCCTGGGCTACCGCTCCGCGGCCGGGCAGATCAGCTGGAAGTCGCAGATCGAGCACGCCGAGTACGACGGGGTCGGCTCGAACTCCTGCGCCAGGATCGCCGTCGCCACCTCGGTGGCCGTCTCCTGGATGCGGATCACGTCCTCCTGGGACGGCTCGAGCGGGACCTTCTCGTCGTCGAGCACGTAGTAGTAGCTCTGGCGGGAGGACTCGAGCCGCCATGACTCGCGCGCCCCGATCTGGTAGAGCGAGAGCTGGATGTCGTCCTTCAGCTGGGACGGAGTGCGTGCGCGCCCGGTCTTGTAGTCGATCAGCTCGTACGTGCCGTCCGGCAGGCGGTCCACCCGGTCCACCCGGCCACGCAGCTGGTGCGGGCCGATGCGGAACGAGAAGTTGCGCTCGAACCAGACGGGCGATGCCTCGTCGCCGGCGAAGCGGCGGTGGTAGCGCTCGAGCGCCGCGACCCCCTTCTCGTGCAGTTGCCGCTCCTCGTTCGACTCGCCGAACCCGAGTCGCCGCCACCCTGTCTCGAACAGGGACATCAGCCCGTCGGGCGTCGGCTCGCGCAAAGCGTCGCCGCCGGAGAGCGCCTCCTGGTTCGCGAGCTGCGTGTGGTAGCGCTCCAGCACTTGGTGCACCAGGATGCCGAACCGCTGCTGGAGGGTCTGCTCCTTCGGCACGGAGTACACCCGCGCGAACTTGTAGCGCAGCGGGCAGGCGCGGTAGATCTCGATGTCGGTCGCGGAGAGCATCAGGCCGCCGGCGCGGATCGGCAGATACGCCTCCAGCGACGATTCGGCGCGCTCGCTCACGATGTCGCGGCGGCGCTTGCGCTCGTGCTCGGCGCCCAGCAGCACCTCGTCCAGGTTCGAGTCCCCGAACAGGCTGCGCTGGTCGGGGCTGGCCGTCTGCGTCAGGACCGAATTGATCTCCGCGATGGCCGCCGGCAGCTCGTCCGGGCGCGGGTGGCGCTCCATCAGGGCCGCGAGCTTCAGGAGCTCCATGTAGCGCGCCACCGCCGCGGCCACGTCGAGGTGCGCATCGAGCCGCAGCTCGCCCATGCTCGCCGCGACCTGCGCCACGCTCCCCAGCACGTCGTCGCGCATCATCCGGAAGGCGGCGAAGAGGTCCTCGTGGATGCCGAGCAGCTCCTCGCTGCGCCCTTCCTCCTCCACGCCCGCGGCCGCGCGGGCCTCCTCGTAGAACTGCGAGGGCTTCTGGGCGGTCTGGTCGCCCGCGCCCGCCATCGCGGGCCAGCTGAGGACCAGCCGCTTGCGGGCGCGCGTCATCGCCACGTGCAGCAGGCGGCGCATCTCGGCCGCGTGTGCCTCGGAGGTCGAGCCGGGGAGGTCCTCCTTCAGCAGCGCGTCGGGGACGACCTCCGCCGAGCGCCGCCGGCCGGGCATGCGGCTCTGCTGGAGGCCGAGCACGTACACGCAGTCGAACTCGAGGCCCTTCGCGCCGTGCATCGTCATCACCTGGACCGCGCTCGGGTGCCCGTGCACGACGGCCTCGTCCTCCCGCAGCCCGGCGGCCGCGACGGCGGTCACGTACTCGGCGAAGTCGCGCGAGGTGCGCTCCGGCCTGCGCCGCGCCCACCCCGCCGCGAGGTCGGCGAACTTCGCGATGTTCACCAGGCGCTCGAGTGACTCGGAGCTGGCGCTGAAGAGGTACTGCTTGCGCAGGCCGATGCGCTCGATCAGCCGGAGCACGAAGAGGTCGGGCCGCATCTCGTCGAAGGCCCTGGCGGCGGAACGGTGCAGGCGCAGGAACGTCTTCACCCGCTCGCGCGCCTCCGGGGGCACGTCGGGGGACTCGAGCGCCGCCCGGAGCGCTGACACCATGTCGCACTTGCGGCGACGCGCGATCGTCGTGCAGCGCGCCAGGTCCACCGGCCCGAGCTCGATCGGCGGGCGCATCAACGCGCGGACCACCGCCCGGCCGTCGCCGGGGTCCGCCAGGAGGCGCAGCCAGGCCAGCAGGTCGCGCACCTCCGCGCGCTCGAAGAAGCCGGCGCCGCCCACCAGCCGGTAGGGGATGCCGCGCTCCTCGAGCGCCGTCGCCACCAGCCGGCCCTCGTTGCGCACGGAGCGCACGAGGACGGC
>Ga0299913_10003769_pt1 | contig 12520 bp, 10 predicted proteins | sample RVTome_9_FD_201360 | JGI IMG/M metagenome (GOLD analysis project Ga0299913, IMG submission 201360) | Soil microbial communities from uranium-contaminated site in the Upper Colorado River Basin, Wyoming, United States - RVT155D38 (version 2) ... | reverse complement strand
ACCGCTTCGACCGCGCCCGCGTGATCGTCTCGCTGGACGCCGACTTCCTGGGCTCCGGCCCTGCGCAGGTCCGCTACGCGCGCGACTTCGCCAGCGGCCGGCGCGTGCGGAAGGCCCGCGCCGAGATGAACCGCCTCTACGTGGCCGAGCCGAACCCGACGCCGACCGGCTCGATTGCCGACCACCGCCTGCCGTTCCGGGCCGGGCAGATCGAGGCGCTGGCGAGGGCGCTGGCGGCGGCGGTGCGGGGAGAGTCGGCCGGCGCAGATCTCGCCGAACCGGCGCGCCAGTGGGTCTCCGCGGCCGCGGCGGACCTGCAGGAGAACCGCGGGGCGAGCGTCGTCCTCGCGGGGCGCGCCCAGCCTCCCGCGGTCCACGCGCTCGCGAACGCGATCAACAGCGCCCTCGGCAACGACGGCGCGACCGTCGTCCACACCGAGCCGGCTTCCGAGCCGGTCGACGGGCTCGAATCGCTCCGGGAGCTCGTCGACGCGATGAATGCCGGCCAGGTGACCACGCTCGTCATCGTCGGTGGCAACCCCGTGTACGACGCGCCCGCCGACCTGAACTTCGCTCAGGCGCTCGGCAGGGTGGCGCGCCGCGTCCACCTCTCGATGTACGACGACGAGACGTCGGCGCAGTGTCACTGGCACGTGCCGGAGCTGCACTTCCTGGAGGGCTGGAGCGACGCCCGCGCCTACGACGGCACCGCCGCAATCGTGCAGCCGCTGATTCAGCCGCTCTACGGCGGCCGATCCGCCCACGACGTGCTCACCGTCTTCACGACGCGTCCCGAGCGCACCGCCTACGACGCCGTCCGGGAGTACTGGCAGGCGCAGCCGCAGGCGGCCGGCCAGGACTTCGAGGCGTTCTGGAGAAAGGCGCTTCACGACGGCGTGATCCCCGGCACCGCGGCGCAGGAGGTGCCGGTGACGGCGAGCGGCGCCATCCCGGCCGCTTCCGAGGAGAGCGCGGGCGACGGCCTCGAGGTCGCGTTCGCGCCGGATCCGAGCGTCTACGACGGGCGGTTCGCGAACAACCCCTGGCTGCAGGAGCTGCCCAGGCCGCTCACGCGCCTGACCTGGGACAACGCGGTGCTGATGGCGCCCTCGACGGCTCTGCGGCTGGGCCTCCGGACGCAGGACGTGGTCGAGATCGCGCGTGGCGAGCGCGCCGTGCGCGGCGCCGTCCTGGTGGTGCCGGGGCACGCACCCGATGCCGTCACCGTGCACCTGGGCTACGGGCGTACCCGCGCCGGCCGTGCGGCGGAGGGCACCGGGTTCGACGCCTACGCGCTGCGGACGTCCGAGGGCTTCTGGTTCGCGCCGGTGGAGATCAGGAGCACGGGCGACATCCACCTGCTCGCGGGCGTGCAGGGGCACTTCCAGATGGAGAACCGCGCGCTGGTGCGGCCCGGCACGATCGAGGACTACCGGCACGACCCGGAGTTCGCGCGCCACGTCTCGCACGAGCCGCCGCGCGAGATGTCGCTGTACCCCGAGTTCAAGTACGAAGGCTACGCCTGGGGCATGGCGATCGATCAGACGGTCTGCACCGGCTGCTCCTCGTGCGTCATCGCCTGCGTCGCCGAGAACAACACGCCCGTCGTCGGCAAGGGCGAGGTCATCCGCGGCCGCGAGATGCACTGGCTGCGGGTCGATCGCTACTACGAGGGGGATCCCGACGCGCCCACGATCTACAACCAGCCCGTGCCCTGCATGCACTGCGAGAACGCGCCGTGCGAGGTGGTCTGCCCCGTCGCGGCGACGACGCACAGCCATGAAGGGCTGAACGAGATGACGTACAACCGGTGCGTCGGCACCCGGTACTGCTCGAACAACTGCCCCTACAAGGTCCGGCGGTTCAACTTCCTGCTCTACGCCGACTTCGAGACGCCGAGCCTGAAGCTGGCCCGCAACCCCGATGTCACGGTGCGCAGCCGCGGCGTCATGGAGAAGTGCACGTACTGCGTGCAGCGCATCAACCGCGCGCGCCAGGACGCGAAGCTGGGCGACCGGACGATCCGCGACGGCGAGGTCAGGACCGCGTGCCAGCAGGCGTGCCCCACCGATGCGATCGTGTTCGGCGACATCAACGATCCGTCGAGCCGGGTGGCGCAGCTGCGCGCGGAGCCGGCGAACTACGGTCTGCTGGCGGACCTGAACACGCGGCCGCGGACGACGTACCTGGCCGCGATCAGGAACCCGAACCCGGCGCTCGGTCCGGTCCGGCTGCACGACGGGCACGGCGAGCCGCACGCGCCGGGGGCACTGCCGTCCGTCCCGCGGTCGAATCAGAACGAGCGGAACAGCATGGAGCACCCCTAGCGGCCCGCGGCTGACGATATGGCAGGCACACCCCAGGACCGGCAGACCGACGCGCCGTACCCGCACCCCGCGGTGGGCGTGGTGACCGACGACGATCGCCACGTCGTCGGGCCCGGACACGACTTCACGTCGATCAGCGAGAAGATCGCGAAGGTCCCGCTCTACCGCGGCATCCTGCCGGCGTGGCTGGTCGGCTTCGTGGTGGCGTTCGCGATCACCATGATGCTGCTGTTCGCCCTCACCTGGCTGGTGATCAAGGGCACGGGCATCTGGGGCGTCAACATCCCGGTCGGCTGGGGCTTTGCCATCATCAACTTCGTGTGGTGGATCGGCATCGGCCACGCGGGCACGCTGATCTCGGCCATCCTGCTGCTCTTCCGGCAGCGGTGGCGCATGTCGATCAGCCGCTTCGCCGAGGCGATGACGATCTTCGCGGTGATGTGCGCCGGGATCTTCCCGCTCATGCACACCGGCCGTCCCTGGCTCGCGTACTGGATGCTGCCCTATCCGAACTCGATGAGCCTCTGGCCCCAGTTCCGCAGCCCGCTCATCTGGGACGTCTTCGCGGTCAGCACCTACGCGACGGTGTCGATCCTGTTCTGGTACGTCGGCCTCATTCCCGACCTCGCCACGATGCGGGATAAAGCGAAGAACATCTGGACGAAGCGGGCGTACGGCGTGGTCGCGCTCGGCTGGCGCGGCTCGGCCATGCACTGGCACCGCTACGAGACCGCCTCGCTGCTGCTGGCGGGGCTGGCCACGCCGCTCGTGCTCTCGGTCCACACCGTGGTGAGCTTCGACTTCGCCGTGTCGCTCATTCCCGGCTGGCACGCCACGATCTTTCCCCCCTACTTCGTCGCCGGCGCGATCTACTCCGGCTTCGCCATGGTGCTGACGCTCGCGATCCCCATCCGCTGGTACTACGGGATGGAGGACTTCATCACGATGCGGCACATCCAGAACATGGCGAAGATCATGCTCGCCACCGGCCTCATCGTGTTCTACGGCTACGCGTGCGAGGCGTTCATCGCCTGGTACAGCGCCAGCCAGTGGGAGGGCTTCCTCATCGCCAACCGCACGACGGGCCCGTACTGGTACATGTACTGGACCCTGATCCTGTGCAACGGGCTGGTGCCGCAGCTGCTCTGGTTCAAGCGCGTGCGCACCAATATCCCGCTGCTCTTCGCCATCGCCATCATCGTCAACATCGGGATGTGGCTCGAGCGCTACGTCATCGTCGTGACGAGCCTCGCCCGCGACTTCCTGCCCTCCTCGTGGGGCATGTATGCGGGGACGATGTGGGACTGGATGACGTACGTCGGGACGCTGGGCCTGTTCGTCTGGCTGATGTTCCTGTTCCTGCGGCTGCTGCCCATGATCTCGATGTTCGAGATGCGGACGATCATCCCGCAGTCGCGCGTTCGCGACGAGCACACGGGGCACTGAGGGCTGAGCGCCATGACGACCCACGCTGGAGCCGTTCCACCGGCACTGCACGGACTGATGGCGGAGTTCGACGAGGTGACCGCCCTCGTGGCGGCGGCGCGCCGCGCGCGGGAGGCGGGCTACACCCGGCTCGACGCGTTCTCGCCGTTCCCGGTGGAGGAGCTGAACGAGGCGCTGCGGCTGCCGCGGACGAAGCTCCCCTGGATCGTGTTCTTCGGCGGGCTGTCGGGAACCATCGCGGGGTACGGGCTGCAGTACTGGGCCTCGGTGATCCACTACCCGCTGAACATCGGCGGACGGCCGCTCCACTCGATGCCGTCGTTCATCGTCCCGGCCTACGAGACGACGATCCTGTTCGCGGCCTTCGCGGCGGTCATCGGGATGATCATGCTGAACGGGCTGCCGCGTCCGCACCACCCGGTGTTCAACGTGCCGCAGTTCGAGGCGGCCTCGAGCGATCGTTTCTTCCTGCTGATCGAGGCGCGGGATCCGAAGTTCGACCTGACGGCGACGCGCCGGTTCCTCGAGGACCTGGCGCCGCTCGGAGTATCCGACGTTGCGGAGTAGCACCCCTCGTCCGTGGGGCAGGGCTTCAGCCCTGCCGCTCTTCAAAGCCCTGCCGCTGATCCTGATCTCGCTGTCGGGCGCCGCCTGCCGCCAGGACATGCACGACCAGCCGAGGCTGGAGGCCTACGAGGCGTCCGACTTCTTCGCCGACGGACAGGGGATGCGCCCGATCCCGGACGGCGCGGTCGCGCGCGGCCAGCTGTTCGACGACGAGCACCTCTACACGGGCAACGTGAACGGACAGCTCTCCGACGAGATGCCGTTCCCGGTCACGCGCGAGGTGCTGGAGCGCGGGCGCGAGCGGTACACGATCTACTGCACGCCGTGCCACGGCCAGACGGGCATGGGCAACGGCATGGTCGTTCAGCGCGGCTACCGCGCGGCGGCGTCGTTCCACTCCGAAGCGGTCCGCAGCCGGCCGCTCGGGCACTACTTCGACGTGATGACCAATGGGTTCGGCGCGATGCCCGACTACCGCACGCAGGTCTCGCCGCGCGACCGGTGGGCGGTTGCCGCGTATATCCGCGTCCTTCAGCTCAGCCAGCGGGCGGTGGTCGACGACGTGCCCGAGGACCGGCGGCAGGAGCTCGAGGGTCCGGGCGCTTCCTCCCCGCCGCCTTCGGCGCCGGCGACCGAAGCGCCTCCCGAAGGCGGCGCCCACTAGGGCGGAGACATCGTGGCGATACACACGCGAACGGAGACATACGCGCCGCCGGCAGGCCTGGGGGGCATGCCGCTGATGAGCGCCGCCCTCGTGGGCGTGCTGGCGCTCGGCGCGGCGTTCTTCCTCGGCGGCGACCACTTCTACAAGGGGTACCTGCTCGGAATCCTGTTCTGGGTCGGCGCCTCGCTCGGCTGCCTGGCGCTGCTCATGGTGCAGCACCTCTCGGGCGGCGCATGGGGCGTGGTCACGCGGCGGATCTACGAGGCGGCCGCGCGCACGCTGCCGCTGATGGCCCTGCTGTTCGTGCCGATCGCGATCAGCCTGCCGCACCTGTTCGAGTGGGCCAACCCCGAGGCGGTCGCGGCCGACGCGATCCTGCAGCACAAGCAGGGATATCTCAACGTCCCGTTCTTCCTGACGCGCGCGGTCCTCTACTTCGTCATCTGGTCGGGCATGGCCCTGCTGCTCAGCCGCTGGTCGGCGCGGCAGGACGCGGCGGACGCCGCGGGGCAGGAGGCCCTGTCGCTCAGGATGCAGCGACTCAGCGGCGGCGGCCTGGTCGTCTACGCCCTCACCGTGTTCTTCATGTCGGTAGACTGGGTGATGTCGCTGGATCCGCACTGGTTCTCCACCATCTACGGGATGCTGTTCATGGTGAACCAGGGGCTCTCGGCGCTCGCGCTGGCGATTGCGGTGCTGGTGCTCCTCGCGCGCACACCGCCGATGTCCGCCGTGATCGCGCCGGCGCACCTGCACGATCTGGGCAAGCTGCTGCTTGCCTTCGTCATGCTGTGGGCGTACCTCACGTTCTCGCAGTTCCTGATCGTCTGGTCGGCGAATTTGCCCGAGGAGATCCCCTGGTACCTGACCCGCATGCAGGGCGGCTGGGGCGCGGTCAGCATCGTGCTGATCGTCTTCCACTTCATCGTGCCGTTCCTGCTGCTGCTGAACCGGGATCTGAAGCGGCACGGCCGCCTGCTCGTCGTGGTGGCGCTCTGGATCGTCGTGATGCGGTTCGTGGACCTGTTCTGGCTGATGGGCCCGCTGCACGGCGCCCGCGAGCTGACCGTCCACGCGCCCGACGTGCTGGCGCCGCTCGGCATCGGCGGCCTGTGGGTGGCGATGTTCCTGTGGCAGCTCAAGGCACGGCCGCTGCTGCCGCTCGGCGAGCCGTACCTGCAGGGCGCGCTGGAGCACGGGAAGCACGGACACTGACAGTGGGGAGTTTGACGTAGGGGCCGCCTTCAGGCGGCCCGATTCGACGCAGGGGCCGCCTTCAGGCGGCCCGTCTGGGGCACGATCATGGCTGAACACCATCCTCCCCCTCATCAGGACGATGAGCCGCTGCCGGATCCGGTGGCGGTGGGGCACGAGACGAGCGACGCGCAGGCGGGGCCGATCATCCGGTTCCTGATCTTCCTCGCCGTCACCTCGATCGTGATCGCCGGGCTGATGGTGTGGTTCCACGACTATCTGGAGCGGCGCGAAGGGGCCGAGAAGGTCAGCCGGTATCCGGTGGCAGCCGGGCGCCAGCGTCCGCTGCCGCCGCCGCCGCGGCTGCAGACTGAGCCGTTCGAAACCATCAAGGACCTGCGGCGGGCCGAGCAGCGGATGCTCGACCGCTATCAGTGGGTCGACCGGAACGCGGGCATCGTGCGAATTCCCGTCGATCGCGCGATGGAGATCGTGGCGGAGCGCGGGCTGCCGCACCGGGGGGGAGCCTCCGCCGGAGACGAAGGCGACGCCCCTCAGGCTCCGCCCGCGGCAGAAGGACCGACGGCGGAGCCGGCACAGGAACAGGCACGGTAGGGCGCGTTCGCCGAACGCGCCGCCCTGCCTGGCTGACGAGGTGTGGACTTCAACCCCTGCGGCGGAGCGTGAGCGCGCTTCGACAGCGCGCCGGAAGAGGATGATGGCTTTCAGAGCAGTGCGGATCGGCGCCGTGTCCCTCCTGCTGGTGCTGGCGATGGCCGCCGTGCCGCAGGCCGGACCCGCTCGCGCGCCCGGCGAACGTGTGGACGCGATCGCGCCGCCGGCCAACGAGATGCCGCGGCTGCTGACGGAGATCGGCCTCGATCAGCGCCTGAACGAAGCGCTGCCGCTGGATCTGCCGTTCCGGGACGAGCAGGGGCGCGCGGTGACGCTGGCGCAGTACTTCGGCGAGCGCCCCGTGATTCTGACGCTCGTGTACTACGAGTGTCCGATGCTCTGCACCCAGGTGCTGAACGGCCTGGTCAGCGCGCTCGGCGTGCTGCCCTTCTCGATCGGCGAGGAGTACGACGTCGTCACGATCAGCTTCGATCCGGACGAGACTCCGGAGCTGGCGTCGGCGAAGAAGGCGGCGTACCTCGAGCGCTACGATCGCGCCGGCGCGGAGCGCGGCTGGCACTTCCTGACCGGCAGCCCGCGGTCGATCCGGGCGGTCACGGAGGCGGTCGGGTTCCGCTATGCGTACAACGAAGGCGTCGACCAGTTCGCGCACGTCAGCGGCTTCATGGTGCTGACGCCCGAGGGACGGCTGTCGCGGTACTTCTACGGCATCGAGTACGGGCCGCGTGACATCCGGCTGGCGCTCATCGAAGCCGGCGACGGCCGCATCGGATCGGCGGTGGATCAGCTGTTCCTCTACTGCTTCCACTACGACCCGCGGAGCGGCAAATACAGCCTCGCCGTCATGCGCGTGGTGCGCGCGGCGGGCGTCCTTACCGTCGGCCTGGTCGTGGGAGCGATCGTGGTGATGCGGCGGCGGGAGCGGGGCAAGCAGCGCTCGAGCGGCCTCTGACGAGAGATCATGCAACCTGGCACACCGCTGTTTCCGGAACAGGCGTCCACCGTCGCGGCGCGCGTGGACAACCTGTACTTCTTCCTGATCGCCACGAGCGCGTTCTTCTCGGTGCTGGTGACGGTGCTGGTGATCGTGTTCGCGATCAAGTATCGCCGGCGCCACGCGGACGAGGTCGGGGCGCCGATCCACGGATCGCTCACGCTCGAGCTCGTCTGGACCGGCATCCCGTTCATCATCGCGATGGTGATCTTCGTCTGGGGCGCCAGCGTCTTCTTCGCGATCGTGCGCGTCCCCGACGAGACGCTCGACATCTACGCCGTCGGCAAGCAGTGGATGTGGAAGTTCCAGCACCGGGGCGGGCAGCGCGAGATCAACGAGCTGCACGTGCCGGCGGACACGCCGGTCCGGATCATCCTCACGTCCGAGGACGTGCTGCACGATCTGTATCTGCCCGCGTTCCGCGTGAAGATGGACGCGATCCCCGGGCGGTACACGCAGCTCTGGTTCAACGCGACGAAGCCGGGCACCTACCATCTCTTCTGCGCGGAGTACTGCGGCACGAAGCACTCCGGCATGGTGGGCTCGATCACCGTCCTGGCGCCCGACGAGTACCAGGCCTGGCTGAGCGGCGGCGCCGCCGAGGGCACGCTCGCCCAGCAGGGCGAGAAGCTGTTCGCGGATCTGGCGTGCTACACGTGCCACGCGGCCGGCACCGGGCAGCGCGGCCCGGAGCTGGGCGGCGTCTTCGGCTCCACCGTGCGGCTCGCCAGCGGCGAGACGGTGGTGGCCAACGCCGACTACGTCCGCGAGTCGATCCTCAATCCGGCCGCGAAGGTCGTCGAGGGCTACCAGCCCATCATGCCCACGTACCAGGGCCAGGTCAGCGAGGAGCAGCTGCTCGCGCTGACGGAGTACATTCGTTCGTTGACTGCCCCAGGCGCGCCCGCTCCCGAGCCGGGCGTCTCGACTCCGCCGCAGGGCGGGACCGCGGCGCCGCAGCCGGGCGAGCCGGACCGGTGATGCCATGAGTCCCGATATCACTCCGACGAGCACGGCCAGCGCGACCGTCACGGCCGCCGGTGCCGTCATGCCGGCGCGCCATTACCTGAACGAGAGCGGCGGCTGGCAGTCGTGGCTCCTGACGACCGATCACAAGCGCATCGCGCTGCTCTACCTGTTCTCGATCACGGCGCTCTTCTTCGTGGGCGGGTTCTTCGCGCTGGCGGTGCGCCTCGAGCTGCTGACGCCGGCCGGCGACCTGATGACGTCGGACACCTACAACCGCGCCTTCACGCTCCACGGCGTGGTGATGGTGTTCTTCTTCCTGATTCCGTCGATCCCGGCGACCCTCGGCAACTTCCTGCTGCCGCTGATGCTCGGCGCGAAGGACCTCGCGTTCCCGCGCATCAACCTGCTCAGCTGGTATCTCTACATCATCGGCGCCGCGTTCGCGGTCGCCGCGATGGTGGGCGGCGGCGTCGACACCGGCTGGACGTTCTACTCGCCGTACAGCTCGATGGCGTCGAACTCCCGCGTCCTGACCGGCGCGGTGGGCGTCTTCATCTCCGGCTTCTCCTCGATCCTGACGGGCCTGAACTTCATCGTCACGACCCACCGGATGCGCGCGCCGGGGATGACGTGGTTCCGCATGCCGCTGTTCGTGTGGGCGCACTACGCGACCAGCCTGATCATGATCCTCGGGACGCCGGTCGTGGCGATCACGATCCTGCTGCTGGCCTACGAGCGCGTGCTGCGGGTGGGCATCTTCGACCCCAACATCGGGGGCGATCCGGTGCTGTTCCAGCACCTGTTCTGGTTCTACTCGCACCCGGCCGTCTACATCATGGTGCTGCCCGGCATGGGCGTCATCAGCGAGCTGGTGGCCGCGTTCTCCCGGAAGAACATCTTCGGCTACAGCTTCATCGCCTTCTCGAGCCTGGCGATCGCGATTCTCGGCTTCCTCGTGTGGGGCCACCACATGTTCGTGGCGGGCATCACGCCGTATTCGGCGCTGGTGTTCTCGATCATTTCCTTCCTGGTCGCCGTGCCGTCGGCCGTCAAGGTCTTCAACTGGACGGCCACGCTCTACAAGGGCTCGGTGTCGTACGAGACGCCGATGCTCTACACCTTCGGCTTCATCGGCCTGTTTTTGATCGGCGGCCTGACGGGGCTCTTCCTCGCGTCGCTCGGCCTCGACGTCCACGTGCACGACACCTACTTCGTCGTCGCGCACTTCCACTACATCATGGTGGGCGGCACGCTGATGGCGTACCTCGGCGGGCTGCATTACTGGTGGCCGAAGATCACCGGCAAGCTCTATCCGGAAGGCTGGGCGAAGCTGAGCGCACTGATGGTGTTCGTCGGGTTCAACCTGACGTTCTTCCCGCAGTTCATCGTCGGTTATCTCGGCATGCCGCGCCGCTATCACATGTATCCGCCCGAGTTCCAGGTGCTGAACGTGCTGTCGACGGCGGGCGCGACCATCCTCGGCGCGGGCTACGTGCTGCCGATGATCTACTTCGCGTGGTCCTGGAGGAACGGCCGCATCGCCGGCAGCAATCCGTTCCAGGCGCGCGGCCTCGAGTGGGAGACGACCTCCCCGCCGCCGACGTTCAACTTCGACCGGACGCCGCTGGTGACGGAGGCGACGCACAGCTACGCACACGAGGAGGCCAGAGTTGCCTGACGGGGCTCTCGCGCACCCGGCCGGACACCCGCCGGCGCACGCCGCGGCGCACCCGCGGCTGCAGCATCACTTCGACACGCTGGGCCAGCAGAAGGACGCCGCCAGCCTGGGCATGTGGGTGTTCATCGCCCAGGAAATCATGTTCTTCGGCGGCATGTTCACGGCGTACATGGTCTTCCGGATGTGGTACCCGGCGGGCTTCGCGGCCGCGAGCAACGAGCTCGACATCGTGCTCGGCGGCATCAACACCGCGGTGCTGATCGGCTCGTCGCTGACCGTCGCGATGGCCGTCCACGCCTCGCAGGAAGGGCGCCAGCGGCAGATCGTCTGGTACCTCGTCGCCACGCTCGTCCTCGGCGTCGTGTTCCTGGTGATCAAGTACTTCGAGTACACCGCGAAGCTGTTTCCGCACCACCTGCACGCGGGCGGCGAGGGGGTGCTCTTCCCGGCCGTCGGCTGGTTCGACGTGGGCGCCACGCCGCTGGCGGCGGTCGCGCCGGAAGTCCGCATCTTCATGGTGATCTACTTCGCGCTGACCGGCATGCACGCGCTCCACATGGTGGTGGGCATCGGCATCCTCCTCGTCATCCTGTGGATGGCCCGGCGCGGCGCGTTCACGCCGAAGTGGTACACGCCGGTCGAGATCTTCGGCCTGTACTGGCACTTCGTCGACATCATCTGGATTTTCCTGTTCCCGCTCCTGTACCTGGTGAACAGGCATCACTAGCCCTGACATGGCCCGGCGCCTGGAGCCCGGAGCCTGAAGCCCCGGGAAACCACCGATGGACCCACAGCTGGCACGAGTCGAGGAACACGAACACGAGCACATCGTCCCCCGCTCGCTGTACTATGCCGTCTTCGCCGCGCTGATGGTGCTGACGGCGGTGACGGTCGGCGCCGCCTTCGTCGATCTCGGCGTGCTGAACGTCGGCGTCGCGCTCGGCATCGCCGTCGTGAAGGCCGCCCTGGTCGTGCTGTTCTTCATGCACGTCAAGTACAGCTCGCGCCTCGTCCAGCTCGTCGTCCTGGCGAGCATCTTCTGGCTGCTGATCCTCTTCCTGATCACACTGTCCGACTACGTCACGCGCGGGTGGATGGCCGCGCCGCAGCTCGTGAGATAAGGAGCTTCGTTTTTCCTTCCACCTTGACACATCGAGTACCATCAGTCCCCATCAGTCGCATCGCTATCCCCGCCGCCGCCGAAGCACAGGAGGTGCTCGATGGCCAGCGACGTGCAGCAGTCAGCCGACTTCCTCGCGTATCCCACGAATCGCGTCGTGGGCACCATCGCAGACCCCGCGCGCGCCCGTGCCGCCATCGAAGCCCTGCTCCGGGCCGAATTCGCGCAGCAGGACATCGAGATCCTCCATTGTGAAGAGGACCTGCAGCGCCTGGATCCCACGGGCGCCGAGCGCCGGTTTCTCGCCCAGTTTCGACGGACGCTGTTCCGCAAGCTGACCGGGGAGTACAAGCACCTGCGGCTCGGCGAGGAATTCGAACACCTGCGACACTTCGTCGACGATGCGCGGGCGGGCCGGTGCGTGATCATGGTGCTCGCGAAGAAGCGCGACAGGCGCGAGGCGGCTGCCGACATCCTGGGCGCCTACGGCGCCGAGCTCGTCGAGTTCTACGGCCGATGGGCGTGGCAGTCCCTGGAGCCGCACCCGCTGGCGCAGGTCGAGGGCCCGCCCGGCGATCCCGCGCCCGGCCGGACGTACGAGATCGATCTCGATGGATCGGCGATGCTCGTACGGCTCGACTCGGAGTCCAGGGCGACGATCCTTCGCAGGTCCGCCGGCTCGCCGGATCTCTCCCACCTGCCGGTCACGCATCTCAGACCGCATCTGCTGATGGTCGTCTGGCAGGGAGCGGACCGGACGACTCACGTGCATGTCTACGACTTCGAGAGCGGCCAGGCGCACTCGGTCGTGAGCTACGCCGACCGCCGCGTGCACCGGGCCAGGGGCACCGTGCGCCAGGCGGGCGGAGCCGGACTGCCTGCGGCCGGAGCGGGACTGCCTGCCCCCGGAGCCGGACTGACCTCG
>Ga0299913_10003768_pt1 | contig 12522 bp, 14 predicted proteins | sample RVTome_9_FD_201360 | JGI IMG/M metagenome (GOLD analysis project Ga0299913, IMG submission 201360) | Soil microbial communities from uranium-contaminated site in the Upper Colorado River Basin, Wyoming, United States - RVT155D38 (version 2) ... | reverse complement strand
TGGTCGCCGGCGCCACGCTCGCTCGCGGACGGGTGCGACTCGCCGACGGCGATGCGGCCGGCGCCGAACAGTGCCTCTCCGAAGCGGTGCGACTCTGGAACGAGGTCGGCGCCCCCTATGAGGCGGCCCGCGCACGCATGGACCTGGCCGACGCCCAGGCCGCCCGCGGTAGCGAGCACCGGGCGTCCTTGGAGCGCGAAGCTGCCCGCACGATCCTCGACAGCATCGAGACCGCGCCCTCGGTGTCCCCACCAGCACACGTCGAGCGCCTCGATCCAGCCGACAAGCAGCCCACTGCGAGCATCAACACCTTTCGTCGCGAGGGGGATTACTGGACTGTGACCTTCGAAGGACACACCGTCCGCGTGCGCGACCTCAAGGGCACGCGGTACCTCGCGCGGCTTCTCGCCGAACCCGGCCGCGAGTACCACGTGCTGGATCTCGTCGCCGCCGAGAACGCCCAGGATTCTCGGGTCGGCGCCGGCCAGAGGTCCAACCTGCCGCACTCGGCACTCGGCGACGCGGGCGAGATCCTCGACGCCCGAGCCAAGGACGCCTACCGCCGACGCCTCACCGAGATCGACGACGACATCGAGCAGGCGCGCACCATCGGAGACGCCGAGCGGCTCGCCCAGGCAGATGCCGAACGCGACTTCCTCATTCGAGAGCTCGCACGCGCGTTCGGCCTAGGAGGTCGCGACCGACGAGCTGCGTCCGCGTCCGAACGCGCTCGAGTCGCCGTAACCCGCGCGGTCCGCCAGGCGATATCCCGGATCGCTGAACACCACCCTCAGCTCGGCGAACACCTCAGCCACACCATCCGCACAGGCACCTACTGCGCCTACCGCCCTGACCCGCGCGCGCCGGCCGACTGGCACCTTTGAGACTCTACGGCGGTGCCGATGGGGATCCGCCGCTGGTCAGCCCGCAACCGATTCTCTCGGGGGCTTGGGTAAACGATAAACTCAAGCAGGGAACCATCCGGGTCCCTGAAATACATGCTGACTCCAGCACCGCCGCCACCGTGACGCTGCACCGGACCAGCTTCGACGGCGACACCCTGCTCGGTGAGGTGCTGCGCCAGGTCCTCGACGCTCCCGGGCCACACCAGACACAGATCACTGCCCCCAGGGACCACTGGTGGGTCAGCGACCAAGGAGCCGATGTCGAGACCTGGGCCGTGGACGTTCAACTGCTGGTCTCCGAAACGGAAGGCGACCCGACCGTCGGGATGGTCAATCACCCGCGCGCCGAGCACGTCGCGATAAAAGGCGATCGAGCGCTCCCAATCGCTAACAGCGATCACCACATGGTCCAGCCGCACATGTCCTCGCACGTGAACATCTTGCCTGCGGCTGCGCCCGCAGGGGGATCCACTCTCGGTGCTGTCCCGCATCCGACACCTCAGCGGAACGCCGACGTCCCTCGCCGTCAGCACGACGAGGCGGCGGCCTCTCAGGGTTCCTCCTAGCGGGAGGCTCACCCGAACGCGGGTTCGCGATCGGTGCTCGGGGCACGTACTTCCCAGGCACCGACCGGGCTGCGCCAGATGGTCGTGGCGAGGGCAGCGAACGAGGTGAGGTAGAGCGCGCCGCCGGCGGCCGAGGCCCACGGAGTGATCGCCGTGCCGAGGAACTCCACGACAAGGAACGCTGCCAGCGCTGCGGGCACCCAACGCGGTCCGACGTCTGAGCGCCACAGGCCGATCGTCAACAGCAGCAGGCCGAGCACGGTGCCGAGCAGCCCCATCGCCGAGAAGAGTCCGGCCGGGCTCGACATGTATCCCTCGAGGGTTGTCGCCAGCGCTCCGCGGTCAGCCTCACCCTGCGCCATCGAGACAATCAGCAGCACTCCGCCGGCATGGACGGTGTGCCCGAACGCGCCGAGTACGGCGAGGGTGCCGCCGAGGTTGGACAACCGGGGCGTGGGCTCGCGCAGCAGGTGGGCCACCCCGAGGAGACCGGCAATGAGGGCGAGCTGGGCGAGCGTGTAGGTGATCGCTGAGAGCCAGGCCCGTCCCCCAGCGGCGTCCATTTCCGCGAGCACCTCGTCGGGCTCTCCGGAGAACGGCACGTCGGTGCCCATCGCGACCACCATCAAGACGGCCGCCAGGACGAGGCCGACGGCGGCCGCCGTACGTCGATAGCTGGCTGGGTTCTTCATGTTCTGCTCCTTGTTCGTCGACTTGTCGAGGTCATCCGACGCTAGGAACTGGCCGTCGTCACGGTCATCGGCCTGCTGGCCCCTCTTGAGTCATCTCTGGTTGATCGGGCCGACAACTTCAGTCCGAGGACATCGGCGGCGCTGCCGCTCTACCGTGGCCTCATGCCTGCGCAGCCTGTCGTCACGCGCTTCGACGTGACCCTCGCCTGCGCGCTGGGGGCGCTGGGGGTCGTTGAGGCGGCGGTCCCGTTCTCCACGGTGATGGGCGAAGGGTCGCCCTGGCTGGCGGGAATCCTCGCTGGGCTCACCGCCCTCACTCTCGCGGTGCGGCGCCGGTACCCACTGGCCGTGATGGCCGCGGTGTTCCTGCCGTGGGCGCTGGTCTCGGTGCTGGTGCCGGTACTGGTGCTGTTCTGGGGCGCGCTCGCCCCGATGTGCGTGGCGGTCTACTCGGTGGCGCGTTACGGTCCAAGCCGGACGCCGTACGTGGGCGCCGGGCTCGGCACGGCCGCGCTGCTGGTCTTCAGCGCCGGCACGGGGATGATCACCGAGCCAGGCGAGCTGTTCTTCCCGTGGCTGGTGCTCGCCACCGCTTGGGTGGTGGGCTACGTCATCCAGCGCAACCACCACGCCGCGACGACGTCGGAGCAGCGGGCCCGGGAGGTGGAGGCGGCGAGCCGCGAGGAGACCCTGGCTGCCCTGGTCGAGGAACGGGCCCGGATCGCCCGCGAGCTGCATGACATCGTCGCCCACACGGTCACCGCGATCGTGGTCCAGGCCGGCGCCGCGGGGGAGGTGGTCGAGGACGACCCTGAGTACGTCCGCAAGAGCCTGGACCGGATCCGGCAGGCTGGTTCCGGGGCGCTGGACGAGATGCGCCGCGTCGTCGCTCTGCTGCGCGAGAACGGCGACCTGGAGCCGGTCAGCCCTCAACCTGGGATGGCGGATCTCGACCTCCTGGTGGCGCGTGCCCGGAGCGCCCAGACACGGGTGGTCCTGCGGGTGGAGGGTGAGCCGCGGGCGCTGCCACTCGGCGCCGATCTGGCGGCGTATCGGATTGTGCAGGAGGCGCTGACCAACGTGCACCGGCATGCGGCCGCGAGCGAGGTGCGGGTCGCCGTCCGCTACCGTCCCGCGTCGGTGGAAGTCGAGGTCTGCGACAACGGCGTCGGATGGCAGAACGGTGGAGCGTCCGGCGACGGGTCCGGCCACGGGCTGATCGGCATGCGCGAGCGGGTCTCAATGTACGGCGGCCAGGTCCACGTCTCGTCCGTACCCGGCGCTGGGTTCCAGGTGTGGGCCGTGCTGCCGCTCGAGGAGGTTTTGTGACGAGCATCCTGCTGGTCGACGACCAGGACCTGATCCGCGGTGGCTTCCGGCTGATCCTGGAGCGGGCCGGGTTCGACGTCGTGGGCGAAGCCGGCACCGGGGCGGAGGCGGTCGACCTCGCCGCCGAACTCGAGCCCGAGGTGATCCTGATGGACATCAGGATGCCCGTGCTCGACGGGATCGAGGCCACTCGCCGGATCCTGGCCGGCGCTCCCGATCCGGCGCCGCGCATCGTCGCCCTGACCACGTTCGACGCCGACGAGTACGTCTACGGCGCCATCCGCGCCGGCGCTTCCGGGTTCCTGTTGAAGGACTGCACCCCGACCGCCCTGGTCGGTGCGGTGCGATCGGTGCTGGCGGGCGAGACGATGCTGGCGCCCGTCCTCACCCGGCGACTGCTGGACCGGTTCGTCACGCGCAGCCCGGTGCTGTCGCCGGAGGTCGCCGCTCTCAACCAGCGCGAGCAGGAGGTGACCCGCTTGATCGCGAAGGGGATGTCCAATTTCGAGATCGGCGCCGAACTCTTCCTCAGCGAAGCCACCGTGAAGACCTACGTCTCCCGGCTCCTGACCAAGCTGGACCTGCGCGACCGGGTGCAGGTCGCGGTGCTTGCCTACGAGTCGGGCCTGGTCCAGCCTAGCGAGACCCCTCGCCCACCGCCCACAAGGAGGACCTCAAGCAAGAGCACGTAGGGGCCTCCGCTCGCGATCGCCGCGGATGGCGCATCAGTCCACTCTCCGGCTTCGCCGCACGCCGATCCCATCCGGTACCGGTCTGGCGGCACTGACGTTGAGACGCAAACGTCGGATCTCGCCCGGCACCGGCACAGAATAGGCGCCGACTACGGCGTACAGACGATGCACTCATCTCAGCATGATCGGAGCATCCCGCAGGCGGCGATAAGACGTGGCGAAGAAGACACCGACTCGAAGCTGCTGTTCGACCGGCGATCGCCGCAGATCCGGACGGTCCCTGCGAGGAGTTGGAGCACCGCACTGTCAGTTGTGTACGGGTTGATTGGGGGTGGGCCACCGCGTTGTGTTGCCCCGCGCGCGGACCGTACGGTGGCACTAATCCGTAGGGGGCATGTTGACGAAGGAGGAGCACGACGCCAGCGCTGGAGACGGCACCAGCGCAGTCGCCCGGCTGCTTGAGATCGCTACCCGCAATGCGGACGAACTCCTCGGTGAGGCGAGGGCCGAGGCTGCCTCGATCGTGGCCACGGCGCAGACCGATGCGGACCGGCTCACCGCGTCGAGCCAGGCTCAGGGGGAACAGTTGAGGGCGTCGGCCAGTGCGGAGGCCGATCGGGTCCTGGCTGCGGCCCACGCGGAAGCGGAGCGGGTGCACGCGGAGCTTGAGCAGACGCGGGCCGAGCGGAACGCCGAGCTAGACCGGCATCGCACGACCGTGCTGGGCGACCTGGCCGAGCAGCAGGCCGCCCTGGAGGCCGAGGTCGCGCGGTTGCAGCAGCTTGAGCAGGATCTTCGGGACCGGATGCGCAGCTACCTGACCCAGCAGCTCGCCCAGATCGAGCCGACCACCCCACGCTGAGATTTTGCCGCATCGGAACGCCTCCAACGGATCCGGCGAAACCCGTGCTAGATACGCCAAATCGGCATCTAGGACGGCGGCTGGTCAATCGTGGCCCGTGACCTTGTGAAGGGATGGGGCCTCGCGAACTGGCCCAAGCCGCCGAGACTGCGCTCAACTCGGCCACCGCCGCTCAGCGGGTCGAGCTTTTGTTCGCCGTGGCTTCTTCCATGAGGCGCGCACGAAGGTCAGCCACGAACTCCGGGCGGGCCGACACCGGTCGCACGGCTTCCAAGACCGCGACTACGCGGGCCAGTTGGTCTAGGGATGGGTCGCGGACGGTTTCCCAAAATTGCCTGCCTCGCCCCTCCTGCGTCGCGTGCCACTCGCGGTGGAACGCCATGAGCCTGGGCGCAACCAACGCGCCGCACGTCTCACAGCCCCGAGGCGGTGTGCTCACAGCGACAACAACTATCGGAGCGTAAGCCAGTTACGGATCGTGCTTGCTTCACCGATCAGAGAGGGAATCGATCCGAACGCCGGACGTGCGGCAGGAGACTGCACCCGAGGAGAGTTCACGCCTCGTGCGCGGGAATGCTGCGTTGGTCTTGCCGGAGCGGATGGTCGTCGGGGATCTCGACCATGACGATAGGAATCTTGTCCGGGTCCTCGATCCACAGTTCCACGAGTCCCCATGGCTCTCGTCGAGGTTCGCGGAGGATGGGTACGCCGGCGTCCAGCAGGCGCCGATGCTCGGCGTGCACATCTCGGATCTGTATCCACAACGCGATCCCGTCTCCGCGCGAGTCCGTTGTCTGACCGCTGACCTCGAGAAGACCGTTGCCGAGGAAGAACACCAGGCCTGGCCGCGTCCGGGCTGCCGAACTCCCGGTAGATGGCCAGGCCTAGCGTGTCTCGGTAGAACCTGTGACTGCGTGCGGGGTCTGAGGGACGTAGGAGAATTCGGCTGCTGAGTACCTCCATGCGTTCACCTTGCCCGGCCAGGGCCATTGCTTCCTCAACGCCCAAGCCAGGATGGCTCGCGGCGTTAGGACGCGCCTTCGAGGGAGTGAGGCGCCCGCGGGGCCGTTCTAGTTGCCACCTTGATCGAGGGTGACGCAGTGAATGATGTGTTTTCACGGTGATGTGCAACTGACTGGGCGAGTGCGCGGATCCGGCGACCGGGTCTTTCGCGGGATTGCGGTGAATGCCTGATGGCAGAGCGCTGTTTTGCGCATGGCCGGTTCCTTGCTTAGCGTTGCCGACCTGTGTCGGCCTGCTGCCGTCCCGCGGACATGTCGAAAGGTGATTGTTTTGAAGCTCACACTTGATTCCAGTGAACCCCTGGAGGATGCGATGCGTGTTCTCGGCGCGCTGTACGGCGTCACGCTCGTCGTTTCCCCTGATGACCAAGACGGGACTAGGTCCGCTAGGAAGACCGCGACCAAGCGCGGCAGGAAGAGCGCGAGCAAGCCGGCTGGTAGCAAGCGGACGGTGAACAGGGCGCCGTCGGCGGCGAGGCAGGCCCGGCTCGTCGTGCCCTCCACTAAGACCGCTGCCGCCCGGTCGAAGCAGAAGACCGCTCGGCGCTCAGTTGATACCTCTAGCAATGCCGAGGTCCGTTCATGGGCCCGCAAAAACGGGTTGACCGTCAGCGACCGCGGGAGGCTGCCAGCCTCGGTCGTGACGGCATATCGAAACGCGCAAAGCGCCTGACCGAGCAACGCGGCTTCGACCTCGACACGGGCCCGGTCGCGACCGAAGGACGCACCTCGGTGAGTGCGCGGCGCGCGCCGTGGCCCGGCGGAAAGACGAGGCGCGCGGAAGCACTCGACTGCGTAAGCGAGTACCTCCGGGCGCCTCGTCAGATCTATGTCTAGCGAAGGCTCGCGCAGGTCACAACGAATGCTTGAAATAGCAACTTCAAGTGGTCCCAACTCCGGGAATCCAACTTCGGCCGGCAAGTCTCCTTCGAGCGCCGTGTCCACGGGGAACATGGAGTCGACCTCATCGGTCCGCTTGCGGCGGAATGGCGCATGCACATCGTGCTCGCGAAGGAGCGTGCACCGTCGCCCCCTTGTCGAGACGGGGAGGTGGCGTCGCTGTACCGTGATCGGTCGAGGCGAGGAGGAGGAGTCGGAGCATGGACGAGTATCTTCCCGAGGTGTACCTCGAGTTCACCCGGCGCTATCCAGAAGTGGCGGAAGCCCAAGGCGAGCTCGCCCGGAGGGTGGATGACGCAAGTCCCTTCGACGAACGAACCACGCGCTTGCTCAAGCTGGCGCTGGCCGTAGGCGCTGAAGCAGACGGCGCGGTCAGGTCCAACGTGCGCAAGAGCCTCGCCCAGGGCGTGACGCAGACCGAGCTGCGCGCCGTGGCACTCCTGGCGATCACTACCTGCGGCTTCCCATCCGCTATCGCCGGCCTGCGCTGGGTCGAGGAGGTCCTTGCGCGGGAAGCGGCAGCCGACTAGCCCAGATTCGGCCATCAACGAGGTCGTCCTCGTCCGCGACGTCCTGGTGCGGCGCTGATCAGGCGCAGCGCAGCTTGACGCTCACATCGAGCGTCTGCTCCCGGTGGCCGGCGGCCAGTGACTCGGCCTCGCGATGCGGCAGGAACCCCGAGTCGAGCCGACAGTCATGGCACACGGTGACAGCCCTGCGTCCCAGGTGCACGACCTCCACCACGTGTGGGTGACAGTCGTCCGCGCCGAGACTGTGCTCGTGATCGCGACGATGCGCCGCAGCCATCGTGCACGCGGCCACTGCGGTGACCCTGGTCATCGGTTGTTGCTCCATCGTCGCCCCCCGTTGCTCCCTGGCGTCAGCCCGCATCCTGCGGTGTGGACCTCCGTCAACCTCTCCATCCATTGAACCCCCGGGCGCCGACAATCCTGAGGATTGCGCGCGGTGTGGCCGAACTGTGACCTTCTCTGCCCCGGACGGTCCCTGCGCCCACCCATCGTGTCGGGCAGATCCCGTGACCGTCAGCGGGCCAGGTTTCAGTCCGCCAGGGGGCAGTTTTGTTGCCATCTCCGGGCGTCTCTTCGTGACGGCCGGCCGCCGACAGAACCCGTCCCGGTTCAATCAGGAGACGCCTGCCTGAGACCGCGCTCGACCGACGAGTTCCCGCCCGGTGAGCAGGGCCGGTCGATGAGACCGGGCGGGCTTGCCAACCCCTAAATGGCTACCGCGTGGTGGCCTAGTCGGCGCCGAGACCGAGCTGCGCCATCAAGGAACCGCTGTCGAAGTAGCTGCGCTGAGACTTCACCAAACCGTCCCTGAACTCGACTACATCGCACAGCTTGAGGGTGACGGGGCGGCCCGTCGCCAAGATCGAACCCATCGACGTGACCAGTGTCCCCGTGTGTGTGCCACGTCCGGTGAACTCGACCACGACACTGTCTCCCGCAGCGATGATGTTGTCGATCGTGATCCTGCCGTCCGGGAACCCGTCCGCCCACATCGCGTTGTACCGACGCGAGCCTTCGGGTCCAGTGAACACGTCACCCGTGCCGACGGCGACGATTTCGCCGTCGGGCGCTATCGCTTCGGCCAGCTGGTCGAAGTTCCGTTCGTTCCAGCCCTCGTAAAGGCTGCGCGCGAGATCTGAATTGTCTGCCATGGACGCCTCCACTTCTGGCATCTGCCCGCGCACCCAACCTAGGCATCCCCACGAGACCGGGCAATAGGCCCTTCGGGCCCCCTGACCACGGTGTGTGCTTACCGGATCTCGGCATGTCCGCGCGTTCGCAGCGGTTCCCCCGACGGCCGGCGGGTGTCCGGTCAGGGTTCCGCTTGCGGTACGCCGGCGGAACGAGCCGAGATCAGCCTCGACCACCGGACGCCAATCTTTAGCAGACCCGCCTAGGTCCCGCAGGCAGCGTATGGTCGGGCTTGCCACGAATCTTGGAGGATCCATGAGCATTCTCGTCCGATTCACCCCCACCAACCTGACGACAGAGAAGTACCAAGAGTCACTCCGGCGGCTTGAGGGAGCGGGCTTGTGGCCTCATCCGGACGGCCTTGAGATCCACGTCTTCTTCGGATCTGAAGGAAGCCTGCGTGTCAGCGAGATCTGGGACTCCCAGGGACAGTTCGGCGCGTTTGGCGCGCAGCTGCTGCCGATCCTGAATGAGATTGGAATCGAGTTCTCGGGGGACCCGGAGATTCTCGAGGTACACAACATCTCCAAGCGTTAGCCTCGATCTTTCGTGAGGCTGGCGGGCTGAGTGGTTGACGCCGTCTGAGGCGTGGTTCCTCTTCCGGGACTTGGGGAAGCGTCGGCCTGAGCAGATCGCCGCGACTCGGTAACGTGCAGCGCATGCCCGTCAAGTTCGAGAACGTCGGAATCGCCGTACGCGACCTCGAAGCGACGATCGCCTTCTTCACCGACCTCGGGCTTACCGTCCTGGGCCGTGACACGGTCAGTGGGGAGTGGACCGACACAGCTGTCGGCCTCGACGGCAACCACGCCAATATCGCCATGCGCCAGACGCCAGACGGCAACGGTCGCCTCGAGCTCTTCGAGTACATCCACCCCGACGCGATCGAGACGGAGCCCACCCGGCCTAGCGAGATCGGCATGCACCGTGTGGCCTTCTCGGTCGACAACATCGACGAGGCCCTCGAGATCGCCGCGAGGCACGACTGCCACCCGCTACGCGGCGTGGCGACCTATGGAGACATGTACAAGCTCACCTATGTCCGCGGCCCCAGCGGCATCCTCGTGATGCTCGCCGAGGAGCTGAACAGCGCTGACCGCGAACCCGATAGTCGCGGCGAGGCGCTCCGCTGAGGATGGTCACGCGGAGCGTGCCGGTGCGGGATCCCTTGCGGAACGCCGTCGCCGGTTCGGCCGGACCGTTCGGCAGGCGCCGGAACGGGTTCGGCTTGTGGGACGGGCCTCGCCTCCCGGTGTCGACTGAGCCAGTGGCAATCGGGTCGCCCCGCCGCGCCAGGCTCCGTCTCGGTTCACGCCCCTTTCTGTGGTGGCGAGAGCGAGACGACTCCGCGAATTTCGCCGCAACCGGGCGCACCGCTCCGGGAGCCATGCAATGACCTATTCAGGGTATGACCGCTGCCTGGGAGATTGCGAGGATGAACGGACCGGGAGCGGTCCGTCGCCGCTCACCCCCCACCGGTACGTTCACGACCCGCTCTGGCCCGTCGGTCACAGAGAGAGGTGCAGCATGCGACGTCAGTTTCTGGTCGGGTTTATCGCCGTGGCCGCCGTTCTGGCGATTCCATCCAGCGGCACCGCCGTCCCCCTGGAGGTCACCATCGACTTCGACGATGTGACGAGCAGCGCCTTCATCGCCGAGGACAGGTACGCCTCCGCTGGCGTCCTGTTCGGCTCGATGGCTGGTGGTCCCGCATTCGTGTACACGGACACCGCGGCGGGGTCGGTGCTCGACGACCCGAATGGCAGCGCCTTCTCCGTTCCGAGCATGCTTTGTGGCAGCAACCCGGCGACGGTCGGGGTCGTCGCCCGGTTCGTCGATCCGACCACGCTGGATCCCGCGACCACCGACTCGGTGACGGTCAACGTCAGTTCGGGGCCCGGTCCCGACCTGCTCAGCAGCAACGTGGCCCTGATCGCCTACGACGCCGGCGACAACGTCATCGCCACTGATCTCGGTGATACGAGCCTGCAGTTCGACACCCTGTCCGTGACGGCCTCCGGCATCGCGCGCGTCGAGATGACCGCCGGCTCGCTGCTGGACTGCTACGACGACTTCTCGTTCGGAACCAGCGCCCCGGCGGACACCGACGGCGACGGCATCGTCGATGAACAGGACAGCTGCCCGACGACCGCCAACCCCGAACAGGCCGACGCCGACCAGGACGGCCGCGGGGACGTATGCGACACCGCCACCTTCGGCTTCTTCACGGTCCCCGTCGACAACCCGCCGTCGGTCAACCTGGGCAGGGCGGGCAAGACCTATCCGCTCAAGTGGCAGGTCACCGACGCGAGCGCAGCGGAGGTCACGAGCCTCAGTGTTGTCAGCTCGATCAGGCACAAGGCCGTGGCCTGCGGAGCGTTCTCAGGCGACCCGACGGATGCGCTCGAGACGACCGCGACCGGTGCCACCGGTCTTCGCTACGACGGGCAGTTCATCTACAACTGGGCCACGCCCTCGCAGGCGGGATGCTACGAGGTCTTCGTCACCCTGGCCGACGGTGGAGTCCACACCGCGAACTTCCAACTGCGATAGGTGCTCGACCCAGGATTGGACTTGCTCTCCCACCACGCGCGCGAACCAAAGAGTGCCCCACGGCAGCACCACGGACGACGCTGGAGGCCATCGAGACAGGTGCATCGCATGCCGGTTCCTCCGAAGCGGTGATCCTGCCGTCCTCGGCACGGAAGTCGCCGCGGGTCGCGGAGGTGCTGCCGCTGCTGTACCTGCACGGCCTGTCCAGCCGGACTTCAGGCCGGCGCTGGAGCAGTTCCTCGGTACCAGCAACGGCCTGTCGGCCTCGGTGATCACCCGGCTCACCAAGGACTGGCAAAGGCGAGGCGAATGGGGAGGTCGTACGCCAGCGAACCCGCGGGCAGTGCTCAGGACCGAACCTGGATGTTTCCGTCCAGTATCGGGATCAAGGGGCGCACAACGACATCAGGCAGCGCGAGCTCACGCAGCGAATCGCCAACGAAGGTGAACTCGTGGCAGCTCTTGGGCGCCGCATAGTCCGGAATCGTGGTGATCCTGTCTACGACAGCCTCCGCACCTTCGCCGTTGTCCTCGACACCGAAGACCGCGATCCGGCCGGGCGCGATCTGGGCGGGGTTGGACGACTGCGTGATCAGCCCACTCACGATGACTCGGTTGCCTGCCTCGGCGTTGTAGCAGTCGAGTTCAATGTGGAGCCGGATGTTCAGGCCTCGATTCTTGACGTCCGCTTGTCCCATCGCCGTGCCATCCGCACTCCCGATCACGGAGAAGGAGAACGTCCTCAGCTCACCGGTGCTGATCACGTTTCCATGTCCGCTTGCTGACGCACCGTCGGCCGCCTCCGCCCCGCTCGTCGTCAGCAGGCCTGCAAGGAGAACCACCGCAGCAAGCAGTGGCGATCCGGCCAAACGTACAGGTGTGTTCATGGTCTGCTTCCAATCGTTCGATCGCCCACGGGTCACGGGGTTTAACTCACGGGCCCAGCGATAATGCCGGATTCGAACGTCGCGTGCGTGGCTTGCTAACACACTCGTGATGGGGGAGCGTGCTGTCAATGGCCCGCATTTGCTCATCACCACCTGTCTCGGCGCAATCCGGGCGTGTCTGGGCTGGCGGGCGAGGGTTGTCAACGCCGTCGGTGGCGACGAATTCCATGAGCCGATCGACGTTCCTCGACACGACCCGGTTCGTCTTTGGTTGGCCCACGACTCGGTGCACCAGCATGGCGGCTGCCCCTGGGCCAGGATGCCGCACCTGGCCATCAGGGTGAGTCAGACCCTGGATCTTGGTTCTGAAAGGCGAGTGGCGTCCAGCAGAGT
>Ga0299913_10003767_pt1 | contig 12522 bp, 11 predicted proteins | sample RVTome_9_FD_201360 | JGI IMG/M metagenome (GOLD analysis project Ga0299913, IMG submission 201360) | Soil microbial communities from uranium-contaminated site in the Upper Colorado River Basin, Wyoming, United States - RVT155D38 (version 2) ... | reverse complement strand
TGCCACTTCATCGAATTCGTCCGACGAGATCCGAAACTCGCGATGGGCCTCTTCCAAGCCGAGGGCCGTCATCCCTGGCTTCGTGCCTGAGTACTCGAAAGGCCCACCCGCAACGTTGCAGACCCAGAGAGTTCGCATGAACTTCAGACCCGGCAGTCTGCTCAGCTGGTTGGTGTGCCACTCCCGCAGAGCGGGGTTCTGGGACGCTTGGCCAACTATGGGATTCTTGACGACCTCATCGCTGAAGTGGTCGATCACCGCGGCGATCGCAAAAACGCCGCCGAGCCTCTCGTAGAGAGTCTCCTCTGTCATTTCTACTCCTCTTCTCCGTTACGGACGGCTCACCGTCAGGTCCATTACGCAGCAGGTGGCTCGACCGGTTCAGAAGAGTTCGCGCATGATGGCCGCTCATAGTCCGTGAGCTTTCGATAAGCCACCTTCTCGCTTTCTCTGCTGATCGCCTGAAAGGCGTGCGTGTCGTTGTTAGCAAGCGAAATCGCCCCCCGTTTCTGCCGCCACGGACGCCTTCTCCGAGCCTCCGGGTGCGGTGCGCGTCGATAACTCTCAGAGCACCTCGCCGAGCTGTCGGTAGGAGTCGGGAATTGCCTCGTTGTCCCCGTAAAAGGCATGTCGGGACATGTCAGGTGAATATCGGTGAGCCTCAGGTTCGCGTCCCAACGCTTCGGCGACCGCCCGCAGATGATGTGGGCCGGCACCACAGCAGAGCCCTATGTACTCGACGCCGACCGATTGGCACTCCCGGGCGAAGGCGGCGCACTCTTCACGGGTGGCGGTGAAAGGGTCGAGGGCCGTCGGAAAGGCTCTGGCCCCTGTTACCTGGGATGTCCACGGATCGGTCAACGACGTGAATGTGGGCTCGGCCGTCGTGGTGCGGTAGGGGACGGGAAGCGCCGCCACCGGAGTGTCGACCCGCCTACGTATCTCATGGATTAGAGGCATCATCGTGGCCGGTCCACGCATGCAGTTGAGACCGACGACCTCGGCTTCCCGGGATGAGAGTCGTTCGCAGGCCTCGACGATGTCGACGCCGTCGAACGTCTGGCGCTGGCGCTGGGGCGCCAGAGTCACCACCGCGGGAAGACCCGTCGCCGCGATGACTTCGAGGGCCAGGGCCGCTTCCCCGTACCAGTCGAGTGTCTCGGCGATGATGTAGTCGACACCGGCTTCCACTGCCCAGGCCACCTGCTCTTCGAACATTTCCCGCACCATCCGATGAGTGGAGGGATTGTCGGGCTCGTACACATTGGTGTTGCAAATGTTCCCGGCCAGGAGCGTTCCGGTGCTCCGGGCAACCCCCCGGGCGATTTCGAGGGCCTGACGGTTCATCTCCTCGAGGTCGGACTCCCGCCCGATGACCCGTAACTTCTCCCGGTGGGCGTAGTAGGTGAAGGCTTCGACGACGTCGGACCCTGCCCTCACCAACTCCACGTGTAGTTGTTCGACCACCTGCGGTTGGTCGAGAACCACCTCCGGCACGAACGGCCCGGCCTGGACGTATCCCCGGCGTTCCAGTTCGAACACGTAGCCCTCGCCACAGATGATCGTTCCGCCCTGCAGTCGATCCTTGAACGCAGTCCCGTTCCCGCCCATCGAACCTTCCTTGTCGTGGTGCCACGCTTCTGGAGACGAGGAGTCTCCTCGTCCTGGGCGCGAGGAACCATACCGCTGGTTCCACGGCGTCCATGAACGTTGCTGGATGCGCGCTCGGTCGATCCACCGCACATTCGATGCGAATCATCAGCCCGGCGCGAACGCAGTCACGACGTAGTAGCGGTGCCTCCAGCCCGTTTTCACGGTGTCGACCTCGGTGTCGGCGTAACCCAACTCGAGGAGTCGGGCAGACAATGATTCGACGTCCGTCGGGTTGAGCCCGTGCCCGTCCTTTCCCTCCTTGACAATTCCCTCCACGATGTGGAGACGCCCGCCCGGCGCCAGCACCCTGAGGATCTCTCTCAGCCCTGCATCCCGGTCCGCCCAATGATGGAACGAGGCGACGTTGGCCACCACGGTGAAGTGGTCGTCGGGGAAGGGGAGCTCTTCGGCCGAGCCGACCCGGACCTCGGCCGTGGGGACCCGGTTGGAGGCTCGGGAGACCATCGACGGGCTGGGGTCTACCCCGGCAACGTATGCACCCGTGGCCGCGGCGTGCTCGAGCGCAGCCCCCGGCCCGCAGCCCACGTCGAGGAACTGGTCATCTGCGGTGAGTGCCGCCAGCTCGACGGCGGCGAGATTGCTCTTGGGGCTTCGATTGATGAGCGAATAGAGCCACGCCCTCAGAGGTGACCATCGCTCGATTTCTTCGGTTGTCATCGCCGCCAGGCTACGTCTGCAGGCAGGAACTCGGTGCTATGACGTCCCACGAGCCAGTCGGGATCTGACGCGGACTGGCCCGGCACAAGTCTGCGGTTTCATGTCGCAGCGGGGCCCGGCTCAGTTCGTCCTGCCAAGTCTCGAGGCTCCTGCGAGAGCGAGCAGCGAGTCCGGCCTCGCGATCCTGCGGGGTCGCTCACTGACCAGTCCGTCAGGCATGCCTGGGGTTTCGCCTGACAGCCCAGCGGGGACATAGCATCTCGCTGTGACCAAGACCACAGGTCCGGCCCTCGGATCTGGATATGAGGAACGCCGTACCAAGGAACTGCGACGGTGGAAGTTGCGCGCCAACTCGTTTCTGTTCGGTGCCTTCTTGGTCTTCCTGGCCAGTCATTTCCTCGGCTCGGATTCGGGGCTCAATGGTTTCATCCGGGCCGCTTCAGAGGCGGCGTTGATCGGAGGGATCGCCGACTGGTTCGCTGTCACCGCCCTGTTCCGACATCCCCTCGGAATCCCGATCCCGCACACGGCGCTCATTCCGAAAAGCAAGGATGAGATCGGCACCGGACTCGCCCAGTTCGTCCAGCAGAACTTCCTCGACCCGGCGAACTTGCGTCAGTGGATCGAGAACGCCGATATCGCCACTCGCTTGGGCAGTTGGCTGGTGCAGCCTGAGCACGCCGCCCTCGCCGCACGACGGAGCATCGAGACCGGGGCGATTCTCGCTCAGACCATGGACGACGAGAGAGTGGCGTCGCTGATCACCGAGACGTCTCTCGATTGGCTCCGACAAACCTCGGTCACGCCGCTCATCTCTTTGGTCATGGACACCTGGCTCAAGGGTGGTCATGTCCACGATTCGATCGCCGTTGCGCTGCGGGGTGTAGACCTCGTGGTAAAGGAGAACCGAGTGCTCCTCCGAGACAACTTCGTTCGTGGCGAGCCGTGGTGGCTGCCGGAGTGGGCAGGACAACGCATCTTCGATCGGATCATCGCCTCCTTCCACATCCTGGTAGACGAGGTGGTGGCCGACCCACATCACCCGATTCGAGAAGACATGGAGAGGATGCTGACCCAGATGGCCGACGACCTGCGCAACTCCGCAGAGCTGGCCGCCAGAATCGAGGAGACCAAGCTTCGGCTACTCGACTCTCCGGACCTCGCTTCCGCCATCGGCGCTCAATGGGAAGTGGTGCATGGGAGTCTGCAACGCTCCGCCGACGCGCCCGGGTCCGACCTGGAGCGGCGTCTCACAGAGCTGATCCAGTGGTGGGGCGGCCGGGTGCTGGCGGACCGGCGTCTCCGCAACCGCCTTGACACCTGGATCGCCGAAGCTGCCGAGCGGTTGGCTCATCAGTGGGACGATGAGGTGATCGGACTCATCGAGACCACGGTCGAGCGTTGGGACGCTTCCGAGATATCACACCGTCTCGAGCTTCAACTGGGTCAAGACCTTCAGTTTGTCCGGATCAATGGCACGGTGGTGGGAGCCCTGGTCGGAGTCGCCATCCACGCATTGTTGCTCCTGACCGTCTGAGGCGTTGCTATAGCATCAGGTAGCGGTTTCCGAGACCTCTTGCTATAGCAACGCAGAGAGACGCCGCCGGCGAGCTGAATGGAAAGCCAGCAAAGAACCGGGGCGGATCGGACTGGATGAAAGGAGAGCCTATGAATCCTGGCCCGACCGACACCACGCGACACCGTTGGAGTCTCCTCGTATTGGTCGTCGCCATCACCATGCTGTTCAGCACCGCTGCGATGGCACACCATGACGACCCGGCCACCGAGTCCGCCTTCGAGATGGTCGTACAAGATGATGGAGTTGCAAGTCTGCCGGTGTTCGAAGGACCGTTCCCCGAGACGGAGAACATGCAGTTCCTCGGCCAGATCGCACCAGACGATTTGGGCGCACTTCCAGTTCCGGGGGTCTGGGCCAAGGGGATGATGAACGACATATGGGGTTGGACCTCGCCGGCCGGCGAGGAGTACGCCTTGTTGCCTAACTCAGGCGGCATAGCCATCGTTCGCGTCACCGACCCAGAGAACCCCGAATTCCTCGGCAAGGTGACTAGCCAGAATCCGTCCAATATCGGGAACATCTGGGGTGACGGCGCAACGTTTGGCAACTTTGCGTACTTCACCACCGAGATCGTTGGATCGTCGATTGCAGTCGTCGACCTATCGGGGCTGGACACATTGAGTGAGGCGCCAAGCTCGGATACCGAACTTCCGGCTCCGTTCTCGTTCGTGGCTCCTGGTGGGTATCTCAGCGCTCACAACATCCAGATCAACGAGGAGACTGGTTTCGCCTATGTGGCCGGCGTGCGTCTCGCGGCAGGAGCGGCCAACAACGCCTGCGGTCTGGAGAATCCACCGCGCTTCAACACGTTGATCCTCGACCTGAACACCGACCCGACGAACCCCTCCGTGGCCGCGTGTGTTCCAGATGTGGGTGAGCATGACTTCTACCCGGTCGTCTACAACGGGCCCGACACCGAGCACCAAGGCAAGGAGATCCTCTTCGTGTTCGACGGGCGAGATCGCGCAGGACAGGCCGTCGGCAACCCGGTTGGTGGTCTCACCGAGATCTGGGATGTGACCGACAAGAACAACATCGAGGTGCTGGCCAGCTTCCGCGTGCCCGGTCTCGTGTTCTCCCACAACGGTTGGACCACAGAAGAACAGGACTTCTTGTTCATCGGCGATGAGATCGACGAGCTGGTTCAGGCGGGTTGGTCCTTTTCCGAGTTCTTTGCGCAGCCGGTGGAGGAGCCAACCAACAAGCCGCAGACAGCCACCTACGTCATCGACATAAGTGATCTGGACAACCCGGTGTTCTTCGAGCAGTTCACCGACGGCACAGTCGGTCTCGATCACAACTTCGTGGTCGAGGATGACAACCTGTACATCGCGTCGTACACCTCCGGGACGAGGGTTCTCGAGATCGGAAGGGATAGCGACGGCAACGTCGAGCTGTCACCAATAGCGGTGATGGACACCGAGCCCCGTCTGCAAGAGAACATTCTCAACATCAAACAGGAGGAGAAGTTCAGCTCCGCCTTCCTCGGACAGTGGGGTATCTACACCTTCCCCGATAGCAACACGATCATCGCCTCGGATATCAACAACGGACTGATCGTGATGAGGCTTAGCGACGAGCCCTGCAAAGGCATCCGATGCAGTAAATGAGATGACTTTCCTTCTCCCCGGCCATCACGGCCGGGGAGAAGGAAAGCACTCCTCCGGTCCCGACGCGACCTTCGATACGTTCCTCACCGGAGGCGGTGCCCTTCTCGTTGACGCCGTGTTCCTCACCTCAAGACGATCTCGATCTCGTCAAGGCATGGCCCCTTCGACGAGCTGTCGGCGTGTCCAGATTCCGAAGGTCCTGGGTTTAGCTGCGCATGGCTGAGATACCCCGAATAACGACCTGCTCCCTCACTTGCTTGCGACAACATTGGCGAACGCCTCTCGTGGATCGCCTGATCGCCATCCGATTGACTTCCTCGCCCGCGGGGTATGGACTTTTCTCGCGTCGAGTGAATGAGTTTTATGAATGATGCCAGGGGTCGCCACGCCGATTCCCCAACCAAGGTCCCCGCAGAGGGTTGGAAGGACATAGCTTCGCGGGTCAAGGACGAGATCGCCGACGACAACACCAGCCTGGCATCGGCGGGCGTCTCGTTCTTCGGATTCCTCGCTCTCATTCCGGGCCTTGCGGCGGCGATCTCGATCTATGCGATGTTCGCCGACCCGACGGAGATTCAGCGCCAGTTGTCGGAATGGTTGGGCAACCTTCCGGATGAGGCTCAGGCGCTGATGAGCGACCAGCTCTCCCGACTTGCCCAGCAGACGACCGGGGCGCTCACCTGGAGCACGGTTGTCGCAGTCGCCCTGGCCCTGTGGACGGCTTCCAGTGGAATGGCAAATCTCATCAAGGCGATCAACATGGCCTACGACGAAGAAGACCAGCGCAACTTCCTGGTCAGGCGTGGGCTGGCGTTACTCCTTTCCCTGGGCGCAATCGTGTTGCTGATCGCCATCGCCTTCGCGGTCACCGCGGTGTTCCCGTGGCTGAGTGAGTTGACCGGCTCGGGACTGGCTGCCGGATTGGGTCAGGTGCTGGCATGGATCCTGGCCGGTGCCGCCTTCGCCTTCGCCCTGTCCGTGCTGTACCGGGTCGCCCCCCACCGGAACAACCCCGAGTGGAAGTGGGTGACGGTGGGCTCGATCGTGGCTGTGATCCTGTGGTTGGGTGCAACCGTCCTGTTCCGTATCTACGTGGCCAACTTCGGCACTTACAACGAGACCTATGGTTCGCTCGCGGCCGTGGTGATCCTCCTCTTCTGGTTGTACATCACGAGTTTTGTGGTCCTCCTTGGAGCTCAGATCAACGCCCAGTCCGAGCACCAGACCCGGGCCGACACGACCGTCGGCCGCGATAAACCGATGGGCCAACGTGATGCCGAGATGGCCGACACCCTCGGCCAGTCCCGCGCTGAGGATCGGGACCGCCACCGCTAGGACGAGCAGCTCGGCCACGGCCGCTGCCCCTTTTTCGGAGCGAAATTCGATTCCATTCTGAACGAATCAGGTTTGGGAGCCTGTCTCCGGGGGCAATCCAGTGCCACGCAATCATCGACGACCGATAGGAGGCGAAGGATGAGCGAGGGGACCAGATACACCGGGGGCACCAAGTCCACGGGGGAGACAGCCAAGGAAGAGGCGGGGCGTCTCACCGAAGATATCAAGCATGAGGCCGGCCGTGTGGCCGACGAGGCGAGGCAGCAAGGTCGCGAGCTGATGGGTGAAACCAAGGAGAGGCTCAGAGAAGAGGCCGATCGTCAAACAGGGCGGACCGCCTCTGGGCTCAAATCGATGTCGAGCGAGCTGCACTCCATGGCTGACAAATCGGAGCAGCCAGAGAGCGGTGTGGCGACATGGGTGCGGCGGGGCGCCGATGAGATCGACTCATTCGCCAATCGACTCGACCGTGACGGCATCGACGGGGTGGTGCGAGACCTGAGCGACTTTGCCCGTCGCAACCCCACCACCTTCCTGCTCACCACATTCGGAGCCGGTCTCCTGGTAGGGCGGCTGGTGAAGAACATGGACGGAGACCGCATGATGCAGGGCGACGGCCGCGGCAATCGGATCGACGAGAGGGCGACTCCCCAGTACCGGCAGTCGTCGCAGGAGATCTCGAGAGGCCAGGAGCGCGAATTCACCAATAGGACAGGCCCGTGACGGATCTAGGACGGCGAACTCCCCATTCAGTGGCCGAACCCGACAAATCCCTCGGTGACCTCCTCGGGCGACTCACCGATGATTTCGGCGTCCTGTTTCAGGACCACATCCAGCTGGCCAAGGAAGAGGCCAAGGTCGAACTGAAGGAGGCCGCAACCGCTGCTGGGCTCATGGGTGGAGCCGGTCTCGCCGGCTGGATGGCGGCCCTGATGCTCACGCTGGCGGCCGCCTGGGGTCTGGCCGAGGTGTTCGACAGCACCTGGCTGGCGTTTCTGGTCGTCGGTCTGATCTGGGCTGTGACAGCCGCGGTCCTTTGGGCGTCGGGCCGAAACGAAATGAAGAAGGTGGATGTCAAGCCACGCAGAACGATCCAGGAGTTGCAGAGGGACAGGGAATGGTTGAGCGAACAGACGAACTGAGAGACGACATCGAGCGTCGACGACAAAACATAAGCCACACCGTCGATGAATTGCAGAACAGAGTCAGTCCGGGACGAATCATGGCTCGGTTTCGCTACCGGGTCCGTCGCTGGATCATCGACATGAAGGACAAGATCATGGGCAACGAAGAGCCCTACTACCCCTGGCACGACGGTGAACGAGCATATTTGGACCAACAACGTGGGTACCCGGGATCGAGGGATGAGAGCATCACAGATCGCGTGTCACAAGCCGCGTCGGAAGCGGGGGATCGCGTGTCGCACGCTGCCTCCGAGATAGGAGATCGAATGTCAGAAGCCGCATCAGAAGTCAAAGAGGCAGTCACCCAAGCCCCAGACCAGATTCGCCGACAAACCAGAGGCAACCCGATGGCGGCCGGCCTCATCGCTTTTGGCGGCGGCCTGTTGCTCGGAACAATCCTCCCTGAGACGCGGACGGAGCACGACATCGCCCGTCGCGTCGAGCCATCGGTGTCGACCGCGGTGGCCGAGGCCCGCGATGTCGGACGTGGCGTGATGGAGGATGTCAAAGAAGACGCCGAGCATGCAATGGAGGAGGTCAAGGACACGGCCTCTAATGCTGGCCAACACCTCAAGGACGACGCCAAGGACGCTGCGGAGCGCACCAGAGAAGATCGCTCCTGAGCGTTCGGTCGGACCCTTGGATGTTCGGTCGATGGTGTCTCGGGCACCGTCTCTTCACCGGAGGCGGTGCCCTTCTCGTGATCATGCCGAACCTGATGGTGTCACCCGGTTGGACTGGGCTCCGTGGCGGTGTGTGATATCGCCGACTCTGGATGCTTCGGGCCCACTGCCAGGTAGGTAGTCATGGAGCCGATACCTCGGAGCTCCATCACCCGGCTCGGCTCGTACGTGAAATGGCTCTCTGTGAGTTTCATCGTGACGTCGCTCACGTGAACTCTCCCCGGGACTCCGGCGTTCTCGAGTCGAGATGCCACGTTCACGGTGTTGCCCCACACGTCATAAGCGAACTTCTCGGTTCCAATCACCCCGCCTGCAACTGGTCCAGAGTGGATCCCGATGCGGATCGACATGCCGGGGAAATGCCCCGACTCCATGGTGCAGGTTTGCATCGCCAGCGCCAGGTCGACCACCCGACGGGCATGATCGTCCTGGATCTCCGGAAGACCCCCCACCGCCATGTAGGCATCTCCGATCGTCTTTATCTTCTCCAGACCCCGTTCTGAGACCAGCTCGTCGAACTGAGAGAACAATCCGTTCAACATGGTGACCACCTCGACGGCGCTCAGCTTCGAAGCCATCGGGGTGAACTCGACGATGTCGGCGAACAGGACCGAAACGTCGGTGAAGTCGTCGGCTATAGGGTTTTCGCCGTGTCGAAGTCGCTTCGACACGCTTTCGGGGAGCACGTTGAGGAGCAACCGCTCGGACTCGGCTCGCTCCAAGTCGATGGCAGCCCTTTGTTCTTCGATAACCAATCGCTGGATCCAGAGCCGACGCCGGTTGCTCTCCAGCATGTGCAGCCCCATCAGGCTGGCAACGGCCGCGCCGATGAAGAAGAAAGCGTCCAGAATGAGACTGCCGGGGCTGCTGTGAACGACCATCACTGCTCCAAGGCCCATGGCGATCACTGCCGTGCGCATTGCGGCAAAGATGAAGCGAGTGCGTGAGACGAATCCAAAGAGAAACAGAAGCATGATCGCGCCCACCGCATAGCCTTCGACGAAGTCGCCGGCGCGCGCCAACCCCAATATCACCAACCCATTGGCCGAGGTGAGGAGGGAGGCCAAGAGGTGCTGGCGGTCCATGGTCGTGGCCCACCGAGAAGCGGCCAACGCAATCAGACCCACTACCGCCATCGAGCCGCCCGTCACCGCCGCCGTCTCAAAACGGATACCCGACCCCAACGGGACGAGCACGGCTGCCATCGCCCACATGAGCGCGGTAGCACCCGTGATTATCCGATAGCCGGCCAGCCCCACCGCCCCCTCCTCCCGTTGAAAACGACCCTCGAGCTCTATGTCAGCGAAGCTGAGTGTCAAGGGGTGGAGGGATCCCCTTTCGATCATCTCCCTCATCGACAAAGCCTATCCGTCGAAGAGGCCGCCTGTGCGCCTCTGGCACATGCTGGGACATGGTCGGCGGAAGAAGGTCGCCGGCTGAGTGTTCGTCGCCTCTCAGCTGATCGATCTGTTCGCCAGCGAGTGGGACTTGGCATCCTTGCGGGCTTCAAGGGCCTGCAGGCGGTCGACCGCCACCGCCGAGCCCGGCTTCAGTACGACGTATTTCGTTCCTGCGCGTCGGCATCGTCCTGCGAATCCAGATCGGGACCGCTTTCGTGACGGCGCAGCCCCCGACCCTTCCACGTAGACTTGATTGGGTGGCACTCCTCGAGGTCGACGGTGTGGTCAAGCGGTTCGGAGGGGTGACCGCAGTCAACGGATTCTCGCTATCCGTGGAGGAGGGTCAGCGGATGGCGCTGATCGGGCCCAATGGCGCCGGGAAGTCCACCCTGATGAACGTGCTGTCCGGGCTGCACCACCCCGACCAGGGTGAGATCCGGTTCAGTGGCCAGCCGATCCACAGACTCAGTCCCCCGCGTATCTCCCTTTCCGGTTTGGGGAGGACGTTTCAGATCCCTCGCATCTTCCGCCGTCTGACCGTGGGCGACAACGTGCTGGTCCCTGTTGCCCACGTCGGAGAGATCAGCGGTGACGTGCGGGACCGGGTCAGCCAATTGCTGTCATTGGTCAACTTGGATGACAAGGCTGGACAATACGCCAGCGAGCTGTCGGGTGGCCAGCAGAAGCTGCTCGAGTTGGCCCGCGCCCTCATGGCCCAACCGAAGCTCGTCCTCATGGACGAACCGTTCGCCGGAGTGCACCCGGAGCTGAAACGCACCCTCATCGATGCCATCAGGTCGACCAACGAGCAACAGGGCACCACCTTCCTCATCGTGAGCCATGAGATGCCTGTGGTCTCTGCTCTCTGTGAGTGGGTGGTGGCAATGCATCTGGGAGCGAACTTCCTTGCCGGTCATCCCGACCAGGTGCTCGACGACGAGCGGCTGGTCGATATCTACCTGGGAGGGGATGCAGGCGATGCTGATTCGATGTGAGGACTTGACCGTCGCCTACTACGCAGACATCCACATCCTCCTCGGCGTGAGCATGGAAGCAGAAGAGAACAGGATCACCTGTGTGATCGGGCCCAACGGCGCCGGGAAATCGACCCTGATCAAGACACTCTTCGGCTACCTGACCCCCCGATCCGGCAAGGTGTATCTCGACGGACGGGATATCACCGATTTGCCCGCCCAGGATCGCATGCGGATGGGGATCGGCTACGTCGACCAGCTGCACAGCGTGTTTCCGGAGATGTCGGTGGACGAGAACCTGGAGTTGGGTGCCTGGACGTTCCGCCGCGATTCCGCCCGCATAAAAGAGGCGAAGGACCGTGTCTACGAGCAGTACCCGGTGCTCTCAGAACGTCGCCTCCTGGAAGCCGGGCTTCTCTCCGGTGGGGAGCAGAGAATGCTGGAAATCGCGCGGCTCCTCATGCCCGACCCCTCGCTGATCCTGCTGGACGAGCCGTCGGCGGGGCTGTCGCCGAAGATCACCGAGGAGATCTACGACGACATTCTCCGACTCAAGGAGATCGGCAAGACCATCCTCCTCGTCGACCAGAACTTGAGGTCGGCGGTTCCACGCAGCGACTATCTCTATGTGATGGAGCTGGGGGAGATCAGCGCCCGCGGGCCCACGGCCGAACTTGGGGACGATCTGAGGACCATCGTCTCCGATTGGCTTTCGGTCACTTGAGCTTGGCCCTCAGCCAGGGCACCCGGTCTTCGACGAACCCCACGATCCCTCTGGGCATCCACAGCACCACAATCACGAGGACCGCTCCAAACATGGGCAGGTACAGGTAGGGAAAGCGCACCCAGAGGAAGTCACGCACCAGATAGAGGACACCCGCACCCAGGATCGGCCCGACGGTGGTGCCTGCCCCGCCGAGAAAGACTCCGGCCACCATCTCCACGGTCAAGACATTGGCGAACACGAGCTCGTTCGAGGTGAAGGCGACGAACCAGTAGTCGATCGAGCCCGCAGTCGCGGCGACATACGCCGACACACCGAAGACGGCCAGCTTGTATCCGGTGGTGCGCACCCCCATCACCGAGGCCGCCACCTCGTCGTCGCGGATGGATTTGAGACCCACGCCGAATCGCGAGTTGCCCAGCCATATGGTGAAGACGACCACGGTGACCAGCAGCCCGACCATGCCGTAGTAGGCGGTGTGCGGGTCGTAGATCTCAGGCGTGGGGATTCCAAAGGCGCCACCGGCGAAGTCCCGCGGCAGGTTGAGGATGATCAGGCGGGTGGCGGCGTTGAACGAGAGCATGGCGATGGCGAAGTAGGCACCCCGCAGTCTTAGGGCGGGCATGCCGACCACCACCGCGATCGCGGCGACCAGCAGGGGGCCGATAAAGACCCACAGTGGGACCGGGACGGCCACTCCCA
>Ga0299913_10003766_pt1 | contig 12523 bp, 10 predicted proteins | sample RVTome_9_FD_201360 | JGI IMG/M metagenome (GOLD analysis project Ga0299913, IMG submission 201360) | Soil microbial communities from uranium-contaminated site in the Upper Colorado River Basin, Wyoming, United States - RVT155D38 (version 2) ... | reverse complement strand
AAGCCTCCCTCCAGCAGAGAGCGTCAAGTCAATTGATGCGGTAGTTGGGCGCTTCCTTGGTAATGGCGACGTCATGGACATGACTTTCCCGCACACCGGCTGTAGTGACCCGCACAAACTGCGGCTTGGTGCGCATCTCCTCTATATCCTTGCAGCCTACATAACCCATGCTGGCCCGTAGCCCACCCAGCAACTGATGAACGATGGCCAGCATCGAGCCTTTATAAGGAACCCGGCCCTCGATACCTTCCGGTACCAACTTCTCAGCCTGATTATTCTCCTGAAAATAACGGTCACTGGAGCCGTGCTGCTCGGTCATAGCACCCAAGGAACCCATACCCCGGTAGGACTTATAGGAACGGCCCTGATAAAGTTCCACCTCACCAGGCGCCTCCTCGGTACCGGCAAACAGACTGCCGATCATAATGGAGTGGGCACCCGCCGCGATGGCCTTGGCAATATCGCCGGAATAGCGAATACCGCCGTCAGCGATCAACGGTATGCCAGCATCCCGTAACGCCTCGGCCACATTGACGACGGCGCTGATCTGTGGCACGCCTACCCCGGCAATAATGCGGGTGGTGCAGATAGAACCGGGACCAATACCGATCTTGACGGCATCGACTCCGGCTTCCACTAAGTCCAGGGCGGCGGCGGCAGTCGCGATATTGCCGCCAATCAATTGCAGCTGGGGAAAGTGGTTCTTGATCCAGCGTACCCGCTCCAGCACCCCCCGGCTGTGCCCGTGGGCCGTATCTACCACGATGACATCCACTCCAGCGGTTACGAGGGACTCCACCCGCTCTTCGGTGCCCGATCCAGTGCCTACTGCGGCGCCCACCCGCAGACGGCCTAGTTCATCCTTGCAGGCCCTGGGGTAATCGCTGGATTTCTGGATATCCTTGACGGTGATCATGCCCCGCAACTGAAAATAGTCGTTGATTACCAGCACCTTTTCGATCCGATGCTTGTGCAGCAGAGCAACTATCTCTTCCCGATCCGCGCCTTCTGGCACCGTTACTAACCGCTCCTTAGGGGTCATGATGCTGCTGACCGGGGCGTCCAGATTGGTTTCAAAGCGCAGGTCGCGGCTGGTGACAATGCCCACCAGATTCTCACCATCGACTACCGGCACTCCGGAGATGCGGTTGGCCTGGGTCAATTCCAGGACCTCGCGGATGCTTAGGTGGGGAGAGACCACAATAGGGTCGCTGATGACCCCGCTTTCGAACTTCTTGACTCGCCGAACCTCGGCGGCTTGCTGCGCTGCACTCATGTTTTTATGGATAATACCGATACCACCCTCCTGAGCCAGGGCGATAGCCAGGCTGGATTCAGTGACGGTGTCCATGGCAGCCGCCACCAATGGGATATTGAGGGTGATTGCACGGGTAAGTTGGGTCCCCAGGCTTACATCCTTCGGGAGCACCGCTGAATAGGCCGGCAGCAGCAATACATCGTCAAAGGTAAGGGCTTCTTGCACAATACGCATGGAGAGGGTCCTACAGCTGACTGAAAATAAATGATCCATTATAGAGTTTGACACCGTTAGGGTAAACCAGTCAGACTTTTAAACCTAATGTAGATGATAGCAGTCTGCCATCGTAATCCGCTGAGCTTGCTTGCCCATGGCCGTCATCCTGCCCGCCCAACAGCGGGACATCTATACTGTCTCGCGTCTCAATCAGGTGGTACGCACCCTGCTGGAAGGGAATTTCCCCCTGATCTGGCTGGAAGGCGAGGTCTCCAATCTCGCCCGTCCCGCCTCCGGACACCTGTATTTTTCTCTTAAGGATGCCAGCGCCCAGGTGCGCTGCGCCTTATTCCATAATCGCGCCCGGCTGCTGCAAAACGGTCCAGAGAACGGCCAAAAGGTACTGGTGCGGGCGCGTATCAGCCTCTATGAACCGCGCGGCGACTTCCAGCTCATCGTGGAACACCTAGAAGACGCCGGTGACGGCGCCCTGCGCCGGGCCTATGAGGAGCTGTGGCGGCAATTGGATAGAGAAGGGTTGTTCGACCCACGCCATAAGAAGCCCCTGCCGCGTTTCCCACGGCGCATCGGCGTGATTACTTCACCCAGTGGTGCCGCCATTCGGGACGTGCTTAGCGTCTTAAAGCGGCGGTTCCCGGGTCTGCCGGTCCTCATCTATCCCGTTCCCGTGCAGGGTGAGGGAGCCGGTAACCATATAGCCCGGGCCATTGCACTGGCCTCACACCGCCGGGAGTGCGACGTATTGCTGCTGGTGCGCGGCGGCGGTTCCCTGGAAGACTTACAGGCCTTTAATGAAGAAGGTGTGGCCCGAGCCATCCATGCCTGTCAGATCCCTTTGGTCTGCGGGGTAGGGCATGAGATCGATGTCACTATTGCCGACTTCGCCGCTGACCTTAGGGCACCCACCCCCTCGGCGGCCGCGGAGTTGGTGAGCCCCGATCGACTGGAGTGGCTGCGCAAATACCATCTGCTGAAAGACCACCTGGAGGTCGCTATCGGCCGCCGGCTGGCCGCCCATCGCCAGGGCCTCGGCTGGCTAAGACAGCGACTTGCCGGTCAGCACCCGGGACGGCGCCTGCAGAGTCATATTCAACGTCTGGACGAATTGCAACAGCGTCTGGAGGTGGCCCTGCGCCGTCAACTGGACCAGGACGCCCGGCAACTAGCCGCCCTGGGTCGCGCCCTGCATGCGGTAAGCCCTTTGCAGACCTTGGGGCGCGGCTATGCCATCATCCGCCGGTTTCCAGAAGGGGAACTGGTCCGCCGGGCAGACCAGGTGCAGGTAGGGGCACATATAGAGACCATACTGGGCAAGGGACGGCTGATCTGCCAGGTGGAAAAGACCCTGATGGAACCTAAAGATACCCCGTGAGGCAACATGGATTTTCTTCCTACCTTTATGGTTATCCGGGACCGTCCCTGCCTGGTAGTAGGGGGTGGTGAAGTGGCTGCCCGAAAAGCCGCCGTACTGCTTCAGGCCGGCGGTCGGGTGACGGTGGTTTCTCCAACGCTAGGGCCGACGCTGACGGAGCTCCAGACAACCGGGCAGATCAATCACCGCCCGGGGGCATTCTCTCCTGATGACCTGAACGGCCCCATCCTGGTGATTGCCGCCACCAATGATAAGCGTGTGAACCATCAGGTCTCGCAACTCTGTCAGGCCCGGAGGTTGCCGGTGAACGTGGTCGATCAGCCGGCACTGTGCAGTTTTATCATGCCTGCCATCATCGACCGCTCGCCGGTGCTGATTGCGGTCTCAACGGGCGGCGCCGCCCCCGTTCTGGCCCGCCTTATCCGCGGGCGGCTGGAATCGTTGATCCCTGCCACTTATGGGCGGCTGGCGACACTGGCGGCACGCTTTAGGGAGAAGGTGCAGCAGCATATCCCGGCCTCACGACGCCGGGCCTTTTGGGAGCAGGTCCTGCAAGGCCCCATCGGCGAGATGGTCCTGTCCGGTCGGGAGGCAGCGGCTGGTGCCGCCCTTGACTCCCTGCTGGTGCGCGAAGCGGAACAACCCGTGGCTCAGGGGGGCGAGGTCTATCTGGTAGGGGGTGGGCCCGGCGACCCGGACCTGCTCACCTTCCGAGCACTGCGGTTGATGCAACAGGCTGATGTGGTGGTCTATGATCGTCTGGTCTCCAGCGCCGTCCTGGAACTGACCCGCCGCGATGCGAAGCGCATCTATGTAGGCAAGGCCCGGGACAACCATGCCCTGCCCCAGGAGGAAATCAACCAACTCCTGGCCCGGCTTGCCAACCAGGGCAAGCGGGTACTGCGCCTCAAGGGTGGCGATCCATTCATCTTTGGCCGCGGCGGCGAGGAGATCCAGACCCTTACCCAGGAAGGCATTCCTTTTCAGGTGGTCCCCGGTATTACTGCCGCCTCCGGGTGCGCTGCCTATGCCGGTATTCCCCTGACTCACCGAGACTATGCCCAAAGCTGCGTATTCGTCACCGGGCACCTCAAGGACGGTTCCTTAAGCCTGAACTGGGAAAGCCTGGTTCAACCGCAGCAGACCGTCGTGTTCTATATGGGACTGCATGGCATCGAGATCATCTGCGCCAAGCTAATAGAGCATGGCCTGCCCGCCACTACCCCGGCTGCCCTGGTAGAGCAGGGCACTACTCCCCAGCAGCGTGTCCATATTGCCACCGTGGCAAGCCTTCCCGGACAAATCAAGAACGCTAACGTTCGACCGCCCAGCCTTATCATCGTCGGTGAGGTGGTGAAGCTTCATCGAGAGCTGGCCTGGTTTGAATCAAGGAATGCGGATCGGTGAACTATACTTGTGAAGGCACTTAAGCGGTCGACTAACGGACCAGCACCTTTTCAGTCGTATCCCACTTGGAGAATCCCTATGCAAATAAAAGATGTCATGACGGCGGCACCAGTGATCCCCGTGATCGTTATCGATGAGCTTCGGCAGGCCGTACCCCTGGCGCAGGCCCTGGTTAAAGGGGGTCTGCCGGTACTGGAGATCACCTTGCGAACCGCCGTAGCCCTGGAGGCCATCCGCGCCATCGCCGCCGAAGTGGAGGGCGCCATCGTCGGCGTTGGTACCCTTACCCGTCCGCAGGAGTTCACTCAGGTCCTAGACGCCGGTGCCGTCTTCGGGGTGAGTCCGGGCTTGACGCCCGAGTTGATTACGGCCGCCAGGGACAGTGGGCTGCCCTTGCTACCCGGCGTAATGACGCCTTCCGAGGTCATCGCGGCGCGGGCTGCGGGATTTTCCGCCCTGAAGCTGTTTCCTGCTCAGCAGGCCGGGGGTATCGGTATGCTCAAGGCCCTGGCCGGACCTTTGCCTGATGTCGTCTTCTGTCCTACGGGGGGGATTACCGCCGAGAGCTTTAGGGACTTCCTGGCCCTGGACAACGTCCTCTGCGTGGGGGGTTCGTGGGTAACACCGAAGTCCGCCGTAGAGGCTGACGACTGGGCCACGGTCACTCGGCTGGCGGCAGAGGCCAGCGGACGATCAGTAAGTCAATGAGATATAAACACCGGTAACTTCATATACTCAAGTATATAACGGGTAACGCCGCCCAGGAGCAGTTCGCGCACCCGAGAATGGCCATACGCGCCCATGACCAGCAAGTCCATGCCCGTACTGGAAAAATGAGAGAGGATGGCCTTGCCAATGTCGCGTGCCTGTACCTGCTGCACCTCAGCATCGATGCCGTGGCGGGCCAGGTATAAGGCGATATTGAGGCCGAACCTCGGATCTTGACCCTTGGGGACTGGCGGCGGATTAACGGAAAAAACGGTGACGGACCTGGCTCCCTTAAGGATCGGCAGGGCGTCGTTGACGGCCCGCGCCGCCTCGCGCCCCCCATTCCAGGCGACCATAACGCGTTCGCCGAACAATGGGAGCAAGCCTTTATAGGGAACGATAAGGGCCGGACGCCCGCAATCCAGCACGACCTGCTCTGGCAGATGCCAACCGCCCTGTGAGGGCTCGTCGGGATCGGTTTGACCCAGGATGACCAAATCGGTGTAGCGGGCGTATCCAGCGATGGTGGCGGCAATCGCGCCGATAGGGCTGCGCTTGATATAACAATCGACAGGGATCCCCGCCTGCTCCACCGTTTGGCGGAAACGTGCGGTCAATTGCTCAGCGCGCTCCAGGTGGGCCCGATGCTGCGCAAGCAACGCCTCTGTGGGCACCAGCCCCTCAACAAAGCTGGATCTGGACAGCTCTCCTACGACATAGAGGCCGGTCAGGTGGGCATTGTGGGTGCGGGCCAAAGCCAGCGCCGCCGCAATCCGGGTGGTTGAACCGTGACTATCATCGATATGAACCAGCAGGTTTTTTAAGGCCATCGTCAACGCTCCTTAATAAAGCGAAAGCACGAAAGAATGCTTATTCGTCCCCGCTGTGCTTGGTCAGCGTACTGTGCAGGCGTTGCAGGCCCAGCCAGACACCACCCACGACCAAGGGAATGGCGAGGCCGATAAGAAGATCCGGGTCAAGAGGCATACCCGCTGCCTTGCCGGCCTTAAGCATATACCCCACCAGACTCACCAGGTAGTAACTGAGCACAACCACGGACAGGCCTTCCACTGTTTCCTGCAAGCGCAGTTGCAGGCGCGCCCGGCGATTCATCGATCTCAATAAATCCCGGTTCTGCCTTTCCAGGGCAACATCGACCCGGGTGCGCAACAAGTTAGCGGCACGGGAGACACGCTTGGACAGGACCTCTAACCGCTCATACACGGATTCACAGGTACGCATGGCCGGGGCCAGGCGACGTTCCATAAAGTCTTTAATAGTTGGACGTCCCTCGATACGCTGTTCCCGCAGTTCTTCGATACGGCGCTGAACGAGCGTATAGTAGGCACGGGCCGCGCTAAAGCGATAATTGGTGGTCGCCGCGATCCGTTCGACCTCCGCGGCCAATTGCGAGAGCCGGTCAAGGAGTTGATGCTCGTCCTCCAACCCATCCATATGGGTCATGGAACCGGTGAGCTCCGCCAGGGTGTGGTCTAACTGGGTCACCTGGGCGCCAAACTGCCAGGCTAGGGGAAACGCCAATAAGGCCGTCATGCGGTAAGTCTCGATCTCTAGCAAACGTTGCACGAGGCGTCCGGCCTGGAGTTCATTTAGGTTAATATCCCGGATCAGGAAACGGCTAAAGCCATCGTCGTGTATTTGGAAATCGCTCCAGGCAATGGCTCTGCCCCCGGACATCTCACTGCCGGCAATGTTACCAGAGGTGAACAGCTTGGTGAGCGCTTCCCAGGGACGTTGCGGCGCATCCCTAGGTTCCACGGCAACATGGATCGCCACCAGTACCTCGCCGGCCAGGCCTTGCAGCCAATCAGGAGGCATATAATTGATCACAGGATCGGCAAACGGATCGCTAAAGGGTTTTTCACAAAAAAAAGTGTAGGTAGAAAATTCGGTATGGCGTTCCCAGTTCAAGCGGTAGTCCGGAGTCTCAAGTATCCAACAATTCGCCCCATCAGGCGGTTCCGGTCTGTTGAATTGTTGGCATAATTCGGCAACGCGGCGGCGGTCCTGGTCAGCGGCCTCTTCTCCGGATAACAAGGCCAAGTGGGAAACCCGGGCAGGGACTTGCAAGGGTACAGGAGGTCTGGCATGGATTTCATTAGTAAGCATTTCCCGAAGCGGGTGATCCGTCAGACCGGTAACGGTGGCAGCAACGGCTATGTTCGCTTGATCCATTTATTGCTCCCCTTTATGAATTTCCAGACAACAGCAATTTAGCTGCAAGGACAATGGAACAAAGGAGAGAATAGCAGGACCGGCTCAAAAAAGGCGCCCGTTAGCCGCTTGGTGTAGCACTTGCGCCGACCACCTAAGAGGTTCTGGTTGAGGCGCTCGTCAAGATTACCTTTAGTGGTAAGGTGATAGCTATTTAGGTTTAAGAAGTAAAAATTAAAGCATTATCTCTTCTCGGAGAGGGCTCCCCTAACACCGCCAATAGTTATCTTTCTATTAAAGACGGTGTTATTTATTTATAAATTTTTATTATGGAATATTAATAACCGCTACCCTCCTCGTTAGCTTCTATAAGATCGCCGCTAGCAGGGATATAATAAAGATTACCAAGAAAATAAAGAAGATAATCCTTGCAATACCCGCCGATGCCGAAGCGATGCCGGTAAAACCAAAAACAGCGGCAATGATCGCAATGATCAGAAAAATTACAGCCCAAGTCAGCATGGTATGATCTCCTGATGATTTGCCAATAAACCCTACTGAATCGATCCCCTCAGCGGGTCTTCTTAGTTCTTAAGTTAAAATCATCTACCAAATTCTAAGTTATTTAGTAGCATTTTCAAAAAGCAAATATAATGCCATAAGCTGATCGCTCTAAAAATCAATAACATGTGAATAATGGTGATGGGGAAAGCATTAAAGAGGTGATTTTACCGTCTTCCCCTAGCGACAACATTCTTAAGAAATTTAATAATGTATTGATTTAAAAGATAATTAAATCGTCTTCAAATAGCGACATCAGACGGTTTTAGAAGAGGTTTGTAAGTCGATCAGCAGGCCAAGGCCCGATCAGCCATAAAAGGCTATGGTCGATGCAGCACTCAAGGTTTAATAGCAACTGGCCCTCACTCTCTTACCCCTATTCTTTTTCTAAGGCAGGGATTAAAAAAGTGCTTTCGTCAGAAGAGCCATAGACACAGAGCCTTCCCGATTCTAGATGTCTCGCCAGAAACTCCGGAATACGCTGCTCCAACCAATATACTGCTCTCCAGGGCCATCGTCCTCCCACGAATCCCACATGACCGCCCCGGGCACTCAACTCCAGCGTGACGTTTTTAGACAGTTCCTCAGCCGTGGGCATGGCAGAGGGCAGCATAAAGGGATCGTCGGCGGCGTGCAGGATCAGCGTGGGAACCTCGATGCCCTTGAGGTATTGCCGGCAACTGGCGCGGGCATAATAATCGTGTACACCCAAATAGCCATGTAGTGGTGCGGTGATCTTGTCGTCGAAGGCATAGAAATCGTTAAGACTGCCCAGGTCCTGCAGGGGAAAAGGCAATTGTGCCTGGATGCCAAACTTGCGCCGGTAAGTGGTCCGTAAATGGCGCAGCAGATAGGCTTGATAGCACCGGGAAAAACCGCGACGCAGCCGCTGCGCCGCGGTATCCAGTAGGAAGGGCACCGATACCGCCACCGCGGCTTGCAAAGGGATAGCGGCTCCCCTTTCTCCCAGCCACTTGAGCAGCACATTGCCGCCCAAGGAATAACCGACACAGGCCAGGGGCGTTGTGGGTTCGCGTTGGCGCAGCGTGGCAGTGACGGCAGCGATGTCCTCGGTGTCTCCAGCGTTATAGCTGCGCGCCAGCCGATTGGGTACCCCACTGCAACCGCGAAAATGCATCACCACTCCCCGCCAGCCGCGGGCTATCATGGCAGTCAGCAGCCCACGCACATAACCGGAGTTACTGGAGCCTTCCAGCCCATGCAGGATCACCACGATGGGACCGTCTTTTCCCAAGGTCCAATCCAGATCCAGAAAGTCCCCGTCAGTCAGTTCCAGACGCTCGCGGCAGGTAGCGGGCCACGATCCTCGCCTGGCCAAGGTAGGCCACAGGGTTTGCAGATGGGGACCGGGCAGCCACCAAGCGGGACGGAAATCACTCTTGCAGATCATAGGGGTAGGGACCCCGTTGCACCGATTATCAAGCTGGCGAACAGCAGCAGGACAATCCCTCCCAAGGCGGCACTGACGGCCAGCACTATGCCATCCCGTTCCGTTAAACCGAGGGCCGCTGTAATGATCAAGATAGCGGGCAACCAATTGCCAAAGGGGATCGGCAGGGCGATGGCGATGGCCAAGAGGACGAACAAGATGCCCAATAACCGTTCTACCGGGGGCGTGGTAAAGAAGGGCCAGCGCGGTTTCAGAAAACGTTCCAGTCGCTGTAGATAAGGCAGCGCCCGAGTCATAAAACGGGTAAATTCAGCGTGCGGAAAGGATTTGCGCAGCAAGAACTCGGGTATCCAAGGGCAGCGCAGGCCGATGGCCATCTGCACCGCCACCAGCACCATCAACAGCCCAAACACCGTCGAGAAGCCAGGAATGGTCGGTAGCGTGTTGGGTAGCGCCAGGATCAATAAGAGCAGTCCATAGACCCGGTCGCCGAGTCGACCTATTAGCTCTCGTAAGCTAATCCGCTCACCCGCATGACCGGTAACCGCTTCCAACAGTACGGCCGAGGTACGCAGGCGCGAAGCCAAGGCCGGATTTTCTATGGCATCCCCTTTATCCGTCATCGATCGTTACCTGTAGTTTGCGCCCGCCTGGCGCGCCAGAACAGCACGGCGAGGGTGATAGCAGTGAGCGGCAAGACAAATCCCAGCATAACGCCACTGAACGCCGGCAGGGCTTCATGTTCCGCGGCCTGCAGGATCAGGTAGGAGGTATAGGCGAGATAATACCCCAAAAACAGAGCGCCCTCCCAGCGGGCAATCAGATGGCCGGTAAAGAAGATAGGCAGACAGGCCACCGCCACGGCGATCATCACCGGTATATCGAAACCAAGGGCCGCTGGGGAAACCTGTATACCTACCGGAGAGACCAGGCTGGCCAATCCCAGCACCGCCAGGATATTAAACAGACTACTACCCACCACGTTACCCACGGCAATATCGCGCTCGCCGCGCAGACTGGCGACGCTGGAGGCGGCGACCTCCGGGAGCGAGGTCCCTCCTGCCACGATGGTCAGACCGATGATCAGCTCGCTTAGGCCAAAGAAGCGGGCCAGCGCTACCGCCCCGTCCACCAGCCAGCGCGCCCCCAGCACGAGGAGGACGAGCCCCGCAACGATCAGCGCGAGATTCCACAGAATAGTGTGCTTGGTGGCAGTAGCCGGTTCGCCGGCACCGAATTCCCGGACATATTCCGCTTCCACCTGGATGTTCTCCCGGCGGCTCTTGACGATGGAAAACACCGTATAGGCCACGATGCCAGCAAACAATACCAGTCCGTCCAGGCGGCCGATACGCCCATCCAGGGCCAGCAGATACATCAGCAACGATACCGCGATCAACAGCGGTACATCGAGCCGAATCAACTGCTGGGATACGACCAGGGGCGTAATTACGGCGGCTATCCCCAGGATAAAGAGGACATTGAAGATATTGCTGCCGACCACATTACCAAGCGCGAGGTCCGGCTGGCCCCCCAAGGCCGACTGTACACTTACTGCCAGTTCCGGGGCACTGGTACCAAAGGCGACCACAGTAAGCCCGATAACCAGCGGCGAGATACCGACGGCGGCAGCGAGCCGCGAGGCGCCCCGCACCAGCCATTCCGCCCCCCCAACCAGCAACACGAGTCCTACCACGAACAAGCCCAGCGTCACCATATCCATTTATTATTCTCCGGTAATTGTTAGTATTAGGAGAGTATTATCCTCCGCCCGCCAGTATAGCCCTGGCAATGGCGGGGTCTACGGGAGCATAGTGGTCAAACTCCATAGAGAACAGACCGCGGCCCTGGGTCACCGAGCGCAGCTCGGTGACATAGCCGAACATCTCCGCTAAAGGCACCCGGCCGGTGATGGCCTCGACCCCCCCGGGGCGCGGCTCCACACCGGCGATCTCGGCACGGCAGGCAACAAGCTGGCCAAGAACGGCGCCAGTGTACTCGCCGGGGACGATGACCTCGATACGGAAGATAGGCTCCAACAGTACCGGCCGGCCCTGTTTTATGCCCTCCCGAAAACCCAAGACGGCGGCATTGTGAAAGGCTAGCTCACTGGAATCCACGTCGTGGCTGGAGCCGCCATGAAGGCGCACCACCAGATCGGTGACCGCATAACCCCCCAGCACCCCATTCTGAGCCGCATCCCGCACCCCCTGCTCCACGGCCGGGATAAACTGCCGGGGGATAACCCCGCCGGTGATGGCATTCTCGAAGCGGACCCCGGAGCCCGGCTCCCCAGGGCGCAGTTCCAGGATCACATGACCGTATTGGCCGTGGCCGCCGCTTTGGCGGATAAAGCGTCCCTCGACGCTGGGGACCAAACGGGTAATGGCCTCTTTATAGGTCACCCGGGGTCGGCCCATCCTGGCCTGCACCCCATATTCACGGCGCAGGCGCTCCAGCAGGATCTCCAGGTGAAGCTCACCCATCCCGGCGACCACCAGCTGGCCACTGTCTTCATCGCTGCCGACGGTAAGGGTGGGGTCCTCGTCGGCCAGCCGGCGCAGGGCGTCGGTCATCCGATCATGATCAGCGGCGGTCCTGGGCTCCACGATGGCGCGGATCACCGGTTCGGGAAAGTGGATGGTCTCCAGGACAATAGGGTGTTCCGCGGCGCAGAGCGTGTCACCGGTGCGTGCCCGGTTTAGGCCCAGGATGGCGGCGATGTCCCCGGCATGAAGCGTATCCACGTCTTCGCGATGGTTGGCATACATCCGCAGCAGCCGTCCCGCCCGTTCCTTGTGGTTACGAGTCGCATTGTACAGAACGGTACCGTGGCGGATGATCCCTGAATAGACCCGCACATAGGCGAGATGCCCCATATAGGGATCATTGACGACCTTAAACACCAGGGCGGCCAACGGCTCACCGTCGTCAGGAAGGCGCTGGACAGGTACACCGCTCGCGGGGTCCACGCCGCTTACCGCGCCAATGTCCAGGGGAGACGGCAGATAATCGACCACGGCATCCAGCAGGGGCTGGATACCGATATTGCGCAACGCCGCCCCACAGAGGACCGGAAATAGCTGGCCGGCCAGCGTCGCCCGGCGCAGCGCCGCCTGCAGCTGGGCGACCTCGGGTTCCCGGCCTTCCAGATACAGACTAAGGATCTCGTCATCGGTCTCGGCAATGGCCTCGATCAGACGGATACGGGCGGCCTCGGCGGCCGCTTGGTGGGCAGGGGGAATAGCAAAATATTCCCGCTGCAGGCCCTCGGTATCGCGCCAGCGCACCGCCTGGCAGGTGAGCAGGTCGATCACGCCCGCAAAGCCCGACTCCGCCCCTATAGGCAGCTGCAGACAGGCCACCGCGGCGCCCAGGCGTTGCTGGATACTGG
>Ga0299913_10003765_pt1 | contig 12523 bp, 13 predicted proteins | sample RVTome_9_FD_201360 | JGI IMG/M metagenome (GOLD analysis project Ga0299913, IMG submission 201360) | Soil microbial communities from uranium-contaminated site in the Upper Colorado River Basin, Wyoming, United States - RVT155D38 (version 2) ... | reverse complement strand
TGCTGACGCCGCTCGTCCTGCGCAGCGCGCTGAACTGGTCAGAGCGCGGCCGCGACGCGCTGACCGGGCCGATCGCGCGAGGGGACGAGGCGACGATCGAGCGCCACGAGGAGGCACTCGCGGAGGTCTACCCCGAGCTGCTCGACACCTACCGCGCCCTTGCCGACCTGACCCGGGCCCTCGCCGCCGAAAAGGAGCTCGCGTGATCGTCGCGCGCGACAAGACCGGGCTTCGCGAAGCGCTGCGCGAGCCCCGGCGGGCCGGCCGCTCGGTCGGCCTGGTGCCGACGATGGGCTCCCTGCACGCGGGGCACCTCTCGCTGCTGCGGGCCGCGCGCGAGGACTGCGACTTCGTCGTCATGAGCCTCTTCGTCAACCCCGCCCAGTTCGGCCCCGGTGAGGACTTCAAGCGCTACCCGCGCGACGAGGCGCGCGACCTGCGGCTGGCCGAGGCGGAGGGCACCGACCTCCTCTACGCCCCCTCGGTGGCGGAGGTCTACCCACCGGGGTTCGCGACGCGGGTCGAGGTCACGGGGCTCACCGAGGTCCTCTGCGGCGACCCGGCGCAGCGCGGACCGGAGCATTTCCAGGGGGTCACGACGGTGGTCGCAAAGCTGTTCAACTCGGTTCAGCCCGACCGCGCCTACTTCGGACAGAAGGACGCCCAGCAAGCCGCGGTGATCGGGCGCATGGTCGCCGACCTCGACATTCCGGTCAGGGTCGAGGTCCGTCCCACCGTTCGCGAGCCCGACGGCCTCGCGCTGAGCTCGCGCAACGCCTATCTCGACGCGGAGGAGCGCAGACGGGCGGCGGCCCTGAACAGGGCACTGCGGCTGGCCGAGGAGCGCGCCCGCACCGAGCCGCTGGACGCCGCCCTCACCGCGGCGCGGGAGGAGCTGGCCGAGGCGGGGATCGAGCCCGAGTACCTGGAGGCGCGCGACGCCGCGAGCCTCGAGCCCGTGCATGCCCTCGACGGCCGTCCGGTGCTCGTCGCGGTGGCGGCGAAGGTCGGCCCCGCGCGTTTGATCGACAACGTCTTGATCGCACCCTGACCCACCGCCACTAGGGAGGTCCCTTGCAGAGGCAGATGCTGAAATCGAAGATCCACCGGGCGACGGTGAGCGACTGCGACGTCGACTACGTCGGCAGCATCACCATCGACCCCGAGCTGATGGCCAGCGCCGACCTGATCCCCAACGAACAGGTCCACGTCTGGGACATCGACAACGGGGCGAGGTTCGTCACCTACGTGATCGAGGGGAAGGCTGGCTCGGGAGAGATGCGGGTGAACGGCGCCGCCGCGCACCTCACCCGGCCCGGGCACAAGGTGATCGTCGCCTCGTTCGCGGCTTACGACGAGCGCGATCTCGAGACCTACTCGCCGGTCGTCGTCCACGTCGGCGCCGACAACGAGGTGGTCCGGGTCGACAGCAACCCCGAGGTGCTGCTCGGCGGGCCGGCGCCCTCCGGCCCCGAGGACGTTCCAGGCTCGCTCTCCCCGGGTTTCGCGGGGGGCATGCCGTGAGCGCTCCGGTGACGGTGCCCAGCCTCGCCGAGATGAACGAGGCGGGCGAGGCGATTGTGATGGTGACCGCCTACGACTTCCCCTCGGCGCAGGCGGTCGAGGAGGCCGGCGTCGACGTGGTTCTCGTCGGCGACACCGCCGCGATGGTGGTGCTCGGCCATGACGCGACGACCCCGATCGCGATGGACGAGATGGTGACGATGGCCTCCGCGGTCAGGCGAGGCCTGAAGACTCCGCTGCTGATCGGGGACCTTCCCTTCGGCTCCTACGAGGCCTCCAACGAGCTTGCGATCGCGAGCGCCCAGCGCTTCGTCAAGGAAGCCGGCTGCGATGCGGTGAAGCTGGAGAGGGGCGGGGCCTCGGTGGACCGGGCGCGGGCGATCATCAGGTCCGGCATCCCGGTGATGGGCCACGTCGGCCTGACCCCGCAATCCGCCTCCGCGCTGGGCGGCTTCAAGGCCCAGGGCAGGACGGCGGAGGCGGCCGCGAAGCTCGCCGAGGACGCCCTCGCCCTGCAGGCGGTGGGCTGTTTCGCAATCGTCTTCGAGGCCGTTCCAGCCGCGGTAACCGAGGCCGTCGTCGAGCGCCTCGAGGTGCCGACGATCGGCATCGGCGCCGGCCCGGCGACCGCCGGCCAGGTGCTCGTCTGGCACGACCTGCTCGGTATCCATCGGGGCCACTCACCGCGCTTTGTGAAGCGCTACGCGGAGCTCGGTGCGGCGACGGTGGGCGCGCTCCGCGAGTACGCCGATGAGGTTCGCACCGGCAGCTTCCCCGCCGCCGAGCACATCTACTCGATCGAGCCGGCCGAGCTCGCCGAGCTGCGCCGATATCTCGACCAGGAGAGCCTCTCCTCGGCGGCGGCGTGGGATTGGGAGCCGTTGCCGTAGGCGGGTCTCGGCGCAGCGGGTCCTGTCACCGATTTGGTGCCACCACCCCTGCGCTCGCTAAAGCGTGCTCAGGGCGGTTCCCCAAATCGGCGCCACCCGCTGCGAGAAACCTTCTCGCCAGCCAGTAACCGGGCGTTCTGTGGGGTGTATCTGGGTCGTAACTATCCGCACTATCTCCTAGCAGGAGGCAACCAAATGGAGATGCTCAAGCGGTTCGAGCCGATCGCCCTTCTGTTCCTGGTGCTCGGCGCCCTCAACTGGGGCATGATCGGTCTGTTCGAGGAGAACGTGATCGCCAATGTCTTCGGCGACGGCACGTTCACCGACGTCCTCTACGTGATCGTCGGCGTCAGCGGGCTGATCTACATCCCGCGGCTGCTCGAGGCCTTCCACCTCGGCGGCCACATGCCGCACCCGCGCGGCACCTGAGCCGAGCGAGACGACGCGTCGAAACGGGCCCGCATGGGCCCGTTTCGCTAGCTTGGCCCGATGCCGACCCATTCGGGAGAGCTGCGCCTCTCGACCGCCGGCGACGCCGAGGTAATCGACATCACCGCCGGGGTGCAGAGGGTGGTCGACGGCTCCGGGACGGCGAACGGGCAGGTCCTCGCCTTCGTGCGAGGCTCGACGGCGGCGATCACGACGATGGAGTACGAGCCGGGCGGCGTCGAGGACCTGCAGGTGATGCTCGAGCGCCTGATCCCGGCGGCAGGGGACTATGCCCACAACCGGCTGAACAACGACAGCAACTCGCACGCCCATCAGCGGGCGGCGCTGATCGGCCCCTCGGAGACGGTGCCGGTCCTAGGCGGCCGCCTCGTCCTCGGCACCTGGCAGCAGCTGGTGCTGATCGACCTCGACGATCGCCCCCGGGAGCGGACGGTGGTCGTGCAGGTGCTCAGCTAGGGCCCGACCGGCGCGTTCGAGCGCAGGCGGTCGACCTTCCAGAGGCCGGCTTCGCGGACCAGCGCCACCTCGATCCTCTCCCCGCCCGAGGGCCCGCCGGCCGGCAACGCGACGGCCGTCGCCTCCTCGCCGCGGATCTCGACCTTGCGGACCTCGACCGCGCTCGCGGCGCTCCCCGGCACCGTCGACTGAACGCAGCCGGCGCGTGAGCCGAAAGCCGCCTTCACGTGCCGCGGGGTCGCGTAGCGCGAGCAGGCCAGCCCCGGGACCCCGGACGCCAGCACTCCCTTGATCGCCAGGTCTATCTGGGCCTCGGTGGAGAGGCGCTGCTCGGGGCGCTTGCGATCATCCCGCGGCGCATCGCGGGCATCGCCATCGCCCTGCCCGGAGCGCTTCTCCTCGGCTGCGCGCGGAGCCCCGCCGGTTCCGGGCTCATCGTCATCGCCGCCGCAGCCGGCGAGGACGATGGCGATGAGGAACCCCACCGCTCGCGGGCAATGGCCTCGATCACGTAGAGGTCGGCCAGGCACACGCCCCCACCCTACTCGGGCTCGCCCGCCGTCTTGAAGTCGATCTGCTTGATCACCTTCGCCGGCGAGCCGGCGGCGATCGTTTGCGCCGGCAGGTCCTCGGTGACGACCGAGTTGGCGCCGACGACGCAGCGCTCGCCGACGCTGACCCCGCTGGCGACCACGCAGTTGACCCCGAACCAGCAGTTCGGCCCGATCCGCACCGGCCCCTTCGAGGTGAATCCCTGCCAGGTGATCGGCTGCTCGGGGTCGTCGAAGCGGTGGGCGGCGTCGCCGACGAAGCACCCGTTGGCGAACATCACGTGGTCGCCGATCTCGATCCGATCGTGCGCGGCGAGCATCGTGTTGCGGTTGAGGAAGCAGCCCTCGCCAATCTCGATCTGTGCTTCGGCCGCCATCGTGATCCAGCAGCCCGGCTCGAGCAGGGTCCCGGCGCCGATGCGCAGCCGGCCCTCGTCGAGCGCCTCCAGCAGCTCGCCCTCGACCGGGAAGCGGATGAAGGCGCCGCAGCGCGCCATGTGGCGGTTGATCCGCCAGCGGCGCAGCAGCCGCCGGTTGCGCTCGTACCAGCGGCGCTTCATCCACCAGAGTCTCCAGCCCGTCGGATCGGCCATCGGCCTAGCTTTCCAGAGGCGGCGCCGCTAGGGTCGCGCGGCAGTGGCGAGGAACGGTGCGATGCTTCGCGGCGGGATTGACCTCGGCGGAACGAAGATCCAGGCCGCCGTGGTCGGGCCGCGCGGCGCCGTCCGCGGAGAAGCCCGGGTGCCGACCCCGACCACGGGCGGCCCCGCCGACGTCGCCCGCGAGATGGCCGCGGCACTCAGCGAGTCGGCCGCGCAGGCCGGAGTCGCGCCCTCCGAGCTGCTCGGCGTCGGTGTCGGGGCGCCCGGCGACGCGGACCCCGACGGGGTGGTCTCCGCGGCGAGCAACCTGCCGGGCTGGAGCGGCGCCTACCCGCTCGCCAAGGAGCTGTCGGAGCTGCTCGGCACAAGCGTGCGGGTCGGCGGCGACGTCCAGGTCGCAACCGAGGCGGAGTTCCGGCTCGGGGCAGGCAAGCCGTACCGCTCGATCCTGGGCGTCTTCTGGGGCACCGGCGTCGGTGGCGGCATGATCCTCGACGGGAAGCCTTGGACCGGCCGCGGCAACGCCGGCGAGATCGGCCACACCGTGATCGAGCGTGGCGGCGCCCGCTGCCCGTGCGGGCGGCGCGGCTGCATGGAGGCCTACGCAGGGCGCTCGGCGATGCAGGCGGAGGCCGAGCACCGCCACAAGAAGGGCGAGAAGACCGACCTGTTCAAGATCATGCGCAAGCGTGGCAACGATCGGTTGAAGAGCGGCGACTGGGAGCGGGCCCTTGAGCACGGCGACAAACTGGCCGCCGAGCTGATCGATCGCGCCGTCAAGGCGCTCGGCACCGGGGTGGCATCGGCGGTGAACCTGGTCGACGTCGAGGGGGTGATCCTCGGCGGGGGCATGGGCATCCGCTTCGGCGAGCGCTACATGGGGGACCTACGGAAAGAGATGGGGAAGCACCTGTTCGTCGACGACCGCCCGCCGGCGGTCGAGGTTGCCGCGCTCGGCGACCTCGGCGGCGCGATCGGGGCCTCCCTGTTGGCCGGCTCGCGCTAGGCGCCCCGGGGGCCCCGGCGCCGAGGCTAGGCGGCGACCGCTTCCCGCGCCCGGCGCCTCCCCTTCGTCCGCTTCACCCGCGGCTCGACCAGCCCGGCGAGGAACTGGCCGGTGTAGGAGGTCGGCACCGCCGCGACCTCCTCGGGGGTGCCGCTGGCGACCACCTCCCCTCCCTCCTCGCCACCCTCGGGGCCGAGGTCGAGGAGCCAGTCGGCCGTCTTGATCACGTCGAGGTTGTGCTCGATCACGACCACCGTGTTGCCGGCGTCGACGAGCCGGCCGAGCACGTCGAGCAGGCGTTGCACGTCGGCGAAGTGCAGCCCGGTGGTCGGCTCGTCGAGGATGTAGAGGGTGTCGCCGGTCGCGACCTTGGACAGCTCGGTCGCCAGCTTCACCCGCTGCGCCTCGCCGCCGGACAAGGTGGTCGCGGGCTGGCCGAGACGGATGTAGTCGAGCCCGACGTCGTGCAGGGTACGCAGACGGCGAGCGATCTTCGGGATGTGCTCGAAGAACTCGACCGCATCCTCGACCGACATCTCGAGCACGTCGGCGATCGACTTGCCCTTGAAGCGGACCTCGAGCGTCTCGCGGTTGTAGCGCTTGCCGTGGCACTGCTCGCAGGGCACGTAGACGTCGGGCAGGAAGTGCATCTCGATCTTGATCTGCCCGTCGCCGCGACAGACCTCGCAGCGCCCGCCCTTGACGTTGAAGCTGAATCGGCCCGGCTTGTAGCCGCGGGCCCGCGCCTCCTGGGTCTGCGCGAAGAGCTGGCGGATGTGGTCGAAGACGCCGGTGTAGGTGGCTGGGTTGGACCGCGGTGTGCGCCCGATCGGCGACTGGTCGATGCTGATGATCTTGTCGATCGCCGCCAGGCCGTCGATCCCGTCGTGGGAGCCGGGGCGAAGCTTCGCCTGGTGGAGGCGGTTGGCGACGGCGTGATGGAGCGTCTCGTTGACCAGCGTCGACTTGCCTGAGCCGGAGACGCCGGTGACGCAGCAGAAGACGCCGAGCGGGATCCGCGCGTCGATCCCCTTCAGGTTGTGCTGGCGGGCGCCGCGCACGACCAGCTCGCCGCGCGGCCGGCGGCGCACCGCCGGGACCTCGATGCGGCGCTGGCCGGCCAGGTACTGACCGGTCAGCGAGGCGGGGTCGGCGGCGACCGCCTCCGGCGTTCCCTCGGCGATCACGTAGCCGCCATGCTCGCCGGCGCCGGGGCCGAGGTCGACCAGGTGGTCGGCGGCGCGCATCGTGCCTTCGTCGTGCTCGACGACGATCACCGTGTTGCCGAGGTCCCGCAGCCTGTCGAGGGTGGCGATCAGCTTCGCGTTGTCGCGCTGGTGGAGGCCGATCGAGGGCTCGTCGAGGATGTACATCACCCCGACCAGGCTGGATCCGATCTGGGTCGCGAGGCGGATCCGCTGCGCCTCGCCTCCCGACAGGGTGCGTGCCGAGCGCGCCAGCGAGAGGTAGCCGATCCCGACGTTCTCAAGGAAAGAGAGCCGCTCGGATATCTCGCGAACGATCAGGCGCGCGATCGCGCGCTCGGTCTCGGTCATCTCCAGGGTGGCGATCCACTCGCGCGCGGCCTTCGCGGACATCGCGGAGAAGTCGGCGATGCTGATCCCCCCGACCTTGACCGCGAGGCTCTCCGGCCGCAGCCGAGCGCCGTCGCATTCGGGGCACGGCTGCTCGGCCATGTAGCCCTCGATCCGCTCGCGCACCCGCTCGGAGTCCGTCTCCTCGTAGCGACGCTCGAGGTTGTTAACGATCCCCTCGAAGCGGACGCTGTAGGTGCGGCGCCGGCCGAAGCGGTTGCGATAGGAGACCGAGTGCCGCTCCGAGCCGGTGCCGTGGAGGAAGATCTCGCGATCGGAGTCGGAGAGCTTCTGCCAGGGGGTGCCGACGTCGACGCCGTAAGTCTCGGCAACCGCCTCGACAACCCGCTTCCAGTAGCGGGAGTGGCCGAGCCGCCAAGGCTGCAGGGCGCCCTCCTCGAGCGAGAGGGTGGGATCGGGGACGACGAGCTCGGGGTCGATCACCCGCTGGAAGCCGAGCCCGTGGCACCGCTCGCAGGCGCCGTGCGGCGAGTTGAAGGAGAAGATCCGCGGCTCCAGCTCGGAGATCGAGGTTCCGCAGCCGAGGCAGGCGAACTGCTCGGAGAACAAAAGGCGCTCCGCTTCCTCGGCTCCGCCTCCGGGAGCGGAGCGGTCCTCGGCAGGCTGAAGCTCCACCTCCACGAGGCCCCCCGCCAGCGCCGCCGCCGCCTCGACGGACTCAGAGAGCCGGCGCCGCAGGTCGGGCTTCATCACCAGGCGGTCGACGACGATCGAGATGTCGTGCTTGAACTTCTTGTCGAGGGCGATCTCCTCGTCGAGGCGGCGCAGCTCGCCGTCGACCATCGCCCGCGAGTAGCCCTCGAGGCGCATCTGCTCGAGCAGCTTCCCGTACTCGCCCTTCCGCCCCCGAACGACGGGCGCCATCACCATGAATCGGCGACCCTCCTCGATCGTCATCAGCCGGTCGGAGATCTGCTCCAGCGACTGCCCCGCGATCGGCTCGCCGCACTCGGGGCAATGGGGCTTGCCGATCCGCGCCCAGAGCAGTCGCAGGTAGTCATGGACCTCGGTCACGGTGCCGACCGTCGAGCGGGGGTTGCGCGAGGTCGTCTTCTGGTCGATCGAGATCGCCGGCGAGAGGCCCTCGATCGAGTCGACGTCGGGCTTCTCCATCAGGCCGAGGAACTGGCGCGCATACGCCGAGAGCGACTCGACGTAGCGGCGCTGTCCCTCGGCGTAGATCGTGTCGAAGGCGAGGCTCGACTTGCCCGAGCCCGAGAGCCCGGTGACGACGATCAGGGCGTCGCGTGGCAGCTCGACGTCGATGCCCTTGAGGTTGTGCTCGCGGGCACCGGAGATGACGATGCGATCGGAAGGCGGCATATCGAATGCGGCGGCTAAGCCGCCTGACCAGCTGGACGCGTCGCTAAAGGCTCCGCGGAAAACATCTTGGCGATTCTACGGGGGCGAACGGCTGTTCCCGTCAGGCGCTTGAGGTTCGCCCGCTATCGCGCGAAAGGTGAGGCGGGTGCTCCGGCTGAGGCAGACTTACGCAGGTGACCGAGCCCGCACCCGTCAGCCATATCTCCGAGCTGGTCTTGGAGGTCTCCGACCTCGATGCCGCCCGCCGCTTCTACCGCGAGACGCTCGGCTTCGAGGAGACCCTCTACGGCGAGGGCCGCGAGGGCCGCTACTGGTACCTGGTCGGCGACAGCGCCCGCCTCGGCCTCTGGAGTCCGCAGGTCGGGCTCGCGGGCGGCCGCGGCGGCGCTCACGTGCACTTCGCCTTCCACGTCGACGATGCGGAGATCGACCGCCTGCAAGAGCGCATCGCGGCCGCCGGCGAGACGGTCGAGGGCCCGATCCATCTCGGCCCGGGCCGTGCGATCTACGTCACCGACCCGGACGGCAACGTGGTCGAGTTCTGGTCGCAGGACATGGCCGACTACTGCGCCGGCGCCCGCGCCGACGGCAGCCCGGGGACGTTCAGGCCGCGATAGAGCTGTAGCCGGGCACCATCCAGTCCCGTGTCTCGAGCAGGTGCTCGCAGCTCGAGCCATCGCACTCGCTGGCGGGCCGCCCGCAGTGCGAGCAGGTGATCACCCCGCCCTCGCAATGGTGCTCGGACGCCGACTCGACCGTCAGCGGCCCCCCCGCGGGATCGTCTTCCATTTCGATCTCGCTAATAGGTTGCATCATCAAGCCTTTACCCGCTGGGCGGCGGCTAAACAGGTCTACCGGGGTCGGGAGAGGTACTGCCGGTGGCGGCGGCCGCCCGTCCAGCCCGCGAGGCTCAACGACCGGCGCGCTCGAAGACGTCGTCGAGCAGCGCCGACGCGTCGCTGAGGCCGAAGCTCTCGTCGAGGTGGCGCTCGACGTCCTCGCGGGAGGACCCGTCGAGGGCCATCTTCATCGCCACCAGCCGCGCTGCGGCCTCGTCGCCGTTGGCGGTGCCGGCTGCCGCGGGCGGCGGCTGGTCGGGTTGGGGGGGCGGCGCGATGTCGGGCTCGCGCTCAGGCATCGGGTCCGGCTCGGGCAGCGGCTCGGGCTCGGGCACGACCACCGGGCTCGGGTCGACCTCCGGCTGGGGGACGGTCGGCTCGGGGACCGTCGCCGGCCCAGGGTCGGTCTCCGCACTGGGCGTGGCGGCGAGGTCGCGCCCGAGCGCGCCGACCCGCTCGCGCAGCTCGTCGGCCTGCTTGACCAGGCCTGCCACCGCGCCCTGGGCGAGCTCGACCTGGGCGCGGGCCTCGGCCTTGGCATCGGACACGATCCGCTCGGCCTGCCGGCGCGCCTCCGCCTCGAGCTCCTCGGCTTTTGCCTCGGCCGCGGCGAGGATCTCGGTGACCTGCTCGCCTGCCGAGGAGGCCAGTGAGGACCGGGCGGCCTCTCCCCCACGCTTGATCTCATCGACCATCGCCGCGAGGCGGCGCAGGTGGGCGTCCACCGCATCGCGGTCATAACCCTTGCGCGAGGCCGGGAAGTCGGTGCGGACGATCTCGTCGCTATTCACTGCGGCGAGGTTAACGACACCGAGCCGTCCCCGCGCACGGTCCAGCGCGGGTTGTGAGCGATCTCCCAGGGATGGCCCTCGGGGTCGCTGAAGGCCCCCGAGTAGCCACCCCAGAAGGTCTCCGCGGGCTCGCGGGTGATCGTCGCGCCGGCGCTCCTCGCCTCCTCGACAACGGCGTCCACCTCGGCCGGCGAGCGGACGTTGTAGGCGAGCGTCACCCCGCCCCAGCCGCCGCCGTCTTCGACCCCGCTGTCCTCGGCGAGCCGCGCGCGGTCCCAGAGCGCGACGATCATCCCGCCCGCCTGGAAGAAGACGACGTCGTCGTCGGGGGCCGCGTTGGTGCGCCAGCCGAGGGCCTCGTAGAAGGCTCGGGCGCGCGCGAGGTCGGAGACGCCGAGGGTGATCAGGCTGAGCCGCTGCTCCACGGTCTGACCTTAGCTCGATGCGGCGCCCGAGCATGGCGCGGGCGCGCCGCGGCTGCGAAGCCGGCGGGTGCTCGCCGTGCTCCGCTTTCTCCAGGCCTAGGCCTCCGCCCGCATCCCCTCGAGGTCGCGGCGCAGCTCTTTGATCTCGTCGCGGATCCGCGCCGCCTCCTCGAAGCGAAGGTCCTCGGCGGCGGCCATCATCTCCTCCTCCATCTCGACGATCGTGCGCTCGAGCTCCTCGGGGCCGCCGAAGCGCTCGCCGGCGCGGGAGCGACGGCGCCGGGCCGGGGTGCGGTCCTCCATCGCCAGGAACTCGGTCATGTCGGAGATTCCCTTCTGGACGGTCTCCGGCGTGATCCCGTGCTCGGCGTTGTAGGCGAGCTGGATCGCGCGGCGGCGATCGGTCTCGCGGATCGCCGCCCGCATCGCCTCGGTCTCCTTGTCGGCGTACATCAGCACTCGCCCGTTGACGTTGCGGGCGGCGCGGCCGATCGTCTGGATCAGGCTCGTCTCGCCGCGCAGGAACCCCTCCTTGTCGGCGTCGAGGACCGCCACCAGGGAGACCTCCGGCAGGTCTAGGCCCTCACGCAGCAGGTTGACGCCGACCAGCACGTCGTACTCGCCCAGGCGGAGGTCGCGGACGATCTGGATCCGCTCCAGCGTGTCCACCTCCGAGTGCAGGTAGCGGACCCGGATCCCGTACTCGAGCAGGTAGCCGGTCAGGTCCTCGGCCATCTTCTTGGTCAGGGTCGTGACCAGTACCCGGTCGCCAGCCTCGGCCCGGCGGCTGATCTCGTTCATCAGGTCGTCGATCTGGTTGCGGGTCTCGCGGACATCGATCTCGGGGTCGACGATCCCGGTCGGGCGGACGATCTGCTCGACGACCCGCGAGGACTCGGCCCGCTCGAAGGGCCCGGGGGTGGCGGAGACCATCACCAGCTGGTCGACCCGGGCGAGGAACTCGTCGAACTTGAGCGGGCGGTTGTCGATCGCCGACGGCAAGCGGAACCCATATTCGACCAGCGTCGTCTTGCGCGAGCGATCCCCCTCGTACATGCCGCCGATCTGCGGGATCGTCTGGTGGGACTCGTCGACGAAGACGACGAAGTCCTCGGGGAAGTAGTCGATCAGCGTGTGCGGGGGGCTGCCGGGCGGGCGGCCGTCGAGGATCCGCGAGTAGTTCTCGATCCCCGACGTGAAGCCGAGCTCCTTGAGCATCTCGATGTCGTAGAGGGTGCGCTGGCGCAGCCGGTGCGCCTCGAGCTGCTTGCCCTCCCCCTCGAGCTCGGCGGTGCGGGCCTCGAGCTCGGCACGGATCTCGTCGACCGCCCTCTCCAGCGTCTCGTCCTTGGTCACGTAATGGGAGGCCGGCCAGACCGAGACGTGGCCGATCTCGTCGAGGATCTCCCCGGTGAGCGGGTCGAAGTGCTGGATCCCCTCGATCTCGTCGCCGAACAGCGCGATCCGGTAGGCCGACTCCGCGTAGGAGGGCATGATCTCGAGCACCTCGCCGCGGACGCGGAAGGTGCCGCGGGCGAGATTCGCGTCGTTGCGCTGGTATTGCATCTTGACCAGCTTGCGCAGCACCTCGTCGCGGTCGAGCCAGTCGCCGACCTTGAACAGCTGCATCTTCTCGTTGTAGACCTGCGGCGAGCCGATGCCGTAGATGCAGGAGACCGAGGCGACGATGATCACGTCGCGGCGGGCGAACAGGGCCGCGGTCGCGGCGTGCCGGAGGCGGTCTATCTCGTCGTTGATCGAGGAGTCCTTCTCGATGTAGAGGTCCTGGGCGGGCACGTAGGCCTCGGGCTGGTAGTAGTCGTAGTAGGAGACGAAGTACTCCACAGCGTTGTCGGGGAAGAACTCGCGGAACTCGTTGCAGAGCTGCGCCGCCAGCGTCTTGTTGTGCGCGATCACCAGCGAAGGCCGCTGCACCTCCTCGATCACGCCGGCCATCGTGAAGGTCTTGCCGGTGCCGGTCGCCCCGAGCAGCGTCTGGAATTGCTCACCCTCGCGGAGGCCCGCCGCCAGCCCCGCGATCGCCTGCGGC
>Ga0299913_10003764_pt1 | contig 12524 bp, 13 predicted proteins | sample RVTome_9_FD_201360 | JGI IMG/M metagenome (GOLD analysis project Ga0299913, IMG submission 201360) | Soil microbial communities from uranium-contaminated site in the Upper Colorado River Basin, Wyoming, United States - RVT155D38 (version 2) ... | reverse complement strand
TTCGAGTCCGACGTGCAGCCGGTGCTGCTCATCGACGAGATCGACAAGGCAGACATCGAGTTCCCGAACGACCTGTTGCAGGAACTCGACCGCATGGAGTTCTTCGTTTATGAAACGAAGCAGCTGGTGAAGGCGCGCCATCGGCCGATCATCGTCATTACCAGCAATAATGAAAAGGAGTTGCCGGATGCGTTTCTGCGGCGTTGCTTCTTTCACTACATACGTTTCCCGGACAAGGAGACGATGCAGAAGATCATCGACGTGCATTTTCCGGATCTGAAAAAGAACCTGTTGCGGGAAGCGCTCGATGCTTTCTACAAAGTCAGGGACGTTCCCGGACTGAAGAAAAAGCCGTCGACGTCAGAGCTGCTTGACTGGATAAAGCTACTGCTTGCGGAGGACATACCGGCCGAAGCCCTGCGCGCCGAGGATGCGCGAAAAGCCATACCTCCGTTATACGGGGCGCTGCTGAAGAACGAACAGGACGTCCACCTGTTCGAGCAGCTGCTTTTCATGGACCGCCGGGGTCGTACACAGTAAGCGCAGGGTGCTCATGCTCACCGGCTTCTTTTTCATGCTGCGGCAGGTCGGACTGAAACCGTCCATAACCGAACTTCTGACGTTACTCGATGCGATGAAGCACGGCCTCGCGACGCAGAGCGTGGATGACTTTTATTATCTTGCCCGCTCTTGCCTGGTAAAGGATGAGACCCAGTTCGACCGCTTCGACCGCGTGTTTGCGGCACACTTTCGGGGCCTCGACGAGACGTTCGAATCGCTCGTTACCGACATTCCGGACGACTGGTTGCGCCGCCAGGCGGAGCTGTACCTCACGCAGGAGGAGCGCGATGAGATCGAAGCGATGGGAGGCTTCGACAAACTGATGGAAGCCTTGCGCGAACGCCTGGCAGAGCAACGAGAGCGGCACGAAGGGGGAAATAAGTGGATCGGTACTGCCGGCACGTCACCGTTCGGCGCATACGGTTTCAATCCGGAGGGCGTTCGCATCGGCCAGCAGAGATCGCGCCACAGGCGGGCAACGAAGGTCTGGGATCGCCGTGAGTATCGCAACCTGGACGACTCGGTGGAATTGGGCACGCGGAACATAAAGATCGCGTTGCGCAAGCTTCGAAAGTTCGCGAGGGAGGGCGCCGCCGATCAGCTCGACCTCGACGACACTATAGACAAGACGGCACGAAACGGTGGACTTCTCGATCTGCGGATGGTGCCCGAGCGGCACAACGCCATCAAGGTCCTGTTGTGCCTGGATATCGGCGGCTCGATGGACGACCATGTACGGGTTTGCGAAGAACTCTTTTCGGCCGCCAGAAGTGAATTCAAACATCTCGAGTACTTCTACTTCCACAATTTCATCTACGAAAGTATGTGGAAGAATAATCGACGTCGGCATAGCGAGCGTATCGCGACGTCAGCGATAGCTCACAAGTATACGTCCGATTACAAGCTTATTTTTGTCGGGGACGCAACCATGAGCCCTTACGAAATCGTGTACCCGGGAGGCAGCGTCGAACACTGGAACGAGGAGCCCGGGGCCGTCTGGATCAAACGTCTCCTGAATACCTTTCCAAAGGCAATCTGGCTCAATCCCGAGCCTGAGCAGCGCTGGAGCTATACACCCTCGATCAAGCTCACGCGCGAACTTATGGACGAACGGATGTTTCCATTGACCGTGAGCGGACTCGATGCAGGAATCCGGCGTCTGTTACACGGCAGCGCCACGCGGGCTACCGTACCCGCGTAATTGTCGCAAGGTCCTACCTGTCGCCAGCCAGCTGTTCCAGGTCAGCCAGTACTTGCCGGGAGTGCGTATCCGGGTCAACCATCTCGTAGTGCTTCGCGATCCGGCCGTCCGGGGCGATGAGGAATGTCTGGCGTTTGGCGATCGGCGCTCCCATGTAACTGGTCTTTACGCCATAGGCCTCCGCGACCGTGCCTTCGGTGTCGGCAAGCAGGGGAAACGGCAATCCATGCTTCTCGGAAAATGCTTTGTGCGAAGCCGCATCATCCAGGCTTACCCCGAGAATCTGGCAACCGAGGCGATTGAACGCGAAGATGTTGTCGCGGAACTCACAGGCTTCGGTCGTACAGCCGGGTGTGTCATCCTTCGGATAAAAGTAAAGTGCGACCCAGCCATCTCGATAGTCTTCAAGAGCATGTACCTTGCCGTCCTGGTCCTTCAGCTCGAAGCCCGGAGCCGGCTGACCCTCGGTGACCTGGTCGGCGAGAACTGCCAGGCCTCCAAGGAGCAGGACCACGAAAACGGGAACGACTGCGAGTATACGTTTCATTGACCTTGCCCCCTTGTACCCTGTCAAGGTGATATTGCTGCACCCGAAGGGCGCCCCTCTCGTGTCCCGCCGCCGCGTTGCGCCTTGACCAAGGGCTGGCCATTGCCGGCGCGACGCGCCTTGCGGCGAAACACGAGAGGGACGCTGAATGCAGCAATATCACCTTGACAGGGTACCGGTTAAGTTCACACACGCGTTGCCCATATAATACGCCTCGAGAATGAAAATACATCCAGAGTACTCAAAGACCGCGCTGGTGCTGCCCGGGGGCGGTGCTCGCGGTGCGTTCCAGGTGGGCGTATTGAAGGCGCTCGCGGAGATGTTGCCGGAACGGACGGTGAACCCGTTCCCGATCATAAGCGGCACGTCCGCCGGCGCAATCAATTCGGTCGTCCTCGCAAGCAAAGCCCGGCATTTCTGCCTGGCAGTTACCGAACTCGAGCGGGTCTGGGGGCGGTTTCAAAGCGCGCAGGTGTTTCGTACCGACTCGCTCACCATGCTCAAGAGCAGCCTGCACTGGGCGGCGGCAATCATCCTCGGAGGCTTCCTGGTGGGCATGCCCAGGTCGCTGCTCGACAACTCGCCGCTACGCGCGCTGCTGAGCCGCAACGTGCGATTCCCGCGCATTCAGAAGTCGATCGATGACGGCTATTTGCATGCGGTGGCGGTTACCGCGGCCGGGTACGGCTCGGCCCGTTCCATGTCATTTTTTCAGGGCGCGCCGCAGATCCGCTCCTGGTCGCGTACCCGCCGCATCGGGGTCCGGCAGTCGCTGCACCTCGACCACCTGATGGCGAGCATTGCGGTGCCGCTGATTTTTCCGCCCGTCTTGATCGGCGGCGAATACTTCGGCGACGGAGCAATGCGTCAGGCGACTCCATTGAGTCCTGCGATCCACTTAGGCGCCGACCGCATCCTGGTCATCGGTGTGCGGGACGAAACGGCGGATGCCTCCTTGCTCGAGGGACACGCGCCAATATTCCCCAGCTTTGCACAGATTGCCGGTTACATGCTCGATACCCTGTTTATGGACGGGCTTTATTCCGATCTCGAACGCATGACCAGGATCAATCAACTCATCGACGCCGTCCCGGCCGATCAGCGCACCGGTCCGGTCAAGCGGATGCGAGCCATCGACACGATGCTTGTCGTGCCGAGCAGGGATTTGCGTGAGCTCGCTCACGAACACCGTAAGGACATGCCCGTCCCGCTACGGATTCTTCTCCGAGGCATTCGCGGTCACAGCAAACCGGAAAACCGCTTGCTGAGCTTTCTGTTGTTCGAGCAGTCGTACACCCGTGCTCTGATCGACTTGGGCTATAAGGATGCGATGGCGATAAAGGACCACCTCCGGGACTTTGTCACAGGCTGCGACGTGCCGCGGCTTTTCGCGCCGGCGTGGGTGAAAAAGGACTTGAGCGGATTCGATCTTTAAGCCGCCCTACAGGGCCCCAGCGATCGCCAGGGAAGCTATGCACAGCCCTGATACAAGCGCTGTAGGAGCCCGCCATTGCGGGCGACCACGACCGGCGGAGCGGAGTTGCGTCAGTCTGGTGTGCCCCTGAAGACGGTGGGGGTCGCGACGACAACCGAAGGCAGATGTCGCCCGCAATCGCCGTCCGCAGCTACACCGGGCCACCGTTCGAAGCGCTTTCGTTCAACGTGGGCTCCTACAGCAGCAGCAGCGTTCCCAGGCCGAGAAACGACATGTAACCGGCGACATCGGTGATTGCCATCAGGACCACCCCGCCGGCCAGGGCGGGATCAATCTTGATCCTCTTCAGGAGAAGCGGCACCGTGAACCCGGCCGCGGCGGCCAGGCACAGGTTGATGAGCATTGCACCCGCGATCACCACACCGATCTGCCAGTTGTTGAACCAGAAGTAGGTGAAAATCGCGACTACGCTGGCCCACACCAGGCCGTTCAGCAAGCCCACAAGAACTTCCTTGCGAAAGATGCTACGCGCATTCGTTTTGTCGATCTGCCCCAAGGCGATTGCGCGAGTGATGATCGTAAGAGATTGGCTTCCGGCCACGCCGCCCATACTCGGCACCACCGGCATCAGAACAGCGAGCAGCACGATCTTGTCGACCGTCGCCTGAAAGAGGTCGACCACGGAAGCGGCGAGGAACGCGGTTCCCAGGTTGATCCCCAGCCAGACGGCGCGTCGTCGCGCACTCGTGACAACCGGTGCAAACATGTCGTGCTCTTCATCCAGACCTGCGGCGCTCATCAGTGAGTGCTCGGCTTCCTCGCGGATGACGTCGACGATGTCGTCAACCGTAATACGGCCGACGAGTCGATAGTCTTCGTCGACTACCGGAGCCGACAGCAGGTCGCGATTCTCGAACTCCCAGACGACCTCCGACGCGCTGGTGTGCGCCGGGATCGGCAGCGTCGCGGACGACATCACCTGATCGACCGCCAGTTGTGAGTCTTCGGTCAGCAAGCGGGAAAGATATAGGGATCCGAGATACTCATTGTTTCGATTTACGACGTAAATGGTGTCCGTGCCGTCCGGTATTTCGCCGCGCGCCCGAAGGAAGCGCAGCACGACTTCCAGCGTGACGTCCGGCCGGACCGTCACGATATCCACGTTCATCAGGCCGCCGGCCGTGTCCTCGTCGTAGGACAGAACCTGGTTCAGACGTTCGCGGTCCTGGTGATCCATGGATCGCATGACTTCCCGGGTCAGCGCTTCCGGCAGGTCCGCCAGGAGATCCGCAAGATCGTCGAGTTCCATGCCCTCCGTCGCGGCGATCAACTGGTCCGCTTTCATGCCCCGGATCAGGCTGTCGCGAACCTGCTCCGCAAGCTCAACGAGAACCTCTCCCTCGTCTTCGGGCTCGACCATCTCCCAGATCAGGGCGCGTTCCGCAGGTGGCACCGATTCGAGCAGCCGGGCCAGTTCAGCCGGGTAAAGGCTGCGAACCAGCATCCGTGCGGAGCGCAATCCGCCGCTGCCGAGTGTTTCGCGCAGCAGCTCGAGCGTATTCTGCGTCTGCTCTCTGTGTTCCATGGATCTTCCTCACCGGGTGCGGCGCAGGCCGCGCGCCACAACGTTGGCACGTGGCACGCGACATGGGCCGGGAGGATTCTACAAGAAGAACTGCCGGGTCCCGAATCGGAGTTTCGAGGGCTGGTCCCGACCCGTTGTCGGCTTATTTGGGGTGAGGACCGCGCTGGGGAAGTTCGTTGTGGCGGGTCAGCACCGGCTCGTGGGTGTTCTTGAGCGCGTCGGCGAGCTTCTCGGCCATGTAAACCGAGCGATGTTGGCCACCCGTACACCCGAGCGCAATGGTGAGGTAGCTTCGATCGAAACTGACGTATTCGGGAATCCACCGTGTCAGGAAGGAGAGGATGTCCTCATACATCTGCACGAAAGCGGCCTGTCCATCCAGGAAGGTCGCCACTGAAGCATCGCGCCCGGTCAGGCTGCGGAGTTCCTGTTGCCAGTAGGGATTCGGCAGGCAACGCAGGTCGAAGACGAAGTCCGCATCGGCCGGAATGCCGTTCTTGTATCCGAAGGACTCGATCAGCACGGACAGCATATTGCCGCCGCGACTGTCCACCCGCTTCCGAATCGCATCCGCGAGCTCATACACGCTGGTTCGCGATGTGTCGATGATCAGGTCGGCCGAATTAATCAGCTGCCCCAACAGCGCGCGCTCCGTGGCGATGGCGGCGCGAAGCTCCGTTCCGTGCTTGTCCAGCGGATGCCGACGGCGCGTTTCACTGTAGCGCTTCAGCAATGTCTCGTCGCTCGCCTGCAGAAACAGGAAGTCCGTCAGGACATTGTTCTTCCGCAGCTCTTCTATGAGCCGCGGCAGGGATTCGAGATCCTGTCGCCGGTTGCGCGCATCGACGCCGACCGCAACGCGCACGGGCGAACGGTCATCGTTTCGGCTGATCTCCTCGAGCAGTGACTTGAGCAAGGCCGCCGGCATGTTGTCGATGCAGTAATAGCCGAGATCTTCGAGTGCGTGCAATGCCACGCTTTTCCCGGACCCTGACAGCCCGCTGATGATGATCAGCCTTTTCTCGTCCGATGTCGTGGTTTCCGTCATGCAGGTCCTTGATTGTGGCCGTCAGGATCCGCGCGCCGTGCTGCGTGTTCCCGCCCCGGCACCAGCATGTCGGCCCGCCAGTAATGCTTCGTACAGTTGCCGGCCGGTATTCGCTTCACGCAAGCGCACGCGCACTGCCGGATCGTTCAGCAGGGCCGTTATCTCCGCAATCTCCTCACGATGTTCGTCAGTAATTTCTTCCGGGACCATAAGTCCGAATACGAGGTCAACCGGTTCGCCGTCCGGAGAGTCGAATTCGACAGCCTCGGAAAGCCTGAGCAAAGCACCATGACTCGTATCGATACCGGCAAACCGGCAGTGAGGAAATCCTACTCCGTTACCCAGTCCGGTCGAGCCCAGGCGTTCCCGCTCGATCAGTCTGGAGAATATCTCGTCTCCCGGAATCGCGGGTGTGCCGCGCGCCAGCAGTTCGCTCAGGATCTCGAGGCAGTGCTTCTTGCCACGAGCGCTGATGTCGCAGAGGACGTTGTCGGACTTGAGAATCTGTTCGGGAATCATAACCAGAGTACTTGTGTGCCGGGCAGGCGTTCTGCTGTTTCGTCGGCAGGAGCGCGGTGCCGTACGGTCCGACTGACGGCGGCGAACCGCCAGTAAACCGTACGACTATGTTTATAAGGGGCTACTCGAACGCGCGCTTGTTCGTTTCCCTTGCGTGATGATCGGCCAGCTTTTCCTTGTACTTCTTTACCTGTCGGTCGAGCTTGTCCACGAGGCCGTCAATCGCCGCGTACATATCATCTTCGGTCGCGTCTGCATAAATCTTACCGCCATTTACATTGACGGTAGCCTCGGCTTTGTGCCGCAGTTTCTCCACCGTCAGAATACAATGCACGTCGGATACAAGATCGAAATGTCGCCCGATCTTGTCGACTTTGCTTTCGACATAGCTCCTCAGGGCGGTGGTTATATCTACGTGATGGCCTGTAACACTCAATTGCATAACGTTCTCCTGAATTTCCTGGCGCTGCAACCGTTCCGCATCCCCCGCACCGCGGATCGTTCGATCAGTTTCCGATTATCAAGACGGGACACTCTGGAAAAGAACACCTCCTTGCCGGACACCGGCCAATATTCTGTCAACGAGGCTTGCGGACCTTTCTTTCGCTGGACGATGCGATTTTCATGGCCTCGCGGTACTTGGCGACCGTCCGCCTTGCCACCGATATGCCGTCATCTGCAAGCAGTTTGGCGATTTTGCTGTCGCTCAAAGGCTTCGCCGGGTTCTCCGCGCCGATCAGTTTGCGAATCTTTGCCCGGACCGAGGTGGACGACTGGTCTGAACCATCGGATGAGGCAAGGTGGCTGGAGAAAAAATACTTGAACTCGAAGACGCCGCGCGGCGTATGCATGTACTTGTTTGTCGTGACGCGCGAAATGGTCGATTCATGCATGCCGATCTCTTCCGCGACGTCCCGCAACACGAGCGGCTTCATCGCTTCGTCCCCATGGTCCAGAAACCCGGTCTGGCGGGAAACGATGCAACTGGCAACCTTCATCAGGGTCTCGTTACGGATCTCGAGGCTGCGCACGAGCCAACGCGCTTCCTGCAACTGGGTGCGCAACGCAGCGTGATCGGTGCTGCCACGCAGCAGCTGTGCGTAACGCTGATTGACCGACAGCCGCGGGATCCCGGATGAGCTGATCTCCACCTGCCAGCGGTCGTCGACCTTGCGCACGAAAACGTCCGGTACGACATATTCGGCAGCGGCACTGTTTACCGCCTGGCCGGGCTTCGGATGACAACCTTTGATCAGCGCGAGGGCATCCTCGAGGGCCTCCTCCGTAGTACGCAGCGTGCGCCGCAGCTCGCCGTACTCCCGTGCGCCAACGGCGCCCAAGTGATTGTTTGCGATATCGATAGCGAGTTTGAGACCCGGCGTAGCGGGTTCGAGTTGTTCCAGTTGGAGGATGATGCACTCGGACAGGGATCTGGCGCCGATGCCGCCCGGATCCAGTCGCTGGACTTTTCTGAGCGTCCGCTCGATCTCCTCGACGCTGACGGCAGAATCCTCGCCGATATAGTCGACGATCTCTTCGAGCGTCGTCGTCAGGTAACCATCGTCGTTTATACTGTCGATCAGAGCTTCGCCGATGACGCTTTCCCGCGGAGTGAAATCCTCCAGTTCAAGCTGCCACAGAAGATGCTCGCGCAAGGACTGCCCGCTCTGGTCCGCGTATTCGTTGATCGGGCGACCTTCGCCGTTCCAGTTGCTCTCCGGCATCCGCTCCATCGGGTTGGTCTGCCAGGTGTCTTCAGGTTTGATGGTTTCGACTTCAACGGTCGGTTCCGTGTCGGTTTTCGGAACGTCCGGGAGATCCTCCATCTCGAGCATCACGTTTTCTTCGAGCGCATCCTGAATCTGCGCGCTCAAATCCAGAACGGGCAACTGCAACAGGCGAATAGCCTGCTGCAACTGAGGAGTCATCGTGAGCGTTTGCCCGAGCTTGAGTTGCAGCGAAGGTTTCATCATGCGTCGCGGTGTTCCGGGCCCTGGGCGGGCGCCGAGTCGACAGGCGCGCCGTGTCTTCCGACGGGCGCTACCGTCATGATATCGGTTGTCTGGTGCCGATTGTGATTCAGAGTTGGAACTCCTGTCCGAGATACACTTCCCGAACGTGCTGGTTCTCGAGGATCTCGCCTGGCGGTCCCGAGGCGATCAGGGTACCGTCATTCAGTATATAGGCTCTGCCGCAAATTCCGAGGGTTTCCCGCACATTATGGTCGGTAATCAGGACGCCGATGCCGCGATCGCTCAAGTGCCTGATTATGCGCTGAATATCGAGTACCGAGATGGGGTCGACGCCGGCGAAGGGTTCGTCGAGCAGTACGAAACGGGGGAAAGCGGCCAGAGCCCTGGCAATCTCCACGCGGCGCCTCTCCCCACCCGACAGGCTTATCCCTAAGCTCGTCCTGACGTGGCCCACGTGCAATTCGTCCAGCAGTTGATCCAGTTCCTTGGCGCGGCCGGCACGATCGAGGTCGCTCCGGTTTTCCAGTATGGCGAGAATGTTCTGTTCTACTGTCAGCTTGCGGAAAATCGACGCTTCCTGCGGCAGGTAGCCTAAACCCATGGCCGCGCGTCGATGCATCGGCAACGCCGTCAGGTCATGCCCGTCGAGCAGGATCCGGCCGCGGTCGCAGGCGATGAGCCCGACGATCATATAGAAGGCGGTGGTTTTGCCGGCGCCGTTCGGGCCGAGCAAACCGACCACTTCGCCGCTGGTGATCTCGAGGGAAATACCTTTGACGACTTCGCGAAACCTGTAGCTCTTGGAAATACCCTGAACGCTCAGAATACTCATTGCTCACGGTCCAGCTCGTCCGGTACATTCTCCTCGCTCTGCGACGTGGAATCGTCACCGTTCTCTTCGTCGGACTCCTTGGGCGTATAGGTAATCTTGACCCTCGGCTCCCCCTCTCCGGCGGATCGGGCATCGATGCGCTGCTTCTCGATGTTGTACACGAGGTAGTTGCTGGAAATCTGGTTGCCGCCTTCGGTAATCGTCGCCTGATCCGAAAACTCGATGATGCCGGCCTCGAAGTCGTAGTCGAGGCGTCCGGCCTCTGCATGGGTTACTACGTCGCTGTCCGGACGCTGCATTTCGAACGTGGCCGGCGATCCGGTTATCGTGGCCCGTTGCAGCTGATGGCCGCCGAACTTCAGATGTGCGGAATCGCATTCGACGCGTCCGTTCTCCACGTCGATCACGACGTTGCCGGTGAATTCCCAGACGCTGTCCTCGAAATCGAGGTTACTCGCGCGCCCCTCGTCCGCCTCGATGCCGATGCTTCCTTGATTGAGCTTCAGGCCCCGGTACATCAGCATGGAGTTCTTGCCGTCATAAGCCACGGAATCCGCGTCAACGGAAATCGGTAGCCGCAGGTCGGGATTCTGGGCAACGGCGTTCGCGGACAGTCCCATTGCAGCGACGGCGACGGCAGCAGGTATCAGCGAGTAGATTCGAATCCTGATCATCGAGTTGTCCGTTTCACGGGAAAAACCTGCCGCTGACATTCGACTTCAGTTGCACCTGATTCTCCTGCAACAATGCTAGCATGCCGGTTGCGGTCAGGCTCCGGGAACCCACGCGAATCTGCACCCGGCTGTCGGTCTCTGCCTGATACGTCGCGGGGTCGAACTCGAGATACGATGTGCGTATTTCCGTCTCTTCACCGCGAAAGCCTTCCGAGCTGACGGCGACTACGTGGCCGCTCAATACCACCCGCTCCTGGTTTCGGCCGATCAAGGCAGTGTCTGCATTGAGCGTCCATGGAACAGACGCATCAGGCGAGTAGCGTATGCGCACGTTCTGGAACTGGATATCTTCATTCGGCAACTGCTCTGCGTATTCCGCCTCGATTTGATAGAGAGGATCGCCGTCCACGTCGGTTCCCAGTATTCTCGCGGAGCGCAAATAGAAGCCGTCTACCTGAGTATTGCGCGGTGTCTGGTCTGCTCCCGGCTCGCGCAGGGATGCGGTCAGGTACCAGCTTCCGGCGGCAGCGAGTCCCAGCAATGCGAACCCGAACACGCCTTTGGCATTCATCGGGAACTCGGCGGGTGGGATGCGCGGGCGTTCAGAAGCAGCTCGCAGACCTCCCGGACCGCCCCATATCCGCCGGCGGCGCGGGTCGTGACATCGCACTGCTTCTTGACTTCGTCTACGGCATTGGCAACGGCTATCGCGAACCCCGCTCGCTTCAGGACAGGTAAGTCGGGTACATCGTCACCCACATAGACACAGTCGTCCGCCGACAGTTGCAGTGAGGCGAGGATAGTTTCGAACGCGGCAACTTTGTCAGATGCTCCCTGGATGACGTGACGGACGCCAAGCTCCGACATCCGGGCCGCAACGGCCTGCGACTTGCGACTGCTGATGACGGCGACGTGGATCTGCGCGGCAAGGAGCTTCTTGATGCCGAAGCCGTCCTGGGTGGAAAAAGCCTTGGTCTCGACCCCGTCGTCCGACAGGTAAAATCGCCCGTCCGTAAAAACGCCGTCTACATCGAATGCCGCCAGCCGGACGTTTGCGAGCAACTGCCTGTTACCGCCGTTCACATTATCCCTGCTCTGAACAGGTCGTGCACGTTGAGGGCGCCGAGCAGGCGCCGGTCCTGGCCGGCGACGAGCAGGGCGGTGATCTTGTACTCCTCCATGAGGTGAACCGCCTCGGCAGCCAGGACGTCGGGGGCGACGGTCTTGCATTCGCGATGCATGACGGTGCGCATCTGCGTCTTGTGCACATCGACGCCGGAATCGAGCGCACGGCGCAGGTCGCCGTCCGTGAAGATCCCGAGAATTGTATTTTTTTCATCGACGATTGCGGTCATTCCAAGGCCTTTTCGGGACATCTCGACCAAGCCTTCGCTCAACTTTACGTTCTCGCGAACTGCCGGAATCTCGCCACCGGTGTGCATTACGTCGGATACGCGCAGCACCAATCGTTTGCCCAGGCTGCCGCTCGGGTGCGATCTTGCGAAGTCCTCCGCGGTGAATCCGCGACTTTCAAGCAGCGCCACGGCGAGCGCGTCCCCCATTGCAAGCGTTGCGGTGGTGCTTGCGGTCGGCGCCAGATTGAGGGGGCAGGCTTCCTCGTCGACGGCGACATTGAGGTGCGCGTCCGCCGCTTTGGCCAGTGTCGACCCCGGCTTGCCCGTCATCGAAATCAGCTTTGCGCCCATCCGCTTGACCAGGGGCAGGATCGTGACCACTTCCTGGGTTTCTCCGGAATAGGATACGGCGAGCAGGAGGTCCTGCCCGGTAATCATTCCGAGGTCGCCGTGGCTCGCGTCGGCCGGATGCATGAAGAACGCCGGAGTTCCGGTGCTGGCGAGCGTAGCCGCGATCTTGCCGGCGATGTGTCCGGATTTACCCATACCCGTCACCACGATCCTGCCGGTCGTGTCCAGGCAGAGTTTACAGGCGGTGGTGAATGAACCGTCCAGCCGCTGCTTCAGCTGCAGCACGGCTTGCGACTCGATATCCAGCACGCGGCCTGCGAGAGTCAGCAGTTCCTCAGCGGTCAGTTTGGTCTGCAATTGAAGTTCCCCGCCACAGTTTATAGGTTTTGCGCGATGACGTAGGAATCATATGCGATATATGCCACCAGCAGGGCTGCCCCCTC
>Ga0299913_10003763_pt1 | contig 12524 bp, 9 predicted proteins | sample RVTome_9_FD_201360 | JGI IMG/M metagenome (GOLD analysis project Ga0299913, IMG submission 201360) | Soil microbial communities from uranium-contaminated site in the Upper Colorado River Basin, Wyoming, United States - RVT155D38 (version 2) ... | reverse complement strand
CGGCGGGTGCGGCGATCGATGAATTCGGCGCCTGGCTGCGCGACGAGATGCTGCCGACCGCCGACGGCGACTTCCGTCTCGGGCCGGAGCTGTACGCCGAGAAGTTCCGCCACGCGCTGAAGACGGACCTGACACCGGCCGACCTCGAGGCTCGAGCGACGGCCGCCTACGACGAGGTGCGTGCCGAGCTCGTCCGCCTCGGTCGGGAGCTGTGGCCGGCATGGGTTCCCGGGGAGCCACTGCCGGCGGACGAGGGCGCCATCGTGCGCGGCGTCCTCGACGCCATCGCCGCCGAGCACCCGCCGGCCGATGCGCTGCTCGACTTCTGCCGCGAGGAGAACGAGCGTATCGAGGCGTTCGTCCAGGAGCGCGACCTCATCGGCCTCACCACCGAGCCGATGCAGATCGTGTGGACCCCCGAGTTCCTGCGCGCCTTCGGCGGCGCCATGCTCCTCTCGCCGGGGCCGCTCGACCGCGGACTCGACGCGTTCTTCGCGATCACGCCCATGCCCGACGACTGGAGCGCGGAGCGCAAGGAGTCGTACCTGCGCGAGGACAACGACCGCATGCTCCGGCTGCTCACCATCCACGAGGCGGTGCCGGGGCACTACCTGCAGCTGACGTATTCGAACCTATGCCCCTCGCTCGTCCGGTCGGTGTTCCAGTCCGGCGTGTTCGCCGAGGGCTGGGCGGTGTACGTGACGCAGGTGATGATGGACGTCGGCTACGGGGCAGACGACCCGGCGCTCATGATGGTCCACTGGAAGTTTTACCTGCGCTCCATCACGAACGCCCTCATGGACCTGCGCATCCACGCCGGCACCATGGACGAGGGGGAGGCGATGCGCCTCATGGTCGAGGGCGGATTCCAGGAGGAGGGCGAGGCGCTGAACAAGTGGGACCGTGCCCGCCTGTCGTCGACCCAGCTGTGCGAGTACTTCAGCGGCGCGATCGGCATGACCCAGCTGGAGGCGGAGGCGCGCCGCCGCGCGGAGGCCGAGGGGCGCGAATTCGTGTGGCGGCCCTTCCTCGAGTCGGTGCTGGCTCACGGCTCTCCGCCGCTGCCGGTGATCCGCGAGATCCTGTTCGGGACCTGACCCCGCGGGTCAGCCGCCGGGGGGTGCCGGTGTCGGCGTGGCGCTCTCGGCCGCCTCGGGCCGGAGCCCGGCTGCGTCGAGGACGACGTCGAGGATCGACGGCTTGCCGTTCCGCGAGTGGAGGAGCGCGCCCCCCGGGTCAAAGCCCTGCCAGGTGCCGATGAGCGCGATCGTCACGTTCTCGCCCGGCAGGTGGACGAGCACCGAGGTATAGCCCCGAAGCAGGCCGGAGTGGCCGATGCCCGTCCGGCTGCCAAGATGGATCGCCTCGGTGCCGAGCCCGTAGTCGTCCTTGTTGAACTCGGTCATGAGCACGAGCGTCTCGGGCGCGAGCACGCGTCCCCCGTACAGCGCAATGCCCCACTCAACGAGGTCCGAAGGGCTGGCGTACATGTTCCCCGAGGTGCCGAAGGCGCTGGCCCAGGATGGCGGCATGAGCGGCGGCGCGCCGCGGCCAAGGAGGACGCCGGTCTCGCCGAGGTCGAGCGGGCGCAGGATGTGCCGCCGCAGCACCTCGTCGAAGTCGTGCCGGTAGACCCGCTCGACGAGCATGCCGAGCAGGACGTAGTTCGAGTTCGAGTAGCCGTAGGCGGCCCCCGGCGCCGACCAGGGACCGCCGAGACGCTTGATGACCTCGGCCCCGGTCCAGGTGCGCTCAGGGTCCGCCGTCATCGGCTCGCGCATCGGGACCAGCAGGTCGGCGATGCCCGAGGTGTGCTGGAGCAGCTGGCGAACCGTCACGCCGCGCGCCGCCTTCACTCTGGGGAGGTAGTCGCTGACCGGGTCATCGAGGCCGATCCGGCCGCGCTCGACGGCCTCCAGGACCAGCGTGGCGGTGAACGTCTTGGTGATGCTGGCGATGGCGAACGGCGAGTCACCGTCGAGCGGCGTCACCCCGTCGAGGGCCACGCCGCTCGCGCCGGACCAGCCGGCCTGCCCGTCGATCGACACGCCCAGCGCCAGCGCGTACAGCCCGAGCTCGTCGCGTGCCCGATCGAGCGCCTGCTGGAATGCTGCCGCGGTCCGGCCCCGCACATCCACGAGCTCCACCGGACGCGTGATCCCAGCACCGGAAGGCGGCCAGTGTGGGAAGGCGGGACGTGATTCGCCGGGCATGGCGGGCGCCGCGGACGGCGGAACCGTGGGCTGCGGGGTCGGCGAGATGGCGCCGGCGAGGACGGCGGGCTCGGGCGAGGCCAGGGGGGCCGCGAGGATGGCGCTCAGGAGCAATGCCGCTGCCAGGGCCGCCCCCCAGCCGCTGGCCATTCGCGTGGCTCGGGACATCGCGCGGATGGTACCCGAGCGGCGGCGAATTGGGGAAGTCTCCGGCAGAACTGCGCCACGGCCGGCGGGTGGCGTTCACGATCGGACGTTGTTAGCATTGCTAACCAATGTCCACCCCGCCGTCCCGCCCCAGGCTCCGCGTCCTGTCCCCGACGCAGGACGCCGGCGGGCCGGTTCCACCGCCGAGTGGCCTGCGACGCGGGTTCGCGGCGCTCCGCCATCGGAACTATCGGCTCTTTATCTCGGGCCAGATCGTCAGCCTCATCGGGACCTGGATGCAGTCGGTCAGCCAGCCGTGGCTGGTCCTCCTGCTCGGCGGGTCGCCGCTCCAGCTCGGCACGGTGCTCGCCCTGCAGTACGCGCCGTCACTCTTCCTCGCGCCGCTGGGCGGCGTGCTGGCCGATCGGGTCGACAAGCGGCGCGCGCTCCGGGTCGTGAACGCGCTCGCCAGCGTCGAGGCGGTCGTGCTGTTCGGGCTCACCTTCAGCGGCGTGGTCGAGATCTGGCACGTGATGGTCCTCGCCTTCGTGCTCGGACTGGTGAACGCGGTGGAGATGCCGATGCGCCAGGCCTTCGCCGCCGAGATCGTGCCGCGCCACGACCTCATGAACGCCATTGCGCTGAACAGCGCGACGTTCAACCTGGCCCGCATCATTGGCCCGGCCGTGGCCGGCGTCACGCTCGCGCTGTTCGGGCCGGCGTTCAATTTCGCGCTCAACGCGGTGAGCTACCTGGCCGTGCTGCTCGGCCTGTCGCTGATGGACCCGCAGCGCCTGCACCGGGCCGAGCGTGCCGAGGCGCCGACCTCGGTGCGGACCAGCCTGGCCGAGGGCTTCGACTACGCGCGCCGAACGCCATCGGTGCTCTGGCCGCTGGTGCTGCTCGCCGGGTTCGCCATCTTCGGCATGAACTTCCAGACGCTCCTGCCGCTCTACGCGCGGGACACGCTCGGGCTCGGCGCGGAGGGCTATGGGGCGCTGTTCGCCAGCATGGGCCTCGGGTCGCTGATGGGCTCGCTCACCCTCGCCTTCGCCGGCTCGCGCCGGCCACTGACCATGCTCATCATGGGCGGCGCAGTGGCCTTCATCGGCCTCGAGCTCGCGCTCGGCATCGTACGGCTGCCCGTGCTCGCCTACCCGCTCATGGTGCTCCTGGGCCTGGCCGCGATGCTCATGGTGAACACGATCAACGTCACCATCCAGAACTCGGTGAGCGACGCGCTGCGCGGCCGGGTCATGTCGCTGTACGTCACCGTCTTCGCCGGCTCCGCACCGATCGGCGGCTTCTTTGCCGGCTTCGTGGCGCAGCTGTGGGGGCCGCCGGCCGGCTTCCTGCTGGGTGCGGGCATCGCGAGCATCTTTGTCGCGGTCGTCGGCTGGCAGCTCGCGAAGGCGCCGGGCGCCTGGGCCGATGCCGCCGCGCGCACGCGGCGGAGCGACGATCCCCCGAACCCCGGCCCGACCACGCGCCGCGCGGCGGGCGAGTAGCTCAGCGGCCCCGGCCGCGATCGGGCATGAGCACCTGGAGCTCGTCGAGCGCCGCCGCGACCGCCGCTCGACGGTCCGGGGGCAGCGGCTCGATGAGCTCGGCCGCGGCCGCCTCGAGGTCTCGTCGCAGGGCCGCCGCACGACGGCGCCCGGACCGCGTGAGCGTGAGCCGCACCGATCGGCGGTCCTTCGGGTCGCGGCCGCGCTCGAGGAAGCCGGCATCGACCAGGCCACTGGCGAGCCGCGTCACGACCGGCGCGGTGACGAGCAGGCGGCGCGCGATATCGGCCTGCGGCATGGGCCCCTCGGTGTGGATGATGCGCAGCACGTTGTACTGCTGGACCGTGATCCGCTTCCACGCCGCGCGGCGGCGGGCGTGCGCCACGAGGTGGCGCATGACGTGCGGAATGGTCGCGATGAGCCGCTTCTCGAGCTCATCGGCCCCCCGGTCCGGCGGCTGAGTGCCAGGCGCGCCGGCGGTGACGGACATCGTCTCCGATCCTAACACCCTGCGACCGCGGCTCACCCTCGGGCTGCTGGCGCTGGGCCACGCCGTCATCCACGCCCAGTCCGCGCTCATGCCGCTCGTCTACCCGGTGGTCATCATCCAGTTCGACCTGGACGCCCGGGACATCGGCCTCTTCATCGCGATCACGACTGCCGTGGGGGGATCGATGCAGCTGCTGTACGGCGTGCTCACCCGGTGGGTGGCGCGACCGGCGCTCCTGGCCGGCGGCCAGATCGTCTTCGGCGCATCGCTGCTGGCGGCCGGACTGGCGCAGTCGGTGGGCCAGCTGCTGGCCGCCATCAGCGCCGCCCGCATCGGTGCCTCGCCCCAGCACCCGGTCGGCAACGGCCTGCTCTCGGACGCGTTCCCGGCCGAGCGCCGCGGCTTCGCGATCAGCGCCCACATCAGCGGCGGCAATGTCGGCACCGTCCTCGTGCCCTTCGTGGGCGGCGCCCTCATCGCCGCCTTCGGCTGGCAGGTGGCGCTGGCGGCGTTCGGCATCCCCGCGTTGGCGGTGGGCGCCTGCATCGCGCTCCTCGTGCGCGAGGATACCGCCGCCTACCGGGCCGCCGCCCGGCGGGCGGGATCGGTACGCAGCCAGTTCGGGGCGGTCGTCCGACGGCGCGACCTGCGGCTCATCCTGGGGGCGGCCCTCGTCGCGGCGGGCGGCCGCGGTCTGGACATCGTCGCGCCCTTCATGCTGCTCTACCTGCGCGGGCCGCTCGGGCTCGACGAGGGGACGACGGCCATCCTCTACGCGCTCCTCCTGGTCGGCGCGGTGGTGGGGCCGCTGCTCGCCGGCTGGCTGTCCGACCGCATCGGGCGACGACGGACGCTCGTCGCCTACTACCTCCTCTCGGCGGCCGGCATCCTCGCCTTCCTCGCGGCCGGCGCCAACCTGTGGCTGCTCGCCCCGCTGCTCCTGCCGTTTGGGACCGCGGTCTTCAGCGAGTCGCCCGTGCTGCAGGCCTACCTGGCCGACCGCGCCGAGGGTCCAATGCGGGATGTCGCCTTCAGCGTGTACTTCACCTTCGCGTTCGGGATCGGCGCCTTCTGGGCCTTCGTCATCGGCAGCGTGGTCGAGGCATGGGGCTATCCCGCCGCTTTCGGCGTCATGGCCGGCAGTTACGTCGCGGCCGCCACGCTCCTCGTCGCGGTGCGGGACCGCGCCGGTCAGCCGCCGGTGGTGAACCCCCAGGAGACGTAGCCGAGCCGGTTGCCGCCGAGGTCGGTGATCCAGCCGGCGAGTCGGACGCGGTAGCGGGTGTTCGGCTCCAGGGCTTTGTCGGGGATGAAGCGGGCGGTCTCCATCCACCGCAGGTAGCGCACCTCGCCGGGCACCAGCTCGCCGCTGGCCGTGTTCAGCAGGGTCATGGTGTTGGCGTTCACCCGTGTCACGCGCTCGGAGAACGTCACCTGGGGACGGACGTCGATCGAGACGCCGGTGCTGCCGCGCGCCGGCCGTGGCTTCAGGGTGGTGGGGGCTTCGTCGACGACCGCGGCCTGGACCGCGTCGCTCACCGAGCGACCGGGAGCACCGGCGAAGGCGTACCAGTAATCCGGATCCCCGAAGTGGAAGCCGCGGATCACCGTCTTCTGGACCCAGATCTGGCCGTCGGCATCGGGATGCTCGCTCTTGCGGAGGGCATCACGGTCGAAGCCGATGCCCTGCCGGAAGACCCAGCCGAACGAGCGCTCGGTATCCGTCAGCAGTCGGCCCACGATGCGATGGGCGTCGCCGTAGGCGGTGGCGTAGTAGGCCGAGCCGCCCAGGGCGAAGATCGGCGACGAGTAGTTGCGCACCCGCTGGCGTGCCTGCCGGTAGGTCGTCTTCGGATCGGAGCGCTGGTACCGCTCGCCGAAGCCGGGAGCGTAGTGCGCCTGGCCGTAGACCATCACGAAGCCGGGCGCCGGGTTGATGCCGCCCTTGCAGTAGCGCCGCTGGGCGGCGCCGTCGGACGCGGTGAGCGTGCCGAGCAGGGCCTTCTCGCCGCAGTACACCAGGGTCCTTGACCAATCGTCCTTGTCGCCGTTCTGGGTGGTTCGATTCAGGCCCCAGCCGTTGGCGCGATCAGTCCACTCGGTACTCGAGTACGGATTCGGGTACCCGTTGCCGTGTCCGAAGTAGATGATGATGTTCGCCCCGGCCACCGCCTCGCGGACGCGGGACCATGTTGCGCGCGGCGAGTAGGCCTTGGTGACGGTCGCGCCGGCCTCGCTTGCCGCGCTGGCGACGCGGTCGGCATGGCGCCGGTAGCTGTCGGTGATTGAGCCGGTGGGGCCGACGATGATGGCCACTTTCGGTCCGGCGGCGGCCACCGGGGTCGCGACGGCGGGGGTGAGGGTTGCGGCGAGGACGAGGAGGAGAGTGGCGAGGACGCGGGCGCGGCGGAAGACTGGCAATGGGCTGGCTCCGTGGGATGACTGCCCACGACCCTACCGGTGGGCCCCGCACCCTCCAATGGCACGATGGTCCGCCCGCCCGCCGGTTCGATGGGGCCAGGGACCTTCGAGCCGCGCCCGGGCCTTGCGGCCGGGCCGGCTAGCTGCGCCTATCCGCCGGTGATGAGCCGTTCGCGCTCGGGGCTGTCGGCCGCCACCAAAGCCCGCACCGTCCGCGTGTCGGCCTCGGCCACGATGATGTCGCCAACCTCGTCGGCGACGGTCGTGAACAGCCCGATCTCCCGCATCCGCTCGCACTGACGGCGGTTGTCCTCCGTTGGCGTCAGGTAATGGACCGATGCCGCCCGGTACCGATGCATGAGGAACAGGTGCATGAGCGTCATGAGCCGACGCCGTCGGAGCGAGGGGTCGAAGGTGTTCTGATCCCGCACCGACAGGATCGTCCGCCCGCGACGATCCTGGATGGTGGCGAACACGATGTTCGCCAGCCTGCGCCCGGCATCGTCGCCAACGACCAGCTCGAGCACCTCGGAGCCGGCGGTGTGCGGCCGCAGGCCGACCTGCGGCTCGATGCCGAGGTCGTGGCGCTCCGCCCAGCGCGCCAGCCAGGTCGCCAGCGTGCGGGTTGGCACCTCGGTCTGGACGAGATGCTGGACCTGGGTCGAGCCGGCGCCCATGGCCTTGGTGGTGGCGGTCAGCCCGGAGGCCGCGCCGAGCGCGGCGTCGCCGCGCGGCCCGCCCACCAGGGTCTGCGGCGTGCGGTACGGCGAGTCGACGAGGCGCAGCTTGCGCTGCAGGCGGGCGAGCGCCAGCATGCCGTCGTCGCTGAGCGCCGTGGCGAACTCCTCGGCCGCCAGACCGTCGACCTGATGGCCGCCGTAGGTGATGAAGTTGAAGACGTAGCCGAGCCGGCCGAGCTCATCGGGGAAGCGACGCATCTCCTCGTCGCTCATGCCGGTGGTGTCCCAGTTGAACGATGGCGACAGGTTGTAGGCGAGCATCTGCTCGGGGTACGCGGCGTGGATCGCCTCGGCGAACTCGCGCGCGTCGTCCAGGTTGGCGGTCTTCGTCTCCATCCACAGCAGGTCGGCGTACGGCGCCACGGCGAGCGACTTCGCGATCGCGTACGGGATGCCGCCGCGAACCTGGTAATAGCCCTCCGGCGTGCGGGCGCGCTCCGCGTCCCAGGCCACCCGGATGCCCATGCCCTCGGCCGCCGCGCGGAGTGCCGACCACGGGGCGCCGGCCGCGAAACGCTCCCAGGCGGCGGCGTCCATGGGCAGGTCCACGCCCTCCTCGGCGCGGAAGGGGACCGCCTCGCCGAGGGCCTCGCCGAGCGTGACCAGGCCGGCGCGCGTCTCCCAGGCGCGGAGGAAGGCATCAGTCGCCGCGTCGATGGTCGCCTCGGCGTCGCCGCCGTGGTCGGCGGCCAACCGGTCGAGCTCGGCGGTCACGCCGGCCTCGGCCAGCCAGGCATCGGCGGCGGCCGCCTCCTCGGCCGGGATGGCGTACAGCCGATGGCCCACGATCTCGGCCACTCCGGCGCGCTCGAGATGACGCATGACGGCCAGGAAGCCGACGCGATAGGACGGCACCTCGGGATTCGTGACGCCCAGGATGAATGGCTGGTCGCGCTCGTCGGCGCTGCCGTCGATGAGGTTCGCCGCCTCGGCATCGGTCCGGGCCACGACCAGGCCGGCGACGCCCATGACGTCGAGCTGGAAGCGGGCCGCGTTCAGCCGCTTGATCTGCTCGTCGACCGGGACGAGCACCTTGCCGCCCTGGTGGCCGCACTTCTTGGCGCCCGCCTTCTGGTCCTCGATGTGGTATCCGGGCACGCCCGCCTCCACGAAGCGGCGGACGAGGTTGCGGACGTGGGCGTCGCCGCCGTGGCCCGTGTCGGCATCGGCGATGATGAGCGGAGTGAAGTCGATCTCCGGGCTGGCGGCACGCTCGGCATCGGTCATGCGCGATCGGGCGAAGCGCTGGTTGCGGTCTGCGGTGAGGAGCCCGCGCACGACGCCAGCCGCCTCCTCCGGCACCTGCGAGAGCGGGTAGCTGGCGAGGTCCGGCCCCGGGTCCTCGTCGGCGGATCCCTTGGCGCTCGTGGCCCAGCCGCCGATGTAGATCGCCTCGATCCCGGCGCGCTTCATGGCCACCGCCTGGCCGGGAGAGTACGGCCCGAAGGTGGTGATCGCGCGGCGCTCTGCGAAGAGCTCGCGCAGGCGCGCGTGCAGGCGCTCCGCGGCACGGCGGGCGACGGGGTAGTCGACCGGGATGCTGCCGCGCTGCTCGGCGACCTGCCGCGGCGCGTAGAGCCGGGTCAGGCCGGCGAAGCGCTCCGAGGCCATCCAGGCGCCGAGCGTCTCCACCTCATCGGCGAGCGGGTCGGCGGACCGGGACGCGCCGGCGTCGGGACGCGGGGGAAGCGTGACGGCCACGAGTCGCCGGCTACTCGTTGACGTGGTCGCGATTGCAGAGGTCCGGGCAGACGCACTCGGCGAGCTCGGCCACGGTGAGGACCTCGGGCGCCAGCGGCTCCTCCGGCCGCCACAGCAGCCAGGGGTTCATCCGGGCATCGCCCGCCTCGACGGGATATCGCTTGGTGGCGGTGACCGGCTCGCGCCGGCCCCGATCGGTGTAGATGTCAGTCAGCATGCGTCCACCCTGACAGACGCGGTATCATAAGGCAAGACGATTCTATGGATGGGTCCCATAAGCATGGCTGATGTATCCGCCGAGCCCCTCGACGTCGCGCGGCTGACCGCATTCGTGACCGTGGCGCGGGCGGGCTCGATCACCCGGGCGGCAGAGGCGCTGTTCGTCACGCAGCCCGCGCTCACCGCCCGGCTCCAGGCTCTCGAGCGGTCGCTCGACGCCCAGCTCTTCGTCCGCTCCCGCCAGGGCAGCCGTCTGACCGATGCCGGACGCGCGCTCCTGCCGCACGCCGAGCGGGCGCTCTCCGCGCTGGCCCACGGGAGGGAGGCGGTCCAGGATGTGGTGAGCGGCGGGGCCGGGCGGCTCACCATCGGGGCGGCGCCGGCGGTCAGCACCTACGTGCTGCCGGCGATGCTCCACCGCTTCCAGGCGTCGCACCCCGGGGTGCGGCTCTCCGTCCGCAGCGGCCACTCCGAGGAGGTCCTCGAGATGGTCCTGCGCGAGGACGTCGACGTCGGCCTCATGCGGCCCATCCAGCACCCGGACGTGAGCGCCACGCTCCTCTACGAGGACGAGGTCGTGCTGGTCGTGCACCGCGGCCACCGCTTCGCCAGCGCCGGCCACGTGCGGATGGGCGAGCTGGCCAGCGAGAACCTCATCCTCTTCGACCGCACCAGCTCCTACCACGAGCTGACGAGCGCCATCGTGCGGCAGGCCGGCATCTCGCCCCGCGGGCGGCTGGACGTGGACAACATCGACGCCGCCAAGCGGATGGTGGAGCAGCGCCTGGGGATCGCCATGCTGCCGCGCACCGCCGTCCAGGCCGAGGTCGGCAGCGGCCGCCTCGTCCCCGTGACCGTGACCGACATGCCGCCGGTACGGCGCCAGATCGTGGTCGCCCGGCGCCGGGACGCCGGCGAGGTCTCGCCGGTGCTCGCCGCCTTCCTGGCCACGCTCGACGACCTGCGCCCCAGCGAGGAGCGGTCGCATCGGTTCCTCGCCTGAGGCGCCCTCGCCTGAGGGCTCTCGCTTCGCGCGCCCAACCTGTGCCGTTCTATCGGTACGAATGCAGCCAGGGGGACGGTCCAGGCGCGGTATGCGCGATCTATCGGTACGGCCGGAGCCTGAGCCGTGGCTCGGGGCGCCTTGCAGGCTTCCCCAGTACCGATAGATCGGCCAGACGACGCCCCGTTCCGCCTTCGTGACGAATCGGTACCGATAGATCGGTACGGGGCCGGGGCGGGCGCTTCCCGCGCGCCACCGGACCACCTAGCATGTGCGCTGCACGACAGTCGGAGGAACGATGGACACCGAAGCCGCCGCCAGGATCCCGCTGCTGGCCGTCCTCAAGCCCCGCGAACGGGAGCAGGTGCTGCGCACCGCGCGCGAGCAGACGTACGCGCCGGGGGATGTCGTCGTCAGCGAGGGCGACCCCGCCACGCGGCTGTACCTCATCAGCTCCGGCACGGCCCGGGTGGAGGTGGCCAGCGCCGGGCGCGTCGGCCAGCTGAAGGAAGGGGACTTCTTCGGCGAGCTGGCCCTGATCGAGGAGCACGGCCGCACGGCCACGGTCATCGCCGAGACGGAGCTCACCTGCCTCCTCATCAGCGCGTGGGAGTTCAAGGCCTCACTCGAGGAGCATCCCGAGATGGCGGTCCCCATGCTGCACGCGATCATCGCGCGCCTCCACCGCCAGGAGCACCACGGCAACCGATGACGACCGACGAGCGCACGACGAGCGACGCCATCGAGAACCTGCTCCGCGAGGAGCGCACCTTCCCCCCAACAGCCGAGTTCGTGGGCTCGGCGGTGCTGAACGATCCGGGCATATACGAGCGCACCGCGGACGACGCGGGCTTCCGCGCCTTCTGGACCGAGGAGTCGAAGCGGCTCGACTGGATGGAGCCCTGGACGGAGCTCCTCGACTGGCAGCCGCCGTACGCGAAGTGGTTCATCGGGGGCAAGCTCAACGTCAGCGTGAACTGCCTCGACCGGCACGTCGCCAACGGCCTGGGCGAGCGCGTCGCCTACTTCTGGGAGGGTGAGCCCGGCGACGCCCGGACGGTCACCTACCGCGACCTGCTCGACGAGACGTGCCGCATGGCCAACGCGCTCCGAGCCCTGGGGGTGAAGAAGGGCGACCGGGTCGCCATCTACATGCCGATGATCCCCGAGCTGCCGGCGGCGATGCTCGCCTGCGCCCGCATCGGCGCACCCCACTCGGTCGTCTTCGGCGGATTCAGCGCCGATGCCCTGGCCGGGCGGATCGAGGACGCCGCCTGCAGCGTGGTCATCACCGCCGACGGTGGCTACCGCAAGGGCGCCAGCGTGCCGTTGAAGCGCAACGCGGACGAGGCGATCGCGCGGACCTCATCGGTCCGGCACTGCGTCGTCGTGAAGCGCACCGGCGAGGAGACGCGCTGGTACCCGGACCGCGACCACTGGTGGCACGAGCTGGTGGCCGACCAGCCGGCCAGCGCCGAGCCGGAGCCGATGGACGCCGAGGACCTCCTCTACCTGCTCTACACCTCCGGCACCACGGCCAAGCCGAAGGGGATCATGCACACCACCGCCGGCTACCTGTGCGGGGTGGCGGCGACGCATCGGGCCATCTTCGACATCCGCCCCGAGAGCGACGTGTACTGGTGCATGGCCGACATCGGCTGGGTGACCGGCCATTCGTACATCGTCTACGGGCCGCTCGCGAACGCGACGACCGGCGTCATCTACGAGGGGGCCATCGACTTCCCGGACAAGGACCGATGGGCCCAGATCGCGGCGAAGTATCGCGCCACCATCCTGTACACCGCCCCCACCGCCATCCGTGCACTCATGAAGTACGGCGCCGACGAGTTCGCACGCGACGACCTGAGCTCGCTGCGCCTGCTGGGCAGCGTGGGCGAGCCGATCAACCCCGAGGCGTGGGCCTGGTATTGGAAGTACGTGGGCGGCGAGCGCTGCCCGGTGGTCGACACGTGGTGGCAGACCGAGACCGGCATGATCATGATCACGCCGCTGCCGGGGATCACCACCCTCAAGCCGGGTTCGGCGACCTTCCCGTTCCCGGGGGTGAGCGCCGACGTCGTC
>Ga0299913_10003762_pt1 | contig 12525 bp, 9 predicted proteins | sample RVTome_9_FD_201360 | JGI IMG/M metagenome (GOLD analysis project Ga0299913, IMG submission 201360) | Soil microbial communities from uranium-contaminated site in the Upper Colorado River Basin, Wyoming, United States - RVT155D38 (version 2) ... | reverse complement strand
TGCCCTCGCAATTCTCCGGACTGGTGCGTGCCGTCTGCAGCGCGCGGGATGCGGATCCCTCCAGCGCATGCCTACTCGAGAAACTGCGGCTCCCTGCTGACCTCGCCGGCCGGATGCAGGTGCGGGTGCTGGCGCAGCAGCCGCACGCACGCGTTCCATCGGAGGATCGCGTCGTCGTTGCCCGCCGGACGGCGCCGCTCGGCCTGCTCGAAGAACTCCAGCGCTTCCTGCAGCCACTCGTAGACGCCCTGCGGCTCCGCGCCGCCGCGGTGCAGGTGCGCCTTCGCGCGGCGCTCAGCGACGAGGCCGCTGTAGTAGAGCCGATCGTAGTCGTCCTGCAGCCCTGCGGCGACCTGTGCCGCGTGCGCGCCGGCGCCCGCATGGTCGCCGACCTGGTCTGTCAGCGCGAGCAGCAGCATGATGTGCGCGCGCTGGTTCCCGGGGTCCACCTGGAGCACGTCCAGGCAGATGCTCTCGGCCTCGCCGGGCTCGCTCAGGAAGCGGTATCGCTCCGCCTTGGCCAGCGCGGCGTCGACGGCGTCCGTCGACAGCGGTTTCAGTTCGAACATGGTCCCCTCACGTGATCAGCCGGTGATGACGCGCAGAAGCTTTCGGACGGGGTCGTAGTACCGGTCGACGACCCGCTCCTTGAGCGGGATGATCGCGTTCTCCGTGATGACGATGTGCTCGGGACAGACGGTGGTGCAGCAGCGGGTGATGTTGCAGTACCCGACGCCGTCCCGGCGCTCCAGATCCTCCAGCCGGTCCTCGACGTCGAGCGGATGCATCTCCAGCGCGGCGTTGTAGAGCAGGAAGCGCGGTCCGATGAAGTCGTCGTGCAGGTGGTGGTCACGGAGGATGTGGCATACATCCTGGCAGAGATAGCACTCGATGCACTTGCGGAACTCCTGGACCCGATCGATTTCGCGCTGCTGCATGCGCCAGGTGCCGTCCGGCGCATCGGGCGGCCGCGGCTTGAATGGCTTGACCGTCTTCTTCACGCGGAAATTCCACGAAACGTCCGTCACGAGATCGCGGATGAGCGGGAACGCCTTCATCGGCTCGACGGTCACGGCATCGGTCAGGTCCAGCGAGTCGAGCCGCGTCATGCACATGAGGCGCGGCTTGCCGTTGATCTCCGCGGAGCACGACCCGCACTTGCCGGCCTTGCAGTTCCACCGCACCGCCAGGTCGGTGGCCTGCTCCGCCTGCACGCGGTGTACGGCGTCGAGCACGACCATGCCCTCACTGACCTCGGTCGGATAGTCGCGGAACCCACCCTGCTCCCGATCACCCCGCCACATCCGGAACGTCACCGTCGACATGGAGCCTCACACGGTAATGCCATCGGCGCCAAGAGTGCCATTGAACGGGCACGCCTCATTGGAATTCGTCCTGGCCCGTCTGGCAATTCTGGCATTCAGCGCGTTTCATCTGTTCTCCTCGATGATCTGCTTCAGCTCGTCCGGCATGGGCGGGAGCGGCACGCGGGAGACCTGCATGCTGCCATCCTCATCCGGACGTACGGCGATGTTGAACGTCGCGTACGCCGGGTCCTTCTCCGGACGGTCCTGCCGGAAGTGTCCGCCGCGGCTCTCCTTGCGCTCGAGTGCCGAACGCGTGACCGCCTCCGCTACGACCAGCAGGTTTTCGAGATCCTGTGCCGTGTGCCAGCCCGTGTTGTACTCGCGGTGGCCGGTCACGGCTGCCCGCGTCGAGCGCTCGCGCAGCGCGGCGAGGCGCTCGAGCGCCTCCCGCATTTCGCCCTCATCGCGGACGATGCCGACCAGGTCCTGCATCATGTGCTGCAGGTCCTGCTGAACGCCGAACGGGTTCTCCCCGGCTGCGTCCCGCTCGAAGGGGGCCAGCGAGTGCCGGGCGGCTGCGTCGACCTGGCGTTCGTCCACGCGCCCGGCGGGCTGGTCTTTCGCGAATGCCGCAGCGTGCTCGCCCGCGCGTTGGCCGAACACCAGCAGATCCGACAGCGAGTTGCCGCCGAGCCGGTTGGCGCCGTTGATGCCGGCGGCGCATTCGCCCGCGGCGAACAGCCCGAAAACCGACGACATCTGCGTGTCGGAGTCCACCCGGATGCCGCCCATCACATAATGCGTCGTCGGGCCCACTTCCATGGGCGTCGTCGTGATGTCGATGCCCGCGAGCTGCTTGAACTGGTGGTACATGCTCGGCAGCTTGCGTCGGATGTGGTCGGGCGCGTTCGCAATCCGCTCCTTGATCCACGCGATGTCCAGATACACGCCGCCGTGCGGGCTGCCGCGGCCTTCCTTGATCTCCCGGACGATGCAGCGGGCGACGTGGTCGCGGGTGAGGAGCTCGGGAGGCCGCCGTGCGTCCTTGTCTCCCTGCGTGTATCGCCACCCCTCGTCGGGGGTCTCGGCGGTATGACTGCGATAGTTCTCCGGGATATCGTCAAACATGAACCGGCGGCCTTCGCTGTTGCGCAGGACTCCGCCCTCGCCCCGGACGCCCTCGGTGACGAGCAGGCCCTGCACGCTCGGCGGCCACACCATGCCCGTCGGATGGAACTGCACGAACTCCATGTCGATGAGGTCGGCGCCGGCCCGATAGGCCAGCGCATGCCCGTCGCCGGTTCCCTCCCAGCTGTTGCTGGTGATGCGATACGCTCGTCCGATGCCGCCCGTCGCGAGCACGATCGCCCGCGCGCGAAACACCTTGAAGCGCCCTCGCTCCCGCTCGTACCCGAACGCGCCCGTCGCCCGGCCGTCGTCGATGAGCAGTGCGACGACCGTGAACTCCATGTGGACGTCGATGCCGCGGTGAATGCCGTGGTCCTGCAGCGTCCGGATCATCTCGAGCCCCGTACGGTCGCCGACGTGTGCCAGGCGCGGGTACTTGTGGCCTCCGAAGTTGCGCTGCAGGATGCGGCCGTCGGCTGTACGATCGAACAGGGCGCCCCACGCCTCGAGCTCGCGCACGCGATCCGGCGCCTCGCGCGCGTGCAGCTCCGCCATCCGCCAGTTGTTGACGTACTGGCCCCCGCGCATCGTGTCGGCGAAATGCACCTTCCAGCTGTCGCGGTCGTCCACGTTGGCCAGCGCGGCCGCGATGCCCCCCTCCGCCATGACGGTATGCGCCTTCCCGAGGAGCGACTTGCAGAGCAGGCCCACCCGGACACCAGCCGCGGACGCCTCAATCGCCGCGCGGAGCCCCGCGCCGCCGGCGCCGATCACCAGGACATCGTGCTCGTGGGTCTCGAACGTCAGATGATCCTCCAGTCGGTAATCACGCCCATCGAGCACAGGCGGACGTACAAGTCTGCGAGCGCGACCGAGAAGAGGCTCGCCCACGCCCACTTCATGTGGTTACAGTTGAGCGCGCAGGCCGCCTCGTACAGCTTCGCGCGGACCGGATGGCGCGAGAACTGATCCAGCACGCCACCAACCAGGTGCCGCAGCGAATGGCAACCGAAGGTGTAGCCCATCAGCAGCACGGCGTTGATCGCCAAGACGATGGTGCCGATGCCGATGCCGAACGTCCGGGTTCCCGTTGCCGGGTCGGTGAACCACATGGCAGCCCAGACGTCGTAGGTGAGCACCACCAGGAACAGGAGCGCGAGATACAGGAAATACCGATGCACGTTCTGCAGGACGAGCGGGAACGAGTGCTCGCCGCGGTAGGATGTGCGCGGCTCGCCGACGGCGCACGACGGCGGATCGGCCCAGAACGCCTTGTAGTAGGCGCCTCGGTAGTAGTAGCAGGTGAAGCGGAAGCCGCCGGGCGCCCAGAGAATGAACAGGGCCGCGGAGAAGGGGAGGGCGCCGGGCCACCAGCCCGGCTGTTCCCATGCCCCGAACCAGCTGTGGGGCCCCTCGCCGAACAGCAGCGGCGAGTAGAAGGGAGACAGATAGGGGCCGTACTCGTAATGCGCTCCCTGGAACGCGGCCCATGTCGCGTAGACCACGAAGCCGGCGAGGATGACGAAGGTCACCAGCGGCTGCCGCCACCATGCGTCGCGCCGCATGGTTTTGCCGAACCCCCGCGCGGTCAGAGGAATCACGCCGTTCGCCATATATGCGTCGTCAGCGGAAATCGGATCGGGTTGATCAGGGATCTTATCTGGAGCGAATGCAGGGACGCCGGGCCGCCCTAGGGCGGCTCGACGTCTGCTACGGCCGCGCTGGAGGTCTGTCGGCTGTCAGCTGTCGGGCAGGGCCGTGAGCGAGGCGTGCCGTGACGCTGACATGAGACCTGCAGGGATGCCCCTCACCTCGAGCGTTGCCCCCCGTCTATTTGGCGTCTCCCGGGGAGAAGCAGTAGAAGAGGCCTGCCCCTCCGGTGCCGACGAGCGCCTCCTGGCTGCAGCCCTTGCTCGCGTGGACCGAGTTCCAGGAAATGTTCGGGCCGCCGGTGCGGTCGTGATGTCCGACCTGTGCGGCGCCGGCGCCGTCGCCCGTCCAGTTGTTGCAGGTGCGATCCTCGCCGGCGGGGAAGGCGCGGCCGTCCGGCTGCGAACCGGTCAGGATGTCGTGCTCGTTGGGCTTGTCGCCCGCGCCCTTGACCGGATCTCCTTTCTCCGACAGCGCCGTGGTGCGATAGAGCGGGATGCCGACTCGTGCGAGCTCCAGCGTGTCGCCGTGCAGGTGCTCGAGGTCGCGTGCGATGAGCTGCCCCTTCACATTGTGCCACGGGCCCTTGCCGATGCGGTCGCGCGCGTTCACGGCCTTGGGACCCTGCGTGCTGAGATAGGCGCGCCACGTGCGATTGCCGGCCCCCGCCGCCTCGGCGAGCTTCTGGCAGTGCGCGTCGGCGCCTTCGAGCCCGCCCAGATTGCCGCCCCGGCCGATTGGCACGCTCGTCACGAAGAACGTCATGGGCTGCGCCGGCTTCTGGCCGGCCTGCGTGGGCTTCTGCCCGCCGGTCTGCGGCTGCGCTCCCGGCGCTGGCGCCTGCGCCTGCTGCTGCGCGTGCGGGGTCTCCATGGCGATGCCGAGCGCCAGGAGGGCAGCCGCGGCGCACGTTGTTCCAAACCGTCTCATAGCATTCTCCTCCGATGCCGCACCCGCAGTTCGGGCGGCGGCTGATCCTATCCGGTAAGACCCCGGGACATCAATGCTCCCGCCCACTCCTGTGCCCCGCTCATCGCAGCGAGAAGACCGTGGCATGGCCCCAGCCGTCCTCGAAGTCGCCCAGGTGGGCGAGCCCGAATTTGAACAGCAGCGCTTCGACCACTTCCGCGCGCTCCTCCGGCGTGTAGCCGCCCGAGTGCACCAGCACGTATCGAACCCCGGCGATCCGGAGCTGCTCGATCGATCGGGCATCCGGAAAGGACTCGAGCCGATGCAGCCGCTGGAGGTAGGCGGGCGGATAGTAGCCGCTGTATCCGTTCAGGAGCGGCATCCAGTGGAAGGTGGACATGTAGGCGTAGAGGGCTTCCTGGTAGGGCAGGCCGCCCGCAAGCGGCACGGGAAACTCCGCGACGACGCCGCGGGGCTGCTGTGCCAGCCATCGGTAGACGGCAGGCGGCTTGTTGTCGTAGGCCACCAGATGCAGCGGCGCGACCCAGTACTCGAGCAGCACGATGGCCGTGAACAGGGCGGTGAGCGTGCGGCGCACGCGTGGTGTGACGTAGGGGCGCAGCGCCGCGCAGCCGTACGCGGCCAGCATGCCCAGGCAGAGCAGCCCCAGGATCGAGGCGCGCGCCGGCGCGCGCAGCCCGTGGAAGATGCGCACGTGCTCGTACAGGTATGGATACAGCTGCCCGTTCAGCCCGAGCGACAGTTCGAATGCCAGGATCAGGCCGATGACATAGGCGATGATCGCAGCGCTGGGACGGACCAGGAGCAGCCCCGCCAGCGCCAGGAGGAGGGGCAGGACTCCGGGAAAGAGACGGCGCTCCGGTGCGCCCATGAAGCGGCTGCCGTACAGGTAATTCTCCGGCGTGGCGACGCGGTAGTCCCGCGGCCGCGCGCTGAACATACGGATCTCGTGCGTGTGCCTCGTGCCGACGCGCGCCGAGGCCGACGAATAGGGAATCGAGTAGGCGGCCGAAACGCTCCCCGCGATGACCGCGCCGATGGCCAGACTCCGCAGCGTGTAGAGGAGATGCCAGCCGCGAAGCGGGAGCAGCTGCACGCCTCCGACCGCCGCAACGACGAGCCCGAGAAAGATCCCGTAGTAGATGCTCGAGAGCATCTGCAGGGCCATGAACACTCCGGTCAGCGCTCCAAAGCGGATGGTGCCGGTCTCGATGGTTCGCTGGAGCGCCCAGAACGTCCATGGCATCCAGACCGTCCACTGCAGCTCCATGTGCATGTAGTGCTCGAACCGGTACGGGGCGTAGGCGAACACCACGCCGGCGAGCACGCCCGCGGTGCCGCTGCCCGACACGTGCCGGGCAAGGACGTACATCCCGACACCGGACGCGACAATCGCCCCGAGCAGCGTCAGGTTGTGTACGAGCATGGGAGGCAAGCCGAGGAGGAACAGCGGAAAAGCGAAGAGCCCTTCCACCAGGATCGCGTCCGACAGCGCGAGGACGCCGCGCTCGGGATGGAAGACGTTGCCGTCGAACAGCCGCGTCGGATACGTGGTCAATGCCCGGTGAATCCAGCGGAGCCGCCAGAGATTGAAGAACACGTCCACGTGCGGCATGGCATGGGTCGCCAGCACCAGCGGCTGGGGCCACGTCATGATCGCGGTGAGTGCCGTGAAGAGCGCCGAGATCCCCACGCGGCGGCGCCATCGTCCGCGCGGCGCCGCGGTTGTCGAGCTGGGTAGAGGATCCGTCATGCGGAACCGATCATGCCACGCGGCGCGCGGGGCAAAGCCCGACAGAGGTCGCGTCAGTGCGCGCCCGTGTCAGGGACTCTGCGGGTCGTAGGGCGCGACCGGCGCACGCGAGGACTGGTCGGCGGCACGCGTCTCGAAGATGCGGACGCGCCGCAACGCGAGATCCGCACCCCACAAGAGCAGCGCCAGCATGCTGAGCGCCGGGGACAGCAGGTGCCGCCGCGGTCGGCTGCTGGCGGCGGCAGCCTCCAGATCGGACGCCGATGGGCGCCACGTTCCGCCGCTGGCGGCAGCCATCGCGCGCAGCCGGGCCTCGTCGCCGCCGCCGAACCTGTACTCGGCAGCCGGATCTGGTGCGAGCGTCCGGGAGGTCACGCCACCGGGCGCGGCGTTCTCCACGGTGACGGTCACGGGTTGTGTCGCACTCGTGACGAGCGTCGCCTCGTATCGACCGGGCGCCACCTGACGTGTCGCCGCGGGCACGGGCACGCTGCTCCCCGCCTGCACGCGCACGGTCGGATTCGAGAGGTTGCGGTACTGTCCGTCCGGCTCGCGTGCCTCGACGGCGATGCTGACGGCGCGCGTGGCGCCGCGTATCGGTCCCGCGGCGACCTCCAGGGACACGGGTGGCGTCCGCTGCCGCTGCAGCGCCCGCACGATCGAGGCGAAGAACGGCCCGTATCCCGGCCAGCGGACCCAGTCGGCCGCCCAGCGATCCTTCACGTCAGACGTGAACATCGCCGTTCGCCCCAGGCCCACGGGCCAGAACGCCAGGAGCGGATCGTCTTCGTCGGTTGCCAGGAGCTCGAGTGCCCCTTCCTTGAGGACCGTGGCCGTCCGGCCGCCGAGCGGCGGCAGCCGGGCGAGGTCCACGCCGTTCAGAAACGCGGGCGCCCGCAGCACGGGTGCAATCGCTTTCTCGTCGAATGCCGGCGTGGCGGCGTTCTTCGCCTCCTTGACGAAGATCTCCGGGACGGCCGTCGCATCCGCGACGACATAGGCGCGCCCGTTGCCCCACTCGGCCAGATCCCGCAACAGATCGGGATCGGCCGAGGGGCCGACCGCGACCGTCGACAGCGTGATGCGCGCGTCGGCCATCCTGCGCACGAGTCCTTCGTAGTCTCCCGGGTACGAACGCCCGTCGGACAGCAGGATCACGTGGCGGGCCCGCGCCTTGGCAGTCCGCAGCGCGACATAGGCCTGCTCGATCGCCGGGTAGATCAGCGTATGGCCGCCAGGGCCGATGGCGGCGATCTTCTCCCGTATGGCCGCACGGTGCTCTCCGACGTTACGAATCGGCACGTCCCAGTCGAACTTGTCGTTGAAGGTCAGGATCCCGACGAGCTGCTCGTCGCCGAGCACATCGACGGCCGCGACGGCGGCAGTCTTCGTCAGCTCCATCGAGGCGCCGGCCATGCTCCACGACCGATCGAGGACAATGACCAACGCGACATCCGGCTCGTCGCGCCGCTCGAACGTGACCGGGACGATGCGCTCGAGCGGCGTATGACGGTAGCCTCGATCCCCGAAGACGCGTTCACCGCCGGCGACGAGCAGGCCCCCGCCCTCCGCTTCGACCCACTCGGCGAGGGCGTCCATGGCTCCCTCGGGCAGCGCCTGGCGTTCCACGTCGCTCAGGATTACGACGTCCCACGGCTCGAATCCGTCGCGCGTGGCCGGCACGCCGGCCGGGGGCCGCACCGCCACGTCGAACCCCGCCGCCGTCAGGGCGCCCGAAAGATACTTCGCGCTCTCGAGAGCCCCTTCGACGTACAGCACGCGTGCGGGCGCATCCGCCCATGTGTCGCTCACCAGTGTGTTGTTGGCGGCCATGGCGTCGTCGGGGACTGTGAGAACACCCTCGACGAGGTGCGTCCCGGGCGATGCGACGACGGCTTCGAGCGTGACTGGCGTCACGCCGGCCCTCAGTTCGACAACGCGAGAGATCAGGCTGGCGCCCGCGGACCTGAGCTCGATGGTCGCCGCCACGTCCCGGTGGCTGCCCACGTGCACGACCGCAGCAAAGGGAGTTCGCGCACCGATCCGCGGCGGGACGCTCATCGACTCGATCCACGTGTCGCCGATCACCCGCCCCGCGAGCGGGTCGACCGAGACCGGTATCCCCGCGTCTGCGAGCCGGGCGAGCGCCCCCCGGTCGTCGCCCGCGGTCGGCTGCCCGTCGCTGAAGAGCACGATGTGCGGCACGTGCTCGGGCGCCAGTTCGGCGCGCGCGGCAAGCAGCGCCGTCTCGAGGTCGGTTCCGGTGCGATCGATCTCGTGGTCGGCGCCAGTCTCACCCGCGAGGGTGCGCAGCGCAGCGGTGTTGCCGAGTGGCACGGCGGACCGGGCGAACGCCACGGTGCGTGAATGGGCGGGACGAAGCGCTCCGTTCACCGCGTCGATGGTGTCGGCCGCCTCACCGATCGCCCGGCTCGCGACGCTGTGCGACACGTCGACCAGATACACCACCGACTGCCGCGATGTGCTCGTCGAAACGACGGGCCGCGCGAGCGCCAGGGCGATCGCGGCGAGGAGCAGCGACCGCACGAGGGTCTGCACCAGTCGCTGCCGCGAATTGAACCGGGTGCGCGCCGCGCGCGCGCCGAGCCAGACGAGCGGTACGAGCAGGAACAGCCAGAGCGCCGCCGGAGACGCGAGAGTCAGGGACACGCACCTACACCGTGATTCTGCGCTGCCACGTCCACCACTCGGCCAGGATCAGTCCGAAGGCGATGACCGCGCAGTACACCCACCATGGCCGTCCGGAGGCACCGACGGGCACCGGAGTCTCCTCCGCCGATGCACCGAGCGTGCTCCGGGAGAGATTGGAGAGCTCCGGATCGCCGGCGTTCACCGCAACAGGGGCCCGAAACCCGCTGCCCTCCGCCGTGTAGAGACCGGGCGCCGGGACGAGCGCCAGCGCGCGATCGTCCAGCCGCCACAGCGGGACGCGCCGGCCGCGCGCATCGGCGAGCCGGAGGACGCTCGGGACGAAGGCGACGAGCCCCGGCGCGGCCGTCCCGCCAGCCCGCTGGTCCTCGCCGTCGAAGAGGGGCAGGACCGGCGAGGGGCGGGCCAGCCACTCGAGCGCGTTCGCGAGCAGCACCGGGAATCCCGGCGCGGACGCCAGATTCGACTCGCCCGGTCCGAAGGCCACCACGACGGCACGCGCCTCGCCGCTTTCGCGTACCGACACGAGTGCCGTTCCGCGGGCCGACGCCGCGACCGGCACCAGATCCGGGTGCGTATAGGCGCGCGCACGGTCGATGACGAGCGTGTAGGGGTCCACCCCGTCGACAACCGGATGGCCGCCCGGCACCTCCCATCGCGGCCGGCGCTCCTCACTGCCGGGTGTCGCCACCGCTGGCGGATCGGAGGAGGGCTGTGCGCTCAGCCACGGGGTCAGCGACGGCGGCGCAAAGAGCAGGGCCGGACGCTTCGGCGGAGCGTCCGGTGCCCATCCGTCGAACACGACCACCTCACCACCGCCACCAGACTGCATGCCCTGTCCGTATGCCTCCGGCGTGATGAATGTCGCGTCCACCCCGTCGGATTGCTCGAGGGCGGTCTGCAGCCAGCCGGTGTCCGTGCCGACGACGGTCACGGCGAGGGGGCTCGCGCCCCCGATCCAGGCAACCGCCTCGTCGTCGAGCGTCAGCGCGTTCTGGCCCGCCCGGATCCGCGCGGTGATGACGGCATTCCCGGGCGGCGCGATCGGCACCACCTGGCGCAGCACGCCGGTGGCCGCGACCTGCAGAGGCTGATCGAAGAGCCTCGCGTTCTCCCGCTCGAGTGTGACGTGCACCGTCTGACCGACGGGCGCGAAGTTCGCAATCTCCAGGTACGCGTCCCATCGCCGTTCCCCGGCAAGCGCCCGGCGCACGGTGAAGGCGAGGATCGCGACGTTCGGCGCAGGCTCGTAGACGGAGTGAACGATCACGCCGGGCTCCGTCGCACGCATCATCGCGCCGTCGGTGATGAAATGGACGGCGGCAGCCTCCGCGGTGCGCGGCCACGCCGTCCGATCCCCGCCCGACGGCAGGAGGCGTTCGAGTGCGGTCTCGACGAGCGCCGCATCCATCGTGGGCCCCTCGACGAGGCCATCCGCCGTCGTGGCGAGCGCGATCTCTCTCCCGCGGGACCCTGCGAACAGACGACGCGCCTCGGCGACAGCCCGGTCCCACCGCGTTTCTCCGCTGCGCGTGCCCGCCTGCATCGACCAGGACGAGTCGAGGACGACGAGCAGGCGCCCGGCGGCGGCGGCGGCCGTACCGTTCACGTCACGTGAAGGGCGTGTGATGGCTGCTGCCAGCAGCACGGCCACCAGCACGGTCAGCACGAGCGACACCGCGCGGCGTATGCGCTCCCACAACGTCAGCTCCCGCGCCTCGTCGAGCACCCGGCGCCAGACGAGCAGCGAGGGAACGACCGTGCGCGGCGGGCGCAGCTTGAGGAGGAACAGTGCGGCCGCGATCGCCGCCGCTGCTGCCAGCAGCGCCCAGGCCTGCCACGCCGCCAGCGCCCCGAAGGTCATTCCAGGAACCGGCCCTGCCGGAAGGCAGTCAGCACGATCTCCTCGAACGGCCGCTCGGCGTCCGCCCTGACGTAGCCGATCCCGTAGCGCCCGCAGAAACGCTGCAGCTCCGCCGCGTGCGTGTCCCACGCCTTCCGGTAGGCAGCGGCGAGCCGCGGTGTGATCTCGATGTCCCGCGTCTCCCCCGTTTCCGCGTCGAGGCACCGCACTTCACCGAGCGCACCCGGGTCGCGATCCCGCTCGGAGGTGATGTGGACGACGAAGACGTCGTGGCCGCCTGTCCGCAGGATCTTCAGGCTGCCATCGAACCCGCCCGCATCGAGGAAATCGGAGATGACCACCGCCAGACCGGTCTGCCGCGGGCGCGACGCGAACTCCTTGAACGACTCGCGCAGGTCGGTCTGGCCGGCGGGCTCGAGCTGCTCGAGTTGCTCGAAGATGCGGAAGATGCGTCCCTTGCCGCGACCGGCGGCGGACTCGCGCGCCAGCCCTGCGCCGAACGGCAGGATCGTGACCTTGTCCAGATGCGCCAGGCCTACGTAGCAGAGCGCCGCCGCGATGCGGCGCGCCATGTCGAACTTCGACGGCTCCGCCATCGATCGGCTGACGTCGAGCATCAGGTAGATCGGCAGGTCGCGCTCCTCGTCGAACAGGCGGAGCAGGAGCCGGTTCAGGCGCTTGTACGCCTTCCAGTCGATGTGACGGAAGTCGTCGCCCGCCGTATACGGCCGGTGGTCGGCGAACTCGAGCCCCCGCCCGCGCGTGGGCGTCAGCCGATCGGCGCGGTTGTGCCCCGCGAACGCGCGCTTCGAGACCACGTGCAGGTACTCGAGCTTCTTGAGGAACTGATCATCGAAGCGCAGGCTCATGGCACGTGCGATGAAAGGCGCGCGTCACTCCGTCGGCACGGCCGCGAGGAGCTCCTCCACGATGGTGTCGGTGCGCACCTCGTCGGCCTCGCCTTCGAAGTTGAGCAGGATCCGGTGGCGGAGCGCGGGCAGCGCAGCGCTGCGGATGTCGTCGATGGACACGAACGCGTGGCCGCGCGTGAGCGCGTGGATCTTGCCCGCCAGCACCAGGGCCTGCGCGGCGCGCGGGCTGGCCCCATACCGGACGTAGCGGTTGACGAGCGGTGTCGCGTAGGGCGAGCCGGGGTGGGACCCGAGCGTCAGGCGAATGGCGTAGGCCTGCACCGGTCGCGCGATTGGCACCGACCGGGCGAT
>Ga0299913_10003761_pt1 | contig 12526 bp, 12 predicted proteins | sample RVTome_9_FD_201360 | JGI IMG/M metagenome (GOLD analysis project Ga0299913, IMG submission 201360) | Soil microbial communities from uranium-contaminated site in the Upper Colorado River Basin, Wyoming, United States - RVT155D38 (version 2) ... | reverse complement strand
AGCGCTGTGAGATCAGCGGGCCCTCAGGAAGTGGTGGACGTGGTCCGGCGGCAGCCGATCCGGAGAATCACCGTGAGCGCGGAAATAGGCCTGCACGCTCTCCGGTAGTTCCTCGAACGGCGCCTCGGCGAAGTCCAGGTCGCGGTAGAAGCGCATCCGTTCCGGGTGGCAACACAGATACAGCGTCCCCCCGCGGCTGTTCATCGCGGCTCGCATCACCTGCGCGCCGATCCCGCTCCCCCGCCGGTCCTGTCTCACCAGAACGTCTTCCACCACGACGGTTTGAGGTTCGAGCTCGATCAAACGAACGTTGCCTACGATGCCGCCGTCCCGCGCGATGAAGGCGACGCCCTTGTCGAGCACCGGGTCGTCCCACTTCTCGTTACGAAAGAATGCTTCGAGATCTGAGCGATCATGACGCGTCGCGCGGGTGATGAACATCGGGCTAGCCGGCCTTTCTCTGTAGCTCTATAGCCGAGGAACGTAGCGCCTCCAACACGGCCTCCGGAACCTCGACACCATGCTTGCCGCCGGGCATCCCACGCTCTGGGCGCATGTCCCCGTGGTAGTCGCTGCCTCCCGACACGATGAGATCGCGCGCCCGTCCCAGGGCGCGAAATGGTTCTTGCTCGACCTCGGGCATGTCTCCGTGGTAGCCCTCGATCCCCGCGAGGCCCGCCTCGACGAGCTCGTCCACGAACGCCTCCAGCTCGTCGTAGGCAAGGTTCAGCGTGAAGGGGTGGGCCAGCACCGGCACCACCCCGGCGGACACCATCAGCTGAACCGCCTCGGCGGGCCGGTAGAGCCTGCGGGTGAGATATGCCCTCGCGCCCTTCGCCAGGTACTCGTCGAACGCCGTCTGGTAGTCCGGTACCACCCCGTGACGCACCAGCACGGCGGCGAAGTGGGGTCTGCCGATCTGAGCACCGGGCCCCCCTGCCTCGCTCTCGACCTCTTCGAAGGTCACCTCGATGCCCAGCTCGTTCAACTTGTCCACCATGAGCTTGTTGCGATTCGCCCGCGCGTATTGGAGCTCCGCGAGCGCGGCGGTCAGCGGATTGGCCCGTTGCGGGATGAAGTAACCGAGCAGATGCATCGTCGGTCGCGCCGACGGCGTCCAGCCGCGCTCGGCGAAGTCTTCGACATCGCAGGAGATCTCGACCCCCGGCACTACCTCGACCCCCTGCTGCTCGCCGGCGGCGATCGCCTCGGCACACCCTGCATCGTTGTCGTGATCGGTGACCGCGATGGCAGATAGCCCCGCCGCCGCCGCTTTCGCGACGAGCTCTGCGGGGCTATCTCCGCCATCGGAGACGGTCGTATGTGTATGAAGGTCGATCACGGCTCAGCCGCCGGACCAGCTTCCTGCTGCCACCGGTTCTGTGCACGTCCGCGGGCGCCACAAAAGCGGCGGCTGCGGCACAGAAGAAAACCGCTTCTGCGCCTCCGCCTTGACTCCGCTTTGGTGGCTGCGGCCATGCACAGAACTAGGCAACTAGGCCTCTAGGTATTTCAGCTCGATGAGCTTGTCGATGACCTTCTGGGCCGACTCGGAGACGTCTTCGGCGTCCGTGTCGCAGACGACCTCGGGGTTCTCGGGAGCCTCATAGGGATCGTCGATGCCCGTGAAGCCCTTGATCTCGCCGGCGCGCGCCTTGGCGTAGAGACCCTTCGTGTCGCGCGCCTCGCATACCTCCAAGGGAGCATCGGCATAGATCTCGATGAAGTCTTTGATCATGGCGCGGGCCTCGTCGCGGACCGCCTTGTAAGGCGAGATCGCCGCAGTGATCACGAAAACGCCGTTCCGCTGGAGCAGGTGGGCCACGAACGCGATCCGGCGGATGTTGGTGTCGCGGTCCTCTTTCGAGAAGCCGAGGCCCTTGCTGAGGTTCTCGCGCACCACGTCGCCGTCGAGAATCTCGACCGGCACCCCGGCCTCCAGCAGCTTCTCCTCGACCTCGTGAGCGATCGTGGTCTTACCGGAGCCGGACAGGCCCGTGAACCACAGGACCGCACCGCGCTCTCTGTTCGCTTGTTTCATGCTCTTCGTCCTTTCGTTGACGTTTCTGCTTCTTGCGCTGAGCTGTTCTGGGTTAACGGCTTTCGACCCTTTCGGCTGCACCTCCGCAACAGAAGCTTCGCTTCTGCCGCTCCGGCGCTTCACGCCGAAAGCGTGGAGCCATTAACCCAGAACTAAAACCTTTGCGCGTTGGCTACTTCTTCAAGGCGCTCGTGCCTAGGGCCCCTTCGGCGGGGTCTAGGCCGAAGAGGTCCAGGACGGTGTTGTGGACGTCCCAGAGGTGCAGGCCTTGCTTCTCGCCGGTCTGTCCGCCCGGAGCGTTGTTCATGATGAATATGCCCTGCTCGGCGTGGTTCGCCTCGTCGGGGCCGGTGTCGTTCTCGAACGTGTAGATCGAGTTGTGGCCGAGCGAGCCGACACTGCGCCAGCGCAGCTCGCCGAAGATCACGATGAGGTCCGGCGCGACCCCGTTCTGGGTCCCGTAGATGTCCTCGGGCTTGTGGGCCTTGTTGCCCATCGGGTTGCCCTCGTGGTCGACCATCGCCTCTATCTTGGCGATGAGGGCATCCCGCTCCTTCTCGTAATCGGCGGCCGGGATGATCCCGTCGGGCTCGCGGCCCTCGACGTTGAGGAAGAGACGGCCGTAGTAACCGCCGTCGCCCCAGGCCTTGGTCTGCGACCAGTCGATATCCATCTTGTTGATCGGAGTGATGCCTTCGGGTGAGTTGTTGAAGGCGAGGTATGCCTCTTGCTGCAACCACTCGTTGAAGCAGACGCCGCCGACCATGGCCTTGGCGCCGTGGTCCGAAACGACCAGCACGGTCGTGTCCTCGTCGGCGTGCTTCAGGAGATCACCGATCTTGCCGTCGAGGTAGCGGTAGTACTCGCGCAGCGACTCCTTGTACGGGTTGTCGGGCTCGTAGCGCGGATGGTTCGGATCGATGAAGCTCCAGATCCCGTGGTTCAGACGGTCCGGACCCATCTCGACCATCATGAAGAAGTCCCACGGCTTGTTGTTCAACAGGTAGTCGGCCGTCTTGAACTTCATGTCGGTCATCTTGTAGGTCTCGTCCAAGATGTATTGCGTGTTGTCGGTGCGGAAGTTGCGAACGTCGAAGATGAACTCCCCGACGTTTGATTCGATCTCTTGCTTCAGCTCTTTCGGATAGGTGTACTCCGCCTGGTTGTTCGGCGTGAGGAAGCAACCGATCTGGATGCCGTTGACGGGCTTGGGCGGGTACATCGGCGGAACGGACATCACGATGCACTGTTTGCCGTGGTCCGAGAGGATGTCCCACACCGTCGGCTCCTTGACCTTGAACGAGGTCGCGAACTCCAAACCGTCGTAGGTGTGGTCCTTGCGGTTGCGGAAGCCGTAGATACCCAGCGTGCCGGGATCCTTCGACGTCACCATGCAGGCCCACGCCGGAACGGTGATCGGCGGCACGATCGACTCGAGCGGGCCGAACATCCCGTTCTCCTTCAGCTTCGTGAGGTTCGGGATGTCACCGGCGTACTCGTCGAAGACGTGCTCGGGCGGCGCGCAGTCGAGACCGATCACCATGACCCGGCGATCGCCCTTCTTGCGCCCGCCGACCTTCTCTGCGACCGCGGGAGCGGCCTCTACAGCCTTGTTCTTGATCTTGTCGAATAGACCCATCGGCTACGCCTGGCCCTTCGCACGCTCGGCCTCGATCAGGATCCGAGCGACCTCGGGACGGGAGAACTCGTGGGGCGGCTCGGTTCCCTCGGCGAGCATCGAACGGACCTGCGTGCCGGAGAGATGGACGTGGTGGGACTTGTCGTGAGGGCAGGTCTTTGCCGACGCCATGCCCTCGCACTCCTTGCAGAAGAAGGTGTGCTCGAACTTGAGCGGTCGGATTCCGAGCTCCTGCTCGTCGAATCGATCGAACATCTCCTGCGCCTCGTAGGTGCCGTAGTAATCACCGACACCGGCGTGGTCGCGGCCGACGATGAAGTGGGTGACGCCGTAGTTCTTGCGGAGCAGCGAGTGCCAGATGGCCTCGCGGGGACCGCCGTAACGCATGGCGGCCGGGAAGACCGACAGGATCACTCGGTCGTGGGGGTAGTAGTTCTCCATCAGGACCTCGTAGCACTTCATCCGGACCTCTGCGGGGATGTCGTCGCCCTTGGTACCGCCGACCAGCGGGTGGATCAGAAGACCGTCGACACCTTCCAGCGCCACTTTGGTGAGGTATTCGTGCGCGCGGTGGATCGGGTTGCGCGTCTGGAACGCGACGAGCGTCTTCCATCCGCGTTTCGCGATCTCTTCACGCACCTGCACCGGAGTGAGGCGGTACTCGGAGAACTCGTGGCCGAACACATTGTCGAGGACGGTTACCTCGCCACCGATGTATTTCGGTCCCTGCGCGTAGATGTGCGCGACACCGGGGTGCGCGTCCTCGGTCGTCTTGTAGCACTTGGTCGCCTCGTCCTTCGCGTCGTACGAGTAGATGTCCTCGATATCGATGATCGCGACCGGCTTTCCACCATGCACGATGGCGGCCCGCTGTCCGACCTCGAGGTTTCGCAGCTCGTCCTCGGTGGCGGAGATCGTGATCGGAAGGCTCCAGGGCAGTCCGTTGGCGAGACGCATCTCGTTCACGACGGAGACGTAGTCGGCTTCGGTCATGAAGCCGCGGTTGGGAGAAACGGCCCCGACCGCGAGGAGCTCGAGGTCCGAGAGGACCCGGCGGGAACCGGCTTCGATGGTCGGGAGCGAGGCGGCCTCGGTCGCAAGGCTTTGGGCCTCCTCGGTCGCGGCCATCCGGAGCTCCAAAGCTCCACCGTGGGGCGGGATACCGGGGACGTCCTTCAGTGTCGTGGGCATGCTTTCACTCCGATCGCTAGACGGGTTTCCGTCGAGATGGGGAGGCGAGAGAGGCACCCGGCGGGCGCACACTCCCAGCGCACTCCTATAACACTCCCAGGGTAACAAATCCCGCCTTGCCGCGCCAATCGGACCCGGTGTGGCCGGGGCTAGATGCTGGGGCGAGCGCTCCTCAGCAGGCGGCGGTTCACGGCGTCCAGGGTGGCCCTCACGCAGGTCTCGGTAACGGGGCCCCCTCGGGTCAAAGCGGCGCCCAAGACGTCGTTGGTGTTCTCCTCCTCCACGATCACCAACACGGCCTCCTGGCCGCTTACGGAGACCAGAGCGGCGCTCTTCAGCCTGAAGTCGACATCCTTGACGATCTGGCGCACGGCCTCGAGGGTCGCCTCGGCCAGGACCTTCAGGCCGTGAGGGGTCTTCTCGGACGTGGATAGCCCGATGACCTCATCATCCGCCCCGCCCAGGGCCACCTCGGCCTCGGACTTCCACGAGCTCGAGCTGAGCGCCACCCGGCGCAAGGCCGGTCTGCCTCCGGTCGCCGTGCCGGCCGCGGGCGTTGAGGGAGCGGCGGTCTCCGGCGCGTTCCCGCCTCGAGAGGTGGACATCGCAACGGGTGAGGCACCCGTGATCGGACCCTTGCTGAGAGCCTCTTGCTCGGCAAACTCGGCAGCCCGCTCCAGAGACTCGAGATCGCCGAAGTAGGACTCGGCCTCGAGCTCGAAGACGAACACCTGGCTCACGGGCGCACCGAGGTCGCGGTTCGCTACCTCCTGCAGGATCTGCGACTGGACGGTGTCTCGATCGGTCCCCACCTGGGTGAAGGCCTGGATCTCCGTGGGACTGCCGTCACTGCTGCGCAGGATCACGCAGCCGAGGACGCCCGGCAGCTCTTTGATCGTGGTCTCGAGATCGTCAAGATCGATCTGGTTCACCCTCGCCCCCCTCAGATGGTCCTGCCGAACTATATGCCGGGAAACCGGGCCCGGGAAAGGGGGAAAAAGAATGCACCCGCCGAGCCTTCGTCCCGGCCGAGGCCGGTTTACAACTCAGCGGGTGCAGGACGGAATCTAGGCGACCCGATCCGGCGGCACAAGGGGTGGGGGCGAGGATTTTTCGCGTTCTGCCAGAAATTCTTCGCGATCTCGTTGTCTCATAGCCAAAATGCCCCCTCGGAGGCAGGTGCGAGGGCGTCCGGATCGAATAGCTGGAAGGTTGCCCGACACGGACCCTTGTGGCAGGATGCCGAGCGGCCCACCCGCCCGGAGAAACGCTCAGAAGCGGTAGAGGGGTGGGCACCGGGGCCATCGCGGGCCTTGCAGGACCCAGAAGCCGACTTGAGGAGCTGTACACGCATGCTTGGACGGGGAACACGCGCGTGGGTCGTCCTGACGATCCTCGCGACCCTCCTGATCCCCAACGTCGGATCCATCGCCGCAGGAAACCAGGAACTGGAACGCAAGAAAGAGCGGCGGGAGCAGCTCCAGGACGAGATCGACCGGCGCGAGGCCGAGGCCGGCTCCCTCGAGGACGAGGCCAGAGCGATCAACAAGAACATGATCGTCCTGAGGGCCGAGATCGCCAAGCTCGACGGTGAGATCGCCAAGATCGAATCCGAGGTCCGAACCGCTCAGGCCCGCATAGACGACCTTCAGGCAAAGATCGACAAGATCGAGCGCATCGCCACCCGGCAGGCCGTGGCGCTCTACAAGTCGGGTGCCACCGAGACGCTCGACGCCTTGCTCAACGCCGAATCTCTAACCGAGCTCGACAACCGCGTCGAGATGCTCGGCGTCGCCGCGCAGGAGAACACCGGCGAGCTCGTGCAGTTCGGTCGCCTGCAGGTCGAGATCGAGGCCGCCCACCAGGATCTGTACAACAAGAAGAAGGCGCTTGAAGGGGTACGCGACGAGCAGGGCAAGTACTACGCGTCCCTGAACGAGCAGCACCAGAAGCTGGCACAGAAGATCGCCGCGATCGAAGCGCAACTCGGCGAGAAGTACGCGTTGGAGAACACGCTTGACCGCGATATCAAGGCGATCGAGCAGAAGATCCTGGAGCGGACGACGCTTCACTCCGTTGCCGTCCTCGGGAAGTCCTCGCAGGGCTATATCTGGCCACTGAACGGGAACATCACCTCTTACTACGGTCCTCGCTGGGGACGGATGCACACGGGGATCGACATCGACGGGAGCACCGGCCAACCGGTCGTCGCGTCGAACTCCGGCACCGTGATCATGGCGTCGTCATACTCCGGATACGGCAACACGGTGATCATCGATCACGGCGGGATACAGACGCTCTACGCGCATCTCTCCTCGTTCAATGTCAGCGACGGCCAGCAGGTCGCCCAGGGCGAGATCGTCGGTAACGTCGGCTGCACGGGGTCCTGCACGGGAGACCACCTTCATTTCGAAGTACGGGTGAACGGCTCGCCGGTCGACCCCCTCGATTACCTCCCATAGATCATTCGGGGGGCGCAGCGCTCGCCGGAAGCTCCTTCTCGTAGGTATCGAACCGTCTCGTTACGTGCATCCCCACGCGCTCGTACAGCCGGAGTGCGCCCGTTACGTTGCCGGCGTCCAGGCCGAGCCCGACCCGTTCCCACCCTGCATCCTTGAAGCGCGCGAACGTGTGCCTCAGCAGGAGCTCGCCGAGGCCCTGCCTTCTCGCATCCTCGTGGACCGCGAGATCTTGGACCCAGCCGCGATCGATCTTGGTGATGTTCCAAGAGGCGCCGACATAGGACTCGCCGCGCATGGCTATCAGCGATAGCTCGGGATCGAAATCGTCCCGCTCGGAGACTCTCCGCCAGAACGACTCGAAGCTGGTCGACGACCAGTTCCAGTGCTCCCTGAAGGCATGCTCGACCAACTCGTACAGCGCTCGAGCGTCGCGATCCGGGTCGAGCGAGCGCAGAGTGATGCCCTCGGGAGGAGCGGGCGGGTCGCCGATGTCGGACAGGTCGATGGCCATGTGGAAGAAGTGCCTGACGACGATGTAGCCACGCCGCTCGAGCAGGTCCCGAGCGGCCTCGTCGACGCTCGGGATGAAGTTCCACAGGCGCACCGGATGTTTGGTCCGCCCGGCCGCAACCGAGCGAGCGGCCTCCTCGGTCACATCGACGAGATAGGCGCCGATCCCGCGCCCTCGATGGCTGGGAGCCACCCATCCCTGGACCTCCATCCCTGCGTCCTCGTCCATCGTGTTCCAGAGCTCGGCGTAACCGACCAATCGATTCGAGTCTTCGACAACCCACGTGTTGTTCACTATGTCCAGTTCTGGATCCGTCAGATCTTCGAATACGTCCGATTCGGAGACCCAGGGATCGAGATCGTCGGCCACGTCGACCGCCGTCATCAGCTCCGCGATGGCCTTCGCATCGCCGGGCGTAGCCCGACGGGTCGAAAGACCTGCCCTCAGGCCGCTTGGCACGGAGACACCTCCTTGTAAGAATCGATGTAGGCAATCACATCGAGCTCGAGTTAGGAAGACGATTGGGTGCAACCACGGTCGTGCTCGCCGACGACCATCAAGGCGTCCGGCAGATGCTGCGTCTCCGGCTGGAGTTCTCGAACTGCAAGATCGTGGGCGAGGCGGCGAACGGACGAGAGGCCGTCCAGCGCGTAGAAGAGACCGCGCCCGACATCGTGGTCATGGATCTGCAGATGCCCGTGATGGACGGGGTGGAGGCCACCCGCGAGATCAAAGAGAGATGGCCCGAGGTAACCGTGCTCGGCTACACCGCGCTGGCGCACGCTCATCGCGTCGACGAGCTGCTGTCCGCGGGCGCGACCGCGAACTACTTCAAGCCCCAGTTCGTAGAGCTGGCCCAAGCGATATCCGACCACCCCGGCAGCCCGACCCCTGCATAGAAAGGGCCCGGCGCTTTACGCACCGGGCCCTCTGTGCCTCCGTAGGAGTGAGATGCACCGAAGGTGCATCTCATCTCATGCCAATGAGATTCGGCCCGAAGGGCCGTATCTCATTGGTTACATCATGCCGCCCATGCCGCCCATGCCGCCCATGCCGTGGTCGTGGCCGCCCATCGCCGCGGCGGCGCCGTCGTTCTCCTCCGGCTTGTCGACGATCGTGGCCTCGGTGGTGAGGAAGAGGCCCGCGATCGAGGCCGCGTTCTGCAACGCGGAACGGGTGACGCGGGCGGGGTCGATGATCCCCGCGGCCAGCAGATCGACGTACTCGCCGGTCTGCGCGTTCAGTCCGTGGCCCGGCTTCTCGTTACGGACCTTGTCCACGACGACTCCGCCCTCGAGACCGGCGTTCTGAGCGATCCAACGAAGCGGAGCGTCCAGGGCCTCGATCACAGCGCGTGCGCCGGCGGCCTCGTCGCCCGTTAGCTCGAGGGCCTCGACGGCCTCCCGAGAACGAACGAGGGTGGCTCCACCACCGGGGACGATGCCCTCTTCGACCGCAGCGCGGGTCGCAGAGACAGAGTCCTCGATGCGGTGCTTCTTCTCCTTGAGCTCGACCTCGGTTGCCGCGCCGACCTTCAGCACGGCGACGCCACCGGACAGCTTGGCGAGACGCTCTTGCAGCTTCTCGCGGTCCCAGTCAGAGTCGGTGCGGTCGATCTCGGCCTTGATCTGCTCGATCCGGCCCTTGATCTCGTCCGCGTCGCCTTCGCCCTCGACGATGGTCGTGTTGTCCTTGGTAACGACGACCTTGCGGGCCTTGCCGAGCATGTCGAGCCCAACGCTCTCGAGCTTGAGGCCGATCTCCTCGGAGATCAGCTGTCCGCCGGTCAGGATCGCGATGTCCTGCAGCATCGCCTTGCGGCGGTCGCCGAAGCCCGGGGCCTTCACGGCGATCGAGGTGAAGGTGCCGCGGATCTTGTTGACGACGAGCGTGGCAAGAGCCTCGCCCTCGACGTCCTCGGCGATGATGACCAGCGGCTTACCGGCCTGCATGACCTTCTCGAGCACCGGCAGCATGTCACGGACGGTCGAGATCTTCTGCTGCGCCAGAAGGATGTATGCGTCTTCGAGCACGGCCTCCATCCGGTCCTGGTCGGTGATGAAGTACGGCGAGATGTAGCCCTTGTCGAACTGCATGCCCTCTACGAGCTCGAGCTCCATCCCGAAGGTGTTGGACTCCTCGACGGTGATGACGCCGTCCTTGCCGACCTTGTCCATGGCCTCGGCGACCATCTCGCCGATCTCGGGGTCGTTGTTGGCGGAGATCGACGCAACGTGCGCGATCTCATCGCGGCCCTCGACGTCACGCGACTGGCTCTTGATCGAGTCCACAGCCGCGGCAACTGCCTGCTCGATGCCACGCTTGATCGACATGGGGTTGGCGCCGGCTGCGACGTTCTGGAGACCCGCCTTGATCATCGCCTGAGCGAGAACGGTTGCGGTGGTGGTGCCGTCACCGGCGACATCGTTGGTCTTGGTCGCTACCTCTTTGACGAGCTGAGCGCCCATGTTCTCCCACGGGTCCTCGAGCTCGATCTCCTTGGCGATAGTTACGCCGTCGTTCGTGATCGTGGGCGCGCCCCACTTCTTGTCCAGCACGACGTTGCGGCCGCGGGGGCCGAGCGTCACGCGGACGGCGTTGGCGAGGCGGTTGACCCCCGCCTCGAGGCCCCTACGGGCCTCCTCATCAAACCTGACTAGCTTCGACATTCAGCTTCTCCTCTCGAGTCTCCTCGCGAGCGCGAGGACGTTGGATCGTCGGTCACGGTGACGTGGTGGTTAGCCGACGATCGCGAGGACGTCGCGCGCCGACAGGATGAGGAGGTCCTCACCCTCGACCTTGATGTCGGTGCCGCCGTACTTGGAGTAGAGGACGCGGTCGCCCTCCTTCACGTCGACCGGGATCAGGTCGCCGGTGTCGCTGCGCTTGCCCGGGCCTACGGCCAGGACGGTGCCCTCCTGAGGCTTCTCCTTGGCCGTGTCCGGGATCACCAGACCGGACGGGAGGGTCTCGTCGCCCTCCTCGGGACGGACCAGGATGCGGTCCTCGAGGGGCTTGATCGTCTTCGTAGCAGTGGCCATTCCTACCTCCTGCGGGGGTTGTGGTTAGCACTCCAACGGTGCGAGTGCTAAGGATAGCGCCGCCGTCGCAAGATGGTCAAACGGGGCTCCACCGGCTCCGTGCCGGACCCGACCGGCCCAGATCGTCAGATCAGAGGCAGGTTGGGGTCGGGGGCGGCATCCAACCCCGTCCACCGCCCCCTGCGGACCATCGCGGTGGCACAGGCGGCCACCATGGCGGCATTGTCGGTACAGAGCTCGAGCGGCGGGACCGTCATCTCGATGCCCCGCTCGCGGCAGCCGGCGGCCAGACCGGCCCGCAGCCCCGAGTTCGCCGCAACTCCGCCGCAGAGGAAGACGCGCTCGGCCCCGACATGCTCCGCCGCGGTCATCGTCTTAGCCACCTGGATGTCCACGACGGCCTGCTGGAACGAAGCCGCGATGTCCTCGATCACGACGGGCTCCCCTGCGGCCTCGAGCTTCCGGACGTGGTTGATGACCGCCGTCTTCAGGCCCGAATAAGACACGTCGAAGCCAGGCTCCGTCGCCATGGCGCGCGGGAACCTGACCGCCTCCGGGTTCCCGAGCAACGACAAGCGGTCGATCTCGGGGCCCCCGGGATAGTCCAATCCAAGGAAGCGCGCGACCTTGTCGAAGGCCTCTCCCGCCGCGTCGTCGATCGTGCTCCCCAGTACGACGTACTCGCCATGCCCGGCGGCGTCGACGAGCATCGTGTGTCCGCCCGAGATGATCAGCGCCAGCGCGGGGAACCGAGCGTTCGGATCGACCAGAAGGCTCGAATACAGGTGCGCCTCTAGGTGGTTCACGCCGACGAACGGGACCTCGAGCACCGCGGCGATCGACTTCGCCTCCGCGACGCCCACCAGGAGCGACCCGATCAAACCGGGGCCGAGGGTGGCGGCCACCGCGTCCAGGTCCCAGAAGGTCGCGTCGGCCCGGAGCAACGCTTCTCCGATGACGGGAGTGAGCGCTTCGACGTGAGCCCGAGCTGCGATCTCCGGGACGATCCCGCCGTACTCCCCATGAAGCTCGCCCTGGGAGATGATGACGTTCGAGAGGATCTCCCGGCCTCCCTTGACGACAGCAGCGGAGGTCTCGTCGCACGAGGTTTCGATCCCCAGCACCAGGGTGTCCTCGTCCCACTCCTCGAGCGGGAGTCTCTTGGTCGCGGTGCCGGGAACCGTGAGGACGTCGCTCCCCGCGGCCGGTGGAAGGTCAGCTTCCGTGAGCGGGCGACCCAGTGGATCGCGTGGGACGTCATTCACCGGCGGTCCTCTCGGGCTCTACCTCGGCGCGGATCTGCATCAAGAGCATCCGGTAGGCCGTCGATGCGATGTCGCTCGCCTCCATGATGTAAGCATCCTCGTTGGTCTCGATGTAATAGCCCTTGCGCGTGCCGACGATGGCGAAGCCGAACTTCTCGTACATCGACTGAGCAACGCGGTTCGAAACGCGTACCTCCAGAGACACCAATTGGGCGCGTCGTGCTATGGCTTCGGTGATGATCGTCAGAAGCAGACGGGTGCCGATCTTGCGTCCGTGAGAATCGGGGTCGACCGCGATATTGGTCACATGTGCCTCCCGGCCCATGAACATCATCCCTGCGTAACCCACCACCTCGCCGTCGATCCGGGCGACCAG
>Ga0299913_10003760_pt1 | contig 12526 bp, 17 predicted proteins | sample RVTome_9_FD_201360 | JGI IMG/M metagenome (GOLD analysis project Ga0299913, IMG submission 201360) | Soil microbial communities from uranium-contaminated site in the Upper Colorado River Basin, Wyoming, United States - RVT155D38 (version 2) ... | reverse complement strand
CAAGGGACCATCACACCTCTCCGAGGTGTACGAGCCGGGCCACCACGCCGACGGAGCGTTCTTGTTCGCAGTCCAGAGCGGGTCGCGAGCCCATCACTGGTCCTTCGGTGACATGCCACCTATCGAAGGGCTATCCCCAGAAGATGTGGAAGCCATCATCGCGTTCGTCCGGGAGCAGCAGCGCATCCAAGGCTTCGAACCGTATCCACCCTGAGGCAACCTGCCCCGGGATCAGCGCTGCGGTCGCATTCCCGCCAGCGTCAGCAGCCTCCCACTGGTCGAGGCAATGGATCCCTGCGCACCACATCGCATCATGGTTGGCCGGGTCTGGAACACCGCGAAGCCGACGGATCAGCTCACCCAACCCACCGCCTTCACAGCCAGGCGTCCCCAGGAACACCGCCACCAGATACGAGAGGGAGACGACGACGAGAAAGGCGACGTTGAACCCATACTGGGCAGCCGATTGAGCATGGCCGCTCCCACGAGCTGTTCGGCTCGGTAGGACAGGCCATAGGCACCGCGCGACAGCTGTTCGGCTGTCAATACTCGCCGGACGTGGTGGGCAGTTGCCCAGAACAACATCTTGACTTGGCAGGTCTCCGGCGTTTGGCAGCCAAGTGAGCTAAACGGAAAGACGCTGGTTACTTCGGCCAGCGAGGCGTATCGGCGATCTGGGTGGTCACTGACGCCAGATATTTGGTGGGCCACCCCTGTCAGCCGTGCTCGGAGCGTCGACACCGTCGGTGTCGGCACAGCCCCGAGCAAGGGTCCGTCTCTAGTTGCCGATTACGGGCAGTGCCCGTCGGCTGCACCGAAGCCCCCCTCGAAAAGCGCCAGCGCGCCATTGCCGGTGTTGATCGGGATCGGCGCCACCAGCGGACCTCCGTTGTTGCTATGGGCAGGGGTGTCGAGGGTTGCCTGACCTCCCGAGTTTGCATTGTCGACGGTGCAGTTGAGCAGCGGGGTCACCACATGGACCTGCGCCATGGCCGGAACCGCCAACACCAGCACCAGGCCGGCAGCCATCATCAACAGAATCAGACGTCGCATCGCTCTCCTCCGTTCTTTGCATGCACACTGCACTACGCACGTCATGGCTAATCGGTTCGCGATCCGCCTCAGGGTCCGCGGGCTTGGGGGGAGATCTCACCTATCGGCGCGTCGACTCCGCGCGAATCGCAGCTAACTGAGCGATTGCCTTCTACCTAAAAGTCCGGGTACATGTCGAAGACGTGGCCTCCGGCCACTATCTAGTTGCTGCCGGTCGACCAGGTTGCTGTCATTGATCATCGGTTGAATTCGAAATCCTCATCTTCGGGATTCGTTCCATGTGCCATAACCACATCAGCATCATCGACTTAGAACGGGCCCCAAGAGATGCGGAAACTTGAAGGTGGATCTTGCGACCACCACCCCGGGTCGCATCCTCGAAGACCCCAACCTTTCGACGTTGGCAGCGGTCCGGTTCGCCGAGGTCAACGAAACCGACTATTTAAGTCCAGTCGGGGATACCTAAGTCGATTGCCGTCAGGAGAACGCTATCGCGGCGCCCCTGGCGGTCTCTGCTCGTTCGATGATGAAGTCTACGAGGTCCACGAATGGGTCGAACCCGATCACATCGGGTGCGTCGGCGACGAAGTTGGATAGGGCGTTGATGTCGTAGAAGTACGGCTGCCCGTCTCGGACGTTCACCAGATACTCAACCCCACCAAGGTCCATCCCGGCGGCGGCGATGATGCGTTTGGCGTCTTCGATCACTTCCTCAGGCGGATCGTATCCCTCCACAGGGAGCCCGCGTCCGGATACCCCGTCGGCTATCCCTGGGAGGTCGCAGTAGTCGGCCGGGCACAAGTTGAACGATCCAGGGAGAAGCTGGAGGCGGATCGCGTAGAGAAAGTTGCCGTCGAGGATCTCGACCCTCACGATGCTGTCTGCTTGTGCAGGAAGATGCTCTTGGATCAGAGCCGGGTCGTTGGCGCTCAGACCGTTCAGGTCACCGGATCGAACCGCGGTCTCAAGCTCCTCACGGCGAGCGAATGACCGAATGCCGGCGCCACTACCTCCGAGATCTGGCTTGACGAGGACGGGGAACTGGAGGCCATCGGAGGCGTCGAACAGTTCAGAAGCGTCGGTGACCGCCCTTCCCGCAGGGAAGCGCACCCCGAGATCGGCGAGAAGATCGAGTTGTCTGATCTTTGAGATCTCGTATTCGAAGGCACGGAGACCGTTGATGACCGAGGTGCCCGTCCCCTCGAGATGACGCAGGTATTGGCGAGTCTTCGCTATCGCGTCTCCGTTTCCTCGGACCCAGGCCGAAGGGCTCATCCTGTTGACCAATAACCGGTATTGGCTGGCCGACTCTTCAGGACCGAATGCGGAGTTGGAGGCGTCGATTGGCACGTAGTCCACCCCGCGTCGATCCAATTCGGCGAACAGCGGTGTGAACCATTGTGGATGCTCGTAGAGAATTCCGATTGCGTGTGACACCCGAGTCATTGTCGCCGAGATGCACGGATAGCAGAAATATCATCGGAATCGCCGCCAAGATCGAAGGGCTCAGGTCAGCATCGAATCTTGGTCACGTCCTCGGCTCCGCGGGTCCGACGGGACTGTTCCAGGACGGTGGCCAGGCCCGAACTGAAGCCCGGCATCCCTGGCTTCAACCGAGCCGGCTGTCTCGAGGGCGCCCACCAGATCCCACTTTCGCCTGCGTCGCAAACTGGGGGGGATCCGCTTAGGACACGGCTGAGGCCATATCTAGCTCGATGTGGTTCGAGTCCGGTGTTCTATGAGCGGGCAGAGTCTGTCGCTGCTGCCCACTGAGACGGGAACGCTCTTTTCGATGTGGAGGAGTTCGTCGCGGAGTTGGATCATTTCGGTGATGCGTTCGTTGAGTTCGCGGGCTTTGCGTGCGAGGACGTCGCGAACGTGACCGCAGGGCGCTTGTTTCCGGTCGGTGAATGCGAGTATCTCTCGGATTTCGTCGATTGACAGGTCGAGACGTCGAGCCGTCTTGATGAATCGGATTCTTTCGAAGTCTTCCTCTAGATAGTCTCGATAGCCGGATTCTGTCCGTGCAGGTTCAGGGATCAGCCCGATGGACTCGTAGTAGCGGATGGTCTTTGGGCTGACTGCGATTCGGTCTGCGACTTCGCCGATCCTCATTCTGCGGGGAAGCCGGTATTGGCGAGAGCCTCACGGATCGCCTGGTCATCTAGGACGTTTTCGTCGTAGGAAATAGTCACGTTGTTGGTCGAGTGGTCTGGCTTGACGTCTTGGACGCCTTCGACGTCGCCGATCAGGGTGCGAATGGTTGTTTCGCATCCTCGACAGTGGATGTCAGCGACGGTGTAGGTGGCTGTTCTCATTGTTTCTCCTTGCTTTATTCGATTGGTGGTCATACCGGGAACACTTCGGCGAAGAAGTCAGCGAAGACAGCCAGGACCAGGAACCACACTCCCACGACTGTCAATATCCAGCCTCCCCATTTCTTCACCCTCGGTGCCTCGGCCTTGATCCGCTGAATGGTCTGTTCTTGTGCGCCGACCACACCGAAGGCGGCTGCGAACACCAGTCCAACGAGAACAATGGAGGCGACCACGAACGCCGAGAAAGCGGCCGTGAAGCCGCCCACGGTGAGCGAGTAGCTGGCCAGACCGGCCAGGATCGGCCCTGTTCACCCAAACCCGGCCAGCACATAACCGAACCCGAACACCGCGAAAGCTGCCACGGGTCGGTCTCGTCGCAGTCGGGCCTGGCGCTTCAGCAGCGGGTGAACGAGACCGCTGACCGCATGCATCGAGAACGGCAATACCCCGACTTGGATCAGCCCGAGGAAGATCAACAGCAATCCGACCACGACTCTGATGGTGATCCCCGCGGTGCTGGTGAACGTCACCCCGGCGAATAGCGCCTCTCCACCAAGAGCGACGACCACCCCGGCGAGAAGCATGAACACGGCCGCTCCCAAGGCGAGCGAACCTCCGAAGACTGCCGGGCGTGCAGGCCTGCCCGACTCAGAATCCGCAACCGCCTGGCGGGCGAGGAGCGTCACCAGGAGTGGAAACGAACAAGGAGAAAAAAACGAAGCAACACCTGCCGCAGCGGCCAATCCCAACAGTCCCGCACCCTCCAGTGCGGGGAGATCGAACCGCGGGTACACCACATAGCCGACGAAGCCAGCCACCGCGACCACGACCACGACGGCGACCAGACCCAGGTACCGGCCCCGGCCACGCCCCACTGAAGACTCAGACATGAGAACAGCGTAAAGCCTCCAGTAGCTGGAAGGTCAAGTACCTAACCGGATAGGGCGCATAACGCGCCACCACAATTGCCGGAATCAGTCGAAACCCCCACCCGAGATCCGGCAGAGGAGACCATCCATGACCTCGTGATGTCAACGAACTCCCGCCCCTCCCCGGTCATGGTGGCTGTCACCAGTGGCCTCATCAATGTCGAAGAGGAGATGCTTGAAGCCAAAGCCCAGGCCAACGCGTAGTTCGGTCCTCTCATCGAGTCCGCCCAGCACCGTGGCCCCGTCCGCACCGACACCGACGCGGGGGAAGTTCAAGCCATGCTCATCGGCGCCACCCACCCTCTCCCACACCAGGCGCCAGATTGCAACCGGGCAATGGCGAGCCGGACCCTCTACTTCCTCTTCGCCGGACTACACCCCACTGCGAACCGAGGCGCACCGATCCCCGGAGAACCCTTCCACCTAGACCCTCACGCTGATGGCGATCCACCCATCGACCCGTGAAGTCAGGTCGGAATTCGGTGCGGCTGCGTGCAGCGTCAGAAGTTGAAGAGGGGGCCGGTGATCACGTAGCGCAGTTGGTCCCCGAATGCGACGAACAGGGCGAACAACGCGATCGCCGCGCCGACGAAAGCCACGTTGCGCATGAAGATGAGCTGTTGATTCTGCTTCTGCTGTTCGTCTTCGTAGCGCCACCAGCCGTGGATGAACCAGGCGCTCGGTATCCCCCAGAGGGCGATGAGCAGTGCGCCCAAGTCGGGCCAAACCCCCAAGGCAACCGACAAGCCGCCAGCAAGGAGCCATACTCCCGACGGCCACCCGCCGAGCGCAGCGGCGGGAACGCCCATCGATCTGGCGTAGCCGACCATCTGCTCGCTCATCTTGAAATGGGCGAATCCTGCGCTCAGGAACTGGATCGAGAAGATGATCCGTCCGACCAGCAGCACGATCTCCGTTGCGTCACTCATTCGAAAAACCTCCATTCCTTCCTATTCAGAAGCGACGATACTTCCTGGGAAGAAGCCTTCCAAAAGATTCCAATGCCACCTGTGCCTGAGACGCAGGTACGGTGACTCAATGCGAAGCCAGCCGGAGAAAACCGACCCTGCGCCAACTGGCGACTGTCCGGGAGACCAGGCCTTCCAACTGCTCGCCCGCAGATGGAACGCCTTCATAATCTGGGCGCTGCTGGACGGCCCCCGCAGGTTCACCGACCTCCTCGACGCCATCGACGGTGTATCCGACCGTATGCTCGTCAAACGGTTACGCGAGTTGGAGGAAGCCGGGATTGTCACCCGGCGCCGCTATCGGGAGGTGCCGCCCCGGGTTGAATACGCCCTGACCGAAGCCGGACACGCCTTGCATCCAATCATCCAGGCGATGGAGGATTGGGCATCGAACTGGGTCGACGCCAACCAGCCGGTTTTCGCCACCGACGAGCTCGGCTAGATCCCGATCCGCACTTCGACGCCTGAAGGCAGGCGTGGAGACAAATGACGCCACACGAGACGTGAGCATCATTCCTGTTGAAGGTTGTAGATGCCCCTGGCCACTGCAACCCGGATCGCACGAGCTGGACTGCGGCGGTCGTCGGCGTTGTCTAGAGCGGGGTGCTGCGGTCCCGAATCTTACGGACGTTTCTGAGTCGAGGCCCATTCCCTTGGCCCCGCTCCACCGCCAGCAGACAGGTGCGCCGTCCCTCGGCAAGTGGTTGACCGGTTCCAAGGTCGGTCGGCAGCGACCGACGCCAGCAGTTCAGTCAGTCGGAGATTCCCGCCAGGCTGCGGCATGCACAAAACCGAAACGACTGAGATCTATCCCTACCTGTACGGTGAGGCGATCTTGTCGTCGTGTGTTCGGGTAATGGGGTGTTCACCCGATGCGGCGCTGGTGCTGCGGCGATACGTTCGAGCGAAGTCCTATCGAGGCTAGGGATGGAGTGCGCATGTCTGTTGTCAGCGTGAATGGAGTTGAGCTGTATTTCGAGCAGGTCGGAAAGGGAGAGCGCATAGCGTTCACACATGGTGCCTGGACTGATGGTGAAGGCTGGCAGTCGGTGGCCGAGCGACTCGCCGACCGTTTCGAGCTTGTGACATGGGATCGACGGGGTCACAGCAGGAGCCAGGACGGCACCGCCGCTGGCAGCTACCTCGAGGACGCTGCCGACCTCGCCGGCCTAATCGAACATCTGGGAGGCGAACCTGTTCATCTGGTCGGCAACTCGTCCGGGGGCAAGGTGGTTCTCGACCTGATCGCCATTCGGCGTGATCTCGCGGCGAGCGCGGCTGTCCACGAGCTGAGAGTTGCTGGGTTTCTGCCGGAAGGGACCGGCGCCGAGCGAATTGCGCTGCTTATGAAGGCCGAGGAGCAGCACATAGGGAATGTCGTGGTGCTGATCGAGAGTGGAGAGCACCGGCGAGCTGCTCAATACTTCGTAGATGAGGTGGCTGTCGGTCCAGGTGCGTGGGAGATGTTCTCCGAGCAGTTGCAGATCGTGCTCACTTCAAACGCCCTGACTTTTCTCGACGAGAGCCGAGATGACAGTCCCATCGATGTCGACGCACTGACGACTAGTCCTGTTCCGCTCTTGATCTCGCTTGGCACCGAGAGTCCCGAGCTTGAGGTCGCCGCCGCGACGGAACTGGCACGCCTGCTACCCGCGGCTCGAGTCGAGACGCTTGAGGGCGCCGGACACATCCCCCACCGCACCCACCCGGATGCATATGCCGCCATGTTGAGCTCTTTCATCGACGGGTTAGCCAGCCCTGCTGGCCCTACCAGCGAGAGGAGCCAGGTATGAAACCCCGTGTGCTTGCCCATGACATCGCCGGTGACGGCGACCCCCTCGTCCTCGTTCCGGGGGGACTTACCGGCTGGGTGTCGTGGATGCCACACCAGGAACGCCTCAGCTCCCGGCACCGAGTTATCCGGGTGCAGCCGATCCACAACGAGCTCGGTTCGGCAGGAGAACCAGGAGATCCGGGCTACACCAGAGAAGTAGAGCGAGAGAGCCTCCGTCTCACCCTGGACGAGCTGGCAATCGACCAGGCCGACTTCGCCGGGTGGTCCAATGGGGGGCGGGCACTTATCGAGTTCACACTGGCCTACTCCGACCGGGTGCGATCACTGGCCTTGGTGGAGCCGGCCGCATATTGGATTCTCGATGCGCTCGGTGAGACTGATGCCCACCTCGACCAGTTCTACCGGTACATGTACGGTCTGGCGGGGAAGACAGTGACCGAGGACGACCTGGCCCTCTTCCTGTCATCGGCAGGATTTGTCGATGACCCGGCCCTGGCCCGTGAGCATCCCTATTGGGAGCGAGCCTTCCCCCATCGCATGGCGCTGTCGTGGGTGTCGGATGAGCTGATGGCCTCCGGTTACTCACCGGATGACCTGGCGTCCATCACCTGCCCTGTGCTGCTGACCAAAGGAACCGTGACCGAAGACTGGGAGAAGCGAGTCGTGGACCTGCTCGGTGAGCTGCTGCCGGACGCTCGTGTTGTCGAACTGGACGGTGGTCACGCCCACCACATCGAAAGCATCGATCAATTCCTCGCAGAGCTCGAGGCCCACCTCAGCAAGCCCCGAGTCACCTGAGCGTCGCTCGGCGGCCAGTCCACTCAACCAGTTCCGCGGTCCGTTAGGAACCCCAGCTACGAACAGCGAGCTGGCCAGTCCGTTGCTGGTCGTGGCTTCGAGCCTGGCTGGGTCCTCGCAGCGCCGCCACGGATCCCATGACACCGACCGTGTTCACGCGGAGCGCGGGCTGATGTTCTGGTTGTGGTGGAAGACGTTGTCGGGGTCGTAGTTGGTCTTCACGTCCCTCAGGCGCTCGTAGACGTCGTCGCCGTACGCTTCGCGGATCCGGTCGGGGTGTTCGTCGGCGCCGAGGAAGTTGACGTAGACACCGTCGCGGAAGCGATCGAGAGCGGTGAGGAAGCGTCTTGTCCAGGCGGTGTCATGTTCGGCGTGGTCCTCGCCGGGCTGCCACACGCCGTCGAGCGTGATGGCGTGCGCCGCCTGTCGGTTCCCGAACGCGGTGTTGCCTTCGGCCACGCGGCTCACTGCCCCTCCGAGGTGGAACATGACTGCGTACGACCGTGGTGAGGTGGCAGCGAACGCGTGCTCGGTGATCACGTCGATGAGGTCGTCGCTCAGCTCGGGGAGGTAGGTGGACTTCCAGTAGTAGTTCCAACCGTGCAGCACGGTGGAATCGAGCGCGCTCTGGTTGGTGACATAGGGAGTGGGTGCGACCAGATCCAGCCGGAGAGGCCCGGATCACGTAGAGGGCGGAGCACCTCATTGCCCTCCTCGATCGACCCGGCGTAGCAGGTACCCACTATCGTTACTGGGCGCCAGTGCAGATCCTCGGGGATGACCGGTAGCGGCGGCGCGGCACCGAATCTCACCACCGTGCCGAGCTCGTCGGGGGCGTCGCGGAGGAACTCGCGGTACAGGCGGAGGACCTCAGTAGTGTCGGTCGCGTCCCACACCAGCGGCCCGGACAGCACGGTGGGTCCCACCGGGTGAAGGCGAAACTCGAACGAGCTGACCACGCCGAAGTTGCCGCCGCCGCCCCGCAGCGCCCAGAACAGGTCGGGATGCTCGTCCTCGGACGCTCGGACATGGTCGCCCTCGGCCGTCACCACGTCGGCGGCGAGCAGGTTGTCGACGGAGAGTCCGTGCTTGCGCATCAGCCAGCCGACACCACCGCCCAGTGTCAGCCCGGCGACCCCGGTATGGCTCACGATGCCGCCGGTAGTGGCAAGGCCGTGGGCCTGGGTCTCGTGATCGACGTCGCTCCACAGCGCACCGCCTTGCACCCGGGCTGTGCGGCCAGCCGGGTCGACCAATACGGCGCGCATGGTGGACAGGTCGATGACGAGTCCGTCGTCGCACACCGCGGTCCCGGCCACGTTGTGACCTCCGCCCCGTACGGCGACCTCCAGGTCGTGGCCACGGGCGTAGCGCATGGCTGCGGCGACGTCGGCGGCCCCACCGCAGCGGGCGATCAGCCGGGGGTGTCGGTCGATGACGCCGTTCCACACGGCTCGGGCAGTGTCATACTCGGCGTGTCCGGCTTCAACCAGGTGGCCACCGAACCCGTCGATCTCCAGGGCGGTTGCCTCCTTGCCCAGTTCACGGGCTTGCGGATGGGTCGGTGTCGACATCGCTCGTCCTCTCTCGATGGCCCCATCACATCACCGTGGACAGTGGCTGTGAAGTCAAGAATCTGGACTTCACGGAAGAGGGCTGGTGCGCGACACTGGCTTCGTGCGGACCTATGGCCAGTATTGCCCCATCGCTCGAGGCGCCGAGATCTTCGCCGAGCGCTGGACGCCAGTGATCATCCGCAACCTGTATCTGGGCTGCGGGAACTTCACGGAGATCCACCAGGGCGCGCCCGGACTGTCGCGAACTCTGCTCTCCGAGCGACTCAAGCAACTCGAACGACTCGGGATCGTCCAGTCAGCACCCAAGCCCGAAGGGCGCGGGCGCCTCTACGAGCTCACGAGCGCGGGTCAGGACCTCTTCAGGGTCTGCGCGTCGCTGGGGGAGTGGGGGGCCCGCTGGCTCGAGATCGCACCCGAGCACCTCGATCCCTTCGTGGCGCTGTGGTCGATGTGCAACGCGCTGCGCCGGGACCGGCTCCCGGATCGACGTATCGTCATCCGCTTCGACTTCACCGGCCGACAGCGTCCCGAGCGGTATTGGCTGCTGATCGAGCACGCAGACACCGAGATCTGCAAGACATACCCCGGCCTCGACGAGGACCTCTACATCACGGCCGAAGCCGAAGCCTTCGTCAAATGGCACGCCGGCCAGCTCACCTGGGCCGCCGCCACCCGCAGCGGCCGCATCCAACTCCACGGCCCGACCTCGCTCGTGCGAGCCTTCCCCACCTGGAATGCACGCAGCATGTTCGCTCACATCAAGCCGGTCCCCCAGAGCGCGGTCAGCTCGGCAGACTGAGCGTCCGTCAAAACACCTAGTGCCGGTCATGCCGTCGCCGTCCTCGCCGTGTTCCTCGTAGCGGTTGAGCCACCTGTTGAAGGTGGGCCGGCTGATGCCGTGGTACCGGCAGGTCGGCGACAGTCAGGAAAGGCTGTCAGGTCAGATGAAGCATGGAGGCAGATCCGGAAAGGTGTAGATGACACTGGCGACGCGGTACGGATCACAGCGACTAGCGGCAGATCGCGACCTGGAAGCCTGAGAGTGGTACTTGATGTCGGCGGCCGAGGCTCACGGAGCGTGTGGCGGCAGTCTTCAGCTCCGGTGGCCCGTTCCTCGCCACCGGCGCCTGGCCGAGTCGCTGCGGCTAGAGAACCCGACCACGACCGTGCCAGGCGACCTGGTCACCGACTTGGACTACGACGTGTGCACGGGATAGCGCAGATGCGTGACACCCACACCGGTGACGACTGTCGGATTCCCGAGGACGACCGGTGTGCCCGCGAGGTGGTCGAACAGCGGCACTCCTGCGCCCAGCAGCACGGCAGCCAGATCGATGTGGATCTCGTCGAGCAGCCCGGCGTCGAGGCACTGTTGGATCGTTTGGGCGCCGTGCACTCCCACGGACTTCGGCCCGGCAGCCGATTTCGCTCGAGCAACGGCGCTTTCGATGCCGTCGGTGACGAACTGGACTGTGGAGCCGGGCCGTGGCCAGCCGTCGGGCACGTGGTGGGTGACGACGAAAGCGGGCACATCCCACGGGTGCTGGCCGCCCCAGCCGTCGGCGACCTCGAACGTGCGCCGACCGGTGAGCATGGCGCCGACCTCAGCCTGCAAGCCCCTCAGGTGGTCGGCGCTCGGCGCCGAGACGTGGAACGTCATGCCCGATCTCGTGCTCGCCGTGGGGACCTCGACGTCGCCCGAGAAGTACCAGTCGAAAACTTCGGCGACCCCATCGTTCGGGTCGGCGACGTACCCGTCGAGAGACATAGACATGATTGCGACCACCTTGGTCATGGTGCAGCTCCTTTCGCGACAGGGGCGCGGGGCTAATTGTTGTCGGCTCTCGTCGGGCGATCAGCCCGAGAGGGGGACCTCTTGGGGTGATGACCCCTGTTAATTAGCGAAACTCAGCGTCGAGCTGATCCGGAACGACTGCAGACGTGTACTTCCTGGTGTCAGCCTGTGGTGGGTCGTTTGTCATCAGTCTGTCATCAGGGACGACTGGGGCGAACCAGTATCTGTTCGATCGTAGCCTTCGGAGGGCGGCAGCTGTTCCGGTTGCGAGCCGTCGATTACGTCTGTTCGCTCTTCCTTCGTGCCGCGGCACTGAACGTGGATCGACCTTCGGCGTGCCGGCTGCGTTCGGCCATCACGACGAATCCGGCACCCCACGCAACTGCCGCGAGGGCCCACGGCAGGCTGAGACTCGAAATGACGGGGTAGATGAGTGAGACCAACCCGAGGAGGGCAGGTAAGAGACCGGCAACCCAGGCGGTGAGTCTCCAGCCGTCGGGCCGCAGACTCGCCAACAAGCCCACGCCGAGGATGGTGAGGCTGAAGGCGGCCATGAACCCGTAGTGCCCGGCGGCGGCATGGTCGTCTGCGACGGAGACCTGCAGCCTGAGGTTGGTGGCCGCAAACAGGAGCAGCGGCACGGCAGCGACGGCGACCAACGCGGCCGTCATCCCGTTGGTCCGCGAGATCCGGAACGAACTGAAGAAGTCACGCCCCGCCGGGTGAAGACCCAGTGCAATGAGTGCAGCAGCGCCAACGGTTACCCATGGAGGCTGCAGCATTCGCGTGTTACCGCCCAAAGCTGTAATCAAGAGCACTATGAGCAACGACACCGTCGGGATCAACGCCATCACCTGGCCGGCGACGTTCTTCACTGGTCGGCGCGCCTGGGCGAGGATGCCGACTATCGCCGGGATGAAGAGGAACCCGAAGGTGAGGTCGTGGATGCGGTGGTGGGGCTCCTGGAAGTGGGTCATCTGACCGAACGCCCCTGGCAGGTCCACCTCCAGCATCATCAGGAAGACCATGAGACCGTTGAACCCGGCTGCCGCCAGAGAGAGCAGCAGCGCCAGGCCGAACAAGGGTGACGCTCGGAGCGAGCGGCCATCGCGAATCGCTCGCATCAGGTAAATCTTCCTGCTGAGACGGTCATGTCAGCCTGCCCCGTGTTGTACGGGCGGTGTGTGTCCGCCGCCGACCAACAATGCGATGACGATCACCAGGACCACCAGCAGCCCGATGATCCCAACCACCTTCTGCCAGAAGGCCAGGCCGGTATTACCGCTGCCGGGT
>Ga0299913_10003759_pt1 | contig 12529 bp, 10 predicted proteins | sample RVTome_9_FD_201360 | JGI IMG/M metagenome (GOLD analysis project Ga0299913, IMG submission 201360) | Soil microbial communities from uranium-contaminated site in the Upper Colorado River Basin, Wyoming, United States - RVT155D38 (version 2) ... | reverse complement strand
CTGCACGAGCTGGCGCGGCAGCGGCAGCAGGCGCGCGAACGACGCGACTGGGCGGAGGCCGACCGGCTGCGGCTCGAAATCGAGGCCGCCGGGTGGGAGGTCCGTGACGAGCCCGGCGGCTATCGCCTCGTCCGGAAGAAGTGACCCGGGAGCAGGTCTACGGACGACGGCCGGTCCGCGAGCTCCTACGCGGGCCCCGGGAGGCGCTCGAGCTCTGGGCGACCGAGCGCGCTCTCGCCGCCGAGCCCTGGCTGAAGGACGAGGCGCGCGTGCGCGTCCAGGCGAAGCCCGACCGCGAGCTCAGCGATGCCGCCGGCACGCGCGACCACCAGGGCGTGCTGGCCTGGGCCGAGCCGTACCGCTACGCCGACGCCTGGGAGCTCGCGGGCACCGAGCGGCCGCTGCTCGTCTGCCTCGATCAGGTGAGCGACCCCCGTAACCTCGGCGCCGTCTGCCGGAGCGCCGAGGGCGCCGGGGCGACGGGCGTGGTCCTGCCGGCGCACGGGACCGCGCGCGTGACCGCCGCCGTCTGCCGGGCCTCGGCCGGCGCGGTCGAGCACCTCCCGGTGGCGGTGGTGACGAATCTCGCGCGCTATCTGGCCGAGGTGAAGCGCGACGACCTCTGGGTCTTCGGCGCTGCGGCCGACGGCGAGCCGATGTGGGGGACGGACCTCACCGGTGGAGCGGCGCTCGTCTTCGGCGCCGAGGGAAAGGGCCTCAGGCCGCTCGTGCGGCGGACGTGCGACGCGACGGTCGCGATCCCGCTCGCAGGCAGCGTGGAGTCCCTGAACGTCAGCGTCGCGGCAGCGGTGATCCTCTACGAGGCCCGGCGACAGCGCGATGCCTGAGCCGACCCTGTACCTGTTCGACGGCTTCAACATTCTCAACGCCGGCTCGTTCGCGGATGCGCGCGAGCTGCGCGACACGCTCGCGAGCTTCGTAGCGACGCGCGGCGCGCGCGGCGTGCTCGTCTTCGACGGCAGCGGGGCCGACGAGCGGTACGGGCCGCTCGAGGTCAGGTACGCGGCCAATGCCGACGCACTGCTCGAGCGGCTTGCCGCGGAGCACCGCGCCGGCGAGCAGGTCTGCCTCGTCTCCTCCGACATGGCCGTGCGCGGCACGTCGGGACAGGAGGTGCGGAAGCTGAGCTCCCGCACCTTCCTCCGCGACCTCGACCTGCCGGCGCACGCGGAGGGTGGGTCCTCGCGTCTCGGAGACCGGCTCGACCCGGAGACCCAGGCCAGGCTCGAGCGGCTGCGCCGCGGGAAGCCCTAGGCGAACACACGTTCGTAACACGTTAGGTCCAGTGCAATTGGACTTGTAACGTGTTGGACCGCCTGCTATCGTCACCTCAACTTCAGGGTGAGAGTTGCCCTCCACCGACCACGGGAGACGCTCATGTCCGCACGGCCGGCGACCGCAGTCCAGTCGAGTCAAAAGGCTCAACGAGAGCTAGAGGATCTGCAGCTGGTCATGCGCGCCCGGAACGGAGACGGCAGCGCGCTCGACACGCTGATGCGCCGGTACACCGGCTTCGTCCGGCTGAAGGCGAGCTCGTACTTCCTCGCCGGCGGGGACTCGGAAGACCTGATCCAGGAGGGGCTGATCGGCCTCTACAAGGCGGTGCGCGACTTCCGCGCCGACAAGGAGACGTCGTTCCGCAGCTTCGCGGAGCTCTGCGTCACCCGCCAGATCATCACGGCGATCAAGACCGCGACCCGCTTCAAGCACTCGCCGCTCAACACGTACATCTCCTTCAGCCACACGCCCGCCGGGCAGGAGTCCGACGGCGAGTGCACGCTGGGCGACGCCCTCCCGGGGCCGAGCGTCAACGACCCGTCGGTCTGCGTGATCTCCACGGAGGAGCTGCAGAGCCTCGTGTTCGCGCTCGGCACCGGCCTCTCGTCGCTCGAGGCCGACGCGCTGCGCCTCTACCTCGAAGGCCTCTCCTACGAGGAGATGGCGGAGGAGCTGGGCTGCGACACGAAGACGATCGACAACGCGCTCCAGCGGGTGAAGCGCAAGATCATCCAGCACCAGCGCTCGCGCCAGGTTCTGCTCTAGGCCAAAACCAAAGTGTCACTTGCTTTTCGGCGCGTACCATGTGTCGCGCGCCGGAGTAGCTCAGCTGGTAGAGCAACGCTCTTGTAAAGCGTAGGCCGAGGGTTCGAGTCCCTCCTCCGGCTTGATGAGCGACATGGACCACAAGGAGCTGGACGAGGACGCGCCCGAGTTCGAGCGGCGAGGTCTGAAGCCGCCGCCGGAGCCCGACGAGGAGCCCGAGGGCGAGGAGGGGAGCGACGAGTCGAGCTAGGAGGAGTGTAGGTACTTAAGCACCGCGAGCACCCGGCGGTGGTCCTCCGACGAGGCCGGCAGCCGCAGCTTCGTGAAGATCGACGTGACGTGCTTCTCGACCGCGCGCGGCGTCACGAACAGTCGCTCCGAGATCGCCTGGTTGGAGCGGCCCTCGGCCATCAGTTCGAGCACCTCCCGCTCGCGCGGCGAGAGGTCCTCGAGCGGGTCCACCTGGCGCCGCCGGCCGACGAGCTGCGAGACGACGGCCGGGTCGAGCGCCGAGCCGCCTTCCGCGACCCGCCGCACCGCCGCCGCGAACTCCGTCACGTCGGAGACCCGGTCCTTGAGCAGGTAGCCGACCCCCTCCGCGCTCTCCGCCAGCAGCTCGAGCGCGTAGCCCGCCTCGACGTATTGCGAGAGCACGAGCACGCCCACGTCGGGAAAGCGCTCGCGGATCGACTGCGCAGCGCGCAACCCTTCGTCGGTGTGCGTGGGCGGCATCCGGATGTCGACGATCGCCACGTCCGGCTTGTGCATGGCGACGTGACGCAGCAGATCCTCGGCGGTGCCCGACTGGGCCACGACCTCGAAGCCGGCGTCCTCGAGCAGGCGCGCGACGCCTTCTCGCAGGAGCACGGAGTCGTCGGCGAGGACTACGCGCACCGCGTCCTTCTCGTCCATCGCGTCGCGCAGCGGCGGGAACTCGCCCTCGCCGAGCTGGAAGATCCGCTCGGGCTGAGGCAGGTCGCGGAGGCGGAAGCGCCCGAGGTCGCGGACCGGAGCATCGCCGAGAAGGCTACTCGTCGACTCGGAGACGAGGATCTGGCCGCCGTGCCCCGAGTTGCCGATCCTGTGTGCCCGGTGGACGTCGAGCCCCACGTAGCCGTCCTCGCCGAGCATCGGCTGGCCCGTGTGGAGACCCATGCGGACACGGGCGCCGCCGGCCTCGGTCAGCCGCTGCTGGGCCGCCGAGGCCGCGGCGGCCGCGGCCTCCGGCTCGGCGAACACGGCGAAGAGCTCGTCGCCGCGCGAGTCGACCTCGAAGCCGCCGCCGGCCGCGATCTCGTCGCGCAGGATCTTGCGCACGCCGCCGATCACCGCGGCGTAGCCGTCGCCGAGTGTCCGCAGCAGCCGCGTCGAGCCCTCGACGTCGGCGACGAGAAACGTGACCGTGCCCCCGGGAAGAGTCACCGAACCGGGATCTCCGCCTCGACGCGCGTGCCCTCCGCTGGCGGGCTCTCGACGCGGAGCCGGCCGCCGAGCGCCTCGACCCGGTCGGCGAGCCCGCGCAGCCCGCTGCCGCCCGCCGGGTCGGCGCCGCCGATGCCGTCGTCCACCACCTCGACGACTGCCGCCCCGTTCCGCTGGGCCACGCTGACACGCACCTGCGTGGCCTGCGCGTACTTGGCGACGTTGGCCAACGCCTCGGACACGACGTAGTACGCCGCCGCCTCCACGGGCCCGGGCAGCCGCTCCTCCGGTGGGGCGAGCTCGACCGGGACGGGCGAGCGGCCGGCGAGCGCCTCGAGAGCCGCTCCCAACCCGCGGTCGGTGAGGATCGCGGGGTGGATGCCGCGGGCGAGCTCTCGTAGCTCCTCGAGCGCCAGCGCCAGCTCCTCCGACGCGCTCGTGAGCAGCTCCTCCGCCGCCTTCCGGTCGTCCGCGAGCCTCGACTTCGCCAGCCTGATCGCGATCGAGACCGCGACGAGCCGCTGTTGCGCCCCGTCGTGGAGGTTTCGCTCGAGCCGCCGCCGCGCGTCGTCGCCGGCCTGCACGATGCGGGCGCGGGAGGCCTGGATCTCGGCCTCGGCAGCCTTCCGCTCGGTGAAGTCCCGCACGATCAACAGGAACTGCTCGTCGTCGACCCGCACGATCCGGCCCTCGAAGTCCCGCGTCTCGCCCTGGACCTCGAGCTGGTACTCGACCGACTGCATCGTCCAGTCCTCGAAGGCGCGGGCGGCGGAGGCCATGATCCGGTCGGCGACCTCCTCCGGCAGCAGGTCGTGCACCGTCCGCCCGACGATCTCCGTGGGCCGCACCATCAGCCGTCCGGGGTCGTCGGCCTTGAAAGCGCGGTAGACCCCGTCACGCCCGATCCGGAACATCAGGTCGGGCATCGCGTCCACCAGGGCCCGGTTGTGCGCCTCGCTCTCGCGCAGCGCCTGCTCGCGGCGGAAGCGCGAGGTGAAGTCGCGGACGATCAGCACCACTTCGTCGGCGCCGCTCGCCACGATCCGGCCTTCGTAGTGGCGGGTCTCCCGGTCGAAGTCGAGCGTGTACTCGATCGTGCCGACGCCGTCGCCGGTCAGCGCCCGCTCGATCGCGCGCATCGTCGTGTCGGCGACCGGAGCCGGGAGCCGCTGCCGGACCGTCCGGCCGATCACGTCCCTGTCGTAGAGATCGCGGTCGGTCTCGGCGCTGTAGTCGAGGTAGGTGCCGTCCCGGGCGATCCGGAACATCAGGTCGGGCATCGCGTCCAGGAGCGCGCGGTTCCGCGCCTCGCTGCGCTGGAGCGCGGCCAGTCGCTGCTCGTTCTCGAGCCGCAGGCCCACCGCCGCCGTGGCGGCGTCGATCAGGTCGGGGTCGTCGAGGAGCGAGACGTCGTGGATCAATGCCGCGATCGGTTTCCCCTGCCGCTCGACGACCGTCGAGAAGCGCGGTCCGTGCGGCTCTGCCGGCGGCAGCTTCCTGCCGCTCTCGTCGACGAAGGCCTCCTCGATCGGGTCCCAGTAGGCGAGCTGGAGCGAGGGATCTCCGAGCGCGCGGGCGAGCGCGTCGCGGAGGTCGATGCTCTTCTCGCCCAGCTCGACGACGAGCCGGCCGAGGGAGGCGTGCGCCAACCTCGAGCGGGCGAGGCCGGACAGGAACGAGAGCGGGACGAGCAGCAGCGCGGCCAGCGTCGCCCAGTTGAGGGTGATCTCGACCGTCTCCGAGATCGCCCCGAGCACGACCTGGACGCCGAGCAGCACGAGCGTCGCGAAGCTCGCGGCGTAGAAGGGCCCGAGCGCGCGGCGCACCGGCGGCGTCGCGACGCGCAGGCGCTGGAGGACGATCACGCCGAATGCGACGACGAGCGTGAGGATCCACACGGTCTCGACCGCCTCGACGGCCGTCGCGGCGGTCTCGTCGGCCGAGACGAGCAGCAGGTTCTCCGGACAGCCCGTGCAGCCGAAGTCGACCGGCTCGGCGACGAGCATGAAAGCGATGTGCCCCGGCAGGGCCGCGCCGAAGGCGGCAACGACCAGGAGCCGGTTGCGGGTGGTCAGCAGCCGTCCCGAGGGATACGCGAGCAGGGTGTAGGCGAAGAAGGCGAGCGCGACGGCGCTCAGAGCGGTCCCGATCGTGAAGAGCGCGGCGTTCTCGGCGGCGGCCAGCGCTCCGAGGTACCAGGTGAAGCCGGTGACGGTCATCAGCGTGCCCGTCCGGTTCTCCGGTCGCTGGTGGCGGGCGACCAGGCCGGCGGCGACGAAGGCCAGGCCGACGGCGCCGGTGAAGGCCGCCGTCGCGTACGGCCGCTCGACATGCTCGCTCGAGAAGACGAGCCCGACGGCCGCGGCCGCGACCGCAACCGCGAGGGCCCAGACGATCAGGGCGCCGCGCTGCGTCATTCGAGCATTTCGGCGAGGGCGGCTCCGGAGAGCTCGGCCTTCGCGATGAACCCGACCGCACTGGACGCTTCGATGCATCTCCCGTAGTCCGCGCGATCGCGGCTGGAGACGAGCACGACCCGAGGCGACGAGTTGCTCGCGAGCACCTCGCAGACCTCGAAGCCGTCCCCGTCCGGGAGCTGCACGTCGAGCAGCACGACGTCCGGATGGAGGAAGCGGGCGGCGGAGATCGCCGACGCCGCGTCCTCCGCCTCGCCGACGACGTCCCAACCCTCGCTCTCGAGCACGGCTCGCGCGGTGGCTCGGAAGCTCGGGTGATCGTCGACGATCAGCACGGTGGGCACGTCCTCATCGTGTCCGAGCGGTGACCCTTCTGGAATACGGGTAGCCACACTTCGCGGGTACGCCCTTTGGGGGGCTCACTGGGGTGCACCGTTCCTCGCCTGGAGGGCCTGCGCCGCCTTGACGGCGAGCCAGAGCTCCATCCGTTCGGCCGGCCGGTCGGGATGCCTGCCGGTCTGCTCCTCGAGCCGCTCCATCCGATAGCGCAGCGTGTGCCGGTGGACGCCGAGCCGGGAGGCCGCCTCGCTCCAGCGGCAGCCCGTGTCGAGCAGCGCCCGCAGCGACTCGACGAGCGGCCCGGCGAGCTCGACGGGGCCGAGGACCCGGTCGACGAACGCCTCGAGCGCGGCGTCCGGCAGTCCGAGCAGGAGCTCGAGCGAGCCGAGGTCGCGGTACGAGGCGACGGGCCCGACGCCGGCGTCGAGCGCCGCCCGGGCCTCGAGCAGGCTGCGTCCGAGCTCCCGGCCGGTGCCCGGGCGTCCGACGCCGATGCGCGCTCCCTCCTGAGTGGCCGCGATCGCCGAGGCGAGCTCGAGGGTGTCCTCCTCGCCGGCGGCCTCGAGGAGGAACGAGGCGCGGTCGCGCCGGGCAGCCGACAGGTACTCGATTCCCCGTGAGTCGAGCTCGCGCGAGACGGCGAGGCGAAGCCGCTCGCCGGAACCGCCGTTCGCGGGCACGGCGAGCAGCGCCGCGTAGCCACGCTCCGGATCGAGGCCGAACGCGGAGATCCTGCGAGCGACGTCCCGCTCGTCGAGGCGGTCGTGCTCGAGGTCCTCGAGCAGGTCGCCGGCGAGGCGCAGCTCCGCGGCGGAGACCGCGTGCCGGCGGGCCAGCTCGAAGGCGAGCGCGGTCGTCCCGTGGTGGAGGACGAGGCGGTCGTAGTCGGACAGGGCGCCGTTCTCGCGCGTGACCTTCAGCGTCGCGGCGTCGTGGGCGACGACGGGGAGCTCGAGCGCCTCCTCGAACGACAGCCGCCGGCCGGCGTGCCGCTCGCCGACGATGCGACCGCGCTCGTCCACGAGGGCGAGCGAGCAGCCCAGCCGCTCGCAGAGGATGGCCAGCAGCTCCTGGACGCCGCGTCCGTCGAGCACCGCCTGGGAGAGGCTCTCGTGCACCTCGAGGGCCTGCGTCTGCCGCTCGAGCTGCTCGTTGGCGAGGTGCGCGAACGCCGCCTTCGTGATCGCGATGAAGGGCGTGTCGTACGGGACGGCCAGAACCGGGAAGCCGAGGCCGTTCGCCTCCTCGGCGAGCGCGGGCGGCACCTCGGCGAAGCCGAAGCCGACGCCGAGGCCGAGGCCTGCGAGCTCGTGCTCGGCCAGCCGCCGAACGTAGGCGCGCTGCCTCGCCGGATCCTCGCCGACGCCGAGGCCGGTCGTCAGGAGCAGCTCGCCGCCCTCGAGCCAGGCGGTCGGGTCGGCGAGCTCCGAGACGTGGAGCCAGCGGATCTGGTTGCCGAGACCGGTGGAGCCGGCCGCCACCGTCAGCGACAGGCCGTCGAGAGCTGCGACGTCGGAAACCGTCAGTTTGGACACGGCGTCCAACGCTAGTCCGGTTTCGTTCGACCTGCAAGCCATTGAGTCTCGGGTGGGCGCGGCGGACAATCGACGCCGTGTCCATCCGAGAGCGGACGGCCTCGGCGCACGTCCTCGACGCGCGGGCCCGCCATGTCGCGCGCGGGACGCTTGTCAGCCGGCCGCCTGCCGGAGCAGGCCGCACAGCCGCTCGTGCGCATCGAGCTCGCGCTGCACCGGCGCGATCAGGAGCTCGTCCGCGACCGTCTCGACGCGCCGGCGAAGCACGCGGGCCGCAGCGCGCGAGCGACGGCGCGCGCCGAGGCCGTTGGCGATGCGGGCGAGATAGGCGATCGCGAGTCCGGCGAGGATGCCTCCGAGGAGCAGCCAGGTCGGGATCGGGACGTCCCGGAGCTCGGGGACCGGGATCACGTCGTCGACCCGCAGGTAGCCGAGCACCGCGAGCGCGAGCAGCCAGATCATCCCGGCGGCGACGGCGACGACGAGCAGGCGCTGGAGGGCCGCCGCGACGGTCCACCAGCGCGGCGGTCGTGCGTCGAGCCTGGCACCGCCCACGGCCCGGTCTAGGCGGTCCGCGATCCGCCCCTCCTCGGCGGTCGCGGCATCGCGGAGGAGCGTCGGCCACGGGGCGGGGAGTCCCTCGCCGGCCCGGTCGGCGAGGCTGCGTGCCGCCGTCGCCACCTGGGCGCGCTGCACCTCGTCGGGCGGAGGCAGCGACGTCCGCGCCGTCTCTCCGCCGCCGACGCGGAGGCGCCGGAGCGGATCCGGGCGCAGGCGCAGAAGCCAGCGGACGAACGGCCAGCCGGCCGCGAGCGTGCCCCGCCGGCGGTGCGCCGCGCCGACGGCCCGGACGACGCGCGGAACGCCGCCGGCCTCCTCGAGCGCCGTCGCGAGTCTGTTGCGGTCGCCTTGCTCGACGCCCGGCGGCTTCTTCTCGCCGCACCAGCGCCGGAGCGAGCCTGCCGCCGCGGAGACGTCGGCGGCGAGGCGGGTCACCGCGGCGGCGCGAGCCTCGACCCGGTCGGCCAGCAGCCTGCGGAGCGAGTCCAGGCCCTCGCCGGTCCGGGCCGAGACGACGAGCAGCGGCACGCCGTCGAGGCCGTCCTCGGCGAGGAGCCGGGCGGCGTCGTCCCGCCAGGAGGCCACGTCGCGCGGTTGCAGCAGATCTGCCTGGTTGAGCACGACTGCCATCGCCGCCGCGTGCGTGCGCAGCGGCCGCAGGTACCGCTCGTGCAGCGACGCGTCGGCGTATTTCTGCGGCTCGACGACCCAGACGACCAGGTCGGCAAGCTCCACGATCCTGTCGACCTCGAGCCGGTGCTCAGTCTCGACCGAGTCGAAGTCGGGCAGGTCGAGCAGGACAAGGCCGCGCAGCGCGCCGTCGTCGAGGCGGTGGCGCCGCGGGATCTCCAGCCAGTCGAGGAGCGGGTCGGCCCCGTCGCCCCACGCCGCAGCCTGGCCCGCCGAGGTCGTCGGCCGCCGGCGTCCGACGACCGCGAGCTCGCTGTCGGTCAGTACGTTGAAGAGGAGCGACTTGCCGACGCCCGTCGGCCCGGCGAGCGCGACGACGGTGTTCTCGATCCCGAGTCCGAGCCGCGCCCCCGCCTTCTCGGTGACGGCTCGCGCGGCCGCCACCGGCTCGGCCTCGAGGCGCCCCTCGGCGATGCCGACGGCCTCGGCGAGCGCCGCCAGCCGGCGGTCGAGGTCACCGCTCACGAGGCGCGTCTGACGCCGTCGATCGCGGCGTGCAGCCGGCCGACCGCTTCCGCCTCCGGCGCGGCGCGCTCGAGCAACGACTCGAACCGCTCGGAATCCCCGCGGAGCAGCCGGTCGACGCGGTCGACCAGATCCCGCCGGGCTTGTGCCGCGAGCTCGCGGACCGCCTGGTCGCCGAAGATCGCCTCCAGCACCTTCTGGCCGAGGGCGGAGGTCCCGCCGGCCACGACCGCCTCGACTCCGGTGAGCCCGCCCGTCTGGGCGAAGACGGCGAGCATGACCGTGAGACCGGCGCCGTTCACGCCCAGCGACGCGAGCCGCGCCGTCGAGCGCTTGGCCGCTCCTTCGCGGCGGACGAGCTCCATGACGTAGCCCTGCCACTCGCGCACCTGCTCCTCGGTGTCGCCGCGCAGGGATTCGCCCGCCCTGGCGAGCTCCGGATTCGCCTCGAGCAGAGCCTTCCCGGCGGGACGCTCGCTCCATGCGCGCGCGAGGCGTTCGGCGGAGCGCTCGGCCGCCGCCCGGACGACCGCCTCGACGCGGTGCTCCACCGCCTCTCGCAGCTCCTCGTCGGCCCCCGGCCGCCCGGTGACGACGCTCTTCAGCCGGTCGCGGGCCCAGCCGACGCGCGCCTGGAGCGCGCGCATGACGTCGCCGGTGCCCACGACCTCGTGCCAGCGCGCAAGCACCTCGCCGCGGAGCAGCGACCCGCTCCGCAGGGCGTCGTCGATCTCTCCTCGGGCTTCCGCGTACGCCGAGTCGGCCTCCGTCCTGAGCTCGGCCGCGGCCGCGAGCTGCTCCGCGGCGGCGCGCTCGACCTCGCCCGCGCGGGCGGGGAAGCTGCGGAGCGCGCCGGTCAGCGTCCGGCGGATCAGGTCCGCCCGCGCCTGCGCGTCGGCCGCGAGCGCGTCCAGCCACCGCCGCACCGGGGCGAGCGCCCCCCGCGGGAGCAGATCGTCGGCGAGGGCGACCTCGGGCACGACGAGCAGCTCGGCGTCGACCTTCTGTTCGCGCATCATCTGTCCGAGGTGCTGCGTCACCTCCCGGCGGGCGTCGTCCGGCACGCGGTTCAGGACGATCGACAGCGCCGTGCCTCGGTCCCGCGCGATGCGCAGGAAGTCCCACGGCACCGCGTCGGCGTACCTGGCGGCCGTCGTGACGAATAGCCAGGCGTCGGCGGCCGCGAGCAGCTGATTGGCGAGCGCGCGGTTCTCCGCGAGCACCGAGTCGATGTCCGGGGAGTCGAGGAGCGCGAGGCCGACCGGGAGCTCCCGCCGGGCGACGAGCTGGAGCGTGCCACGCGCCGGCGCGCCGCCGGTCGCGCGGGGCAGCTGCGGCAGGATCCGGCGGTCCTCGAACCACGGCAGGTCGTCCGGGTGGCACGCGAGAACGGGCCCACGGGTCGTCGGGCGGAGCACGCCCGCCGGGCTGACGACGGAGCCCACGAGGCTGTTCACGAGCGTCGACTTGCCGGCCCCCGTGGAGCCGCCGACGACCATCAGGACAGGTGCCTCCATCCGCTCGAGCCGGGGGAGCAGGTAGTCGTCCGTCTGCGCGACGAGGTCGTCGCGACGAGCGCGCGCGGCGCCGGCGCCGGGGAGCTCCAGATCGAGGCGAACCTCGGCGAGGGCGCTCCGCAGGAGCCGGAGCGCGGCGGGCAGCTCGGGTCTCACCGTGGCGAAGCTGTCGAGATGCCGGCGGGCCTCGCCGCGGCGGCCGGCCTCTCGCCGCCATGACGCGGCGGCTTCGCCCGCGGGATCTCGACGAAGAACGTCGAGCCCTGGCCGGGGCGCGACTCGACCCAGATCCTCCCGTCCATCATCGAGACGAGCTCGCGGCAGATGTAGAGGCCGAGTCCGGTGCCTCCGACGCCGCCGGTCATGTTCGGGTCGAGGCGGTAGAACTTCTCGAAGACGCGGCGGTGCTCTGCCGCGGGGATCCCGATGCCCGTGTCGGCCACGGCGAAGCTGACCGCGCCGTCCCTCTCCGCCAGCTCGACCCGGATCAGGCCCCCCTGCGGCGAGTACTTGATCGCGTTCTCGACGAGGTTGTCGAGCACCTGTCGCAGCTGGCCAGGATCGGCCGCCACCTGGGGCAGGCGCTTCGGCGCGTCGAGCTCGAGCGCGATCCGCTCCGGCAGGTGGGTTCGGGCCGACGCGACGACGCTCTCGGCCAGGTCGCGAGGGTCGCAGCTCTCGATCCTCACGTGGAGCCGGCCCGAGTCCAGGTGGCTCGCGAGCAGGAGGTCGTTGACGATCTCCGCCAGCCGCTCCGATTCCTCGGCGATCACCTGGAGGAGGCGGTCGCGCAGCTCGTCGCCGAGCTCCAGGTCGGGACGGAGGATGGTCAGCGCCGAGCCGTGGATCGCCGCCAGCGGCGTCCGCAGCTCATGGGACACCGTGGCGACGAAGTCCGACTTCATCGCTTCGAGCGCCCGCTCCTCGGTCAGGTCGCGGAAGGCGTAGACCGTGCCCTCCTCGGTGGCGACGCCGGAGCCCGAGACCCAGACCTCGCGGTCGCCGAAGTCGACCGGCATCGTGACCGCCGCCGACGGACCGGGTGCGTCGGCGACGGGGATGCGTGGGGCGATCTCCTCCCAGACCGGGACGACGTCGGCGATGCGGCGTCCGACGGCTTCGTCTTCGGGAACGCCGGTGACGGCGACTGCGGCGGCGTTCCAGAGCCGGATCACGCCCTCGCGATCGACGAGCACGACGCCGTCGCCGACGTTCGCGAGCACGCGCGCGGCCTGCGCCCGCTCCTCGGCCTCTCGGTAGAGGCGCGAGTTCTCGATCGCCGTCGCCGCGCGCCGGGCCAGCTCCTCGGCGAGCGCGAGGTCGTCCTCGCCGTATGCGCGCCCGGACTCGGCCTGAACGAGCGTGATCGCGCCGAAGCTGCGGTCGCGGACACGGAGGGGGACGCACAGGTACGAGCGCAGGCCGAGCTCGCGCAGCAGGTCGAGCTGGACCTCGTCGGCCGCGGCAGCCCGCAGCAGCTTCTCCGAGATCTCGGGCACGAGCTCGGGAACGCCGCTCG
>Ga0299913_10003758_pt1 | contig 12530 bp, 14 predicted proteins | sample RVTome_9_FD_201360 | JGI IMG/M metagenome (GOLD analysis project Ga0299913, IMG submission 201360) | Soil microbial communities from uranium-contaminated site in the Upper Colorado River Basin, Wyoming, United States - RVT155D38 (version 2) ... | reverse complement strand
GCGGAAGATAGTCCGGCCGGTAGGGATTCCCTGCCAGAACCCGCAGGATCGAGCCGTCGTAGAAGATCTCGATGCCTCCGTCTACCAGGCGCCTGACTCCGACCAGCATGTATGTTACGAGAAACACGACTGTCGCGGTCAGGATCGCCGCCCTGTACACCTGCTTCGATGGCGAGGCCGCGGGACTGCGACGGAGCGAGAGCGCATCGGCCGATGGAAACAGGGCCACGATCCAGGCGATGTACAGCGCCGCCAGCGGGGCGGCGGTCACGGTGGAGAACCCGAAGATCATACCCTGGTAGAACGTCAGCAGCGCGCACGTCACGAGGGCGATGCCGCGGTAGAAGGGTATGCCCGATGCCGACATCAGCAGGAGCACGACCAGCGCCGCCCACCAGATCTGGAGCCAGGGCTCGGAGAGAGCGATCTCCCAGGCGTGAAGCGGAACCCATCGCAGGACTCCCACCGGCTCATAGTACGCGAGGGGGATCTCCGCCAACTCGGCAGGTGGGTCCTTGAGCACGTCCGCCAGCCACATGCCGAAGACCCAGATGCGAAGCAACGCCAGGTGGCGCGCGGTCGCGTTCTCGTGCAGCAACACTAGCCTGTCACCGGGGGTGATATTCGTGGATCAACCGCCTGGAGGTCGTGGTCGCCACGTCGTGGTCTCCCACCGACACCATGCCGGTGTAGACGCGAATCGTACGGACGGGATCGCCGGGGTGCAGGGAATCGTGCTTCCTCGCGATCGCGGCGAGCATCACGTCGAGCTTGTCGACCGCTCGGCGGCTCGATTCGCGTCCCGGTTGCTCGATCGCCCGCGCGCTATCGTCGATCCGCATGCGGAGATGCCTGCCTCCCAGCGGAAAGAGTCGGCGGAGGTGGAGCCGCTCCTCCCTCCCGCTCGAACGCACAGTGATGTAGTCGACGAAGTGCGGGTCTGCGGGGGCCAACCTCGAGTACATGCTCCAGTCGGTCAGCGGATAGAGCGCTTCCCCCGTCCCGGCCCTCTGAGCGCCGAGGAGAGCCACGAGACTCCCGACGGAGACCAGCGCGTACGGGCGCGGGATCGACGACAGGATGGCGCGGATGAGCTTCCGCAGGGGCCACAGGAGCGTTACGACGATCGCGACGTTCGCGACGGCCTCAAGGTTCCTAACGAACCCCACGCGAAACGCCCTCGCGCTTGACGAACCGCCCGCGACCGACCGTGCCGGTGAACTCCCCATCGGAGGCCGCCAGCTCGCCGCGCACCCAGACCCGGGTCGGCGCGCCCACGGTCTCGAACCCCTCGTAGACGTTGTAGTCGCAGCGCGAGTGGTGGGTCCGGGCCGAGATCCGCCCGCTGGCGGCCGGATCCCACAGCACCAGATCGGCGTCGGATCCCACCGCGATCGTGCCCTTCCGGGGCCAGAGGCCGAAGATCTTCGCCGGATTCGCCGCGCAGAGCTCCACCCAGCGGTTGGCGCTGATCCGGCCGCCGGCGACCCCGTGCGTGTGGAGGAGCGGGAGCCGCTCCTCGAGCCCCATGAAGCCGTTCGGGATCTTCCGGAAGTCGTCCCTTCCCATCGCCTTCTGGCTCGCGAAGTCGAACGCGCAGTGGTCGGTGCCGACGACCGAGATCGCGTCGGTGGCGAGCGCCGTCCACAGCGCTTCCTGGTCGACCGTCTTCCGGAGCGGCGGCGAGAGCACGTACTTGGCGCCCTCGAAGTCGGGCAGATCGTAGACGGAGTCGTCGAGAAGCAGGTACTGGGTGCAGGTCTCCCCCCACACCGGCTCGCCGCGCGCGCGCGCGCCCGCGATCCGCTCGACCGCGTCGTCGCACGTCACGTGCACGATGTACACCTGCTGGCCCACCACCGCGCCCAGGTCGATGACCCGCCCGGTGGCCTCACCCTCGGCGCGCGGTGGCTGGGCGAGCGCGTGGTACCGGGTCCCCGTCTTCCCGCTATCGGCGAACCGGTCGGCGAGCAGCAGCTGCACGTCGCCGTTCACCGCGTGGACGTTGACGAACGCACCCGCATCCCGCGTGGCCTCGAGGATGTGGAAGATCTGCTCGTCGTCGACGCCCAGAACCCCCTTGTACGCCATGAAGATCTTGAACGACGTGATCCCGTGCTCGCGGACGACGAGCGGGATCTCGCGCGCGATCCGCGCGTCCCAGTCGGTCACCGCCATGTGGAACGTGTAGTCGTGCGCGGCCTTGCCCTCCGCCTTCGCTTGCCAGATCTCGAGCGTATCGAGCAGCGACTCCCCCTTGGACGGGATCACGAAGTCGATCATCCCGGTCGTCCCGCCCATGATCGCCGCGATCGATCCGCTCTCGAAGTCGTCGATCGAGACCGTCCCCATGAAGGGGAGCGCCATGTGGACGTGGGGATCGATGCCGCCGGGGATGAGCCACTGGTCGGAGCCGTCCACGATCTCGTCGCCGGACTCCGACGGGAGCTCGGCGCCGATCGCCGCGATCGTCTCGCCCTCCACCTTCACGTCGGCCACGTAGCGGTCCGACGCGGTGACGATCTCCGCGCCGCGGATCAGCAGGCTCACGCGGGCCCTCCTCGGATGACGGTTCGCCCACGGCCGTCTACACTGTGCGTTGTGAACCCCCGCTTTTTCGTGATGATCGTCGCCTCGCTCGTCGTATTCGTCGGAGTGATCCGCCTGGTTCTTCGTCATCGCCCGGGGGGGCTCCCGATCGCGATGGTGCTCGCCCTGGCAGTGTTCGTCGTAGGCGGCGGGATGCTCTACGGTTACCATGGCGCGCGTGCGGGCTGGCCGTGGTGGCTATTCTATCCGCCGCCCATGCTCGTCACCGTTCTCGCCCCTCCGATCGTGCTCCGGATGCGCGGCCGGGAGACGGCTCTCTACCTCCTGCTCTCGTTCCTCTCCGCTCCTCTCATCCACGTGCTGTTCGCATTCTTTCTCGGATGGACCGAGTACATGCCTTTCCTGCGGATTCCATCACTGGCCGAGATCCTGGCCTGAAACCAGCTCGATCGTGTCCGGCGCGTTGGGCACCACACACAGGAACTCGAACGGCTCGCTCCCCTCCGCCGCGTACCAGTGCGGCGTCCCGGCGGGGATGTACACGACGTCCCCCGCGCGGACCTCGTGGACCTCGCCGCCGATCCCGATCCGCGCGCGACCGCGCAGCACGTACTGCTCGTGCTCGACCGTGTTCGTGTGCGCCGGCATCCCGCCCCCGGGCTCCATGATGAAGCGCCGCAGAGCGAAGTGCGGCGCCTCGTCGGGGCCGATCAGGACCTGCCGTACCGTGCCCTTCCCGGCCCCCACCGGGTCGCGCGGCAGGTCGTCCGCGTGCCGGACCGTCATCGCGCCTCCTTCGGCGCCCGGCCGGGCCGCCACGCGCCCAGGATCCCGCCCATCACCGTGCCCGCGAGGACCGTGTTCGCCGCGTCGACCGCGATCGCCCCCGCCCCGACCCCGCCGAACATCTCGTGCGTGACGAGCACCGGAGTCGTGAACGCCGCCGCGAGCAGCAGACCGATACCGGCGCCCCCCACTCCTCCGTCGATCCCCTGCCGGCCGATCAGCCAGGACAGCGTGTAGGCGCCCAGGAACGTCCCCAGGATCGAAACCACGAACGGGGCCGGTCTGGGCTCCAGCGTCTCGGGATCGAGCCCCCAGCCGCGCATGAAGATCTCCGCGATCGGGGGGATCGAGTACAGTGCGAACCCGATGACGAACGCCGCGACGACCGCGGCCACGACCGCCTTGTGGTTGTGTCGAATGCTCCCTCCGATCTGCCCCCGCGGGCCTCAGTAGAACAGGGCGTCGCGCTTCCTGCCCGTGTAGTCGATGTACACCGTCTTCCACTCGCTGTAGAAGTCGATCGCCGTCTTCCCCATCTCGCGCATGCCGACGCCGGTCGCCTTCGTGCCGCCGAAGGGGAGCTGTGCCTCGCCGCCCATCGTCGGCGAGTTGACGTGCGTGATGCCGGTCTCGATGCCGCGGACGAAGCGGAAGATCCGGCTCGCGTCCTGCGTGTAGATGGAGGACGTCAGGCCGTAGCGGGTGTCGTTGCAGACCTCGAGACCCTCCTCGAAGTCGGCGACGCGGATCACCGACAGCACCGGACCGAAGATCTCCTCCTGCGCGATCCGCGACCTGGGGTCCACGCGATCGAAGATCGTGGGGGCGACGAAGAACCCCTTGCGGTGGTCCTCGCCCGTCAGCGGCTCCCCGCCCGTCACCAGTTCGGCTCCCCCCTCGCGGCCGGCGCCGATGAACTCCAGCACGGTGTCGAACTGCGACTCGTCGACCGACGGGCCCATGTCGACCGACTCCTCGAGGCCGTCGCCGACGACGAGAGAGCGCGCGCGGTCCGCCAACCGCGCGACGAACTCGTCGGCGATCGCGTCGACGAGCACCGCGCGCGACGTCGCCGTGCAGCGCTGGCCGGTCGAGCCGAACGCGCCCTGGGCGGTCGCCTCGACAGCCATCGCCAGGTCCGCGTCCTCGAGGACCAGGATCGGGTTCTTGCCGCCCATCTCGCACTGCACCTTCTTCCCACCCGACGCCGCGCGCGCGTAGAGCGCGACGCCGACGTCGTTCGAGCCCGTGAACGACAGCGCGCGCACGCGCGGGTCGTCGACGATCGCCGATCCGACCTCGCCGCCCGAGCCGAACACCAGGTTCAGGACACCCGGCGGCAGTCCGGCCTCGGCGAACATCGCGACGACCATCTCCGCGGTCTCCGGCGTCAGCGAGGCCGGCTTGAACACGACCGCGTTCCCGGCGACGAGAGCGGGCGCGATCTTCCAGCACGGGATCGCCACCGGGAAGTTCCACGGCGTGATGGCGCCCACGACCCCGATCGGCTCGCGCACCGTGTAGGCGAACGTGTGGCCGATCTCGGACGGCATGGTGTCGCCGGAGAGCCGGAGCCCTTCGCCGGCCACGAACTCGAGCACGTTCAGCGTCTTCTGGACCTCTCCGCGCGCCTCGCGCAGGATCTTCCCCTCTTCGCGCGTGAGCGCGCGGGCGAGGTCCTCGGCGCGCTCGCTCATGAGCCGGTGGACGCGCGCGATCACGCGCCCCCGCTCGGGGGCCGGCGTGTCGGCCCAGCCCGGCTGCGCGGCCTGGGCGGCGGCGGTTGCCTCCCCCGCCTCTTCCCGCGAGCTGAGGGGCAGCTCCCCGAGCACGTCGTGGGTGTTCGCGGGGTTGACGTTCGGCGCGTGCCGGCCGGTGGTGGTGTCCCGCCACTCTCCGTTCACGTAGTTGCGGTAGCGCTTCATCCGGTCGCCCCTTTCCCGGGAGCGTCCACCGCGGCGCGAAACCGTCGCGACACGTAGAGCAGCGCCACCACGAGGAACGAGCTGAGCCAGACCGCGGTCGGGACGTCGCGCCAGTGGAGGGTCAGCATCACGCCCAGGCCGAAGCCCTGCAGCACGGCCGCGATCAGGACGAGCAGCGACATCGCCCGCGGCTCCCAGCGGACGATCAGCGCTCCGATCAGGAGGACGGCCACGATCGTCATCAGCATGTACGCCACGACGCGGTCGGCCACGACCACCGTGCGGAGCGCGTCGAAGACGAGGTAGAAGTACAGCGCCACGAGCGCGAACATCGTGAGCCGGGCTTCCTGGTCGGGACTCATGTCGCGGTCACGACCCCGCAGCGACGGTCGCGAGGCTGTCCTCGAAGATCGCCAGAAACGCGTCCACGTCCGCGGCGCCGATGTTCAGGCATGGCGCGATCCGCAGCACGTTCCCGTACAGCCCCCCCTTCCCGATCAGCACGCCCCGCCGCCGGGTCTCCTCCAGGAGGCGCGTCGTCGCCGCGGCGGCGGGCTCCTTCGTCGCGCGGTCGGTCACCAGCTCGACGCCCTGCATGAGGCCCATCCCGCGCACGTCGCCTACCAGCGGCTGCCGCTCCTGGATCGCCTCGAGCCCGGCGCGGAGCCGCGCGCCCATCGCGCTCGCGTTCTCGAGCAGCCCCTCCTCCTCGATCACCTGGATGGTCGCGCGCGAGGACGCGCACGAGACCGGGTTGCCGCCGAACGTCGACAGGGTGAGCCCCTTCCACATGGACGCCAGCTCCGGTGTGGTTGTCGTGACGCCCATCGGCATCCCGTTGGCGACACCCTTGGCCATCGTCATGATGTCCGGCACCACGCCGTACTGCTCGATCCCCCACCACTTGCCGCCCGTCCGCCCCCACCCCGTCTGCACCTCGTCAGCGATGAACAGGCCCCCGTAGCGGCGCACGATCTCGACCGCGATCTCGAAGTACTCCGGCGGCGGCGTGATGAACCCGCCCACGCCCAGGATCGGCTCGGCGATGAAGGCCGCCACGTGACCGGGTGTCGTGGTCCGGATCAGCTCTTCGATGTCGCGCGCGCACGCCGCTCCGCACGAAGCGGGCTCGAGCCCCAGCGGGCAGCGGTAGCAGTAGGGCGCCAGCGCGTGCTTGATCCCCGCCACCCACTCCTGGCTCCGCCACGGGGCGTGCGCGGTGATCGTCGTGGCCATCATCGAGCGCCCGGCGTACGCGTGCCGGAGCGCGATCACGGCCTGGCTCCCGGTGGCCGCGCGCGCCAGCATGACAGCGGTCTCGTCGGCCTCGGTGCCGCTGTTCGTGAAGAAGCTCTTGGTCAGGTCGCCGGGGGTCAGCGAGGCGATCTTCTCGGCCAGGTCGACGATCGGGGCGGTGGGATACAGGGTCGAGGAGTGGACCAACGTGGCGGCCTGGTCCTGGATCGCCTGCGTCACGACGGGATGGCAGTGCCCCACCGAGACCGTCAGGATCCCGCCGAAGAAGTCCAGGTACTCCCGGCCGTCGTAGTCGTAGAGGTACTGTCCCCGCCCGCGCGCCAGCGGCAGCGGGGTCTCGTAGTAGCGGATGACGGCGTCCCAGAGATAGCGCTCGTGGCGCTCGTTGAGCTCCGCCGCCTTCCCCGCCTCCGCCGGTGCCTGGGCCTCGATCCGATCGATCACAGCTCGACCAGCTCGTCGTATGTCTCGGGCCGCCGGTCGCGATAGAACTGCCACGTCTGGCGCACGTCCTGGATCATGTCCAGGTCGAGGTCCGCGACCACCACCGCGTCCCGGTCGCGCGGCGCCTCGGCGATGATCTGACCGCGCGGGTCGCAGAAGTACGACGTGCCGTAGAACTCGCCGATGTCCCACGGGTGTTCGCGGCCGACGCGGTTGATGGCGCCCACGAAGTAGCCGTTCGCGACCGCGTGCGCCGGCTGCTCGAGCTTCCACAGGTACTCGGACAAGCCGGCCACCGTGGCCGAGGGATTGAACACGATCTCGGCGCCGTTGAGACCCAGGATCCGCGCGCCTTCGGGGAAGTGGCGGTCGTAGCAGATGTAGACGCCGACGTTCCCGACCGCAGTCTCGAACACGGGGTACCCCAGGTTCCCGGGCTTGAAGAAGAACTTCTCCCAGAAGCCCGGCGCGCAGTGCGGGATGTGGTGCTTCCGATACTTGCCGAGGTAGCGGCCGTCCGCGTCGACGACCGCGGCCGTGTTGTAGTAGACGCCCGTCTTCTCCTCCTCGTAGACCGGCAGGACGAGGACCACGCCCAGCTGGCGCGCGAGGTCCGCGAAGCGGCGCGTCGTGGGGCCCTCCGGCACGGCTTCGGTTAGCGCGTACCACTTGCGGTCCTGGTCGGCCGGGAAGTACGGGCCGTAGAAGATCTCCTGAAAGCAGACCACGGCCGCGCCGCGACCGGCCGCCTCCGCGAGGAGGGTCTCGTGCTTCTCGATCATGTCGCGCTTGATGTCCTCGATCGGCCGGCTCGCGTCGCCGTCCGGGATGCCTGCCTGGACCAGGCCCGCCTTCACCGTTCTCGCCATGTCACGTTGCTCCGTTGTGGAATAGAGCGGGAACGCTTCACTGCCTACATCCTGACTCGTTCGCGTCCCCAAGACAACTCAGTACGATTTTCCACTCAATATCGCCCTGCGCTTCTTTCTCTAGCCAAAAATGGGACAGAATGGGATTGATAAGGTTGAAATGTTCGTCTGCCACGATTATCTGGTCGCTCCATAAATCAGCCACGATGTAGCGATTTTCGAGCTGAAAGAATGCTGTCGACGGCGCAACCTCCAGCCAGTTAACTGCGTTCCAGATTCGCTGGCACAATGAATCATCGGTGATCAAGTAAAGCCGACTCGGATCCTCTTTTGATAAACCAACCTGACCCCTCCACTCGGCTAGGTCTGCACTGGAGAGAACCTCCATCAAAACGCTGCGTTGCTCTCCGCTTGAGTCCAGGGAACATCCAGTGCTCGAGATTGCGCCTCTAGAGGGAGCCGTTTGGTCGGTCGCGGGTGTGCTTACGCAACCCACGGTCAATGCAATTATGCATCTCAAGGATTTTCCGTGACGATGACTCCTGTGCATCTGAATTACCAGACTACTTGCCGTCTATGGTCCAGACCCATTCGTCAGTACCCGATGACCTTCTGCGATATCCGCTCGATACCCGGCACCGCGTCGAACGCCGCGTCGAAGCTTAGGATCCGGGTGACTTCGCGTCGTTCCATCGTCGCCACGTGGAGGGCGTCCCGCGCCGACAGCTTCGGCATGCCGTCGAGCGCCTTCTTGGCGTGCTCGACGTCTTCCCGCTCGACCGGGAAGATCTCGTCCACGATCCCGATCAGAGCGTCGAACGCGGGCTGGATGGCGTCCCGCCGTCGAATCGCGACGTACCGATGCAGGATCTCCTGCAGCACCTCAGCGCTCGTGACTAGGCGCTCGTTGGCGGCGATCACGCCTTCGAGCAGGCGGCGGGCATCCGCCTTGTGCGGGTGCGCCGCTCCCACGAGGTACATGGGGACGTTGGAGTCGATGAAGATCACCGGGGCTCTCGGTCAGGAGAGTCATCCAGATACCCGCGCTCGATCTCGCGCAGCATCTGCCCGATGTCCGCGGTGGGGAATTCGTGGCCGATCGCCGCCCGGACGACCTCGAGCTTGCGTCCGGCCTCGACCGCCGGCTCCGACCTCCGGGCCCGACGCAGCGCCTGCCGGACCCACTCCGACACGTTCATCCGATGGCGTCGGGCGTACCGCCGGATCTCCCCGTATTCCTCGTCGTCCAGGACGACCTGGAGTCGCTTACTCATGCGAGGAGTATGACATACTCAAGGATCGGGATCAAGCCCCCGCAAGCGGGCCGCATCGTACCCGATCGCGCCCAGGACTTCCTCGGTGTGCTCGCCCAGGGAAGGCGGCGAACGCCGGATCCTTCCCGGGGTGGCCGACAGCTTGACCGGGATCCCGAGTAGCCGGAGCGGATCCCCGTCGCCCGCCGCCACCTCGACCACCATTTCGCGGTGCCGTGCCTCCGGCGAATCGAGCGCTTCGGGGACGCGGCGGATCCCACCGCTGGGGATCCCCGCCGCGCCCAGCGCGTCCAGCCACTCCCGCGCGGGACGCCCGGCGAAGATCGCCTCGAGCTGAGGCACCAGCTCGGCGCGCCGTGTCACGCGCGCTCCGTTGGTCGCGTAGCGCGGATCCGCGCGCCACTCCGGCTTCCCGAGCAGCTCGCAGAGTGCGCCCCACTGGCGCTCGTTCCCGACCCCCACGTTGATCCAGCCGTCGGCGGCGCGGAACGTCTGGTAGGGGACGATCGACGGGTGCGCGTTGCCGAGGCGCGTGGGCCGCTCGCCCCCCGCCCACCAGTTCTGCGCGTGATAGGTCAGGAGCGAGAGGAGGCCGTCGTGGAGCGCGACCTCGACGCGCTGCCCCACGCCGGAGCGCTCGCGCGCGAGGAGCGCCGCCAGGATGCCCTGCACGACGAGGAGCCCGGCGGTCTCGTCCCCGAGCGAGATCCCCACCCGGGTCGGAGGGCCGTCGGGCCAGCCCGTCACGTCCATGACTCCCGACTCGCCCTGGACGATGACGTCGAACGAGGGCTTCTCCGCCCCGGGACCGGTCGCCCCGTAGCCGTTGATCAGCGCATAGACGACGCGCGGGGCCCGCGCCCGGACCGCGTCCCACGAGAAGCCGAGCCGCTCGATCACTCCCGGCCGGAAGTTCGATACCAGCACGTCGGCCCGCTCGATCAACCGCCACAGGGCATCACGCCCCGCGTCCGTCTTGAGATCGAGCGCCACGCTGCGCTTGTTCCGGTTGACGGCCGTGAAGTACGCGCTCGCGCCGGCCGCCTGCGGGACCCAGGGCGGCCCCCACGCGCGTGTGTCGTCCCCGCCGTCGGGATGCTCGACCTTGATCACGTCGGCGCCCATGTCGCCCAGGATCATGGTGGCGTACGGGCCCGCCAGGATGCGGGTCAGGTCGACGACCCGGATCCCGCTAAGTGGCATCGGGCGTCCTGGACATCAGCTCCGCGGCGGTGATCGTGCCGCGATCCCGCGCGCCCCACAGCGCGTACGCGGCGAACGCGATCACGAACCCCGTGAACCAGGCGTAGGTGTAGAGCGCATGGAAGATCGCGGGCACGGACGCGGGCGCGACGAAGCCCGCGGCCGCCAGGAAGCCCGGGACGTTGGGGAGCACGGCCGCGATCAGGATCGCGATCGTCCCCCAGCGCCAGCCGCCCCGGTACCAGTACGAGCCGAACCGCCGGTACAGGGACTCGGTGTGGAGGAACGTGCCGCGGACGATCCAGTAGTCGGCGATCATGATCCCCGCCACCGGTCCCAGGAGCGCGCTGTAGCCGATCAGCCACGTGAAGATGTAGCCCTGGGTCGAGGCGATCAGCTTCCAGGGCATGATCAGGATCCCCACCAGCCCCGTGATCAGCGCGCCGGCGCGGAACGAGATCCAGCGCGGGGCGATGTTGCTGAACCCGATCGCGGGCGCGACCACGTTGGCCGCGATGTTCGTCGTCAGCGTGGCCACCGCGAGCGCGAGCATCGAGACGATCACGACCGCCGGGCTGTCGAAGCGGGCCAGGAGGTTCACCGGGTCCCAGGGGGCGGCTTCGACGACCAGCACGTCGCTGAATCGCAGCGCGCCCGCGCAGGTGGCGGCGATGCCGATGAAGGCGAACAGGGTCATCGTGGTCGGGAGCCCCAGGATCTGCCCCCACGCCTGATCGGCCTGGTTCCGCGCGTAGCGGGTGAAGTCCGGGATGTTGAGCGACAGCGTGGCCCAGAACCCCACCATCGCCGTGAGCCCCGGCAGAAACAGGAGCCAGAACCCGTGGCGGCTCGCTCCCCCGCCTTCCGTCCGGGCCACGAGGACCGGGGACACCGCGCCGGTCGCGTTCCGCACCTCGGCGGCCACATACCGCGGCCCGCGGGTCGCGGCGCCGGCCGGGGGCAGCGCGATCGGATCGCCCGCGTACGGCGTCCACTCCGCCGCCGCCAGCGCCGCGCGGGCGTCGGGTTCGGTGGCCCCGGCGCCGGCCCGTGCCTCGGTCGCGCGCGGCACGCCGTCCTCGGCCAGCACGTTCAGGATCGCCCGGTCCTCGGCGATCGAGAGCGAGGGCCGCGCGAACTGCTCGCTGAACGCGAGCGCGCGGCCGAGCCCACCCGGCGTCGTCAGCGCCCATCCGAGCAGCGCCAGCCCGATCGCGAGCAGCATCGGCGCGCCCCACGCCTCGAGCCATTTGATGCGCTCGGTGCCGGACCACGCGATCCAGACGTTCAACGCCCAGAACGCCAGGAACGCGGTCAACTCCCACGCGTTGATGCCCAGCCAGCCGAACCCGGGAGCGTCCGCGATCGAGGGCCAGATCACGCGCGCCAGCGCGTACAGCGCGTGGCCGCCGATCCAGGTCTGGATGCCGAACCAGCCACACGCCACGAGCCCCCGCAGGAGGGCCGGCACGTTCGCGCCCAGGATCCCGAACGGCGCGCGCAGGAGGACGGGAAACGGCACGCCGTACTTCGTGCCGGCGTGACCGTTGAGGATCATGGGGACGAGGACGATCAGGTTCCCGGCGGCGATCGTCACCAGCGCCTGCCACCACGACATGCCGCTCGCGATCAGCCCCGAGGCGAGCATGTACGTGGGGACACAGACGCTCATCCCGACCCACAGGGCCGCGATGTGCCAGCGCGACCAGCGCCGCTCCTCCGGCGTGGTGGGGACGAGGTCCTCGTTGGCGTACGGAGAGTCGAGCAGCTCGGCGCGGTCGGCGAGCGACCCGGTCGTGCCCGGGCTCAAGGGCGATCCACGACGAAGAAGGCGTTGAGCGGACCGACGCAGGGGAGACCGCCGAAGTATCCCCCCGAGAGCCGGCGCCCTCCGTCCTCGATCTCGGCGAACCCGTCGTACTCGCCGGCGCAGGGCGCGGTCACGTCGACCGTGAAGTCCAGCGTGGAGCCGTTCGTGGTGCCGGTGATCGAGCCCATCGTGCCGTCCGCGGCGGAAATCGTTCCGGTCACGATCCCCAGGTACTCGCTCAGCGAGAACGTCACATCGATGGTCTCGACACCCACGATCTCCGCGGTCCCGGTGTAGGTGCCCGTCAAGGGCCCGTCTCCGTCCACCGGTCCGGATCCGTAGTCGTCGCACGCCGCCAGGAGGGCGGCGAGTCCGAGGACCAGGCGTGAACCCCGCATGCTGCGCGTCTCCT
>Ga0299913_10003757_pt1 | contig 12531 bp, 10 predicted proteins | sample RVTome_9_FD_201360 | JGI IMG/M metagenome (GOLD analysis project Ga0299913, IMG submission 201360) | Soil microbial communities from uranium-contaminated site in the Upper Colorado River Basin, Wyoming, United States - RVT155D38 (version 2) ... | reverse complement strand
GTCACGCGCGGCCAGCCCGTCGAGCGTCCGGCCTGGATCGCCGGCTCCCTCCCCCAAACCGGGCTCAGCGCGCCGCTACCGGTCGAGCCGGCTCACTCAACCGATGGGGAACGGTCAACGGGCCGGCAGCCCGACCTCTCTGCGCAGGCCGAGCAGGCCGCCCTCGCGCGAAACCCATCGATGGCCGATCATCGAGCGCGCATGGAGCAGCCGCCGTCACCCAGTGCGAGGAAAGCCGCCAGCGAGCCAGCCCCAGGGCCAGCTTCCGCGCCGGAAGTCGAGCCGCGCCGGCGCAGCGTGATAGCTCGTCTCCTGGGCAAACGCTGATGCGCGTGCTGGTCACCGGCGGCGCCGGTTACGTCGGCAGCATCAGCAGCGAGTTGCTGCTTGCCCGCGGCCATGAAGTGACGATCGTCGACTCCCTGGCCACCGGTCACCGGCGCGCGGTACCCGAAGGGGCCGAGCTGGTCGACGGCCGCCTGGTCGACGGCGCGCTGCTCGAGCGAACGATGCGCGAGCGTGGCGTCGAATCCGTCCTGCACTGCGCCGCGCGCGCCCTGGTCGGTGAGTCGGTCGCCGATCCTGCGCTCTACTACCGCGAGAACGTCGGTGGCGGAATGAGCCTGCTCGACGCAGCGCTGGCCGCCGGCGTGCGCCGGCTCGTCTTCAGCTCGTCGGCGGCCGTCTACGGCGCGCCAGAGCGGACGCCGATCACCGAGGAGCAGCCGCCGGCGCCGGTCAACCCGTACGGCGAGACCAAGCATGTCTTCGAACAGATGCTGCGCTGGTATGGCGAGGCCTACGGCCTGCGCGGTGTGGCGCTGCGCTACTTCAACGTCTGTGGCGCGAGCGAGCTGTTGGGCGAGGATCATCACCCCGAGACGCACCTCGTGCCCAACATCCTGCGCAGCCTGTCCGGCGGCCCGCCGCTGACCGTCTTTGGCACGGACTACCCGACGCCCGATGGGACGTGCATCCGCGACTACATCCACGTGCTCGACCTGGCCGACGCCCACCTGGCTGCGCTCGAGCTGACCACCGGCGGCGAGGCAGGGCTGCTGGCGTGCAACCTCGGCTCGGGCACCGGCTACAGCGTGCGCGAGGTGCTCCACGCCGCCGAGCGCGTCACCGGCCAGCGCGTGCCGCACAGCTACGGGCCGCGCCGGCCGGGCGATCCGCCGGTGCTGGTGGCAAGTAGCGAGAATGCGCGCCAGGTGCTGGGCTGGACGCCGGCGCGGGGTACTCTCGAGGAGATGATCGGCTCGGCCTGGCGCTGGCGCCAGGCGCATCCGCAGGGCTACGACGAACGGCGCGAGGCAGCGGCCAGGTGAGAAGACGCGCCAGCCCACCGCCCGTGCCCGCCGATCCGCTCGAGTGGCGGCCGCTCGAGGCGCAGCCGACCCGGCGCGCGCCAGCGATCCGTGACCCGATCATCGAGCCGATGTGGGAAGGGCTGCGCGTGCTGGCCCATTTCGAGCTCGGCAGCGGCGCTGACGCCGCAGCCACCGTGGAGCTGCGCGACGACGACGGGCTCAACGTCACCCGCCGCTTCGCCGACGTCGTCAGCGCCCTGGCCACCGCCGTCACAGCCTTCGACGCAGTCATCGACGGCTTCCTGACCGACCAGGCGACGGCGACCGACATCGGCACGGCGATCGTGCCCCAGGCGCAGGCGTCGCCGGTCGGCATGATGCTGTCGCAGGCGCCGCAGGTGACCGTCGGCCCGCGGCCCGAGCTGCGCGAGGCGACCGCCGTCGCCTTCGTCGCCATCGACCTGCTGCGCATTGACGGCCAATTGCTGCTCGACCTGCCGCTGCTCGAGCGCAAGCGCCAGCTCGAGAGCCTGATCGTCCAGGGCGAACTGGTCCGGGTGTCCGTCTTCGCCCGACCGCCCGTGGCGCCCTGGCTCAACTCGTGGAAGAGCGCCGGCTTCCGCGGCGCCATGCTCAAGGCGGCCAACAGCCGCTACCTGCCCGGCGGCCGGACGACCGAGTGGGCGCCGGTGCTGACCACCGGCCAGCGCTGAGCGGAGCTCGCTGACCACGCCGGGCCGCAACTGGCCGCTCGTCGTCCGCCGGGCGCAACCGGCCGACCGCGACGCCGTCCTCCGTTTCGCCACCCGCACGTGGGACGGCTGGGACTACATTCCCCATGCGTGGCCGGTCTGGATCGCCGCCGCTGACGACAGCATCCTGCTGGTGGCCACGCCCGGAACGCCGGCCGGCGGCGGACAGCGGACCGACCGCGACGGCAAGCCACTGGCGGCTGACGTGCCGATCGCCGTCGCGCGAGTGGCGCTGCTCTCACCGACCGAGGCCTGGCTGGAGGGCATCCGCGTCGACCCCCGCGTGCGCGGCATGGAAGTCGCGACCGAGTTACAGGTGGCCGAGCTGAGCTGGGCCGCCGGGAAGGGCGCGACGGTCGTCCGCTACGCCACCGGCGCGGCCAACGAGGCCTCGCACCGGCTGGGCGCGCGCCACGGCTTCGAGCTTCTCGTCGCCCTGCGCACGTGGTGGTGGCGCGACCCGGCGCTGGCCGGCGGCGAGGATGACGAGCGCGACGAGGGGAACGGCTTCGACGAGGCGGCCCGGAAGCAGGCGACCAAGCGCCGCCGGGCTGCCCTCGAGGCGCTGGCGCGGCGAGGTCTGCGGCCTGCTCCGGGCGCGGCGGCGGCGCTGTGGCCGCGCGTGGCGGCCGACCCGACCTTCAATGCCGGCCAGCGGCTGTACGAGATCCGGCCGTGGGGGCTGGCCGAGCTGACCGAGCCGCGCTTCGCCGAACACGCGCGGCGCGGCGAGGTCGTGGTCGTCGACTCGTCCAGCGACGGCTGGGCGCTGGCCATCCTCGAGCGCGAGGCGCAGCCGTCGGAGGACGTGTCGTTCCACCTCTCGCTACTGGTCGGCGATGGGCGAGCCGGCCTGCGGCTGGCCGAGACCGTCCGGGAGGCTGTCGGCGAATCTATCCGCTTCCGCCTGCCCGACCCAGGCCCGCCCCTGCTGCGCGGCGTGGCCGAGGCCTTCAGCGTGACCGGCTACGTCGCCCGCGAGTGGACGCTGCACATCCTGGCTCGGGCGGTCGACGCCGCCCTCCCGCCGCCAGCCATGGACCGAGGCGCGACCATCGGTTAAGGTGAGGCCGATGGTGAGTTCAGCCCTGCCCGAACCGCTGCGCGATGCGGTGGGCCGGCTGGGCAGCGCCGACATCATGGTCGGCATCCCATCGTTCAAGAACGCGGCCACCATCGGCTACGTCGTTCGCGCCGCCCAGGCCGGCCTGGTCCAGTACTTCCCCGACCTTCGCCCGGTGGTCGTCAACGCCGACGCCGGCTCGCCCGACGCCACCCAGCGCGTCGTCGTCGAGACCGAGCCGCCCGACTACGTCGAGCGCATCCTGCTCGTCCGGCCGCGCAACCGGCTGCAGCGCATCAGCCTGACCTACCCCGAGGTCGACGGCGTGGGCGGCAAGGGCGCCGCGCTGCGCACGATCTTCCAGATCGCCGACGCGCTCGGCGTCGAGGCGCTTGTCGTCGTCGACTCCGACCTGCGCTCGATCGTGCCCGAGTGGATCGAGCTGCTCGCCGGCCCTGTGCTCAAGGGCGGCTTCGACTTCGTCGCGCCGCTCTACTCGCGCTACAAGTACGACGGCACGATCACCAACACGGTCACCTACCCGCTGACGCGGTCGCTCTACGGGCTGCGCATCCGCCAGCCGATCGGCGGCGACTTCGGCGTGTCGGGCGACCTGCTGCGCCACTACCTCAGGCAGGACGACTGGGACGCCAACGTGTCCAAGTTCGGTGTCGACATCTGGATGACGACCAAGGCCATTACCGGCGGCTTCGCCGTCTGCCAGACGCGCCTCGGCGCCAAGGTCCACGACCCGAAGGACCCCGGCTCCGACCTCGGCCCGATGTTCACCCAGGTCGTGAGCACGATCCTGCGCCTGACGGAGCGCCACGCGGAGCGCTGGCTGTCGGTTACCGGCTCGCACGACATCCCGGCCTATGGTTTCGAGCGCGTGCTCGACCCGCCACCGCTCGAGGTGGACGTGCTGCGCCTGCTCGAGGAGTTCGCCAAGGGCCGGCTGACCGTCGGCGAGGAGTGGCGCACGGCGCTGACGCCCGAGAACGCGGCCGTCGTCGAACAGCTCTCGGCCGAAGCCGGCGAGGCCGTCGAGCTGGCCACGCGGGCCGACATCCTGCGCACGGTCGACGACAGCGGCTTCTCGCTGCCCGACGAGACGTGGGCGCGGGTGGTGTATGACGTGGCCGTGGCCAACCATGCCCGGCTGCTGCCGATGGATCGGCTGATCGCCTCGCTCGTGCCGCTCTATTTCGGGCGGGTGGCCAGCCTGATTCTCGAGACGCGCAAGCTGACGACCGATCAGGCCGAGGCTTTCGTCGAGCGCCAGGCCAAGGCCTTCGAGCTGGCCAAGCCCTATCTGGTCGAGCGCTGGCGGGCGGCGGGTAAGGGCGCCGCAGCCGGCGGCGACGGGGTCGCAGCGACGCGCCGCAAGGCGGCCAGGGCGTCTAAGCCGGCCAGTGCGCCCAAGGCGGCCGTGGCGCCGGACGGGGGCGGCACGCCCAAGCCGGCCGGCGCGCCCAAGCCGGCCGTCGCGGCCGCCCGGCGCGCGAGTGCCCGGCGGTGAGCCGCCTCGCGGCGCCCGAGCGCATCCTGCTGCCGCTGGCCAACCCGCGCACGGCCGCCGACCTCGTCCGCATCGGCGCCGCGTTGATGCGCCACGGCGGCACGTTGACCGCTCTGGGCATCGTCGAGGTGCCCGAAGGCATGCCGCTGTCAGAGGGCGCGACCAAGGCGCGCCAGGCGCGGCGCCTGCTGCAGCGCGTGCTCGAGTTCGCGCCCGAAGGCGTCGAGCTGCGCACCGTCGTGCGCATCGGCCGACGGGCAGCGGAAGGCATCGTCGAGCTGGCCGCGGAAGACGAGGCTGACCTCATCATCTTCGGCTGGGGTGGGCGACCGGGGGGCAAGCGCGGCGCCGAGGCGGTCTTCTCGCCGACGATCGATGAGGTCGTGCGCGACGCGCCGTGCAACATCGCCGTCGTCAAGCAGCGCGGTGTCAAGGACGTCAAGCGCATCCTGGCGCCGGTGCGCGGCGGCCCGCACGCCGAGCTGGCCCTCCACTTCGCCTCCTCGCTGGCGCGCTACTTCGGTGCCGGCCTCGACGTGATGCACGTCATCCCGGCCGACGTCAACTCGGTCGTCCGCTCGCAGGCCGAGCGCGCCCTGACCACGTTCGTGCGCCAGCACGCGTCGGAGCCGGCCAACCCGTTGCTCGTCGAAGGCGGCGACGTGGCCGGCGCGATCCTGAAGGAAGCCGAGGCGGTCGAGCTGGTGGTGATGGGCGCCGCGGCAATGAGCGCGGCCGACCTGGCCCGTTCCAACGGCGCGCTCTTCGGCGACCTGCCCGAGGCCATCGCCCAGCATGCCCGGCCGACGGTCATCGTGGTCAAGACGCGCGAGCCGCTGACACGCTCGACCTTCGAGCAGCGTGCGGCGCAGGCCGAGACCCTCGAGGCCGCCGACCGGGCCGCCGAGTCGGGCCGCAGCGTCCCCGCCCGGGTCGACCGTTGGTTCGCTGAATCGAACTACCACCACCAGGAGTTCGCCGACATGGCTCGTTTGGTCAGCCTCAAGGAGAAGCAGGGCCTGACCATCAGCGCCGTGCTGCCCACGCTCAACGAGGCGGCCACCATCGGCCCGATCGTGCGCGCTGCCCGGCGCGAGCTGATCGAGAAGGTGCCACTGCTCGACGAGTTGCTGGTGATCGACTCCGATTCGGAGGACGACACGCGCCAGATCGCCGAGGAGGCCGGCGCGCGCGTGGTGCGCCACTCCGATGTCCTGCCTCGTTACGGCAGCTACCGCGGCAAGGGCGAGGCGCTGTGGAAGAGCCTCTACGAGACGAGCGGCGACCTCATCGTCTGGTCCGACACCGACATCATCGACTGGCACCCGCGCTTCATCTACGGCACGCTGGGGCCGCTGCTGGCCGAGCCGCGCATCGGCTACGTCAAGGCCTACTACCAGCGCCCGATCGTCGAGGGCGGCATCCTCAAGGAGGGCGGCGGCGGCCGCGTCACCGAGCTGGTCGCGCGGCCGCTGATCAACCTCTTCTTCCCCGAGCTGTCGGGCTACATCCAGCCGCTCTCGGGTGAGTACGCCGGCCGGCGCGCGCACCTCGAGCAGATCCCGTTCTTCACCGGCTACGCCGTCGAGATCGGCCACCTCATCGACCTCGCCGAGCGGCTCGGCTTGCAGGGCTTCGGCCAAGTCGACCTCGACGTGCGCGTCCACCGCAACCAGGAGCTGGAAGGCCTGTCGCGGATGAGCTTTGTCATCCTGCAGGCGGTGATGAAGCGGCTCGAGGAGCGCCACCGGGCGCGCCTGTTCGCCGAGCTCGGCTCGACGATGAAGCTGCCCCGCTCGGGCCTGAACAAGCTCAGCCTCGAGGTCATCGAGCTGGCCGACCAGGAGCGCCCACCGATGGTGCGCATCCCCGAGTACGTCGAGCGCCGCGCCGCCGCCCTCGCGCTGGCGGGGGCCTGACCGGCGCTGAACGTCCTCGTCGCGCCCGACTCGTTCAAGGGATCGCTCGATCCGACGCAGGTTGCCCGCGCGCTGGCCGACGGCTGGCGGCGCGCCCGTCCGCTCGACACCTTCCACCTGATCCCGCTGGCCGACGGCGGCGAGGGCACGCTCGAGGCGATCAAGGCGACCGACGGCGGCTGGCTGGAGCTGCCGGTTCACGCGCGTGACCCGCTCGGCCGGCCGCTGACGGCGCGTTTCCTGCGCCGCGGCGAGGATGCCGTGGTCGAGATGGCGGCGGCTTCCGGCCTATCGCGGCTGGCGCCCGACGAGCGTGACGCGCTGGCGGCGTCGACATTCGGGACGGGGCAGGTGCTGGCGGCGGCGGTCGGCCTTGGCGCGCGGCGGATCGTGATAGGCCTCGGCGGCAGCGCCACAACCGACGGCGGTGCCGGTCTCCTCTCCGCGCTCGGGGCGCGCTTCCTCGACGCTTCCGGCGCCGACATCGGCCCGGGTGGTGGGGCGCTATCGGACCTTGCCCGTGTCGACCTATCCGAGCTGTCGCCAGTGCTGGCCGAGGTCGCCCTCACCGTCGCCTCGGACGTGACCAATCCGCTGCTCGGGCCGACAGGCGCGGCGGCTACCTACGGCCCGCAGAAGGGCGCCGACGAGAAGCAGGTCGCCCGCCTCGACGCCAACCTGGCCCGCTACGCCGACCGGCTGGAAGTGGCTGTCGGTCGGTCGATCCGCGACGTGCCCGGGGCCGGCGCTGCGGGCGGCACGACGGCGGGGCTGCTGGCCATCGCCGACCGCTTTGCCTCGTTCGACATCCTGCCCGGCGTCGAGGTGGTCATGGAGCTGGCCGGCTTCGACGCGGCGCTGGCCGCGAGCGACGTGGTTCTCACCGGCGAAGGCCGGGTCGACGGCCAGACCGCCTTCGGCAAGACCGCGCTGGGCGTGGCGCGGCGGGCGCGGGCTGCCAGGGTGCCGTGCATCTGCTTCGGCGGCGGCGTGCTGCCCGAAGGCATTGCCGCCCTGGCGGCGGAGAGCGCGGTCGTTGTGCCCGTCGTGGAGCACGCGATGACGGTCGAGGAGGCGATGGCCGCCGGCCCAGAGCCCGTGATCCGCGCCGCCGAACGGGCCGCGCGGCTGGCCAGCCTGCTTTCGCCAAGCGCCTGATGGCCGGCTCCACCGGCCGACGCCCGCGGCGAAAGCAGCGCCGCCCGGCCGACCCCGTCGGCGCCTGGACCCGCCGCCTCGACCGCCACCGCCCCGGCCTCGTGCAGGACACCTTCGTCGCGCTGGCCAGCATGTACGGCCACCCCGTCTGGCAGCGCGTTCACGAGCCGACCAGCGAGCTGATCCTGACGATCCTGTCGCAAAACTCGGCTGACATCAACGCCGAGCGCGCCTTCGACGCGCTGCGCGCGCATTGGCCGTCGGCCGGCCCGCCCGACGAGGCAGGCAAGGTCACCCGACCCGGCTGGGGCGGCGTCGGCATCGGCTACGCACCACCACCCGACTGGGCGGCGGTCGAGGTCGCGCCGCTGGAGGAGCTGGTCGAGGTGATTCGCCCGGGCGGCCTGGCGCCACAGAAGGCGCCGCGCATCCAGGCTTCGCTGCGCCAGATACGCGAGCAGCGCGGCGATTACTCGCTCGAGTTCCTGGGCAGCCTGCCACCGGCCGAGGCCCTGGCCTGGCTGACGGGCATTCCGGGCATCGGACGCAAGACAGCGTCGGTGGTGCTGCTTTTCAGTTTCGGCATGCCGCTCGTGCCGGTCGACCGCCACGTCGAGCGCGTCGGCAAGCGCATCGGGCTGATCCCGCCCAAAGCGACCGCGCTCCAGGCCCACGACTTCCTGCAGGCCCTGCTCGCCGACGCGCAGGTCTACGAGACGCACGTCAACCTGATCACGCATGGCCGTCGGACGTGCCATGCGCTGCGTCCGGCGTGCTTGCGCTGTGCCGTTGCGCCGCGCTGCCGCTACTTCGACCCTAAGGCGCCGTAGCCGAGGAATTCCTGGGTCGTAATTGACTGTCGGCCATGGCGGCCATACGCTGGCTGACGGGTAAGGAACCGGGGAGGCCGATGAAGGCTGCACTAGCATCTGCGCGCCGAAGGAGCGGCCACGCCGCATCGTCAGGCGGCCGCGGCCCGCTCAATCCGGAGGCGGCCCGGATCCTCGAACTGCAGCGGCAGGCGGGCAATCGCGCGGTGACGGCATTGCTGACTGGCGGCGGCCGGCCCGCGCTCCAGCGCGCGATCAGCTTCACGCCCGGCGATCTCGAAGTCGGGCGCTCATGGAAGGACCGCCTGCGGACTGCGTTCAAGAGCGACGTCTACAGCGACCTCCTCAAGGACCTGGCCAAGTACCACAGCTCCAAGACCGACTACCACCGACTCATCTACGCCACCCTCGTGCAGGACAAGTGCGAGTTCTGGCTACGGCAACACGACAGCCCGGCAACCGCCAACGAGCGGCAGAAGAAGCACATGCTCGTGCAGCTGGAGGCGGAGGCTCGGCGCGAGGTCGGCGTTCTGCGCGCGCAGGCCCGCTACCTCAAGGACCTTGAAACCGGCGGCACGAAGGGCCTGAGCGCGATCAGCAAGCTCAACGTCGTGGCACCGGCGAAGGCACTCGCGGCCGGCCAGACGTCGCACGGCGCGGGCGCCGACCAGGAGGCGGCAGCTCTGATCGCCAAGGCGAAGCTCAGCGCGGCCGAGGTGGCGGCGCTGCGGACGTACACGGTGTCGGACTACGCGTACATCAATCCGTCGATGTCCAACCCCGTCGCCAAGAAGGGCGAAACCGAGAAGGAGAACGTCAAGCGCGTCGCCGAGAAGGTCCAGCAGGCCAAGGACAAGCACGTCAAGGGCGTGGCTCCCGCCACTCTCGCCCAGGAAGGACCCGTCCACGCGGGCGTGATGATGCAGGCGCTGGCCAAGCTCAAGCCGTGGGACGGCGGGCCGCTCTACCGTGGGATGCGCCTTCGGCCGGGCGAGTTCGCCAATTGGTACTACAAGGGTGCCCCTTACTCCAGGACGCAGTTCGACAGCGCGTCGAAGTCCCAATCGGTCGCCGAGAAATATGCCGAAGGCACCGGAGGCGACATCGCACCGGCGAAGGACCAGACCGTGCACGTGCTGCTCGAGATTGATGTCAAGAACGCGCGTGACATCTCCAAGATCTCGGCGGCGATGGTGAAAGAGGACGAGGTCCTCATCCTGCCCGGCGCCAGGTTCGTCGTCGACACGATCACACCTCGCACCGCTGGCCCGGTTGGACACAATGCGGCGCCGGCCACGGCCTGGTACACGGTCAAGATGGTCGAGGTCGCCTGACAGCGTCCGAACGGCGGCGCCGTTACCATCGGGCGCCAACGGATCCGCTCGCCGAGCGGCCGATCCCCACGGTCTTCTTCGCTGGCCTCGTCGCCTCAACTGCGCGACGGGGGGCGTGGTCAAGCGGACTTACGGAGGACGAATGACGCCGATCGATCAACTCGTCGACGAGTTCCTCGACTACGAGTTCGAGACGTCGCCGGTGCTGGCCAGCTCGCTCGGGCTGACCGAGTATGACGCTCAACTGGACGACCTCTCGGCCGCCGCGTTCGAGAAGCGCGACGCGGACGCCGAGGCCTGGCTGGCCCGCTTCCGCGCCGTCGCCGACGATGGGCTTGCGCCCGAGGAACAGATCGACCGCGACCTGGCCGTGTCCGTCCTGCGCGGGCGCACCATCCTCGCCGACTGGAAGAACTGGCGGCGCGAGCCACTGGCCTACTCGGGGCCGGTCGTGAACGGCATCTTCACGCTCTTCCTGCACCGCCTGCGCTCGGAGACGGACCTCGTCGAGGCAGCGGTCAGCCGCCTTGGCCAGGCAGCCCGGGCGCTTGAACAGGGCCAGGCCAATCTCGATGCCGAGCTCGCCCATCCGCTGATCGTCGAGCGCGCAATCGGCTCGGCCAGGGGCGGCGCGCGGTACCTGCGCGAACTCCTCCCGGCTGACGTCGCCGACAGCAGCCTGCGCCGCAGGCTGGAGCGAGCCGGCGCCGAAGCGGGGGCGGCGTTCGACGCTTGGACTTCCTTCCTGGAGGGGTTCAAGGAGCGTGCGACAGGCACTTGGCAGCTCGGCGAAGAGCGCTACAGCAGCCTGCTCCGCGAGCGCGAGAGCCTGGCCTTCGACGCGCGCTCGCTGCGCGAGATGGGTCGGGCGGAGTACGACCGGCTGGACGCGGAGATGCGCGAGCTGGCCCAACGCATCCGCGGCACCGACGACTGGCGCGCCGTCATCGAGGAGGCCAACGAGGACCATCCACCGACCGAGGAGCAGATGCGCGCCGCCTACGCCGACGCCACGGATCGCGCCCGCCAATTCTTGCTCGACACAGGGCTGGTCACGCTGCCTGAAGGCGAGCGCTGCACGGTCGAGCCGTCACCGGTCTTCCAGCGTCCGATCCTCGGCGTGGCCAACTACGTCGCCCCGCCGATGTTCTCGCAGGCACTCCTCGGTCACTTCTTCGTTCCCTTCGCGCCCGACGGCACGCCCGAGGAGGAGGTGCAGAAGCGGCTGGCGGCAAACAGCCACGGCGGCATCCCGACGACGGCCGTCCACGAGGCATACCCGGGCCACCACTGGCACCTGGTGATGAACAAGGTCCATGCCCGCCGGCTGCGCAAGGTCTACGGCACGCCGTACTTCAGCGAGGGTTGGGCGCTATATGCCGAGCGCATGATGCGCGAGCGCGGCTTCTTCACCGACCCGCTGCACGAGCTGTACCACCTCGAGGCGACAATCTTCCGCGCCGCGCGCATCGTGGTCGACACCAGCCTGCACCTCGGCGAGATGACTTTCGACGAGGCAGTGACGTTCATGACCACCAAGGTCCCGCTGCCCGAGCCGACCGCCCGCGCCGAGGTCGGCCGCTACTGTTCGTGGCCGACCCAGGCCTCGGCCTACCTGACCGGCTGTCTCGAGATCCTGCGCATGCGCGAGCGCTACCTCGACGCCCGCGGTGCCGGTGGAGTGAGCGCCGCCGAGCTGGACCCGGAGTTGCTGCGCGAGTTCCACGACCGGCTGGCGGGCAGTGGCCGGATGCCGCTCGGGCTGGCTGAGCGCGCATTGATGGCCGACGTCGCCAGCGGGGCAGTTATGTAGCTGCAACGTCCGCCACAGGCGAGGCGATGGGTTGGGCAGGGGGACCGCCCGTAGAGTTGCCCCTGTCGCCGTCAGGGGCGACAAAACCACACGAAGAACCCACGTGCGAAGCGTCTGGTGACGGGGCGCTACCGCAACGACTGGCACCGCCCGGGCCCCCTCCTCGGGCGGTGCCCGCGTATCTGGCGACAGTCTTCTTGGGCTCGCCAGGTTCGCTAACCGGCGACCAGCGCGACGGCGGCGGCGATTCCCAGCACACCCAGCACGGCCATTGCGAGCAGCGCGGTCCGCGGCTCCAGGCGGCGCAGTTCGAGCGCCGACACGACCAGCCCGATCGGCGGCGTGGCCAGGATGGCCAGCACACCGAGCATCGACCAGCCCCATGGCCGCAGCGCGGCCGCCGACGCCAGCACTTCGTCGGCGCGCAGCGGGTTGCCGACCACGCCGTCAGCTCCAAGCACGGCCAGCAGCAGCCCGACCCCGAAGCAGACCGCCGACACCAGGGTGCCCAGTGTCAGTGCGCGTGCGGTACCGCTAACTGGCGGCCGCGGCGCCGTCAAGCGGGCACCGCCCGCAGCAGCATCTGGGCCGCGAAGAACAGCGCCACCGCCACGAACGCGAGTTGCAGCACGCCATGGCCCAGCCGGTGCGAGAGCCGCGCCCCGGCCCGGGCACCGATGAACACGCCCACCACCACCGGCCCGGCCAACAGCGGGTCGATCAGGCCGCGGCTGTAGTAGATCAGCGCGCTCGCCGCCGCGGTCGCGCCGAGCATGTACGTGCTCGTCGTCAGCGCGACCCGGATCGGGATGCCCATCAGCACGTTCATC
>Ga0299913_10003756_pt1 | contig 12532 bp, 12 predicted proteins | sample RVTome_9_FD_201360 | JGI IMG/M metagenome (GOLD analysis project Ga0299913, IMG submission 201360) | Soil microbial communities from uranium-contaminated site in the Upper Colorado River Basin, Wyoming, United States - RVT155D38 (version 2) ... | reverse complement strand
GTCTATCGGCCCTGGAGCTCATCGACCGCTCGTCGGAGCGAGAGCTCGCCGGAATCCTCGCGACGTTTGGTGAGGAGCGCCGTGCAGGTCGCGTCGCGAAGGCGATCCTGGCGGCGCGTGCGGCGGGTCGGATCGTGACCGCCGCCGATCTCGCCCGGATCGTGGCCGAGGCTGTCCCTGCCAGGGGGGCGGACGCCGGCCGCATCCATCCCGCCACGCGCACCTTCCAGGCGCTGCGCATCGCGGTGAACCGCGAGCTCGAGGTGCTCGGCACCGGCCTGGCGGGCGCGCTGGCTGCCCTCCGTCCCGGCGGCAGGATGGCCGTCATCAGCTACCACTCCGGCGAGGACCGCATCGTGAAGCGGTTCCTCGACCGCGAGAGCCGCGACTGCGTCGAGGAGCCATTTCCCCCGGTCTGCACCTGCGGCCACCGCGCCCAGCTGCGAATCGTGGCGAAGGGTGGGATCACGCCCACCGAGGCCGAGATCCGCCGGAACCGACGCGCGCGCAGCGCCCGGCTGCGCGTCGCCGAGAAGCTCGCGACCGCGAGCGCCCAATGAGGGTCAGCCGACTGAGCCCCAGCAAGGAGGAGAGGTCACCCATGAGCCGAGGACGTCCACGCCACCAGGCCAGCCGCCGGCGGCTGTACTCCGCCCGACAGCGCGAGGTTCGCGAGCGCCGCCACCGCGAGATCAGCCAGCAGGAGTACTGGCTGAGCGACCAGGTTGCCGCCATCGAGATCGAGGAGGGGCTCGACTTCGAGTCGCCCACCTCCTGGTCGACGCGCGCCTCCGACCGCAGCGCGGCCTGAGGTCAGCAGCAGGTGGCCATCGTCGGCGCCAGACCGGCACCCCGCATCGGCCCCTTCGGCCGGCGGTCGCGGGTGCCTCCGCAGCCGGCCCGCACCGCCCGGCGCCGTTCCGGGGCCGGGCGCCGGCGTCGCGAGATGACCGGTGCCAGCGGGCTCATGGCGATCATCGCCGCGGGGGCGCTGCTCGCGCTGTTCTATCTGAGCCAGTCGGGCCACGTGGCCGCCACCGGCTACGAGATCGATGACCTCCAGGCCCGGGTCGCCGAGCTGCGCGCCGACCAGCAACAGCTCATCTACCGCATCGCCGAAGCGCGCTCGCCGGCCGTGATCGAGCGCATTGCACGGGGCAAGCTGCAGCTCCTGCCGCTTCCCGTGGATTCCGTCACCTTCGCCGACTCGCGATCGACCGAAACCAAGCGCCGCTAGCCAGCCTCCGGTCGCCGCCCGCGCGGCGCGACCGAACGGAGAACCGAATGCTCGCCAGGACCGACAGCCGTGGACGTGCCCTCCTCCTGCTGATCGTCGCCACGCTCGTCGCCGGCGCGGTCGGCACGCGGCTGGTGTGGTGGCAGGTCGTCGAACGCGACGGCCTGGCGACCCTCGCGCTGCAGCAGCTCGCCCGCCAGGAGGAGATCCCGGCTGAGCGCGGAGAGATCACCGACGCGAATGGCGTCCTCCTCGCCACGTCGGTCGAGCTGCAGTCGATCTTCGCCACGCCCCCATCGGTCGATGACCCGCAGAGCGCCGCGGCGCTCCTCGGTCCGATGCTTGGCATGGACGTCGACGCCCTGCGCCGGATGCTGGACTCGGACGATCCGTGGGTGTGGATCAAGCGCCGGGTCGAGCCGGCGACGAGCGACCGCGTCGCCGCGCTCGAGCTGCAGGGCATCGGCATGCTCACCGAGACAAAGCGGGTCTACCCGGTCACCGGTGTCGCGCCGGGCACGACGCTCGGGGCGCAGATTCTCGGGTTCGTGAACACCGACGGCGTCGGGCAGTACGGCATCGAGTCCTCGTGGAACGCGCAGCTGCGCGGCCTTGCCGGTTCGGTCACCGCCCAGGAAGACGTCATCGGGCGCCAGATCGCCGACTCCATCCGGCGGCTCCAGGAACCGGTCGACGGTGGCGACCTCCGGCTCACGCTGGACGCGGGCCTGCAGCATCTCCTCGAAGCGGCGATGTACGACACGTTCCGACGCAACGCGGCGAAGGGCGTCACCGGCATCGTCATGGACGTCGAAACCGGCGCGATCCGCGCGCTGGCGACCTTCCCTTCCTTCGATGCGAACGCGTTCGCCCGTTTCGGGCCGGAGCTGTACACGAACCCCGCCGTGGCCCGCCAGTACGAGCCCGGGTCGGTGATGAAGGCGTTCACCATCGCCGCCGCCCTCGACGCCGGGGCGATCACCACCCGCGACCAGTTCCGGGACGACAACAACCTGCGGCTCGCCGGCGTCCGTATCCAGAACGCCGACCGCTACACGAATCCGTACGGGCACGGTCTGATCACCGCCGAGGAGGTGCTCCAGCTGTCGAACAACGTCGGCGCCGCGAAGATCGGTCTCACGCTTGGCCGCCAGCGCCTGTTCGAGGCGTTCCGCCGCTACGGCTTCGGCTCACCCACCGGCGTCGACATGAGCGGCGAGGCCTCCGGAGTGGTCTGGAACCCCGATGGCCCGAACGGGTCGGGTGACCTCACCGCCGCGCAGAATGCGTTCGGGCAGGGGCTGTCGGTGACCGCGCTCCAGCTCGCCGCCGGGTACGCGGCGATCGGGAACGGCGGCACGCTGGTGACGCCGCACGTCGTCGACGGCTGGACGACGCCGGATGGCACGTTCCACCCCGCAGAGCAACCGCCCGGCGAGCGGATCATGCGTCAGCAGACCGCCGAGAAGATGCTCGAGCTTCTCACCAGCGCGGTCGACGACGGCATCGCCCAGGCGGCTTCGATCCCCGGCTACTCGATCGCTGGCAAGACGGGCACCGCGCAGATCGCCGGGCCGGTCACCGAGCGGGTTCGGGTCGGAACCGATGCCGAGGGCAAGCCGATCCATGAGAAGCGCACGCAGCATCGGTACATCGACGGCTGGATCGACTCGAGCTTCATCGGACTCATGCCCGCCAGCGACCCGAAGCTCGTCACCCTCATCCTCGTCCACCGTCCGGCGACGTGGGGGCTGTACCAGATGGCCGAGCGGCCGGACGCCCTGTTCCGCTCGCTGGCGCCGCGAATCCTCGACTATCTCGCCATTCCACCGGACCGCCAGGCCCGGACGGCTGCCGCCAGATGAGGCTGCTAGACTCGCTCGGAGCAGCCACAGGTAGCCGCGTGCCTCCATCGATCGCGCTCGACGACCTCCTGGCCGCGACCGGCGGCCGCCTCGTGGGCCCCACCACCGTCACCTCGTTCTCGACCGCTGCGGTCGACTCCCGACACGTCACACCCGGCTGCTGCTTCGTCGCGCTCCACGGGGAGCGGGTCGACGGCCACGCCTTCGTGGACGAGGCGGTGCGGAGCGGCGCGAGCGTCGTCCTCGTGGAGCGTCGGGTGACGCTGCCGGAGGGTGCCGCGGCGGCCGTGGTGGAGGTGCCGGACACGCTCACCGCGCTGCAGGAGACCGCCGCCTGGTGGCGCTCGCGCTTCGGCGTCCGGGTGGTGGGGATCACCGGCTCCACCGGCAAGACGATCGCCAAGGAGATCGTGGCCGACGTCCTGTCGGAGACGTTCAGCGTCCTCCGTAACGAGGGCAACCTGAACTCGGAGACCGGCCTGCCGATGACCCTCCTCCGCCTCGAGCCCGGCCACGAGGCGGCCGTCCTCGAGATGAGCATGTACACCGAGGGCGAGATCGCGCGCCTCGCCGAGATCGCGCGGCCGGAGGTCGGCGTCGTGCTCGCCGTGCATGCCACGCACCTCGAGCGGGCGGGGAGCATCGAGGCCATCACCCGCGCGAAGTCCGAGCTGCCGGCCGCACTGCCGCGCGACGGCCTCGCCGTCCTCAACGCCGACGACCCGCGCGTGGCGGCCATGCGCGGCGTGACCACCGCCGAGGTGAGGACCTTCGGGGTCGACCAGCCCGCCGACGTGCGGGCCAGCCACGTCACCACCCTCGGCCTGGCCGGCACCGAGTTCACGCTGACTGCGCCGTGGGGCACGCGACGCGTGCGATCCGGAACCCCCGGACGGCACCTCGTGCCGCACGCGCTCGCCGCCGCGGCGGTGGCTGAGCGCTTCGCCGTGCCCCTGTCTGACGTCGAGCGCGCGCTCGCCGCAGGCAGCCGTGCCGCCCACCGCATGGAGGTGAGGGAGGCGGCGTCCGGCGCGACGCTCGTCGACGACACGTACAACGCCTCGCCGGTCTCGGTGGGCGGCGCGCTCGACTTCCTGGCGGAGAGCCCGGTCCCGGCCGGCCGGCGTCGCTACGCCGTGCTCGGCGACATGCTCGAGCTCGGGCCGAACGAGGAGCGGCTCCACCGGGAGATCGGGCGCAGGGCGGCCGGCATCGTCGACGCCCTCGTCGCGGTCGGGGAGCGGGGCCGCTGGATCGCCGACGCCGCCCGCACCGCGGGGCTCGCCCGGGTCGCCACCGCCGCCGATGCGCACGAGGCGGCCGCCGTCGTCGAGCGCGAGCTTGCCCCGACCGTCGGCGACCTCCTCCTCGTGAAGGGGTCGCGCGGCATCGCCCTCGACGTCCTCATCGACGCGCTTGCCGCGCCGAGCAGCCCGCGATGACGATGCTCTCCATCCTCCTTGCCCTGCTCCTCGCCTTCGTCGGCGTCGTGCTCCTGGGCCCCGTGTACATCGGCCTGCTCCAGCGCCTCGGCTTCGGGAAGCAGATCCGGGCCGAGGGACCGGAGGGCCACGAGGTGAAGGCCGGCACGCCGACGATGGGCGGCATGCTGATCGTCCTCGTCGTCATGTTCCTGGCCATGGCGATGCGCATCGAGGACACGTTCACGCTGAGCCCGATGCTCGCCCTCGTCGGCGTGGGCATCCTCGGCGCCATCGACGACTTCGTGAACGCCCGCACCGGCATCGGCGTCCGCGGCCGCTTCAAACTCGTCTGGCAGACGGTCGTCGCGCTGCTCGCCGCGTACTACGTCCAGCGCCACTTCCACCTCACCGCCGTCAACGTCCCGCTCATCGGGCAGTTCGAGATCGGGGCGATCGCCTTCGTGCTGTTCGTCGCCTTCGTGATCGTGGGCGTCAGCAACGCGGTGAACCTGACCGACGGCCTCGATGGCCTCGCCGGCGGCATCCTCATCTTCAGCTTCGTCGCGTACCTGCTCATCGCGCTCGTCGAGGTGCCGGACCTGAAGCTGTCGCAACCCAACCTGGCGATCTTCTGCGCGCTCATCATCGGCGCGCTCATGGGCTTCCTGTGGTTCAACGTCCATCCGGCACAGCTGTTCATGGGCGACTCGGGAGCGCTGTCGATGGGCGCCACGCTCGCGGTCGTCGCCACCATCACCGGCCAGCTGCCGTTGCTGGTGGTCATCGGCGTCGTCTTCTTCGCGGTGATCATGAGCGTCGTGCTCCAGGTGCTCTCCTTCCGCCTTCGGGGGCGGCGCATCTTCCGCATGACGCCGCTCCATCACCACTTCGAGCTCATCGGCTGGGCGGAGGAGAAGATCACCGTCCGCTTCTGGATCGTGGCCGCCCTCGCCGGGCTGCTCGGCTTCAGCCTGTTCCTGTACAGCGTCGATGCGCTCACCTGAACCGATGACGACCACGCTGCCCCCCGTCCAGGACATGTCCGACCTCGCCGGGCGACGGGCGCTCGTCCTCGGCCTGGCCCGCTCCGGGGTGGCCGCCGCGCGCTTCCTGGCCGATGCCGGTGCCGAGGTGACCGCCTACGATCGCCGCACCGCCGTCGACCTGGCCGATGCCCTCGCGTCGCTCGGGGGGAAACCGGTGCGCCTGGCGCTCGGCGCCTCGCCCCGGGAGGCGGGTGCGCTGCTCGGTGCCGCGCAGCTCGTGGTCACCAGCCCATCCATCTCGGCCCGATTCCCCACCACCGACCCCTGGCTGCGCGAGGCTCTCTCGGGCGCCGAGGCCGCCGGGGTGGAGGTGGTGAGCGAGGTGGAGCTCTTCCTGCGCCTCACCCGCGCCCGCGTGCTGGCCGTGACCGGCACGAAGGGCAAGACCACGACGACGGCGCTCATCGGCGCGATCCTGGCCGCCGGCGAGGTGCCGCACGCGGTGGGCGGCAACATCGGCACCCCGCTCATCGAGCGGGTGGGGGAGCTCGGCGCCGAGCAGTGGGCGGTGCTCGAGCTGTCCGAGCTCCAGCTGCCGACGATCAGCCGCGGAGCGGAGATCGCGGTGTACACGAACGTCGGTGCCGACCACCTCGACCGCCACGGGACGGAGGCGGCATACCGGGCCGTGAAAGCGCGGCTGGCCGAGCTGACCGCCCCGGCGGGCCGGGTCGTGCTGAACGCCGACGATCCCGGATGCCGGGAGATCGGTGCCGGGCTGCCGGCCGCGGCGCTGGCGTGGTACGGCACGGCGGAGGAGGGACGCGGCCTGGCCGCGACGCTCGAGGACGGCTGGCTCGTCGTCCGCTCGGAGCGGATCATCCCCACCGGCGAGGTGCCGCTGCGCGGCAGCCACCTCCTTGCCGACGCCCTGGCGGCGGCCCTCGCCGGCTCGCTCGCCGGCGTTCCGGCCGAGGCGGTCGCCCGCGGTATCCGCGGCTTCCCCGGCGTCCCGCATCGCATGGAGGCTATCGGGGAGCGGGGCGGGGTCCGCTTTGTGAACGACTCGCAGGCCACCATCCCGGTGGCGGCGCTCGCCGCGCTCGCCGCCTTCGCCGATGAAGGCCTCGTCCTCATCGCGGGAGGGAAGGACAAGGGCCTCGACTACGCTGAGCTCGCCGACGCGATCGCCACCCGCTGCCGCGCGGCGGTGCTCATCGGCGAGACGGCAGGGGAGCTCGAGCTGCTCCTCCGCGGACGCCTGCCCGTCGAGCGCGCGGCGTCGATGGAGGCGGCCGTCCGTGCCGCCGTCGCGCTCGCTCATCCGGGCGACATCGTCCTCCTCAGCCCGGCGGCGGCGAGCTTCGACATGTTCACCGACTACGCGGCCCGCGGCGACGCCTTCCGAGCAGCCGTCGACTCCCTGGCGCCGGAGGCCGCCTCGTGACCGCGCAGGCGGTCGGCGTCGGCCGCAGGACGTCGGCACGCACTGCCGCGCGCGGCGGCGTCCGCCGGGAGCGCCACCACGTGAGCTACCCGCTCCTCACCGCGGTGCTCGCGCTCGTCGCCATCGGCGTGGTCATGGTGTACTCGGCCTCGACGGTGCGGTCCTACCTCGCCGGCGGCGATGTACGTGATCAGCCGTACCGACTTCCGGCTGCTCCGCTACCTCGCCATCCCCGCCTACCTGGGCAGCATCGCGCTGCTCGTCCTCGTGCTCGTCCCGGGCATCGGCGTCGAGGCCTTCGGATCGCGCCGCTGGCTCCAGATCCCCGGCGCCGGGACGTTCCAGCCCGCCGAGCTCGCGAAGCTGGGCATCTGCATCTACCTCGCCCACTGGCTCGACCGCCGCGGCACGAAGGCGCGCAGCTTCTGGAATGGCCTCGTGCCATTCGGGCTGCTCGTGGCGCCCGGCTTTCTGCTCATCAGCATGGAGCCGGACATGGGCACCGCCGGCGTCTATGCCATCACCGCACTGTCCATCTTCTTCATGGCCGGCGCGAACCTGCTCTACCTGGGGCTCATCGGCTCGGCGATCGGCGCTGCGGCGGTGCTCATGATCACGAGCACGCCGTACCAGCTCCAGCGCGTGCAGACCTTCCTCGACCCCTTCCGCGACCCGATGAATGCCGGCTACAACACGATCCAGGGCCTCTACGCGCTCGCCCTCGGCGGGATCGCCGGGCAGGGCCTGGGTGCCTCGAAGCAGAAGTTCCTCTACCTGCCCGCGCCGTCGACCGACTTCATCTTCGCCATCATCGGCGAGGAATGGGGGCTCGTCGGCACGCTGACCGTGGTGGCCCTCTTCCTGCTCGTCGCGTACCACGGCTACCGGATCGCGATCCACGCCCCGGACACCTTCTCCGGCCTGCTCGCCGCCGGGATCACCACCTGGCTCGTCGTGCAGGCCGGCATCAACATGATGGTCGTCACCGCCCTCATGCCGGTCACCGGCATTCCGCTGCCGTTCATCAGCTATGGCGGGTCGGCCCTCACCATCAACCTCGCCGCGATCGGCATCCTCCTGTCGATCTCGCGCGAGACCACGCAGTCAGGATCAGTGCTCGATGCGTTTTCTGGTATCGGGCGGCGGGACCGGCGGGCACATCTTCCCCGCGCTGGCCGTCGCACGCGCCCTGCGCGACGCGCAGCCCGGGCTTGAGCTGTCCTATGTCGGCGGCGTGCGCGGCATGGAGCGGCGCCTCGTCGGCGCGGCCGGGCTGGCGTACCACGAGCTCGTCGTCCGCTCCCTGCGGAGCGGCGGCGTGAACGCGCACCTCGTCCTCGACCCGCTGCGCCTGGGGGCCTCCCTGCCGCAGGCGTGGTGGCTGCTGCGGCGGCTGCGGCCGGACGTCATCTTCACGACCGGCGGCTACCTCGGCATCCCGCTGGTGCTGGCCGGACGGGCGCGCGGCGTGCCGAGCCTCCTGTGGGAGGGAAACGTCGTGGCCGGCAGGGCCACCGCCGCGGTGGGACGCTGGGCGGACCGCGTTGCCGTCTCCTTCCCACCGGCCCTCGCCACCTTCGGCGATCGCGGCTTCGTCTCGGGCACGCCGATCCGCAGCTTCGCCGGGGTGGACCGCCCTGCAGCCCGCGCGAGGTTCGACGTTGCCGATGCCGACCGTCTCCTCCTCGCCTTCGGCGGCTCGCAGGCGGTGGCGCGCATGACCGCCGCCCTCGACGGGGCGCTCGCGGAGCTCCTCGCCGACTGGCGGGTGCTCCATATCGCCGGCGAGGCGGGCATGACCGATGCCCAGGCCGTGCGTGACCGGCTGCCCGCGGAGCTGCGGGATCGATACCGCCCGGTCTCGTTCCTGGGCGAGGAGATGGCCGAGGCGCTGGTCGCCGCGGATCTCGTCCTCGGCCGCGCTGGGTCCTCGACCTGCGCCGAGGTGACGGCGGTGGGCGTGGCCTCGATCCTGGTGCCGTACCCTTACGCTGGCGCTCACCAGCACGAGAACGCCGCCTGGCTCGCCGACCAGGGCGCGACCGTCCTCGTCCCGGACGCCGAGCTCGACGCCCCGCGCCTCCTCGTTGAGCTGCGCAACCTTCGTGACGACGCCGCGCGAAAGCGGATCGCCGATGCGGCGCGGGCCCTCGGCCGTCCGCGGGCAGCGGACGAGATCGCCGCCGAGCTCATCCGGATGGGAAGCGCGGCATGAGCGGTTCGGCGGTGGCGCTGGCCGCGATCGAGCGCCTCGACGCGCTCGCCGCGGAGCGGGGGATCGAGCTCGCGCACGATCGCCCGCTCGGGCTGCTTACCACGCTCCGCGTGGGCGGGCGGGCCCAGCGCCTCGTGGAGGCCGGGGACCGGGACGCCCTCCTGGACGCGCTGCGGCTCGCGCGGGACGCGGAGGTGCCGGCCCTCGTGCTCGGCAACGGGAGCGACCTCGTCGTCTCGGACCGTGGCGTCGGCGGGCTCGTCATCCGCAACCGGGCCAAGGGGGTGATCATCGATGGCACGGACCTCACCGCCGACGCCGGCGCCGCCATGGCCATGCTCGTGAAGCGCTGCACGGCCGAGGGCCTCGCCGGCTTCGAGTTCGGGATCAGCATCCCCGGCACGCTCGGCGGGGCGGTGTGGGCGAACGCCGGCGCGCACGGCGGCGAGATGCAGGACGTGCTCGTAAGCGCGGACGCCTGGGACCCCGCGACCGATGCCATCGCCACCCTCGCGAACCCCGACTGCGAATTCGCGTACCGCGATTCGCGCTTCAAGCATGGTGCGGAGATCGTGCTGGGGGCGACCATCCACCTCACTCGCGACGAGCCGGATGCGATCCGCGATCGGGTCGACGCCAACCAGACCCAGCGTCGGGCCACCCAGCCCCTCGCCGACCAGAACGCCGGGAGCGTGTTCCGCAACCCGCCGGGTGACCACGCCGGTCGCCTCATCGACGTCGCCGGGCTGAAGGGCCATCGCATCGGCTCTGCCGAGGTGAGCACCCTCCACGCGAACTTCATCCTCGCCGACCGCGGCGGGCGGGCGGCCGACGTCCGCGCCCTGGGCGACCACGTGCGGGCAGTCGTGGCCGAGCGCTTCGGCGTCACGCTCGAGTACGAGATCGAGTTCGTCGGCGACTGGCGCGAGGGCGGGGACCGATGAGCCGGCTGCGCGTGGGTGTCTTCGCCGGCGGACGCTCGGCGGAGCACGAGGTGAGCGTGGCATCGGCCGAGTCGGTGCTGCGCGCGATCGACCGGGATCGGTACGAGCCATACCTCATCTACATCGACCGCGCCGGGCGCTGGCACCTTCCGGCCGGGCCTACCGAAGAGCTGGGGGAGTCGAGCCTGGCCGGGCTGCTCGGCATCGAGACGCCCACCGAGCACACCGCGCGGCTGCGCGAGGCCGCCGACGCCCTCGTCCCGCTCGACCCGGACCGGGCAGCGCTCGCCCCGCGCGTCGCGCTCCGCTCCCTCGGCGAGGCGATCGACGTCGCCTTCCTCGCCGTCCACGGCCCGTACGGGGAGGACGGCACGCTCCAGGGCTTCCTCGAGCTGGCGGGCATCCCGTACACGGGGGCGGGCGTCCTGGCGAGCGCGATCGGCATGGACAAGATCGTCTTCAAGGACCTCATGCGCGGCCACGGCATCCCGGTCGTGCCGTACACCTGGTACCGCCGCAGCGCCTGGACCGATGCGCCGGCGACCATCCTGGGCGACATCGCCGAGCGGCTCGGCGGACGGACCGTGGTGAAGCCGGCGCGACTCGGCAGCAGCGTCGGCATGTCCCTCGTCCACGCTCCCGACGAGCTTCCCGCAGCGATGGACGAGGCGTTCCGCTACGACAGCAAGGTCATCGTCGAGACCTACCTGGCCGGGGCCCGCGAGCTCGAGTGCGGGGTGCTCGGCAACGACGAGCCCATCGTCTTCGAGCCGGGCGAAGTGCGCAGCCACAAGGAGTGGTACGACTACGAGTCGAAGTACACGGCCGGCCTCGCCGACGTCCACCCGCGGGCCGAGGTCGACCCGGAGCTTGCCCAGCGGCTCCGCGAGATGGCGCTGGCCGTGTACCGCGCCGTGGACTGCGCCGGCTTTGCCCGGATCGACTTCCTCGTGCCCCGCGGTGCGGCCTACGTCTCGGAGATGAACACGATCCCCGGCTTCACCGCCACGAGCATGTTCCCGAAGCAGGCCGAGCTGGCGGGCATCGCCTACGGCGAGCTCGTCGAGCGGATCATCGAGCTCGGCCTGGAGCGGGCGGCGCTCGGGCAGGAGCTCGCCGGCCCCGACCCGGAGGACGAGGCGTGAGCCCGACGGCGAAGTCGAAGCCGCGCCGGCGCTCCGGCGGACAGGCACGGCGGCCCCGGAGCCCGGTCCGCCCGCGGCTCGCTCGGCGGCTGCCGCGGGGCGGCCGGGTCCTCGCGGTCCTGCTGCTCGTGGCCGCGGTGGGCGGCACGGCCTGGCTCGTGAACGGCCCCTGGCTGCGGATCGTGGAGGTGGCGCACGCCGGGGAGCGCTACACGCAGGCTGCCGAGCTCGACGCCGTGCTCGCGGGCTACGTGAGCCGCCCGCTCCTCGCCGTTGACAGCGGCGAGCTCGAGGCGCGGCTCCGCGAGCTTCCGGCCGTCGCGGATGCGCGGGTCAGCGCCAGGCTGCCCGGCACGCTCGCGGTGGAGATCGTCGAGAAGCAGCCTGCCGCCACCTGGCTGACCCCATCGTCCCGCCTCGTGCTCGCCGACGACGGCACGGTGATCGGGAGCCTGCCGCGTACCGGCACCCTGCCAGACGAACTCGCCACGCTGCCGGCGGTCGAAGACGAGCGCGCGGCGAGTCGCCAGCTCGGGATCGGGAGCCAGGTCTCGGCGACCGAGCTCGCGGCCGCGGAGCGTCTCATGGCCCTCGACCCGCGCCAGCTGGGCTCGCGAAACCGTGGCTTCGGAGTCCTCGTTCACGAGGAGTACGGCTTCCTCCTCCTCGCCGAGCGCCCGGAGTGGCGTGCGGCGATGGGCTTCTACCAGGCCGCCCCCGGCGAGACCGAGGCGACCGCCATCGCGCGGCTCGAGGCCCAGGTCACCGCCCTTCGCACGCTGTTCGCGGAACGGAGCGAGTCGGGCGTCGGCTGGGTGGATGCCCGCAACCCGGGGAAGGTATATTGGGCGCCCTAATCGCCGCGACGGCACCTGCTGCGGTGCGCGCGGCACGCACCGGAAGCGTCCCGTATGTGGCTCCCCCTGATCGGCCTTGCGCTCGGCATCGCGGTCGGCCTCCTGTTCGGCGTGGAGGTCGACCCGGACCTGGCGCGCTACAGCGCGGTCGGCATCCTCGCCGGCCTCGACTCGGTGCTCGGCGCGATCCGGGCGGAGCTCGACGCGCACTACGACAACCGGGTATTCATCTCCGGCTTCGTGACGAACGCCCTCGTGGCCGTGGCCCTCACCTTCGTGGGCGATCGGCTGGGGATCGACCTCTACCTCGTGGCGCTCTTCGCCTTCGGGCTGCGCATCTTCCAGAACGTGGCACTCATCCGCCGTCACTTCCTGTAGGCTCGGGCCCGGCCGCGGGCCCCCGGGCGCTGGC
>Ga0299913_10003755_pt1 | contig 12533 bp, 12 predicted proteins | sample RVTome_9_FD_201360 | JGI IMG/M metagenome (GOLD analysis project Ga0299913, IMG submission 201360) | Soil microbial communities from uranium-contaminated site in the Upper Colorado River Basin, Wyoming, United States - RVT155D38 (version 2) ... | reverse complement strand
TCGTCCTCGTCGCGTGCATCCCGGCCACGTTCTTCTTCACACTCGCGCGGCCGCGACGTGAGCACGCGTCGTGGGCCATGGCCGTCGTCCTGTTCGGGACGCTCTGGATCGCCCTCGCGATGGCCCACGCCGTTCTCCTGCGCGAGCTCCCGCACGGCGGCAGCCTCGTCCTCGCAGTGCTGATCGGCACCTTCCTGGGCGACACGGCCGCGTACTTCGGCGGGCGCACGTTCGGGCGCATCCCGCTGGCGCCGACGATCTCGCCCAACAAGACGCTCGAGGGTCTCGCGTGCGGGGTCGTAGGGGGAACGCTCGCGTTCTGGCTCTTCTCGGTCGGCTACCACGACTGGATCAGCGGCGTCGACGCACTCGTCATCGGGGGCTCGGTCGCCCTTGCGGCGCCGATCGGCGACCTGTTCGAGTCGATGATCAAGCGCGACCTCGAGGTGAAGGACACCGGCCGGCTGTTCGGCGCCCACGGCGGCGCACTCGACCGGCTCGACGCGGCTCTGTTCGCGGTTGTGACGGCGTACTACGTCAGCGTGGCGGTCCTCTAGAGGCTACTCGTTTGCAGCGCCGCAGGCCGGGAGCCGAGGCTGGGTAAGGGCACCCGAGGCGGGCTTCGCTCATCGAGTGTCGCCAAAGCCGCCATATAGGGGGCCTAGGTGACAGTCGATGAATCCGGCCGGCATATGTCCGCGCAAGCGGGCCGCTTGCCAAACTGGCCCCGTGCGCAGGCTCCTCATCCTCGGCTCGACCGGCTCGGTCGGCGTCCAGGCCCTCGACGTCGTCGAGCGCAGCGACGAGCTCGAGGTCGTCGGCCTCGCCGCGCAGACGTCGTGGGAGTCGGCCGTCGAGCAGGCGCGGCAATTCGGCGTCGACCGGATCGCGCTCGCGGACGAGGATGCGGCGGCGCGCGCAGCCGAGGCCTGGAGCGCGGGGACGGTCCTTGCCGGCGCTGAGGGGCTGGTGGAGTTGATCACCGACACGCGCTGCGACCTCGTGCTGAACGCGCTGGTCGGGTCGGCCGGCCTCGGGCCCACGATCGCGAGCCTGGGCGAGGGGATCGACCTCGCACTGGCGAACAAGGAGAGCCTGGTGGTCGGCGGCGAACTCGTGATGGCGCTGGCCGAGGCGACGGGCGCGCAGGTCATCCCTGTCGACTCCGAGCACTCGGCGCTCTTCCAGCTGATCGGCGGTGAGCGGCCGGGCACGATCGACAAGCTGGTGCTGACCGCCTCCGGCGGGCCATTCCGGGGCCGCATCCTCGACGACCTGCGCGCCGTCACGCCGGAGGACGCGCTCGCGCACCCGACGTGGGACATGGGCGGCAAGATCACGATCGACTCGGCCACGCTCATGAACAAGGGGCTCGAGCTGATCGAGGCGCACCATCTCTTCGGCGTTCCGTACGAGCGGATCGACGTCGTCGTCCACCCGCAGTCGATCGTCCACGCGGTGGTGCACCTGAACGACGGCGCCTCGCTCGCCCATCTCGGCAATCCCGACATGCGCGTCCCGATCTCGTATGCGCTCCATTACCCCGAGCGCGCGGACGTGCCGGTGCCCGAGCTGGACCTCGTGACGCTGGGCCAGCTGACGTTCGAGGCGCCCGACCTCGACGCCTTCCCGTGCCTGAGGCTGGCGCGCGAGGCGGCCGAGGTGGGGGGGACCGCCCCGTGCGTGCTGAACGCTGCGAACGAGGTGGCCGTGCATGCATTCCTGGCGGGCGAGTTGCCGTTCACAGGCATCGCCGCGGTGATCGACCGCGCCCTCGAGGCGGTGCCGGCGACGTCGGTGCGCCATTTCTCGGACCTGTACGAAGCGGACGCCGAGGCGCGCGAGGCCGCGAGGAGGGTGGCGGCGTGAGCTGGGTCCTCGCGTTCGTCGGCTTCTCGCTGTTGATCATCCTGCACGAGTTCGGGCACTTCATGGCCGCCAAGGCGGTGGGGATGCGCGTCGAGCGGTTCGCCCTCTTCTTCCCGCCGCTCGTGTGGCGGAAGACGCGCGGCGAGACCGAGTACGCACTCGGCTCGATCCCGCTCGGCGGCTACGTGCGGATCAGCGGCATGAACCCCTCGGAAGAGCTTCCGGACGAGGTGCGCGACCGCGCGTATCACGCCCAGCCCCCGTGGAAGCGGATGGTCGTGATCGCAGCGGGGCCGCTGATGAACGTCCTGCTCGCCTTCGTGCTGCTGTTCGCATACCTCGCCGCGATCGGCCCGCGCGACCCGGCACAGGCCACCGCGACCGTGGACGCCATCGAAATGGGCTATCCGGCCGAGAGGGCACTCGAGCCGGGCGACCGGATCGTGTCGGTCGACGGGGTCAGCGGCGACCCCGGCGAGCTGTCGAAAGCGATCGCCAGCCACAAATGCGCCGGCGGTGCCGAGACGGACGGGTGCCGCGCGGCCGGGCCCGCACGTGTCGTGATCGAACGCGACGGCGAGAGGCAGACGCTCGCGCTCCGGCCGGTCTACGACCCCGACGCCGACCGCAACCGGCTCGGCTTCGCGTACGCGAACGACGGGCCGCGCGAGCCGTTCCCGATGGGGACCGCGTTCACCGAGACCGGCGAGCGGATCTGGCTGCTGACGAGGGAGACGGTCAAGCTGCCCGCGCGGCTCCTCGATGCCGAGGAGCGCAAGGACATCAGCGGCGTCGTCGGGTCGTATGAGTACACGCGCCAGACGATCCTCGACGACGTCGCCGACGTGCTCGGGATCATGGCGCTGATCTCGCTGTCGCTGGCGATCGTGAACCTGTTCCCGTTCCTGCCTCTCGACGGCGGCCACATCTTCTGGGCGATCGTCGAGAAGGTGCGGCGCAAGCCGGTCCCGTTCGCGGTCATGGAGCGTGCCGGCGTGGTCGGCTTCATGCTGGTAATCGGCCTGTTCCTGATCGGCCTCACGAACGACATCGACCGCCTCTCCGGGGAGGGGTTTGAAGTACGGTAGGCGGCATGGAAGCCACCACCGCACCCAAGCCCGGCTACACCCCACGTGCCCTAGACGCCACGACCGTCGCGGAGGCGTTCCAGCTGACGGCCGAGGACCACGCCGACCAGGCGGCGATCCGCACGAAGGGCGCCGATTACTCGATCACGTGGGCGGAGTACGCGCAGCAGGTCGAGAAGATCGCGGGCGGGCTCGCAGCGCTCGGGATCGGGCGCGGAGACACCGTGGCGATCATGCTCACGAACCGGCCCGGGTTCCACCCGGTCGACTCGGCGGCGATGCACCTGGGCGCGACGCCGTTCTCGATCTACAACACCTACACGCCCGACCAGATCAAGTACCTCGTCACCGACGCCGCCACGCGCGTGCTCGTCACCGAGCAGGCGTTCCTCGAGACCGTCCTGAAGGCCAAGGAGGGGGTCGACGCGCTCGAGCACGTCGTCGTGATCGACGGCGACGCTCCCGACGGCGGGATGACACTCGACGACCTGATCGCGGGAGGCGACGACGGCTTCGACTTCGAGGCGGCGTGGAAGGCGGTCGAGGCCGAAGACATCCTGACGCTGATCTACACGTCGGGCACCACGGGCGACCCGAAGGGCGTGCAGCTCACGCACAAGAACCTGCTCACCGCGGTCAAGGGCTACCACGGGATCATCGACTTCCCCGAGGAGGGGAGCGTCGTCTCGTGGCTGCCGATGGCGCACATCGCCGAGCGGGCGTGCTCGCACTACATCCCGATACTGCTCGGGTTCACGACGACCTGCTGCCCGGATCCGCGCCAGGTGGTCGCGTACCTGCCGGAGGTTCGCCCGACGTGGTTCTTCGCCGTGCCGCGGATCTGGGAGAAGCTGAAGGCCGCGATCGAGGCGGGGATCGAGGCCGAGCAGGATGAGCAGAAGAAGGCGGTCACGAAGCAGGCGCTGGAGGTCGGCCTGAAGCGGGTCGACCTGATCCAGTCGGGCCAGGAGGTCCCCGGGGAGCTCGAGCAGCAGTGGCAGAAGTTCGACGAGCTCGTGTACTCGAAGATCCGCGCCGGCCTCGGCTTCGACCGGATCGAGTCGATGAACGTGGGCGCCGCGCCCACGCCGCCCGAGGTGATCGCGTTCTACCACGCGATCGGGCTTCCGCTCGCGGAACTGTGGGGGATGTCCGAGACGACGGGCTACGGCACCTGCAACCGCCCCGACAACATCAAGATCGGGACCGTCGGGCCGCCGTCGCCGGGCGCCGAGATCAAGCTCGCCGAGGACGGCGAGATCCTGATCAAGGGCCCGTTCATCATGCCGGGCTACCGCAACAACGAGGAGAAGACGCGCGAGACGATCAACGCGGACGGCTGGCTCATGACCGGCGACATCGGCGAGTTCGACGAGGACGGCTTCCTCAAGATCGTCGACCGCAAGAAGGAGCTGATCATCAACGCCGCCGGCAAGAACATGTCGCCGGCGAACATCGAGTCGAAGCTGAAGGCCGCGGGGCCGCTGGTCGGGCAGGCGATCGCGATCGGCGACTCGAAGCCGTTCAACGTCGCGCTGCTGACGCTCGACCCCGACTCAGCACCGCAGTTCGCGCAGGCGAACGGCATCGACGACGCCTCGATCGAGTCGCTCGCCGGGAACGAGAAGGTGCTCGAAGCGGTGCAGAAGGAGGTCGACGAGGCGAACGAGCAGATGGCGCGCGTCGAGCAGATCAAGAAGTGGAAGCTGCTCCCGGTCGAGTGGCAGCCGGGCGGCGAGGAGCTGACGCCCACGATGAAGCTGAAGCGCAAGCCGATCGCGCAGAAGTACGCGGACGAGATCGAGGCGCTGTACGCGAAGTAGCCGGTGGTAATGGCCGGCTGGGACGACGTCGAGCGGATCGCGCTCGGGCTGCCCGAGGCCACCGAGGTGGTCGCGCGCGGCCTGCGGCAGTGGAAGGTGAAGGACAAGCTGTTCGTCTGGGAGCGCCCGCTGCGCAAGGCTGACTTCGAGGCGCTGGGAGATGCCGCTCCCGACGGCCCGATCCTCGGCGCCCGAGTGGAGCACGAGGGCGCGAAGCAGGCGCTGCTCGCGGACGACCCCGAGGTCTTCTTCACGACGCCGCACTTCGACGGCTACCCGGCGATCCTGGTGCGCCTCGACCGGATCGGCGCGGAGGACCTGCACGAGGTGATCGTGGAGGCGTGGCTCGTGCGGGCGCCGAAGCGGTTGGCCGCGAGCTACGCCGAGTGTCGCCTGCGCCCCCGTAGCGGGCGCTAAGGCGACACTCGACGCTGGGGGCCGGGGGTTGGAGGCGCGAGCGTGCTAGCTACCCTTCATTCGTGGCCTCGCGCAGGCAGATCGACGTGGGCGGAGTCAAGGTCGGGGGCGGCGCCCCGGTCGCGGTCCAGTCGATGACGAAGACCGAGACGGCGGACTACGACGCGACCCTGAAGCAGGTGCGCGCGATCGCCGATGCGGGCGCCGACCTCGTGCGCGTGGCGGTCCCGCGCGAGAAGGATGTGGACGCTCTGAAGCGTCTCGTCGTCGAGTCGCCGATCCCGGTGATCGCCGACATCCACTTCAACCACACGCTCGCGCTCAAGGCGATCGACGCCGGCGCTCACTGCGTGCGGCTCAACCCGGGCAACATCGGCGGCCCGGACAAGGTCGCCGAGGTCGCTGCGAAGGCGACCGCCGCCGGCGTGCCGATGCGGATCGGCGTCAACTCCGGTTCGCTGCCGAAGCACCTGCACGAGCTCGAGCGCGAGAACGCCGTCGAGGCGCTCGTCACGGCCGCCGTCGAGTTCGTCGAGCTGATGGAGCGGCTCGACTTCGAGAACTTCAAGGTGTCGGTCAAGTCGACGAGCGTTCCGAACACGATCGCGTCGAACCGGCTCCTGAGCGACCGGATCGACTATCCGATCCACCTCGGCATCACCGAGGCGGGGACGAAGTGGTCGGGCTCGCTCAAATCGGCCGTCGGGCTCGGCACGCTGCTGGCGGACGGCGTGGGCGACACGATCCGGATCTCGCTCTCGACGTTCCATGCGGAGGAGGAGGTCAAGGTTGCGTGGGAGATCCTGAAGGCGCTCAAGCTGCGCGAGCGCGGCCCCGTCTTGATCGCCTGCCCGACGTGCGGGCGGCTCCAGTTCGACATGGACACGGTCGTGGCGGAGATCGAGCAGCGGCTCGAGAGCTACGACGAGCCGATCGAGGTGGCCGTGCTCGGCTGCGCCGTTAACGGGATCGGCGAGGCGTCGGCGGCCGACTTCGGCATCACGGGCGCGAAGAACGAAGGGCTCATCTTCGCCCACGGCAAGCCGCTCAGGAAGGTCCCGCAAGCGCAGCTGGTGGACGCGCTGTTCGCCGAGATCGACAAGTCGCTCGAGCGCGGGAAGACGGAGTTCGACGAGCGCGAGTCGGCCGAGGGCGCCGCGTGGCTCCAGAAGATCGAGGACGAGAACGCGGACGACCTCACGCCCGAGCGCATCGCCGCGCTCGAGGCGGCCGCGGCGACCGGGGAGGCGGGGGGAACCGCGCTCCCGATGGCGCCGAAGGTCAAGCTCGACGAGGCGGTCTCGCCGACGGCCGGCCGCCGCTTCACGCGCGCTTAGCGCGCTGCCGCCTCGCGCGACACCTCGAAGCGCCCGAAGTCCGGCTCGGCCCAGACCGCGCGCCACGACGCGCCGGTTTGCGCGGAGCGGCGGGCCTGGAAGTAGCCCTGGTTGTGGGTCACCTGGACCGGATCGCCCGCGTTCGCCCACTGCGAGGAGCCGGGCGTGCGGTACTGGAGGTAGACGAGGTAGGTGGCCCCGTTCGGAGCGAATCGCGTCTGCCCCCAGATTCGCACCGTGCCGCCCTTGCGCCTGACCACCAGCGGGAACTTGTACGCGCTCACGCCCAGCTTCGCCTGGCCCTCGGGCAGCGCCGTGAACAGGCCGGACTGGTACGTGGCCCAGTACGCGGGCGTGTCGCGCGGGAACTCGTCGCGGGGCGGCACGTCGTAGAGCTGGAACTGGGCGGTCGAAAAGACGCGCGGGTGGCGCCAGGCGATGAAGTCGCCCTCGTTGATGTACTGGGCCTGGAGCGCGTGGGAGACACCCCGGAACGGATCCGGCAGCGTCTGGTAGCCGAACTCGGTGTGGAAGACCGGCATATCGGGGGGCAGTAATCCCGTCCGTGCGGCGATCCGGTCGAGCGCACGCGGGAGCGCCCCGACGTTTCCGATGTTCATCATGTCGCGCTGGCGCTCGGGCTTGGTGGGCGCACGTTTCCTCGTGTACGGGTGATGACCGAACCCGAGTCGTGGGAAGCGCTCCAACACTCCGAGGCGATCGAGCCTGTTGCAGCCGCGCGCCTGCGCGGCGCGTCCCGTGAACGGCCGGTAGCGCCGGTTCAGGCAGAACATCTCGTGGAGGAAGAACCCGGGCCTGAGCGAGCTCCGCGCGCCATTCGGCCGCTTGGCGCTCCCGATCGGGGCGAGCTCGCCGATCAGCACCAGGTCGTCGGCGTGGCCGCTCGCCAGCAGCCCCTTGGCGCCCGCAATCAGAAGCTCGCGGTAGAGATGGGGTGCCGCCGCGATCATGCCGACGCCTCGCTTCTCCTCGCTCTGGGGAGTGAGCCAGCCCGGCTGATTCGGCTCGTTCCAGAGCCCCCAAAACGACACGCGCGGGAGCACACGTCCACCGCTGTTCTCGTCGCGGTACGAGCCGCTGTAGCGGCGCCCGGCGGCAAGGACGAACTTCTGGAACTCCTTCCGGCTCGGCCGCCAGGCTCCCTGCGCCTTCTTGATGCGCGTCGTCCCGTGAGCCCAGCGTGGGCCCGGGCCGGTCGGGTTCAAATAGGGAGCGATGCCGCGGGCGGCGGCGCCTACGACCAGTGCGTCGTAGGGATCCCACACGTGGGGCGGATAGGCGCCCGGCTTTGCTCCGTTGAACCCGCGTGGCTTGCGCCGCGCCGTGCCCTCCGGCGCTATCGCCCTCCACAGCAGCGTGGCCCGCGCGGCCTCGACCCCGAGCCCCTTCATCTGATCGAGCGCGTTTCGGAGCTGAGCCCTGTTGCCGTAGACGAGCTGGTTGTCGTCCTGCATCACCGAGACCATGTACGGCGCCGCGGGCGCGGAAGCAGGGAGCGCAAGGAGCAGCCACGCGGTGGCGCATGCGAGCGGGAGCGTCCTCACCGAGAAGCGGAGCATCAGGCTCCGCTTTAGGCTAGCCGTGTGACCCGCCTGACCCGCTATTTCCTCCCCACGGAGAAGGAGCCGCCGGCCGACGCCGAGGCGCCGTCGCACAAGCTGATGGTGCGCGCGGGCCTCGTCAGACAGGTCGGAGCGGGCCTCTGGTCGTGGCTCCCCGCCGGATGGCGCGTCCACCGGCGGGCCGAGCAGATCGTCCGGGAGGAGCTCGACGCGATCGGCGCGCAGGAGATGCTGATGCCGGTCCTCCAGCCCGCCGAGCTGTGGCAGCGGACCGGACGCTACGGACTCGACGAGCAGTTCGCGCTCAAGGACCGCAGGGGGGCGGACTACGTGCTCGCCATGACGCACGAGGAGAACGTGACGCTGCACGTGTCGAAGGTCGTGCGCTCGTACCGGGACCTGCCTCTGATCCTCTACCACTTCCAGGTCAAGGAGCGCGACGAGCCGCGTCCGCGCGCCGGCGTGCTGAGGACGCGCGAATTCATCATGAAGGACTCATACACGTTCGACCGCGACGCGGACGGGCTCCAGCACGCCTACGACCTGCATATCAAGGCCTACGACCGCATCTTCGACCGATGCGGGCTCGAGTGGTACCGGGTCGAGTCGGACGTGGGGATGATGGGTGGGCTGGGCGCGCACGAGTACATGGCGCCGTGCCCGGCCGGCGAGAACGAGGTCGCGCTGTCGTCCGCGGGCTATGCCGCCAACGTCGAGGTGGCGAGCGCGACGCCGCAAGCGATCGAGGGACTCAGCGGCGGTGCCGTAGAGGTGGTCGAGACACCCGGGGCGACCACGATCGAGGCGGTGTCGAAGCTGCTCGGGGTCCCACCCGGCGCGCTGATCAAGGCGTTCCCGGTGATCGCGGAAGAGCGCGGCCCGGTGCTCGTCCTGACCCGCGGTGACCACCGCCTCAACGACATCAAGCTCCAGAACGCACTCGGACAGGGGTCGCGCCCGGCGACCGAGGAGGAGGTCGCGGCGCAGTTCGGCTCGCTGCCCGGGTTCATCGGTCCGGTCGATGCGCGTGTGCCGGTCGTCGCGGACGAAGCGCTCAGGGGCCTCGAAGGCCTCGTGGCCGGCGCGAACGAGCCGGACAGGCACCTCACGGGGGTCGAGCCTGGGCGCGACTTCGAGCCCGAGTGGGCCGATGTCCGCTCGGTCGAGGCGGGGGACGCCGACCCGTCGGGGGCCGAGATCCGGATCGAGCCGGCGATCGAGGTGGGCAACATCTTCAAGCTCGGCACCCGCTACTCGGAGCCCTTCGGCGCGACCTACCTGGACGAGAGCGGCAAGGAGCAGCTGATCTGGATGGGGTCCTACGGCATCGGCCCGGCCCGGATCGCGGCTGCGGCGGTCGAGCAGTTCGCCGACGAGCAGGGGATCTCGTGGCCGCGCTCGCTTGCGCCCTGGGACGTCGAGCTCGTCACTCTCGGTAAGGACGGGGAACCGGCGCGCGAGGTGGCGGACCGGCTCTACGACGAGCTGCACGAAGCGGGCCTCGAGGTCGTCTACGACGACCGCGACGCCAGTGCGGGGGAGAAGTTCGCCGACGCCGAGCTGCTCGGCGTCCCCCTGCGGCTGACGGTCGGGAAGCGCGGCATCGACCAGGGCGAGATCGAGGCACAGGTGCGGCGGGGCCAGCAGAAGCGGTCATTGCCGCTCGAGGGCGCGGCCCAGGCGGCCGCGGACCTGTGGCGCGAGCTGGACTGACCAGGAAGCGCCTGCTCGGGCTGGACCGGTCCGGGCCGCCGCCGCCCGCGACCCGCGCCGGCGAGCCGCTCCATCCCTGGACGATCCCGAACCTGATCGGGTTCACGCGGATTGCTCTGATCCCGGTCTTCCTCGGGCTGGCGCTCGATTCCGGCGACGGCAGGGTCGCGTCGGCATCGATCCTCTATGCCGTGATAGGCGGGACGGACTATCTCGACGGCATGGCGGCGCGGCTGACCGGCCAGTACAGCCGCCTCGGCACGCTGCTCGACCCGCTCACCGACAGACTGCTCGTGGTCAGCGGCGTGGTCGTGTGCTGGCACTACGAGCTGCTGCCGCGGTGGGCGCTCGCCGTGCTCGCGGCACGCGAGCTCCTGATGCTCGTCGTCACGCAGATCGGGTTGCGCAGGGGGCTCGACCTCGAGGTGAAGATGATCGGCCGCTGGGCGGTGTGGCCGACGATGTTCTCGCTGTTCCTCGCGATGGTGTCGGTCACCTGGGTCGCGGAGGCGCTCCTCTACCTCGGCCTGGCGATGACGCTGGCGGCCACCGCGCTGTACCTGCGCGACGGGCGGAACGCGTTGCGTCAAGGCTCAACCGGAGCTGTAGACTCGCCCCACCGGCACGCCCCCGAATAGAGGACAGGAATGGACACGTTTCCAGACCTTGGCGCTTTGAGCGACCAGGAGCTGAAGGACCTGATTCAGCAGCTCACCGAGGAAGAGCAGGAGGTCTCGTACCAGCGCCGCATTCTCCACGGCAAGATCGACATCCTGCGCGCGGAGCTCGTCAACCGCCTGCGGAAGAAGCACGAGGAGGGCGAGCCGGTCATCACGGGCGCGGACGTCCAGCAACTCACGGACATCCTCTCGGGCAAGAGCGGGACGGACGGTCCCGAGTAGGCTCGGGACCGAGCGCAGGGCACATGCACTGCCCCGAGTGCGGGTTCGTAAACGGCGAAGGCGCTAACTACTGTCAGAAGTGCGGCGCTTTCCTCGCCGGCGTGGGCGAGTCGAGCGACGCGACGACCGCGCAGTACCAGCTGGACGACGAGAGCGGCGAGCTGCGCCCCATCGATCCCGAGCACGCCCCGGAGGGCGGGGTGCTCGTGATACGTGCGGGCGGTGGCCGCGCCGGCGAGACGTTCGAGCTGAGCGGTGAGCGAATCGCGATTGGCCGCAGCCCGGACGCGGACGTGTTCCTCGACGACGTGACCGTGTCACGCAACCACGCCCTTCTCGTGCGCCGCCGCGACGGCTTCTACCTGGACGACCTCGGCTCCCTCAACGGCTCGTACGTGAACCGCCACCGGATCGAGTCCCACAAGCTTCAGGCGGGCGACGAGCTCCAGATCGGCAAGTACAAGCTGACCTACCTCGAGCGATGACGTCCGAGGCGCCGATCGCGCGGCCACCGACGGCCAAGTCCCTGACGATCGGGGCTGTCTGCAAGTCACTCGAGCGCGAGTTCCCGGATATCTCGATCTCGAAGATCCGCTACCTCGAGGACCAGAAGCTGCTCGCGCCGCGCCGCACGCGCGGCGGCTACCGGCTCTATTCCCCCGACGATGTCCAGCGGCTGCGGACGATCCTGCGGCTCCAGCGCGACGAGTTCCTGCCGCTGCGGGTTATCCGCCAGGAGCTCGCTTCGGGACGGGCGGAGGCGGACGTCGACCGGGCGAAGCCGGTCGCGGATCCGCGCGCCCTGCGCCGCGTGACAGTGCTCCGCAAGGGGCCCGAGTCGCTCTACTCGCTCGCCGAGGTGCTGGCCGACACCGGTGCGTCGGCAGACCTCGTCAAGGAGCTGGAGGACTACGGGATCGTTAACGCGCAGCGCGAGGGCGGGGACGCGCTGTACGACGAGACCGAGCGCGAGGTCATCAAGGCCGCCGCCGAGCTCGCGAAGTTCGGCGTCGGCGGGCGCAACCTGCGCGTCTTCCGGACCTCGGCGGACCGCGAGGCGGCGCTGCTCGAGCAGATCCTCGCCTCCGCCCTGAAGTCGCGCAACCCCGACCGACGCCGCGAGGCGGTCGAGGCGCTTGACAACCTCGCCGCGATCGCGTCACACCTGAAGCACCTGCTGCTCGTGCGCGACCTGCGCCGCATGGTTTGAGTGCCGGTCGTCACCGAGCACTCCGGCTTCGAGGCGCCACTCGAGCGCGTCTGGGACATCGTGTCCGATCCGTACTCGCTGCCACGCTGGTGGCCGCGCGTACAGCGCGTCGAGGAGGTCTCTGACGCAGGCTGGACGATGGTGCTCGTGTCCGACCGGGGCAAGCCGATCCGAGCCGATTACACCCTCGCTGATGCGCGCCCGATGGAGCGGCTCGAATGGCAGCAGGAGCTCGAGGAGACCCCGTTCGAGCGAATGCTCTCGCTGTCGCGCCTCGAGGTCGAGCTCGACCACGACGACGCCTCGGGTTCGACCGCGGTGACGCTGCGCTCGACCGAGCGCCTGCGCGGGCTGGCGCGGCTCGGATCGCCGATGGTGCGCCGCGCGACGCGCAAGCGGCTGAGTCAAGCGCTCGAGCGGCTCGGGGAGCTCGTCGAATGACCGCGCCGGACCCGCGCATGCGGTGGTGGGGCTGGGGCGTAGACCGCGACGCCACCGCGCTGCCCGAGAAGGCGCGTGGGATGCTGGCGCAGGCGTTCTCGATCGAGGGCGAGCCGTTGCCGCCGGTGAGCCTCGACGACGTCGAGCTGC
>Ga0299913_10003754_pt1 | contig 12536 bp, 11 predicted proteins | sample RVTome_9_FD_201360 | JGI IMG/M metagenome (GOLD analysis project Ga0299913, IMG submission 201360) | Soil microbial communities from uranium-contaminated site in the Upper Colorado River Basin, Wyoming, United States - RVT155D38 (version 2) ... | reverse complement strand
CGATCCAACGGCCCGCGAGTTCGGCAGGGCAATCGCCGAGGCGCGGCTCGGGCGAAGTGTCACAGAGGCGCTCACCGGGATCGTCGACCGGACCCAGTCGGGTGACTTCGAATGGGCCGTGATGGCCATTGAGATCCAGCGCGAGGTGGGAGGAAACCTCGCCGAGGTGCTGCAGACGGTTGGTGACACAATGCGTGCTCGCAACCGCCTCAAAGGCGAGATACGGGCGCTGACCGCGGAGGGCCGGATCTCGGCCTTCGTCCTGGGCTCCCTTCCCTTCGCCATGGGCTTGTTCTTGTGGACATCGAACCGCGAGTATCTGATGCCCCTAATCGAGAGTCCCTTCGGACGCATCGCCATCGGTGTCGGCCTGCTGCTCATGGCTGGTGGCATCTTCTGGCTCAAGAAGATCGTGGATATCGAGGTATGACTGGATTCGACCCAATCGTCATTGCCGTAGCGGCCGTTTTCGCCCTGGTGCTGTTCGTAGTCGTTTGGGCGGGTATGGGAGTGAGTCGCGCCCGGGAGGACATGGCGAACCGCCTCGAGTTGTATGGCAGGGAGTCAGTCGCCACCGCTCGTGAGGACGAGTTGGCCAAACCGCTGGCACAGCGCACCGTTGGACCGCTGGTCATCAGTCTCGGCAATTTCCTGAAACGCTTCACACCGGTTGGATATCTCGAGAAGAAGCAACGCAAGCTGATGCTGGCTGGCTATCCGGGCAACCTCGACGCACCTGCCTTCATCGTGATCAAGCTGCTCACGACTGCTCTCGGTCTGCTGGCCTCCTTCGTGGTTACGGACTACGGAGGCGACGCTCTGCAGAGAATCGTGTTGTTCGTGCTCCCGATCGCGCTCGGGTTCTTCGGTCCCGACGCCTGGTTGGAGCGGAAGGTCGACGAGCGTCGCCAGGCCATGCTCAGGGCGCTGCCAGATGTCCTCGACCTCCTGGTGATCTCCGTCGAGGCCGGCCTCGGCTTCGACTCGGCCCTCGCCCGCGTGGTGGGAACCGTGCCCGGTCCCCTCTCGGAGGAGTTCTTCCGGATGCTCCAGGAGACCAGGGTCGGCGTGAGCCGTCGCGACGCCATGAGACATCTCATGGAGCGCACCGACCTCGACGAATTGCGCTCCTTCTTGCTGGCGATGATCCAGGCAGAGGCCTTCGGTGTGACCATCGCCCGGGTGCTGCGTGTTCAGGCTGACGAGATGAGAGTCAAGCGGCGTCAACGCGCCCAGGAGAAGGCGTTCGCCGCACCGGTGAAGTTGGTGTTCCCCTTGGTATTCTGCATCTTCCCGGCACTGTTCATAGTCCTCCTCGGGCCCGCCGCGCTCCAAATCGCCGAAGCGTTCGCCTCGACATGACCGAAGCGGCGACGACGCCGCGAGGCCGTCGCTTCTCCATCTCCCACCTGGCCCTCTTGGTCCCATGGGTAGCGGTTGTCATCGACGCATGGGGCTCGATCAGGGACAATTCTTTTCTCTGGCATGTTCGGGCAGGGACCGTGCAGGCCAATGAGGGGACCGTCATCGCCGCCGATCCCTTCTCTTTCACCATGGCGGGGGAGCCATGGCTTACCCAGAGCTGGCTGGTCGAGCTCCTCTACAGCTGGGCCGAGGGCATTGCGGGACTCGGCTTCGTGCCTTACCTGATCCTTCTCGTCGGATCGTTGACCTTCGTGACGATTGGCCTCATTGCCTATTTCCACTCTCGAAGTGTGCCCGCGACGGCTTTCGTCCTAGTCCTTGGGGTGATCGCCCTGATCAGCTTTCTCGTGCCCCGGCCGGTGATCTTCTCCTACTTGCTGATGACGCTCGTCATCCTGGCGTGGGACCGTCCCTCCACCCGCTGGACCCTGCCTTTCCTGTTCTGGATCTGGGCTTCGGTCCACGCCAGCTTCGTCATCGGGCTGGCCTACGTCGGTCTGTCGCTGATCATGCGAAGGCAGTGGCGGCTGCTGCCGACTGCTGTGGCGAGTGGGTTGGTGACAGTAGCGACGGCTCATGGTCTCGGAGTGGTGTCTTTCCTCGTCGACTTCGAGGCGAGTAGCGACGCCCTGCAACACCTGACCGAGTGGCGTCGACCCGAGTTTTTCGAGCCGGTGTTCCTCCCGTTCCTCGGCACCATGGCGTTCATCGTCATCGCTGCCTTCCGCCAGCGGGTCCGCCCACGTCACCTCTGGTTGATTGTCCCTTTCGTCCTGCTGGGACTCAGTTCTGTAAGGGGGATTCCCCCCGCCTTCGTCGGCCTCACGCCCGTCCTGGCACTCTCACTCTCTGGGCTCGAGATCGGGTCGAGTGCCGGTTTGAGGCCGCGACTGGCAGGCATCTTCGCGGTCGTGGTGTTGGTGCTTCCTTTCCTGATGATCCGCGGAGCCGAACTGTCCGACGAGCGTTTTCCCACCGAGGCTGTCGCTCATCTCGATCCTGTGAGGACGTTTCACGACGATGTGGCCGGCGGCTACCTGATCTGGGCGAAAGGCCCCGAGTTCGGTGTATATCTCGACGATCGGGCCGAGTTGTATGGCGATCGGCTCGGCGAGTTCGTCGATGTACGGAGGGGCGAAGTCGCATGGGAGCCCGTATTCGTCCGGGACGGGATCGAGCAGGCTTTGCTGTCGAACGACGAGAAGCTCATGCAAGACCTGGTCGAGGCCGGCTGGGTGAAAGTACACACCGACGACGCCTTTTCTGTCCTGCAGCCTGGCACGTAGAGGCACATATACGAGGAAAAGAAAAAGGGCCCGAAGTCGGGCCCTTCTCCTTCTAGTTGACTTCTGCCTAGTTGTTGAGGCCAGAAGCGACGTCACTGAAGGTGCTCGACACCTCTTCACCGGCGAGAGCGACGGCGACGAGGGCGATGATGGCGATCAGGACGACGAGGAGCGCGTACTCCACCATCGAAGCACCCTTCTCATCCTTCAGCCACGTTGTTACCTTGATCCACAAACCACGCATAAGCCCCCCTTTTTTGTACTTGGGTATGCACTGGGCAAATTAACCTAGGGTCGGTAGGTCGGCAATGGGTCTTTGGAACCAGAATCAGGTGAGAGACGGCTCCTCGCACCCGGGGCGGTCCACAAAAGAAAAAGGGCCCGAATTCGGGCCCTTTTCCGTTTAGTTGACTTCTGCCTAGTTATTGAGGCCAGAAGCGATGTCACTGAAGGTGCTCGACACCTCTTCACCGGCGAGAGCGACGGCGACGAGGGCGATGATGGCGATCAGGACCACGAGGAGCGCGTACTCCACCATGGAGGCACCCTTCTCTTCCTTCATCCAAGTCGTTACCTTGGTCCACAGAGCAAGCATTACCCCTCCTTGGGTCGTCTTACTGGACTTGCAGTGGGCAAATTAGCCCACCTATATCCGGAGACAATGGGTCTCCAGAATCATCGAAATCTCAAGGGCCGGCTTCCCCGACCTCGGAGGCTATCTCGGAGTACGTCGTCGACAATGTGTCTCCTGCGAGTTGCACAGCCACCAACGCAACCAGCGCGATCAAAACCACCAAGAGTGAGTACTCGACCATCGATGCTCCTCTATCGGAGAGGTCGAACCTGGACTTGAGCATTAGGAATCTTGCGTACATGACCTGTTCCCCTGAATCGTTAGTGGTCAGCATAAGAACTGTCCGCCGAATCACTGATGGGCCGCGAGACCCAATCAAGCTAGCTGGGCCGGGCTATACCTAATCGGATCGCCTCGATTGCCGCCTGGGTGCGGTCACTGACAGCAAGTTTCTGGAAAATCGAGGCCAAGTGGTTCTTGACCGTCTTCTGGGAGATGTAGAGCCTATCGGCGAGCTCGTCCGTGGCCGACACTCCCACCGCCAGAAGCTGGAGGATCTCTCGCTCCCGTGGGGTCAGCGAGGCGGCGCCGGGGTCGAGCTCGGCTTCTCCGTAGGTCTCCAGGAGCGAGTCGCGCTCCTCGTCCGACAACTCCATAAGGTTTTGGCCGTCAGCGACGGCGCGGACGGCAGCGGCAAGAGTGGCGAGTGGCACTCCTTTGGAGAAAAAGCCCCTGGCGCCGGCCTTGGCGGCTCGTTCCCGCTGCTGGTCGTCGGCGTGCATCGACACCACGATGGCCTTCGTCTGCCTTCCGACGACTGAGATCGACTCGATCCCGTCGCCTCCAGGCATCTCGATGTCCACGATGGCCACCTCGGCGGGCTGACTGTCGAGACTGGTTACCAGGTCAGGCCCGGAGTTGACCACTCCTACAACCCTCGTGTCGGGAAGGCTGTTCAGAGCTTGACTCAGACCATCGGCAAAGAGTTGATGGTCGTCGGCGATCATCACACGGATCATCTCGACCCCCATTCAACAGTCACGGCCGTGCCCACTCCCGGCTTTGAGTCGAATTTGATGGTCGCTCCGATCTTCGAGGCACGTTCTCTCATGCCCACCAAGCCGAAGTGGCCTTCTGGCTCGTGCTCAGGGTCGAAGCCGACGCCGTCGTCCACCACCGAGCACGATCCGAACGACCGATCGATCTGACCGGAGATGACCACCATCGACGCTCCGGAGTGAGTATGTGCGTTTCGGGCCGCCTCGGTGATGATCGACGTGAGCTCTCCGATCTGTGTCGGCCTGGGAGGACGCCTCTCCTCGAGGTCGACGACCACTGGTGGCTCACCACCCAATGCGGACGTTGTCTGCAGGACCCGGGCCGTAAGAGTCGGGCCACGTGCGTTCCTCAGGTCCGCGACCGAGGCACGCACGTCCTCGACAAGCTTGGTCACGTTCGATCTCAGGACGTGGAGGTCGGCTGCCACGTCGGGGTGGTCGGCCTGTTGCATCGCGGTCATGTCGAGTGCCAGGCCGAGGGAGGCGAGGGATGGCCCGATCTCGTCGTGCATCTCGCGAGCGAGGCGCACCCGTTCCTCGACGACGGCAGAGCCCACGATGTCCTGTAGCAGCTGCAGATTGGCGAAGGCGACGCTCACCGGATGGATTATCGCCGCGACTTGCGCGAGGTCTCCGGTAGACATCGGCTGTGCCGTGGTCAGCTCGAGGTTGCCGACGGTGGTGTCGGAGGTCGAGAGCGGGATCTCATACACATGACCGCTCTCGTCAGGTATTCCGCGCGCCGCCAGCACCACCCGTCCGTCTTCGCCGTCGACGGCCAGCTTTCCTGCGGAGCCGGGGAAACGCTCGAGAATGGTCTCCAGCGTGTCGGCGGCAACTTCGATTGCATTGAGGCGCCCGGCCGACATGTCCTCTGAGAGACGAAGCAACGCCCCGTGGATCTCCTCCAGTCTCTCCAATCTCTTGGTGGCCGACTCCTTCTCCTCTGCGAGGGTGGTCGCCTGTTGGTGAATATCCTCGAGAAGGCGTCGGATCACGCCGACCAGGAGGACGAAGATCAGATAGAGGGCGAGAGCAGGGGCCGCGTCTATGACAGGCGCTCCGTTTGCCAGCGTCACCAGCGTCAGCATCGCCCCCGACAGGATCCCGGTGGTCAACCCCGTCCGAAACCCTCCATAGACCGTGGCGAAGACCGGTGGCCCCATCGAGAGCAACAGGTAGGGGCTGGTGGCGCCGCCGGTGAGGGTCATGGCAACCAGCACGATCAGGGCACCGGTGAGACAGATCGACTCGACCCCGAAGCGCCGCCAGAACCATTCCTCCGGAGCCAGAGCGGTGCCCACGACGTATGCGCCGGCAATTCCCATGGCCACCAGCGACTGCGGCGAGCCGCCGCTCTGGACCAAGGACGAGACGATTCCGATGGTGAGCGCAACCCATTGACCGATGACCACTGTTCGGTGGACTCGGGTCTCCCAAGGTGCCGGTGTCGCCAGCATGGGCAAAGGCTACCGTCGAGTCCTGTGAGTCATGAGAAGCATCGGTGGATACTCAGTGGCGGCCTCGCCTCGGGCAAGAGCATGGTGCGTCAATTGCTCGAGGCCGCGGGGATCTCGACGATCGACGCCGACAGCGTCGGGCATTCGGTTCTCCTTCCCGAGGGTGAAGCTTATTCGGCAGTCGCCGAGCGTTGGCCGACCGTGGTGAGAGGAGGCGAGATACACCGTGGATCGCTGGCATCAATCGTTTTCGGCGACCCTGACGAGTTGGCGGCGCTGGAAGCGATCACCCATCCCCACATCTTCGACGCCATCGGGGCAAGAGTGGAGCAAGTAGAGTCGGTGGTCGTCGTCGAAATGCCTGTCCTGAGTAACGGTCTCGGTGACGATTGGCACCGGATTGTCGTCGATTGTCGTGACGAGGTCAGACTCGAGCGTGCGATCAATCGCGGAATGAGAAGGTCCGACGCATCCGCTCGTCTCACTACTCAGCCGTCGCGGATGGAGTGGCTGGCGCAGGCCGATCTCGTAATACCAAACCATGGATCATTGGACGAGCTCGATCGAACGGTCGAGCTGTTACTGCAGTCCGGCAAATTCACCCCTCGTTCGGTTCGATCAGACCCTGATCGACCTGTGCCTTGATTCGCCCCATCCGCGCCGGATCCACCGCCACGGGGTCCTCGGAGCCGATCAGGAAAATCCCATTGTTCTCGGGTAGGGGCATGTCCACGGCACAGCCGATCACCATACGCATGGCATCAATGCTCGAGTCGGTAGACCCCTGCTGGCAGCCGACCGGAACCTTGTAGGCCAGCAGAATTCCTAAACGTTCGGCGATGTCAGGGTCGGTCCACGTCTCCAATGGTTTCACGACTTGTCCGCCGCTGTTCGACCCGTGGTCGCTAGTGATCACGACTGCCGTTCGCTCGCCGATGAGTTTGGCGATGCGGGCGAGCAGGGAGTCAACGCACGCGAGTTGCGGTGCCAACTCCTGGATCGATTCCGCCTCGGCTTCCTCGGGGTCGAGAATGCCCGTGTCCTCGTCGCCGGAAGACCGCACCTGACAATCACCGTCAACCACGATCGGAGCGTGGGGGAGGATCATGTGAGCGAACACGTAATCTCTGTTCCCGTCGTCGAACTTGTCCTCAAGGCTCTCTAGGTGAGTCACGGTCTGAAGGGAGCCTGGGACCGACACATTCCCATAGCGATCCAGGAGCCCGCGCCAGAGAACGCTCGACTCGAGCAGCTTCCACGACACCTCGTTGAACCATGGGGCTTCGAGACATACGTCAGGACCGCTGCCGCAATGCGCACCATCCCATCCACTCTCCACGTGGGTGTACTCAAAACCGGCAGACTGGAGCGACGTAGCAACCAGGCTGTCTCCTCTTATCAAGTCGAACGTTGACCGACGGTTGCGCCATGCTCCTTTGGGTCCCGGATCCACTACGGGCGTGAGTTCGAGCAGCGAGGGTATTGCCAATCCCGTGAAGGTGTTGTGGGACCAGCCGTTCTCCTCAACGGTGAGCCCTTTCGAGCTCAGGGCGGAGATGAGTTGGTCAGGGTCATGGCCAAACCAACTTCTCGCCAAGCGCAACGATGGATATGAGTCCACCACCACCACCAGTACGTCCTCGACATCTCCGGTCGCGTTCGCTGACCGGCGAGGCGCCAGCTCGGCGATCGGATAAGACTCGGTGGAAAGCAGGTGAGCTGTCACCGTCTGAATCGCTGGGGCGAGCGCGAGTACCGCCGCGGACATCACGGCGAGCGTGCGTAGCCATCTGAGGCTGCCCCATCTGTGCAGGGCAATCGCCGCGGCAGCCACCAGCAGAAGCCAAGCCGGGGCTGGCATGAGTACCAGAGTCTCCCAGTGGAGGAGCAGCAACATGGCTCCGGCGGTCGCGACAACGGCGCCGGTCGGTTTCACTCCGACCGCCGCTAGGACGAGAAAGACAACGACCTGGATGCCGAGGAATGCCAGGCAATAGATGAACAACTCGGCAGGGGCCGCTAAATCCCATGCGTTCTCTGCCCAGATCACTAATGGGCGATAGAGCGAGACGGAGGTCATGACTACCACAGCCAGCCACAACGAAGAGAGGGCGTCAGACACGCCATCCGGCCCATTTCCGGATGGCAGGGTGTGCCGCCGGCGGTTGGAGAGCTGGTCAGAAGTCCTGGTCATAACAACATGCTCGGTCTAATCATTCGTACTCTCGGGTGCTGTAGTTGAGGATTACTTAATCGAGTTTGTGATGGTGCCGAAGGATTCACAGTGAAGAGAGCTGACGGGTTGAGCAGGTCACGGCGAATCCGGGCTTCGGGTGTCGTCCTGACCTTCGCAGCAGCGTTCTTCTGGCCGCTCAATCTCCTCGCGATCAATCTGTACGACATCGCTCGGCCGGAGCGGGTCGTGGCGTTCGGTTTGGTGATGTGGGGCATCGGTCTCGCTGTCGTCTTCGTGTTGGGTGCCGTTGGCATGCGGGTCGACGCCGCTGAGAACACCACGTTCGTGAGTCTCGCTCTCGTGATGAGTGGGGGTTTGCTTCTCCGTCGCTTCGATGCGTGGCTTGCCTATCTGATTCTCATTGCTTGTCCGATCGTGGTCGGCTGGGCGTTCGTGAGGCTCAAAGAGCATGTGATTTCGTCAGCCGTGGTCTGGGCTGCGGCTGTCGCATTGATTTCCGGCCCCATAATCACCTTCATCGCGGGTCCGGGCGTCGACGGACAGCCCAGCGTCATGAGCCACGACCAACATCCATCTCTCGAACTGGACCACACTCCTGACATCTTCCTCGTCGTCTTCGATGGGTATCCCGGTTCCATAGCTGCGGGCCAGGACGACCTGGGGACCGGCGAGATCGACATCGTGCGCGAGCTCCGGAACAGAGGGTTCGAGGTTCCCGAGTCGACGTGGGCTGCGTACTGGGCGACCTCGTTGTCGATCCCGAGTCTTATGGAGATGAGCTACCCGGTCGAGTCGATCGGGTGGAAGAGCGACGAGACCATCAAGGACCTGCACTCGGTGATTGCAGGGGACAGTGCGGCCGTCCATGGACTGAAGGCGAATGGGTACGCGACCCATATGATCGAATCGGGTTGGAGCGCCGGTTCTTGTGGAGAGCAGTATGACCATTGTGTGACGTCGTTTCTGATAGACGAGGCGATCGACCTTCTCCTCCGGCGAACCATTGCATGGCCCCTCGTCGACAGCTCCCCCGGCCCATACGTCTTGGGGACGTTGGCAGCGTTCGACTGGTTGCTGGCGAATGCTCCAGAGTTGTCTCGATCCGAGGCACCCGACTTCGTATTCAGTCATGTGATCTCGCCGCACGCCCCGTATCTCCTGAAACCGGATTGCTCTGCCGAATTCGTCAATGAGCGCGCTGGCACTGTTTTTCAGGTCGAAGGTGTGCCGGCTGACTCGAGAACTTCTTATCTGATCGAGCAGATCGACTGTCTGGATCGACTCATGATCGAGTTGGCGGAATCTGTTGACTCCGAGGATGTGGTCATCTTTGTCTCCGATCACGGGACCGATCGACGTGACCAGTCCAATCCAGACCTCATCGACTGGGACCGGGAGACAACTGTCGAGAGACTGAACAACTTCCTCGCAGTCAAACTGCCGGACGGCTGCTCTGTTGGCGACGAAGTGATCATGCCCAATGTCCTCAGGCTCGTCCTCGGCTGTTTCTCCTCATCCACGATCGAGGAGCTGCCAGAACGAATGTGGGTCAATCCGATGGTGGAACTCGAACCACGACTGGTCCAGGAGTTGCTCGACATGCGTGCCTCATCGAACTGAGGCAGGGCAATTCAGTCAGATGCCGGATGTACCCTGTCATCCGTGCCCCGATTCGAGGTCGTCTCAGACTTTCAGCCCGCTGGCGACCAGCCCGATGCCATAGCCTCGCTCTCCGAGGGGATTCTCCGCGGCGACCGCTATCAGACCCTGCTCGGCATCACCGGGTCGGGGAAGTCGGCCACGATCGCATGGACGGTCGAGAAGGTGCAGAAGCCGACGTTGGTGCTGGCCCCCAACAAGGCCCTGGCCGCCCAGCTGGCCAACGAGTTCCGCCAGTTCTTCCCCAACAACCGTGTCGAGTACTTCGTCTCCTACTACGACTACTACCAGCCCGAGGCATACATCCCCCAGACGGACACCTTCATCGAGAAGGACGCCACGATCAACGACGAGATCGATCGACTCCGCCACTCGGCCACGGCGGGTCTCTTGGTTCGTGACGACGTGATCATCGTGGCCTCGGTGTCGGCTATTTACGGTCTCGGATCCCCAGAGCAGTACCAGGGACAACTGCTCCGTCTGGTGCAGGGGGTCGAGTACCCGATGCAGGACGTGATAAAGCGGCTCGTCGACATCCAGTACGAGCGCAACGAGGTCAATCTGATCCGGGGCAAGTTTCGGGTGAGGGGAGACACGCTCGAAGTGTTCCCCTCCTACGAAGAGACCATCGTCCGGGTCCAATTCTGGGGTGACGAAGTGGAGAGGATCCTCCGTCTCAACCCGGTCACCGGGGAGGTGGTGGAAGAGATGTCCGAGCTGTTCGTATTCCCCGCCACCCACTATGTGACCGAGCGGGAGCGCCTTCTTCGGGCCGTTGCCGGCATCGAGGAGGAGCTCGAGGATCGGCTGGAGAAGCTGGAGGGCCAGGGGAAGATGCTGGAGGCGCAGCGGCTCCGCATGCGCACCAACTACGACCTGGAGATGATGCGTGAGGTCGGGTTCTGCTCCGGCATCGAGAACTACTCACGTCATCTCGACGGCAGAGAGCCCGGCCAGGCGCCCTACACCCTCCTCGACTACTTTCCCGACGACTACCTGACCATCATCGACGAGTCACACGTGACCGTCCCCCAGATCGGAGGCCAGTACGAGGGCGACCGGTCACGCAAGGACGTCCTGGTCGACCATGGCTTCCGGCTCCCCTCGGCCAAGGACAACAGACCCCTCCGCTTCGACGAGTGGCTGGAGAGGGCCAACCAGGTGGTTTTCTTGTCCGCCACCCCCTCCGAGTTCGAGATCAGCCACTCCACCCAGGTGGTGGAACAGATCATCAGACCCACCGGGCTGGTCGATCCCGAGGTGATGATCCGGCCCACCAAGGGCCAGATCGACGACCTGCTCCACGAGATCAAGGAGCGGGCGGTGCGGGAGCAGCGGGTCTTGGTGACGACTCTCACCAAGAAGATGGCCGAAGACCTCACCGACTATCTGCTCGAGATGGGGGTGAGGGCCCGGTACATGCACTCCGAGATCGACACTCTGGAGCGGGTCCAGATCATGCGCGAGCTCCGTCTCGGCGAGTTCGACGTCCTGGTCGGCATCAACCTGCTCCGCGAGGGGCTCGACCTGCCCGAGGTGTCGCTGGTGGCCATCCTCGACGCCGACAAGGAGGGTTTCCTCCGCTCGGAGACATCCCTGATCCAGATAATCGGGCGTGCCGCCCGCAACGTCGACGGCCAGGTCATCATGTATGCAGACAACATCACCGACTCGATGCAGCGGGCGATCCACGAGACCAACCGGCGCCGTAGGGCCCAAGAGGAGTGGAATGCCGATCACGGCATCGACCCTCAGACCGTGCGCAAACGTGTCTCTGACATCCTCGAGTTGGTTCAAACCGCAGTTCCAGCTGCCGATAGACGAAGGCGCGAAGTCGAGAAGAGGGCTCCAATCGACCTCGAAGGCGAGGATCTGGCTCGACTGGTGATGAGTCTGGAAGAAGAGATGCACGAGGCGGCCAAGGATCTGAGATTCGAATATGCAGCAAGGCTCCGGGATGAGGTCAACGAGCTCAAGCGCGAGCTACGTGAGGTCGCTGAGGCGGGCTAGAACCGGCACATGAAGGGGCCAGGCGAGGGAACGACCGTCCTGGAACCTCGAAGCTCACCAGACATCCGGATCACCGACTTTCTGGTGTTGATGGTTCCTTGTCTTGTGCCCGCTCTGAGGTTGCTGGCGCGAAATCCGGTCGGTGTGCCTCATGCGGAGCGCTTGTTCGCCGTTTCCCTTCTTCTCTGGTTCGTCGTGGCCGGGCTGACTCTGCTCGCGCTTCGGTTTGGTGCCCACCGATCCCCAACGATCGTCATGGCCTTTGTGGCCGCTTTCATCGTCACCAAGGGGGACGGATTCATCAACCAGTTCGGCTATGGGCTGGGCCTGCTGCTGGCTACCGCCCTACTCGCGCTGGTCGGTGTGGTTGCGTTTCGACTTCGCGACACTCCAATCTCGAACGTTCTCATCTACGCCACGGCCGTGGCCCTGGTCACGGGCCCGATGATCGAAGCGGTCGGCACACTCCCTGCATATGGCTCGAGCGCACGAGTCGGGCCCCCGGCGCTGGAGGTCGAGTTGGCGGAGGATCGGCCCGACATCTGGCTGCTGGTTCTCGACGGTCATCCGGGACTGCAGGCAATCGAACAAGACTTCGGCCAAGGCACAGCTGAGGCGCTGGCGCGCCGTCTCAGGAGTGCGGGTTTCGACACACCAGACTCCGCCTGGACGTCCTATTGGACAACTGACTACTCGGTCTCGAGCCTGCTCGAGATGACATTCCCGACATCTTCGGTCGATCGCGTCGACGCCACGACTCAGGACCTGTATCGGGTCATTGCTGGAGACAATCGCTTGGTGAGTGCCCTCGAGAGCAACGGGTACGAGACGCACATGGTCGAATCCGGATGGAGCGGTAGTGCCTGT
>Ga0299913_10003753_pt1 | contig 12536 bp, 9 predicted proteins | sample RVTome_9_FD_201360 | JGI IMG/M metagenome (GOLD analysis project Ga0299913, IMG submission 201360) | Soil microbial communities from uranium-contaminated site in the Upper Colorado River Basin, Wyoming, United States - RVT155D38 (version 2) ... | reverse complement strand
GTGGTCATGAATCTCCCTCCATCCGCTTGCGCCACTGCGTGAATCGCTCGGTCACCGCGAAGCCGGCCGACTCGTACAGGCCGTACGCTCCGCTCGGGTTGTCGGCGTCCACGCCGAGCGCCGCAACCTCCAGGCCCTGGTCGCGCAGCAGGTGCAGCGACCGCACGATCAGCGCTCGGGCCAGGCCACGGCGTCGCCAGGCGCGCCGGGTGAAGACCGAGTCGAGCCAGCCCCGCTTCAGGTTGAGCTGGCGGTTCTCCTCCGCGTACACCGCGTTGATCACCGCGGCGGCGACCTCGTCGCCGTGCCAGGCCACGACCATCACGTCCGGCTGGAAGTCGGGCGAGTCGATCCAGCGCCGATAGCTCTCCTCCGAGTCGTCGAAGCCGCCCCAGTGATCGCGGAAGGCGTCGTGATCGGCGCGCCAGATCGCGGGCGCGTCGTCCACGGAGGCCGGCCGGACCTCGAGGCCGTCGGGCAACTCGGGGATCTCCGGCAGGTCGTCGGTCAGCGAGCGCTCCATGTCCGCGAACCAGCGCACCGGCGCGTAGCCGGAGCGCTCGGCCAGGATCGGCGCACCGACGCTCGAGTCGGCCGTGCCGAAGCCGAACGCCCGCGGACGGTCCACGTCGTGCGTGGCCGCCAGCGCGCGGGCCTTCGCCTCGTTGCGGCGCAGCATCGCCGCGCCGATCCCTCGCCGCCGGGCCGACGGGTCGACCCAGCAGCGCGAGCGGTACTCGCGGATGCCGTCGGAGGTGTCGATCCACGATCGCTCGGCGATCGCCACCATCCGGCCGTCGAACTCGACGATGTCGACGTCGCGCGCCGGGTCGAACTGCTCGGACGGGTGGCTCCACCACGCCCGCTGCTCGTCCACACTCGCGCGCGCCGACACGCCGTCGGCCTCCCACTCCGCGTTGCCGACGCGGGTGGCATCGGCCAGGTCGGCCTCGCCGGCGTAGGGACGCCAGACGAGGCCCGGGATCCCGGCCGCCGCAGCGGCCCCAGCTGGCAGGCTCGGGGTCTGCATCAGCCCACCCTCTTGAGCTTGCCGGTCCGCTTCGCGTATCGCTCGGCGATGCCGAACACGTACACGCCGACCGGGATGAGCACGACGCCCATGATCAGCAGCGGCCACACGTCGTGGAGCAGCTCGGTCACCGGCAGCCCGTCGATCAGGCCCTTGCGAATCCCGTCGAGGACGTACGTGCCCGGCGAGAAGTGGCTGATGAACTCCATCCAGCCAGGAAGCTCCGACGCCGAGTAATAGACGCCGCTGAAGAGCAGGATGATCGACTGGATGACGAACACCATCTGGTCGCCGCGCTCCACGTAGAGCAGCGGCAGGATGGCGGCCATCATTCCCACGCCGACGAAGCTGATGCTTCCCAACGCCAGGAACACGGCGGCGGTCACGAAGTTTCCGCCGGTGAACTCGACGTCGAAGAAGAGCAGCATCACGGCGAGGATGATCACCATCTGGATCACCGCGTAGGCCACGGCGAAGAGGGTGGATCCCACCAGCTGGGTGTAGCGCCGCACCGGCGCCATGAACGTGTACTCGAGCGTCCCCTCCCAGCGCTCCCAGGTCACCGTCTCGCCGATGAACCCGAATACGATCGACAGGAAGTTCCAGAAGATCGTGCCGATGATCAGCACCTGGAGGAGCTCCGGGTCGTTCTGGGCAACGCCGATGTATGCCACGGCCAGGGCGGCCGCGAGCGAGTAGATCAGCCAGGCGACTTCCCAGCCCCAGTACCGCTTGGTCAGATTGAAGTTGCGCTCGACGAAGGCGAGGCTCGCCCTCAGCTCGCGCGTCGCGATGGTCATCGGTTCGTTCTCGTTCGTTCAGTCACGTGATGGTGGGCCGATGGCCGGCCGGCCCTCAGCGGGCCGCGGCCGGACGCATCGGCTGCTCGTTCGCCAGTCGGTGGCCCAGGCTCACCAGCTGTCGACCGATCCAGCGGCGCACGATGCGCCGCTCGTGGCGCTCGCGCACCAGGAGGGTCGCGCGGCGCAGCCGCTCCTGGCGCTCTTCGATGAGCGCGAGCACGATCCGCAGATCCAGGTAGCTGTGCACGTTCATCACCTCCTTTCGTTCGTCCTACTCGTCGTCGTCTTCCTTGTCCTCGTCGACATCGTCGTCGAGACTCTTGCCGGTGAACGTCATGAACACGCTCTCCAGCGTCGGTTCCTTGCCGTAGTCGCGTGCCACCAGCTCCTTCAGCTGATCCGGCGTCCCCTCTGCCACGACGCGGCCGTCGTTGATCAGCGCGATCCGGTCGCACAGCCGCTCCGCCTCGGCGAGGTCGTGCGTGGTCAGCACGATCGTGGCGTCATGCGTGTCGCGGACCTCCTCGATGAAGGTCTGCACGTCCAGCTTCGACCGCGGGTCGAGGCCGGTGGTCGGCTCGTCCAGCAGCAGCACCGTGGGGCTCGTCAGCAGGGCCCGCGCGATCGCGACCTTCTGCTGCATGCCCCGGCTCATCTGCTCGACCGGCCGGTCCAGACGCTTCTCGCCGACACCAAGCCGCGCGAGGATCGCGACGACCTGCACCTTCGCCTTCTTCGCGTCCATCCCGTACAGCCGTGCCGCGTACGAGAGGTTCTCGTGCGGGCTGAGCTTCTTGAAGAAGGCCGCATCCACGCTCACCCGGTTGATGAGCTGCTTGACCGCCATCTCCTCGCGCTCGACGTCGTGCCCGAGCACTTCGACCCGGCCGCCGTCCAGCGTGAGCAGCGTGCTGATCAGCCGGATCAGCGTGCTCTTGCCGGAGCCGTTCGCACCGAGCACGCCGTAGATCTCGCCGCGGCGGATTGACATGCTCACGTCGTTGACGGCCACCACCGACTTCTTCTTGCGACCGACCACGAATCGCTTCGTGGCGTGCTCGAGAAGCAGCGCCGGCAGCTCGCCGGGCGGCGGCGGGCCGACACGGCGAACCCGCTCGACGCCCGTCACTGGCGCCGATGCGGTCTTCGGTTCCTTCATGACCTCGATCATCGTTCTGTCCCGTAGCTGTTGCCTGAGCTGATCGTCGATGTGGCCGCTCCATAGAAAGAGCCGCGGCCCTGCTCTGGGTCCGCGGCTCTCGAGCTGCCCCGTAGGGGCATCAAAAAACCGTGGACCCGATCCGGCCCACGGCTCTGGTGTCTGCGTCGGCGGTCATGCCGCCTGTGCTTCTACCTCGACCAGGGCACAGATCTCCCGTCGACTTCGCTGCCGGCTGGCGCGAGTCGGTGCGCGATGAAGGCGCAGATGCGGAGATGCATTGCCGTCAGATCGCTCCTCGTACTGGTGGTTGGCTCGCCGGACACCAGCAGCGCAGCGTGAACCGCGGACTGGTGGTGCCGGCGGAGTCTACGACCGCCGCTTGCTCGGTGTCAAGCAATCGGCATCGTTCATTCGGCGTAGGCGGGCATGGGCCATCCGGCACTGTGTCCGGTGTTGCGCTGGGCGGTAAGGTGGCGTCCCGAGCAGGAGAAAGCTGACCATGCGCGTCAACCGCGGCCTCGTCTTCTGGGGCGTGGCCCTCGTCACCGCCGGCGCGGTTGCGCTGGCCATTCAATCGGAGCTCATCGCCGGCGAGACCGCGCGCGAGGCATGGCGGCTGTGGCCGGTCGTGCTGATCGTGATCGGCCTGGCGGTGATCAGCGCCCGGACCCCGTTCGCCATGGTGGCGACGCTCGCCGCCGGCGTCGTGGCCGGAGGGCTGGCCGGCACCCTGGTGGCCGGGTGGCCCGACGGGATGTCGATCGGCTGCGGCGGGGAGACCGACAGCCGGACCGCCGCGAACGGTGACTTCACCGGCGCATCGGCCAGCGTGGAGCTGGACTTCGATTGCGGAGACCTGGCGGTCGCCATGGGCCAGGGCGCGGCCTGGGACATCGAGGCGCTGTACGGATCGGACAGCGAGCCCGAGATCAGCTCGGACGCCGATTCGCTGCGGGTCGTGCTGGATGACGCCGGGTCCTTCATCGGCTTCGCTGACGACCGCCAGGACTGGGACGTCACGCTGCCGCTCGACGCGGAGCTCGCGATCGACGTAAGCGCCAACGCCGCGAGCTCGGTCCTCGACCTCGACGGTTCGAATCTCTCGGAGCTGTCGATCGACGCGAACGCGGGCGAGGTGACGCTCGGCCTGGGTGGCGCGGCCGTCGCCGACTTCTCGCTCAGCGCCAACGCCGGATCCGTGGGCATGACCGTCGACCAGGCCACCACGCTGGCCGGGTCGGTCGAGATGAATGCCGGTTCCATGGACCTGTGCGTGGCCGACGGGGTGTCCGTCGCCATCACGGTCACCGACGACAACATCACCTTCAGCCACAATCTCGACGACAGCGGGCTCTCCCGCAGTGGTGACACGTGGCGCAGCGGTGACGGCACCGCGGACGTGACGCTCGACATCGAGGGCAACGCCGCCAGCTTCAACTACAACCCCGACGGAGGCTGCTGATGACCCGCCGGCTCTACCGGTCGCGGACCGACACCGTCCTCGGCGGCGTGGCCGCCGGCCTCGCTCACTACCTGAACGCCGATCCGGCGCTCGTGCGCATCGCCTGGGCGATCCTCGTGCCGATCACCAGCGGAGCGGCCTTCCTCGCCTACATCGTGGCCTGGATCGTGATCCCCGAAGAGCCCGCAGCGGCGTCGGCCGCCGGCGTCGTGGGCGAAACCGTTGACGGCGTGGACGGTCCCGTGGCCGGTCCGTCGACCGCCGTGGAGCGCAACGACGGCGGGCGCGCCGGCCTCGTGGTCGGCATCGGTCTGGTGCTGCTCGGGGTCTGGTTCCTGCTCCGCGACTACCTGCCGGAGTTCGACTGGAACTGGCTGTGGCCGGCGATTCTGATCGGCGTCGGTGCCCTCATCCTGTTCAGCTCGTCCCGCCGGAGGACCTGAGCGGGCATTCGCGGCGCGTGCCGGTGGGGCACACAACAGACAACCTGGGGGCGTTCAGCGCCCGTAGCGTGACGGGAACGTGCCGCGGTGGCACAGACCGGCAAGAATGTGGGACGTTTCGAGGCCGGTCGGCGGCTTGCTTCGCCGATGCGTGCCCCCACGGCACAGGCCCGGCGCAATTGCCGGCCCGGCAACGAACGACCAAGTTGGTCGCGGTCCGGCGTTGATGTTGGCCGTGGTTTGCCGTGGCAGCAACGGGCGACGACCGTGCGCGACCGCGCGGGTGCTACTTGGTCGTTGCTTGCCGGTACCGCAATCCGCTGCGTTCGAGCCTAGCTACCCTCGGGCATCGGCGGCGTCGTGGGCTGAACCCGCGGCCCTCGGCGTTCCCACCAGGATCGGCCGACCAGGGCAAACCCGACCGCGGCCGCCGCGACGAGCGCGCCGGCGATCGCCTTGAGGCTGTCGGCGGCGAGGAGCTCTCCACGGTCGCCGGTGGGCGGGTCGGGGAACTGGAACGCGAAGTTCCACGGCGGCAGTGCGCGCGCCGCGTTGATGTACCAGTCCGGCATCGGCAGGGCGGAGCCGAGCGGGAAGACCAGGATCCCGACGACCACCACCAGGCCCAGGTACCCGATCGCCAGGTCCCGCCACGCGGGGCGCCGCAGGAGCTCGTCGACGACATACGCGATGGCGATCATCGCGAACAGGACGGCGGTGAAGTAGTGGTACGCGAACGTGGCGCGTTCGATCCGCACCCACGGCACGAGCTGGAAGGCGAACGCGGCCACCACCAGGACGAGGGCCATCGACCGTCGCTTCCAGGCCAGCACCGCGCACGCCACGATGGCCGGCACGCCGGCCCAGGCCAGGATCGGGTTGCTGCCGTTGTAGATCACCGCGATCTGGTCGCGGTCGAACGTCCCGTTGTAGAACCAGGTGGGCTTGAGCGCCAGCGGCCAGCTCCACCACGGCGAGGCGCTGTCGTGGCCGGCGGTGAGGTTGAAGTGGTAGCCGAACATCTGGGCGTGGAGCTCCTCGACGGACCAGCCGTAGCCGGGTCCTCCCGCCATCGACCAGTCGTGCCCGAGCTGGAGGTACGGGATGTAGCTGAGCCCGTACACCGCCAGCGGCACGATCACCAGGCAGGCACCCATCCAGGCCCAGGCGAAACCGCCCATCTCGGCCGGCTGCCACCAGCGCGCGTCGGAGTCGGGATCGCGGAGCGAGGCCCACGCTCGCCATGCCAGCAGGATGCCGCCGATCCCGAGCATCACGAAGGCCGGCCATTCGGCCTCCGCGCCACGCGCCAGCAGCCCGAACACGTACTCCACCGCCGATCCGGGGGTCCGTGACGACTCGACCGAGTCGAAGGCCAGCACGAAGGCGAGTCCGATGGCAGTCAGCACCGCGACCGTGGCGGGCAGCGCGCTCAGCGCCTCCCCGAGGTCGATCCGGATCGGGCGGGCCCAGGTGATCGCAAGGGCCAGCCCCAGCAGGCCGAGCATGATCACGAGGAACGGCCACGGTGCACCGATGCCCCCGACCACCGCGGCCAGTGCCACGGCGGCGACGAGGAGGAGGCGGCCGAGCGCCGAGCGCGCGAGAACGAGCACGATCAGCCCGGCCATCGCGTAGAAGCCGACCCACTTCGTGGCGGCCGCCAGGCCGATGAGGACGCCGACCAGCGGCATGACCCACCAGGCGCTGCGCGCCCATCGGCCGGACCAGACCTGCCAGAACAGGGCGTAGGCGGCGACGATGAAGGTCGCCACGAAGATGTCGTTCATGCTGATCCGGCTCATCACGAAGCTCATTCCGTCGACCGCCACGAAGGCGGCGGCGAGGATGGCGATCCGGCGGCGGCTGAACATCGTGGCGGCGAGGAGGTAGATCAGCCCGACCATGGCCGCTCCAAAGGCGACGCCGGCCAGCCGCCAGGCGAAGGCGTTGCTGCCGGCATCGACGCGGACCAGGCTGCCGCCGCCGGCCGGATCGGCGGTGCTGACCAGCAGCCGGGCGTGGTCGTCGCCCTGCGCGCTCGACGCCACGTCGAAGGCGAGTGCCAGCGGCGTTCCCGGCAGCGGGGTGGTATCGAATGCCCCGGCGCCGATCGTGCCGTCCCGCCGCGACTCGACGTGCGGCTCGATCGCCCAGGCCTTCGCGGTGCCGTCGGAGCCGGTGCCGGCCACGTACACGATCCCCGCCACGCGCTGGTGCCCAATGACAGTGCCCGCGCCCGGCAGCGGCACGAGCCCGATCAGGCTGCGCCCATCGGCATCCAGCGCGGCGATCCCGCCCGCGGTGGCGGGGTGCTCGTCGGTGGCTTCGAGCGGGCCGGTGAGGGCGAACAACTGCTGGTCGTCACCGTTGCCGCGCGTGATGAGCGGGCCGGTGAGCGACGCAGTGGCAGTGACCCGGTCGAGCTCTTCCAGGGTCGTGGCATCGAGGAAGGCAACGTCGCCGGTGGCGGTGTCGGTCGCGACGACCGCGTCCGGCTCGTCCTCGACGCCGTGGACGAGGCCGATCCCCCCGTAGGCTCCCTCCGCGCTCGCGCGAACCGTTCCACCATCCCGCTCGACCACGGCAAGGGAGCTTGGCCCGCGCAGGAGCAGCGGGTCGGTGGCGTCGACCGGGACGAACACCTCGTTGACCGCGGCCAGCTCCGTGGCGATCGGCGGTCCGGCCGGCGGAGCGCGCCCGTCCGGGGAGGCCAGCAGGCCGGCGAGCTCGTACGTCTCGATCGTGCCGCCGTCCGCCCGTCCGACCAGCAGCACCGGTCCCTCCGGGTCGTACCCCAGGCTGGCGACCGGTCCGCCCGCCGGCCAGCGGGCCAGCTCCTCACCGTTCGCCGCATCGGAGGCGACGATGGTCGAGGGGCCCTCGACCGTGAACGCCACCGAGCGCGTCCAGCCGGCCGAGGCACGCTTCGGCGCGACCGCAAGTGCGCTCGACGGGGCAGCCAGTGGCGCCGTGCCCTTCACGCTGTTCGGGTCCGCGACCACGATGCCGCCGGCGATCAGGTACTTCGCGAGCATCGGGTGCGTCCACTCGTAGACGTCGCGGTCCCAGCCCTCCTGCCAGGCGCTGAGGAACTCGGTGGCGGATCGGCCGTGGTAGACCTCGTCGAAGTGCTGGCTGCGCGGGATGTCGAGGCGCCACAGCCGGAAGAGGAGGGCGAACGCGACGAGCGCCAGCAGGATCAGCGCGTCCCGCCGAACCAGGCGGCGAACGGGCTCCCGGTAGTACGCATCGGCGGCGTTCGGCGCCAGCCACCCGAGCCGGCCGCCAGCGGAGCCGGGCGCGGCATCCCAGGCGGACGGGGCCGCGCGCGCACGTGGCACGGGACGTGGCGACGCGGGCTCTGGGGGAGTCTCCTCCATCGGCTGCATCGACAGGCGCATCGAGCGCCAGACGACGAGCACCAGGAGCACGACCCCACCGAGGCAGACGAGCCAGATCCCCCAGTCGGTGAGGATGGTGGAGGTCAGGAACGGGTCCTGGGGCATGGCCTCACCGTTCAGGCCCGGGTTGTTCACCCGGCCGGTGAACGACCAGTCCTCGGTGTAGGCCCAGTAGACGTTGAGGAAGAAGAGCGCCGAGAGCGCACCGTACAGCCACGGCCAGCCGCGCCAGGCGAGGACAAGCGGGGCCGCCAGGGCGAGGGCCGGGAACAGGTAGCGCTCGTGAACGCGGGTGGGGAGGACGAAGAAGGCAATCGCCACCAGCAGCGACGCGAGCAGGAGTCCCCGGAGATCGTCGCGGCGGACGACCTGCCAGAGCGCGATTAGCAGGACACCGACGAAGAGGAAGGTCCCGACCTGCTGCCAGGTCAGGCCGATGCCCCCGACCACCAGGCCGATGACCCGGTCGTCACCGCGGAAGAACGTGTCGCCGAGCTCGGAGAACGGGTTGCGCCACATGCTGAAGGCGTTGATCGTCAGCCCGGTGTACGTCTCCGAGGCCTGGCAGAACTTGCCGACCAGGCTGCGCTCGGGGTCGGCGGGTGGCAGGCCGAAGCAGGACGGCGCCGTCGGATCGGGGACGAAGATGTTCATCCCGAAGGGCAGGATGAGCACGGTCATCGTGATCACGCCGGCGGCCAGCGAGGTGAGGGCGCGGAGCGGATCGCGCCGCCCGTCGTGGTCCAGGTCCGCCGATCGGCCGACCAGGTGGCGCTTCAGGCCGACGAGGGCCACGATCGGGATGAGGAAGCCGAATTGGAACTTCACCAGCAGGGCGACGACCGCGCCGACGGCCGCGACCTCCGTCCAGCCACGCGCCAACGCGTACAGCGTCCCCAGCAGCACGAGCGTCCCGACCGAGTCGATCTGACCCCAGACCGCCGAGTCGAAGATCACCCCGGGGTTGAACAGGTACAGCGTCGCGGCGGCGATTCCGAGGGTGTCGCCGCGGATCCCGAGGCGCGCGCGCTCGAGCAGCTGCGGGCCCCATCCGCGGCCGAGGACGAACAGGAGCCAGCCGACGCCGACATCGGCGAGGATGCCGGGGATCTTCACCAGGCCACCGGTCGCGTTCTGCCCGACCAGAGGCGTCAGGGCGGCACCGATCTCTCCCAGGAACCAGAGCACGTACAGGTAGCCGGGCGGGTAGTCGGCGAAGTAGCCGGCCTCGTAGAACCCGCCGGGCCCGACGCTCGCCATGCGCTGGCCCCAGGCGTTGAACGCGCCGATGTCGTTGCCAAGGCCACTCAACGGCAGGTAGATGCCGGCGATGAAGGCGCGCAGGACGAGGCCGACGACGAGGATCGTCGTGAGGATCGTCCGGGTGTCGAGTGCCCGGAGTGCGTCGATCGCTCCCACGCCCCGTCCGCCGACGGGGTCGCGGGTCATCGGCTGCGGCGCCCCCGTGGAGCGCGCCGTGTGGTGCTGCTCGGCAAGGTGGCGGTGAGTATACATTCGTGCTCCGGACGCCTCGTCGGCGCGGTTGGTTGCGCCGCGTGTACGATGCACAGCGCCCGGCCTGGCCGGCCCCGACCGACCTTCCTGAGGCTCCCCGCATGACCGATGTCGACCCCGCGCGCCCGCGGCTGACGTTCTTCTTTCCCGCCTTCAACGAGGAGGAGAACGTCGGCGAGACCGTCCGCCGCGCCCTCGAGGAGATCGGTCCGCTGGTCGATGGCTCGATCGAGGTGCTGGTCGTCGACGACGGCTCGACCGACCGCACCCCCGAGCTCGCCGATGCGCTCGCCGCGGACGACTCGCGCGTCCGCGTCCACCACCAGGCGAACCGTGGCTACGGGGGTGCGCTGCGCGCCGGGTTCGAGAATGCGCGGGGGGAGCTCATCGGCTTCAGCGACGGCGACCTCCAGTTCGACCTGGGCGAGTTCTCGCGGCTGCTGGACCGCCTGGCCGATGCGTCCCGGCCGGTCGACGCGGTCATCGGCTGGCGCGTGAAGCGGCGCGACCCGCCGCATCGGATCTTCATCGCCAAGACCTACAACGCGATCGTGTCGGTGCTCTTCGGCCTGCGGGTGCGCGACATCGACTGCGCGATGAAGGTGTTCCGGCGAGAGGTGTTCGACGGCCTGCGGCTCGAGACCGATTCGCCCTTCCTGTCGGCCGAGCTGCTGATCAAGCTGCGGGCGCGCGGCGAGCGGATGGCCCAGGTGGGCGTCACGCACTACCCTCGTGCCGCCGGCACGAACACGGGCGCGTCGTTCCGGAAGATCCTGCGCACGTTCCGAGACATCGGTCGGCTGCGCTGGGCGCTGTGGACGCGCCGCTCCGAGGTGCTCGGGCCGGCGCGACCTCGATAGGGTCCCGTCGCGGTCCGCGTTTCCCCCCCCCGGTGGGCGTATCGGACAAGTGAGTGGCCGAATGTGCGTAGGGCGGGAGGTGTGGCCAAGCAAAGGCGCTGCTGCGTGTCCGCGCGTCCCGCCGGGCGAGAAATCGGGCACAGATTGGCCGATACGCCCGCCCAGCGGGAATCGGAGGCACCGCCGCGCAGGGCCGAGCCTCTAGGACTCCTCGGACGGCGGCCCTGTCTCGCCGCCCTGGTTCGGCAGGTCGACGTCCAGCGAGTTGACGAACTCGCGGAAGACCGCCAGCCGCTCCTCCTCCTCGGCGGTCGTCTCCTCGGTGCCATCCGGTTCGACGCCGGCCTCGTCCAGTACGCGCTCGTCGACGTAGATCGGCGAGCCGGTGCGGACCGCCACCCCGATGGCGTCCGAGGTGCGCGAGTCGACCTCGGTCTCGTCCCCCGCCGCGGTCTCAAGGTAGAGGCGCGCGTGGAAGGTACCCTCGGTGACGTGGGTGACCACCACCCGGCTCACGCTGGAGCCGAGGGCGGCGACTGTGCTGACGAGGAGGTCGTGGGTCAGCGGGCGCTCGGCCGACAGTCCCTGGAGCTTCATGGCGATGGCGTTCGCCTCGGACGGACCGATCCAGATCGGCAGGTAGCGATCCCGCTCCGACTCCTTGAGGATCACGACGTGCTGGCTGGAGAGCATGTGCACCCGCACGCTCTCCACCACCATCTCGATGAGCCGAACGCGGCCGAACGGCTGCTGCTCCGCCATGGACCGATTCTACCGGCTGCTATTCCAGCACGAGCCGCAGCACTCCCTGCGGCGTGAGGAGGTAGGCGACCGGCGGACCATCGGCGACCGAGGTGACCGACAGGCCCCGGACGTCGGACAGCACGTCGGTATCCGCGCCCACGGAGGGGGCGAGCCACTGCCGTACGAACGCGCCGTCGGCGCGCTGGAAGGCGATGACCCGGTCGTGGGCGGCGTCGTACACGTAGAGCAGCTCGCGGTCCCCGACGGTGGCGCCGTCGAGCAGCCGGTAGTCGAGGCCGATGCGGACGTCCGCATCGGGAGGCGGGTCGAGCGAATAGTCCTCCTGCGGGCGTGGCGAGCCGAAGTCGACGCGCGTGACGGTGTCGGCATGGAGCAGCCAGGCATTCACGTCGACGCGCAGGTCTCGAGCCTCGCGCGGGTCGAGGTCCGGCTCGCCGGTCAGGAACGGCTCGGCCGGGTCGGGGTAGTTCACCGGAATCACGGCCGGCGGGGACCAGCGCTGGATGCCGCCCGTCTCGGGGTCGACGAGGTAGAGATTGAAGATCTCCAGCGGCGGCCGATGCTGCAGGGCGCCGATCAGCGTCGTCGCCGAGCTGAGCGACTCGGCACCGCTGAGGACCATTCGGCGCGGGATTCGCTCGGCGAGATCGATGCGCCACGCCCCCCGCGCGCGGTCGATGACGACCACGTCGGTGGCCGCGGTGGCGATCAGCCACGGGTCGCCGGGGACCTCCCCCGACTCGAGCGCCTGCCCGGCACGGTAGATGACCTCGGTGCGACCGTCGGCGGGGTCGACGCGCACGACGCGGCCGCGGCCGGTCTCGAGGATCCACAGCGAGCCGTCACTGGCGGCCACCATGTCGGCCGTCTCGACGTCCTCGAGCGCCGCGGCAAGATCGACCACCACGTCGGGCTCATCGATGCGCTGGACCCGGTACAGCGCGTCCAGGCGCCCTTCCACGCGACCCCGGAGCCGGGCGAGGTCGTCCTCGGCGACCCCGACGGAGCGCGCCCGTTCGATGGCGCCATGGGCGTCGGCCAGCAGCTCGGTCGCCCGCTCGGGGTCGCGGTCGACGAGATCGGCGCCCTCGA
>Ga0299913_10003751_pt1 | contig 12537 bp, 4 predicted proteins | sample RVTome_9_FD_201360 | JGI IMG/M metagenome (GOLD analysis project Ga0299913, IMG submission 201360) | Soil microbial communities from uranium-contaminated site in the Upper Colorado River Basin, Wyoming, United States - RVT155D38 (version 2) ... | reverse complement strand
CGGCCTCGCCTACGTCGCCGCCGTCTTCGGCTGTTTCTACGTCGGCGCGATCGCGGTCCCGGCCTACCCGCCGGCGATCAAGAGGGCCGATCCCAGGCTGCGGGCGATCTTCGAGACCAGCGGCGCCCGGATCGCCCTCACCGAGAGACCGCTGCCCGCCAAGCTTCGTCAGCGGCTGAGCGCCGAGGGCTTCCCCGAGCGCGGCTGGCTGGCGCTCGACGAGGTGGACGGTGACGGTGGCGGCTGGCGGCCGCCCGCGCTCGACGCCGACGCGCTCGCCTGCCTCCAGTACACCTCCGGCTCCACCACCGAGCCCAGGGGCGTGATGGTAAGCCACGGCAACCTGCTGCACAACGCCGCCACGATCGTCGGCGCCTTCGAGGTGGAGTCCGACGACCGTGCCCTGAGCTGGCTGCCGGCGTTTCACGACATGGGCCTGGTCGGCGGCATCATCGCTCCCGTCGTCGCCGGCATCCGGGCGTTCCTGATGTCGCCGGTCACGGTGTACCGGCGGCCCTCGTCGTGGCTGGAGGCGATCGATCGCCACCGGGTGACGATCAGCGGCGGTCCCAACTCCGTCTACGGCCAGTGCGCCGAGCGCGGCGCCGAGGTGGCGAGCGCGAGCCTGGACCTCTCGTGTTGGACCCTCGCCTACTGCGGCGCCGAGCCGATCCGCGCCGCCACCCTCGAGAGCTTCGCACGCGCCACGTCGCCGGCCGGCTTCGACCCGCGCGCCTTCTTCCCTTGCTATGGGCTCGCCGAGGCCACCCTGATGGTCTCCGGCGGCCGGCGGCGCTCGCCGCACGTCGTCCGTTCGTTCCGGCGCGCCGCCCTCGAGGAGCGATCGGCGGCGCCGGTGGAGGACGGCGACCCGGAGGCCATCCGGCTGGTCGGCTGCGGCGTGCCGCGGCCGGGGCTCGAGGTGATGGTCGCCGACCCGGAGTCCGGCGAGCCGCTACCGCCCGGCCAGGTAGGCGAGATCCGAGTCTCCGGACCGAGCGTGGCGCGGGGCTACTGGCGCCTCCCCGAGGAGAGCGAGCGCGTCTTCCGGCCCCGGAGCGGCGGCGGAACGCTGCTGGCGACCGGTGATCTCGGCTTCCTCGACCGCGGCGAGCTGTTCGTCACCGGCCGCGAGAAGAACCTGATCATCATCGGCGGCCGGAATCTCTACCCGAAGGACATCGAGCACAGCGTCGAGGCCGCCTGCCCCGAGCTCGAGGGCGGACGCTGCGCCGCCGTGGGGATCGAGGTCGACGGCGTCGAGCGGGTCGTCCTGGTGGCAGAGATCACGCGCCGGGCGCTGCGCGAGGCCGACCCCGAGCGGCTGTTCGGGCCGATCCGCCGGGCGGCGGCCAGGGATCACGCCGTGGAGATCCACGCCATCGCGCTGCTGCGTCCGCAGAGCATCCCCCTGACTACCAGCGGCAAGGTCCAGCACTACCGCTGCCGCCGCGGCTTCGTCGACGGGACCCTCGACGAGGTCGCCCGCTGGACGGCGGACGCCGGCGGGGAGGCCCGCGACGCGGTCCGGGAAGAGATCACTGGTGCGGCACCGGACGCCGCCGGGGTACGGGCGTGGCTGCGCCGGCACCTCGCCGACGCGCTCGGCGTCGAGGAGCGCGAGATCGACCCCCGGCGGCCGCTGACCGAGTACGGACTGGACTCCGCCGGCGCGCTCGACCTCGCCGCCGAGCTCGAGGAGTGGCTCGGCCGCTCGGTGCCGCCGACCGTGGTGTGGGACTTTCCCTCCCTCCAACGGCTCGCGGACCACCTGGGTGGCGAGGGCAGCGGGCGGCAGCTCGACTCCGGATCCACCCGCCGCGCCCGGCCGGCGAGCCATGGCAGAGGGCGGCAGCCGGTGGCGGTCGTCGGCATCGGCTGCCGGTTCCCGGGCGCCGACGGGCCCGAGGGGTTCTGGCGCCTGCTGCGCGCAGGCGTCGACGCGGTCGGCGAGGTGCCGGAACAACGCTGGGACGCCGCAGCACTCTACGACCCGCAGCTCTCGCGCGCGGGCACCACCAACTCCCGCTGGGGAGGCTTCCTGGCGGAGATCGACTGCTTCGATGCCGACTTCTTCAGCATCTCGGGGGCCGAGGCGAGGAGCCTGGACCCGCAGCAGCGCCTGCTCCTGGAGGTGGCCTGGGAGGCACTCGACGACGCCGGACACCCGCCGGACTCGCTGCGCGGGCGCGATGCGGGAGTGTTCGTGGGCATCTCCACCAACGACTACTCGGCGCTACCGCTAGGCGACCTGGCGCAGATCGACGCCTTCTGGAGCACCGGCAATGCGCTGAGCGTGGCCGCCAACCGCCTCTCGTACTTCTTCGATGTCCACGGCCCGAGCCTGGCCATCGACACCGCCTGCTCCTCGTCGCTGGTGGCCGTCCACCTCGCCTGCCGGAGCCTGTGGCAGGGCGAGGCCGAACTCGCGATCGCCGGCGGGGTGAACGTGATCCTCTCCCCCGCCCTCCACGTCAACTTCGCCCAGGCCGGGGCGACCAGCGCCGACGGCCGCTGCAAGCCGTTCGACGCTGCCGCCGACGGCATCGTGCGCGGCGAGGGCGCGGGGCTGGTGGTCCTCAGGCCGCTCGACCGCGCGGTGGGCGACGGCGACCGCGTCTACGCCGTGATCCGCGGAGGCGCCGTCAACCAGGACGGAGCGACCGCCGGCCTCGCGGCGCCGCGGGGGTCGGCTCAGGAGTGGCTGCTGCGGCGGGCGTACGAAGACGCCGGAATCGCCCCCGCGAGAGTGAGCTATGTCGAGGCCCACGGCACCGGTACCTTCCTCGGCGACCCGATCGAGGCCCGTGCTCTGGGGACGGCGGTGACCGCGCAGCGGCCCGTGGACACCCCCTGCGCCCTGGGCTCGGTCAAGAGCAACGTCGGCCATTTGGAGGCCGCTGCGGGGGTCGCCGGCCTGATCAAGACGTGCCTCGCGCTGCATCACCGTGAGCTGCCGCCCAGCCTCCACTTCCGCACGCCGAACCCGCACATCCCCTTCCGCGAGCTGCGCCTGCGCGTGGTGGACCGGCTGCAGCCCTGGCCTCACGAGGCTGAGTCGCGGATCGCCGGGGTCAGCGCCTTCGGCTTCGGGGGCACCAACGCCCACCTGGTGCTCGAGGAGGCGCCGGAGGAGGTGGCGTTCGCGGGCCGGAGCGCCGAGCCGGGGCCGGCACGCGCCGGTCTGCTACCGCTGTCGGCGCGCAGCGAGGGCGCCCTCGTGGAGCTCGCCGGCGCCGTCCGCCGGAGCCTCGACGCGCCGGACGGCGCCGACCTCGCCGACCTCTGCTACAGCGCCACCGTCCACCGCGGCCATCACGATCACCGGCTGGGCGTCGTGTTTACCAGCCGCGCCGAGCTCGCCGAGCGCCTCGACGCCTTCACTCCCGGCCGGATCCGCCGCGGGGTCGTCGACGGCCGCAGCCGGGGCGAGCCGCCGCGAGTGGTGCTCGTCTTCTCCGGCCACGGCGGCTACTGGCCCGGCGCCGGCGGCACCCTCGTGAGCGAGGAGCCGGTCTTCCGCGGCGAGCTGAGCCGCTGCGACGAGGCGCTGCGGCCGCACCTGGGGTGGTCGGTGCTGGAGAGTCTCGAGCGGTCGGACCGGGCGCGCGATGACTTGGCCGGCGTCCAGATCGTCACCTTCGCACTGCAAGTGGCGCTGGCGGCGCTGTGGCGGTCGTGGGGGGTGCGCCCGGCGGCGGTCGTCGGCCACAGCGTCGGAGAGGTCGCGGCGGCACACGTGGCGGGCGCCCTCGACCTCGAGCAGGCGGCGCTCCTGATCAGCCGCCGCAGCTCGCTTTTGCAGGAGGGGGTCGAGTTGCTCGGCGATGCCGGCGCGATGGCGGTGGTGAGGCTCGGCCTCGCCGAAGCGGAGGCTGCGCTCCGCGGCTACGAGGACCGGCTGTCGGTGGCCGCGCACAACGGTCCCGGCCTGACTGTGCTCTCGGGCGAGGCCGAGGCGCTGTGCGAGGTGCTCGCCGAGCTCAAGAGCCGGCGGGTCGCCGGCCGCCTGGCGCGCACGCCGGGCGCCGGGCACTGTCCGCAGGTCGAGCCGCTGCGGCGGCGGCTGGTCTCCGAGCTCGAGGGGCTCGCGCCGCGACCGTCGGAGGTACCGATCGTCTCCACGGTCACCGGCGGCCCGGTGCCGGGCGAGCGCTTCGACGGCCCGTACTGGGGACGCAACCTCCGCGAGCCGGTCCGGTTCGTGGAGGCGATCGACCACCTCGCCCTCTCCTGCGAGGTCTATCTGGAGGTCGGACCCGAACCGCTGCTCATCGCCTCGATCACCCAGACCACCCGCCGCGCCGGCGGCAGGGCGCTGGTCCTGGCCTCTCTGCGGAAGGGCCAGGGAGAGCGCGAGGAGATGCTCGGCTCGCTGGCGGCGCTCTACGCCCGCGGGCTGTCGCTCGACGGCGCCGCCCTCTACCCGGGCGGCGGGCGCCGGGTGCCGCTGCCGCGCTACCCCTGGCAGCGGCGGCGCCACTGGTACCGTGACGGTTCCGGACCGTGGCGGGCCCCGGTGCGGCGGACCGGCGGCGATCCGGGCCATCCGCTGCTCGGCCGCTACTTGGCGGCGGCGACGCTGCCCGGACATCACTTCTGGCAGGGGGAGCTCTCCCTCGAGCGCCAGCCCTTCCTCGGCGAACACCGGGTCCAGGGCTCGGCGGTGGTCCCGGCTGCGGCGTTCCTGGAGATGGCGCTGGCCGCGGCTGCCGAGGCCTATCGAGACCGGGCCGTCGAGGTGGTCGAGACCCGCTTCGAGCAGCTCCTCGCGCTCCCCGACGAGGGCTCGACGGCGATCCAGACGGCGCTGACCGAGGACGATCGCGGAGCCACCTTCGCCGTCCACGGACGGAGCGCCGCCGCCAGCCCTTCCGGCACCGCCCCCTGGGTGCGCCACGCCGGCGGCCGCGTGCAACCGCTGACCGATGAGCGGGGGGCGGCGGCGACGATCCAGCTCGCCGCCCTGCGCGAGCGCTGCCCGGAGACCGTCGACATCGACGACCACTACCGGCGCCTGGAGCGGCTCGGGGTTCGCTGGGGACCGGGCTTCCGGTGGCTCAGGGCGATCGGCCGCGGCGAAGCCGAAGCGGTGGCCGAGCTGCGGCGGCCGGCCGGCGTCGCCCTCGAAACCGCCGCCTATCGCCTCCACCCGGCGCTCCTCGACGGCTGCCTGCAGCTCCTGACCGCCACCGTCCGGCCGGCCGACGTCGAGGAGCCGGCCCTCTACCTGCCGGTCGGTGTCGAGCGGCTCCGGCTGCTCGCCGACCCCGCGGCCGAGCCCGAGCTCTGGGGATACGCCCGGGTGCGGTGCGAGGCCGACGACGAGGGTGGCCGCATCGTGGGGGATGTCGCGCTGGTGGCCGCCGACGGGCGGCCGCTCGTCGAGATCCAAGGCGTCGCCGCCCGCCGCCTCGACGGCTCCGGCTCCGTCGCCGACCTCCTCGGCGTCGACCGCTGGCTCTATCGTCTCGAGTGGCGGCGCATCGCGGCTCCCGAGGCGGAGCAGGGAAGGCCCGGTCGTTGGCTCGTCCTAGCCGACGGCGGCGAGGTCTCGGAGCGGCTGGTCTCGACCCTCGAACGGCGGGGACACCGCTGCCTGGTGGCCCTGCCCGGGGAGCGCTACCGAGCGCTCGGGGGCGGTCGCTTCGAGGTCGATCCCGGCGATGGCGATTCCCTCGGCGAGCTGATCCGCGAGGCGGCGACCGCGGCCGGACCGCCGCTGCGCGGGGCCGCCCACCTCTGGAACTTGGCGCTCGGACCCGCCGACGGCGCGGGCGCCCTCGCGGCCGCCCAGGTCCTCGGTGCCGAGAGCGTGCTGCACCTGATCCGCGAGCTGTCCGCGCACACGGAGGGCGAGCCGCTGACCCTGTTGCTGGTGTCCGCCGGCGCCCAGCCGATTGCGCTCGAGCGGCCGGTCGCCGTCGCCCAGGCGCCGCTCTGGGGCCTCGGCAGGGTGCTCCTCGTCGAGCAGGGGCGCCTCATCCCCCGCCTCGTCGACCTCGCCGCCGAGCCGGCAGCGGCCGACGCCGAGGTGCTGGCGGCGGAGCTTGTGCGGAGCGACGGAGAGCACCAGGTGGCGCTGCGCGGAGCGGAGCGCTGGGGAGCGCGCCTGGTCCGCTGGACGCCGCCGGTCGAGACCCCGAAGCCCACCTTCCGCGGCGACGCCACCTACCTGATCACCGGAGGCTACGGTGGCCTCGGCCTGACCTTCGCCGGCTGGCTGGCCGACCACGGTGCGCGCTACCTGGCGCTGCTGGGCCGCAGCGGCGAGCCGGCCTCCGCGCGCGAGGCGGTGGCCGCCCTGCACGACGGCGGCGTCGAGGTCCGGGAGCTCCGCGCCGACATCTCCGACCCCGAGCAGGTGACCACGGCCCTCGAGCGGATCGCAGACTCGATGCCGACCCTTCGCGGCGTCTTCCACGCTGCCGCCTGCCTCGACGACGGCCCGCTGGACGGGCTCGACGGCGCGCGGCTGCGGTCGGTGATGGCGCCGAAGGCGGACGGCGCCTGGATCCTCCACCAGGCCACCGCCGATCTCCCGCTGGACTGCTTCGTGCTCTTCTCGTCGGTGGCCTCGCTCCTGGGCTCCCCCGGCCAGGGCAACTACGCGGCGGCCAACGCCTTCCTCGACGCGCTGGCGCACCACCGGCACGCGCTCGGCGTCCCGGCTCTGAGCGTCAACTGGGGGCCCTGGTCCGAGGTCGGCGGTGCCCGCGCCCCGGGGCGAGGCGACCGGCTCGCGATCCGCGGATTCGGCGGAATCAGCCCCAGCCGGGGCACGGAGGCGCTGGCCAAGGTGCTCGAAGCGGGCGATCCGCAGGTGGCGGTGATGCCGGTCGACTGGGGCCAGGTGCGCCGTTACTACCCCGCCGCCGAGCGCTCGGCGCTGCTCGCCGAGCTGCTGGAGCCGAGGGAGGCGGCGGCCGGCGGCGAGCTGCGCCGGCGCCTGCTCGAGCTCGACGCCGCGGAGCGCCCGCGATTTCTGGAGGCGCGGTTGCGCGAGCAGATCGCGGAGGCGCTGGAGATCGGCCCGGAAGAGATCGACCCCGAGCAGCCGCTCAACAGCATCGGTCTCGACTCGCTGATGGCGCTCGAGCTCAAGAACCGGGTGGAGCTCGAGCTCGCGGTCGCCGTTCCGATCGCGCGCTTCATCCGGGGTCCGACCGTGCGCCAGATCGCGGCTCTCCTTCTCCAGCGCATCGGCGACGCTCCACGGACGCTCGAGGAGGCCATGAAGCGGGTCGACGAGGCCACCCTGGCCGAGCTGTTGGTCGAGATCGAGGGGCTGCCGGACGGGGAGCCGCCACCCCCGGAAAGCCTCGCGGGCGACCGCGCCACCGCCGAGCCCGGCAGCCAGTGACCGGCGGAGGGCGTATCAGGTCGTATAGAATCTACGTCAGCAACCAGTGTATGGCGCACATTTCCTGAAAGGGAGGAGAGCATGAGCAGGGTACTCCTGGTCTCGAACTTCGAGGGCGGCTACCCGCCGGTCTCGGTCGCGTTCGCGGCGACCGAGCTCCTTGAGGCGGGCCATGAAGTCACCGTCCTGGACACCTATGTGGAGGGCATTCGCGACGAGCTGTTCCCGGAACCCGATCTGGTCGCGATCTCAATTCCGCTGTTCGACGCCCTGTGGCCCGGCATCGAGATCGCCAACAGGGTGCGCGAGGCGAACCCCGACGCCTACATCACGTTCTTCGGGCAGTACGCGACCATCAACCAGACCCGGCTGGCGGGCAAGTACGGCGACAGCTGCGTGGTCGGCGAGAGCGAGGCGACGCTCGCCGCCCTCGCCGCCCGCAACGGCGGCGGCCACGCCGAGTGCATCCCGGGGCTGGCCGAGCGCAACGGGAGCGGCGACGTCCAGGCGATCCCGCCGTCGCGCCCGCGCAGCGGCTTCCGCCGGCCGACCCGCGACCTGCTGCCGCCGCTGCACAAGTACCCTCAAGCGAAGGTCGACGAGGTGCTCGGCGGCAAACAGGTGGTGGGGGCGATCGAGCTGACCCGCGGCTGCCACCACCGCTGCACCTACTGCTCGGTCTTCGCAGCCTACGACGGCAAGGTCGTGGTGATGCCGCAGGAGATCCTTCTCGACGATGTGCGCGACCAGGTCGAGCGCGGCATGACCCACCTGAGCTTCGTCGACGCCGAGTTCTTCAACACCCGCAAACACGGCCTTCGACTGCTGCGGCTTCTCCACGCCGGGTTCCCGGACCTGACCTACGATTTCACCACCCGGGTCGACCACCTGATCGAGAACCGGGAGACGATGGCCGAGTTCCGCGAGCTCGGGGTGCGCTTCATCACTTCGGCGCTGGAGTTCCCGTCGCAGGAGGTCCTCGACGAGATCAACAAGGAGGTGACGGTGATGGATCTCGAGACCGCGATCCGCATCGTGCGCGACGCCGGAATCGAGATCAACCCCACCTTCATCATGTTCAATCCGTGGATCTCGCTCGAGGACCTGGCCACCTTTGGGGTTTTCGTCGAGCGCAACGACCTCGGCGCCGTGATCGACCCGATCCAGTTCGAGACCCGGCTGCATCTGTACCGGGGCTCGCCGCTGTTGAGTTCCGCGTCGATCCAGGCGCTGCGCCTGGTCGAGGAGGAGTTCCACTACGAATGGGAGCATCCCGACCCGCGGGTGGACGAGCTGTTTCACGAGATCTCGACACCGCCCGAACCCGGGGTGTTTAAGCGCTGTTGCCTCAAGTGCTGAGGTTGCCGCGCCGCCGGCGACCGGGCGCGCCCGACGTCGAGCCGGCCGGAGGTGATCCATGACCGCGAGCGCTAGAACTGCGCAGCTCCAGCATGCCATCCTGAGAGTCGCCGCCCGCAATGAGGAGATCGGGTTCGACCTCGACCGTGCCCGCACCCCCGGCGCCGATCACTTCGAGCTGCCGCCCGGTCTGATCGCTCCCGGCGACAGGGTACTGGTGGTCGGGCTGACCGGCTCGGAGCTCGCCCGTCAGGTGATCCGTCGTGACGACCTGGACTCGGTGCTGGTGATCGAGCGTGACCCCGATCTCTGCCGGCGGTTCGAGGCCGACGCCGTGGCAGTGGCCGTGGACGGAGCGGAGTCGGGCGGGCTTGGCTGGTATCTCGAGCAGACCGAGTTGGAGGATCTGCGCACCGACCCCAAGCACCTGACGCGGATACTACGTTCGGGTCCGGTCGGCGACTTGGCATCGTACCGGCGGCTCCAGGACGAGTTGGCGCTCCAGTGCCACGAGCGGCCGCTGGTGCCCGACGGCGCCCTCGACGTCGCGATCCTCGACTCGCTCAACCGCTTGACGCCGCCCAAGGCGAGGACCCTGTTGGCGGAGTGCTTTCGGGCCCTGCGGCGCAGCGGAAAGCTGCTGGTCAACGTCATCCTGGCCGACGAGGCGCTGCCCAACTGCCTACGGCCGCTGCTGGACGGCCTGAAGCTCTCCTTCGTCCCCTGCGAGACCGAGATCCTCGGGTACCTCGACGACGCCGGCTTCTACGGCATGGCCTTCGAGCGCCGCGGTTCGATGCCTTCCAAAGTCGTCGGCGGGATCGAGCTGAGGCGCCACGTGCTGACCGCCCACAAGGGCAAGCAGGGACCGTGCATCGACCGCGGCCACGCCGTGATGTATCGCGGGCCGTGGCGCCAGGTGCTCGACGATGACGGCCACGTCTACCTTCGCGGTGAGCGGACCGCCGTCTGCGAGAAGACCTATGAGCTGCTCGGCCGAGCGCCCTACGCCGGGCACTTCCTGCCCGTGCCTCCCTATACCGAGGTTCCCCGGGAGCAGGCGCCGGTCTTCGACTGCGACACCCCGCAGCTCCGCTCCCCCCGGGTGACCAAGGGCGTCGCCACCGTCTTCGACGACCGCTCCGCGTCCGGCGATGGCGGTTCGACACGCTGCGAGAACGGCCCGTGTTGTTGATCGTCCGATCGGTCGCCGGCAGCCGGAGCTGCAGCGCCCGTGGTCGGTGCGAGTCGGCGGTGGTTCGCGGATGACCTCGCGGTACGACACGCTGGTGATCGGGGGCGGTCAGGCGGGGCTGGCGGCGGCGCACTATCTCGAGAAGGCCGGGCTGTCCTACATCATTCTCGAGGCCTCCGGAGAGTTCGGAGGCTCCTGGCGTCACTTCTACAAGAGCCTGGAGCTGTTCACCCCGGCCGGCCTGTCTGCGCTGCCCGGCAAGCCCTTCCCCGGCGATCCCGAGCGCTTTCCGCACGCGCATGAGGTAGACGCCTACCTCAAGCGCTATGCCGCCGCCCTCGATCCGCCGGTGGTTCTCGGCGCCCGGGTGGAGCGTGTCGAGCAACGCAACGGCGCGTTCGTCGCCCACGCCGGGGACGGAAGCAGCTACGACGGGCGGACGGTCGTCGCTGCCACCGGGAGCTTCGGACGCCCGTTCGTTCCCGAGCTTCCCGGACGGGACGCCTTCCGCGGCCGACTGATGCACTCGAACGAGTACTTCGAGCCAGCGCCCTTCGAGGGCCGGAGGGTCGTGGTGATCGGCGCCGCCTCCTCGGCGGTCCAGATCGCCTGCGACCTCGAGCCGGTGGCGCACGTCGTCCTGGCGAGCCGAAAGCACGTGATCTTCATGCCGCTCAGGACCCTCGGCAAGAGCTTCATCTTCTGGTCGCGGGTCTCGGGCTTCGACTTCCTCCCGATCCGCGAGCAGTCGGTGGTCCTGGACGACGGCCGATTCAAGTCCTACTTCACTTCCGGGCGCATCCGGCGAAGGCCGATGTTCGAGCGCTTTACCGAGGAGGGTGTTCGGTGGGCGGATGGCACCGCCGAGCGCTTCGACGTGGCGATCTTCGGCACCGGCTTCCGGCCCAACGTGCTCTATCTGCGCGTTCTTCCGGGCGCCCTGGATTCCAAGGGTGAGCCGCTTCACCGTTGCGGTGTCAGCCGTAACGTCGAGGGCCTCTACTACCTCAGCCTCCAGGCGCAACGGACCTTCGCCTCCCCCGCCCTCCGCGGCGTCGGCCCGGACGCCGCCTTCATCGTCGAGAGGATCCGACGCAGGATCGAGGCCGGCGCGGGCTGAAGGCTAACTTCCCGACCGAAGGCGTGCCATCCATCGTGCTGCTCATCCTGGCCATCGTCTCCGGGTTGCTGCTCGCCTACGCGAACGGGGCGAACGACAACTTCAAGGGCGTCGCCACCTTGCTCGGGAGCGGGATCATGTCCTATCGGCGGGCGCTGTCGTGGGCCACGCTCGCGACGGGCCTCGGCTCCTTGACCGCTCTGCTGCTGGCCCGGAAGCTGTTGGTAGCGTTCACCGGCCAGGGCCTCGTAGCGTCCGGGGTCGTCGCCGATCCGGTCTTCCCGGCCTCGGTTGCGCTGGCGGCGGGAACGACCGTGCTGCTGGCGACCCGTCTAGGGTTGCCGATCTCGACGACCCATGCGCTGGTCGGTGCCCTGACCGGCGCGGGGCTGATGGCATCCACGGGGGGAGTCAACGGATCGAGGTTGATGAGCGGATTCATGCTGCCGCTGCTCACCAGCCCGTTTCTGGCGGTGGCGTTCGCCGCCGCGCTCTACCCGCTGCGGCACCTGGGGCGAGCGGCCCAGTGGCTGCGGAACTCGGGCGCCAACGGCGGTGACGAGGCCGTGGAGATCGCCTCTGAAGTCGAGGGAGCCCGGCAAACGCCAGCGGTCACTCTGCCGGCTCTCGCGGCCGGAAGCACGACAATCGGCCGGAGCGGCTCGCGAAGCACGAAAGAGGGGACCGGAGCAAGGCGGCTCCTCGACGCGCTTCACTACTCCAGTGCCGGTGCCGTGAGCTTTGCTCGCGGGCTCAACGACACGCCAAAGATCGCGGCGCTGCTTCTCGTCGGCGAGATGGTGACGCCGGGATTCGCCGTCTTCGGCGTGGGCGTGACACTGGCCGCGGGCGGCCTGATCAGCGCTCGGCGGATCGCAGAGACGATGGCCTGGCGCGTTACAGAGATAAACCGAGGCCAGGGGTTCTGCGCGAACATTGTCACCGCCGCTTTGGTGATCGGTGCTTCCGGGCTGGGGATGCCCGTCTCGACGACGCACGTTTCCTGCGGTTCGCTCTTCGGCATCGGTGCGGTGACCGGGCAGGCCCACTGGCGTACGATGGCCACGATCGTCCTCGCATGGGTCACCACGCTTCCCATCGCCGCTCTCCTCGGCGCCGTTTTCTTCACCGCTCTGGCCGCCGCTGCCTGATGCGCGAGCGATCCCGGAATGCCGTCCAGCCACGGGACCGTGAACCCCCGATTGTACACTTCGGACGGTGGCCGACCGTCGACCGGAGGACTCCTAGCGCTAGCCGACGACGGCCTCGACGGCATGCGGTTGGAGGTCTTGAGTGGCCCCGGTTCGGTGGACGGTCTACGGCTTTCGCAACTCACCTCGGCTGAGGGGGTTGAAGTTGGCTGGAGCCCGCCCGGGGTCCAGCCCCCGTCGTCCCACGAAAACGCTCGTCGTGCGCGGCGGCGGGGTTGGACGAAGTGTGGCGGGCTTCAAAGCACGCCGGGCTGAGATAGCCGAGGGACTGGTGGCGCCGGCGGCGGTT
>Ga0299913_10003750_pt1 | contig 12537 bp, 14 predicted proteins | sample RVTome_9_FD_201360 | JGI IMG/M metagenome (GOLD analysis project Ga0299913, IMG submission 201360) | Soil microbial communities from uranium-contaminated site in the Upper Colorado River Basin, Wyoming, United States - RVT155D38 (version 2) ... | reverse complement strand
CACGAAGCGCGAAGGTCGCGAAGGTGTGCCGCAGATCGTAGATTCTCCGCAGCGGCTCGATCCCGACCGTGAGCTGCGCCGGCTTCCACTCCCGGTTGCGGAAGTTGTGCAGGTCGAGGTGGCCGCCCCGCTCGGCCGGGAAGAGCAGCGGGCTGTTCGGGCTCGCCGGTTGGCGTTCGAGCGCGTCCAGTGCGATCGCCTGCAGCGGCACCGCCCGCCGGCTCGCCTCGGTCTTCGTGCACTTCAAGCGACCTTTCGTGAAGGAACGGCGGACATAGAGAACGCGCGCCTCGCGATCGACGTCGCGCCTCTCGAGCGCGAGCCATTCGGCTGGACGCAGCCCGGTGGCGGCCGCGAAGATCACCATCGGGCCGTAGCGAGGCGCGAGATTCGCGGCGACCGCATCGAGCTCGGCCCAGGACTCGAACGGGCGCTGCTCCCTGCGCCGCGGCGACGGGTTGTCGACGCCGCGCTTGGCCGGGTTGAGGTCGATCATCCCCCAGAGCACCGCGCGCGAGAGAACCTGCCGCAGCGCTTGCGTAGCGTCGAACCGGTAGCCCGGCGAGAGCGCGATCCGCCAGGCGGCGATCTCCTCCGAACGGAGCTCGCCGACTGGTCGCTCGCCGAAGACGGCAACCGCCTTCCCGAGCAGCCAGCGCAGCTTCTCGATCGTCACCGGATCAACGTCATGCTGCGCCAGGTACGCCTCGACCAGTTCGGCGACGGTCAGCGATCGCGCAACTCGCTGCTCGCGTCGTAGCCGTTCCAGGTCTCGCTCCAGGGCCTCCGCCGCGTCCCGCTCGGAAGCAAAACCCCCGCGCTGCACTCGCTTCGAGCCTCGGCCGCCCACTCGATACCGGTACGCCCAGACTGGCTCCCCATCCCGTCCCATTCTCTTCAGCCGAATCAGCTGGCCCTGCTGCGACATCGCCAATCACCCCTTCGCTCGGAGGTACGAGGTGATCGTGATGTCGGCCCGCGCCACCGATGAGGCTCCGCGGCGGGCTGCGCGCCTGTTTGCTGGCCGGACCGGGAGGCGTCTACGGCTTCAGGCGCCAGCCACGAGCGAGCAGGGCGGTCGCAGCGGCGAAGGCGGCGATGCAGACAACGGCGGCCACCGCGAGCGAGGTCCACACCGGGGATTCGTGGAAGCCGGTCATCCCCGCCCTGGTGGCGTCGACGAGGTAGTAGATCGGGTCGAAGCGCGTCAGCGTCTCCCACGGCTCGCCGAGGGTGCGCGCCGAGTAGAAGACGACGCCGCCGAGGGCGAGCGGCGCGATGACGATGCCGGCGACGAACGAGTGCTGGTCGAACGTGTCGGCCCAGATTCCGGTGATCACGCCCAGCAGGGAGAAGACGAGGCCCGTCAGGAGTAGCGCCGCGATCGCGACGCCGGGTCGCTCGAGCTCGTCGACGAACGGCAGGGCGAGCAGCGCAACGGCGAAGCGGCCGTGAATCGAAAAGCTCGACCGGCAGCCGTGGCGCTCGGTCGAAGACGTCCGCGCCGCCGTCTTCGACTGGACCGAGACCTGGTACAACCGCCGCCGCAGGCACTCCAGCCTCGGCTACCTCTCACCCCTCGAGTACGAAAGCCAACACTACGACGGACACCCGATCACCAACCCGTAACCTGTCCACCGAAGCGGGGGAACTTCACTTGGAGCCGCGTCCGCCGGTCCGGTAACGATAGGCCCAGAGCGGCCGACCCTGGCCGCCTCTCGGGTTCAACTCGAAGACCTGCCCTTGCTGCTCATTAGCGTTCTCCCTCTAGCTTTCGCGGACAGCGTGGCGCTTGGTCCCATCGGGCTGTTCATCGACGGGGACCTCAATGGGGCGTTCGTCGCGGGCCTCTTCGTGAACGGCCTCCACCTCGTGGGCGCCCGCAGGGTCGAGGAGGAGGTCCCTGGTGGCGCGTGTCAGGGTGACAGCGTCAAGACCGTGGAATGAGGTTTAGCCGGGTACGAACGGCTCGCTGAGATTGAACAGCCGTTCGATCTCGCTGCGCATGTGCACGGCGATGTCGCGAACCGGATCCACCTCGACCGTGATTCCTTCGACCTCCTCATGCGGTGAGCCGATCACGAACAGGTTTTCGTCGTTGTACTCGTTCGCCGGGGCGGTGTAGTTGAAGCTGCCAGCAACGACGATGCGGTTGTCGATCACCATCAGCTTGTGATGGACCTTCGCAGCGTCGCCAGCACGCCCTCCTTCTTGGGGACGCGTAGCTCGATGTTCGGATGCGTCAACCACTGGGGCGCCGCCCAGCCCTGTCTGGCCTGCCCGGGGTCGAGGACGCCGCGGATGCTGACGCCGCCGCGCGCGAGCGCGAGCATCGTGTCGTCGATACCGGAGGAGCCGGCGAAGGTGAAGATGGCGAACCAGATCGTGCCGTTCGTGCGCACCTTGAGCATCTGCTTCATGAACTCGAGCTCGGGCGTGTGGTCTGGCGCGAACAGCACCTTGACCGGCACCCCGCCCAGGTCATAGACGCTCGGGACCGGGCCGTGCAAGCCCCGGCCGAACGAGCCTCGGCGGAGCTGCTCGACCTCGGCCTCGTACTGCCGGCAAACGTAGGCGCTCTTGAAGACGACCACGTGATTGAGGTTGCGGTGCGTGTCGGTGACGGTGAAGTTCGCCGAGCCGGTAAGAAGCGCCGAGCTCGGCTGCGCCTTGCCGTCGCGGTAGTCGCGGAGAACGAACTTCTGGTGAAAGATCCTCGGGTTGTAGTCGCCCCGCACCTCGACATCCGAGCGCAACAAGGCCGCCAGGATGCGACGGTTCTCGGCCAGCCCGCTCTGATCATCGAGCCACTGCACCCGGTAGAGCGCCTGCTCGGGCGTCTCGCCGCCCTTCGGTTTCGGCAGCTTCGGAGGCTCACCCTGCAGCGGACTCCGCAGATAGTCCTGCTCGAGAAACAGGTCCACCTTGACGCCCCGCCAGCGCGCGTCCAGAATCGCCTGCGCGATCCTAGGGTTATCGAGCTCCTGAACCGCGATATCGAGAGACTTGCGAGCGCCCGAGATGAAGTCGATGATCACGGCCTCAAGGTCGTCCGGAGCCCCCAACTCCGTCGGGCCGAGATAGGCCTCAATCTTCCCAGCAGCAAACGCGGTCACGGTCAGAACACCGCCGAAGGCGACATAGCAGTCACAGGCTCGCCAACAAGTATCACCTGGCTGGCGCCCTACCACCAACTGGTCTCGGCGAGGGCGCCAAACCTTCGCGGCCGCAACCGCTATCCAGGTCAGCCCGACGGACCTCGGCGAGGACCTGCTGCCGGACCTGGCGGCGTCGAGACACCACCCAGACACCACTGGCACGCGGCTCGCAGCAGGCAATCGATCCACGTTCGTTTCCGCAGCGTCGCCGAGCAGGAGCTTCCGATGCGCCCCTACCTAGAGGAACGAGACGCGGTGGATCTCCTCGCGGTGCCACCGCGAAAACACCTTCATCGACCAAAGATTCCTGCGAGCTCCGATTTCGCGCGTCTTTGCATGCATTGAAGTCTTCACGCGAATAGAGGCGACTTGGTTTGCTAGGAACGTAACCGCGAGCTCGAGGGGCTGCGTGAGGAGCGCCTCTAGTGTCTCGAACGCCGCATCCCAGTAGTAATCCACCTCGTCGTCGTCGTCGATCGGGTACTCGGCTGTTCCGCCGCACACGCCCGCGGGGCGTTGTCCGCGCCAGCCGAGCGCTGCACTGATGACTGCCGTTTCATAGTGGTAGTTTTCAAAGCGAATGTTCAGGCGCAAGTCAGGCTCTTCCCGGTGTTGAAGGGTGACGACGATCTTCAAACCGGACGACTTCTCCTCTGCGTACGCCGTTGACACGACATTCGGTCGCGCCCTCTCCAAGAGCGCCACGAACCGGCGAAGCGCGACGGACAACGCTTCGTCGTCCTTTACGTCAAGGATGATGCTGTCAAGCCCAGTTGGGATGAATGGTGTGCCGTCTTGTGCACCTCCGGCGCTCATTTCTGCTCCTTATCGATCACCACTGAAGGACGTGCGAGTACGTGTCGAGCGTCACGACTTGCGCGCGTGCCCGAGTTGCGCGGCCAGGTCGGTCACTGGGACGCCCTCGCGGAGCTTCATAGAGGCGTAGCGGTGCCTCAGATCGTGCGGGTGGAAAGAGGGGATTCCCGCGGCCTTGCAGGCGCGCGCCATGACGTTCTTTGCCACATCGGGCGAGAAGCCTGGGAATACGCGCCGCTCCGGTGTGCGGTCGTCGGGCGGGCAGGTCTCGGACACTTCCGCCATGAGCCACTCGGGCACTGCAACCCCCACGGCGGGCCGTCGCAGTCTTTCCTGAGCGAACGCGGAAGCGGCGCTCTACAAGGTCGACGTCCCGCCATTCAAGCTCGCAGCTCCCCACCCGCATCCCCGTTTGCCGCCTCGACCGCGGTTAGCCTCGGCTTGTGGAATCCATCTCTTGCTCCGCGTGGAGGCGGTAGAGTGCTGACCTCTTCGCCCGGTTCGAGTTAGTCGGCTAGGTAGCGCGCTACCCCGAACCTTGCACCGCGGTTGCCTGCAGCGCCTGCGGCGACGATCTTGCCATCTAGGGGCTGGATCTCAACGTCGTAGGCTCCGTCGAAACCAGCGGTGAGGTTCGTGGTGACTTTGCCGTCACCGCTGAAGGCAGTGTCGGGCGTGCCGCCCGGGTTAAAGCGGGCGAGCGCGAAGCGGGCGTTGTTGCTGAAAAAGCCCGCGCTGCCGGCGGCGACGATCTTCCCGTCCGCTGCGAGCGCGACGTCGTCGGCATAATCAAGCCCCGCGGTGAAGTTCGCTGTCGCCCTTCCGTCCCCGCTGAAGGTCGTATCCAGCGTCCCGTCGGGACTGTAACGCACGAGGCCCATATTGAGGCCGGCCTGGCCTACCGCCACGATTCTTTGATCAGACGGCTGGACCTCGACGGCAAAAGCGCCGTCAAAGCCGGCGGTGAAGTTCGTCGTGAGCTTGCCGTCACCGCTGAATGTCGTGTCGAGCGTGCCGCTGGAGGTGTAGCGGACGAGGGCGAAGCGGGCGTTGCGCCCGAAGTAGCCTGCCGTTCCGGCGACAACGATGCTCGCGTCCGCCTGGATGGCGACGTGATCCGCGCGGTCATCGCCGGCGGTGAAATTTGTAGTGAGTCTCCCGTCTCCGCTGAAGCTCGTGTCGAGGGTTCCATCCTCGTTGTAGCGGGCGAGAGCGATCCGCCCACCCAGCCCTGCGGCGCGTCCGGCCGCGATGATCTTGCCGTCCGCCTGGAGAGCGACGCCGAAAGCGAAGTCGTCGCCTGTCGAGAAATTCGTAGTGACCTTGCCGTCCCCCCCGAACGTTGTGTCGAGCCTCCCGTCCGGCTCGTAACGGGCGAGCGCGAACCTGCCGCCGGTGCCACCTGCGCGGCCGATCGCGATGAGCTTTCCGTCGGCCTGGAGAGCCAAGTCGAAGGCGTCGTCCCTGCCGGTCGTGAAGTTAGTAAAGACCTTCCCGTCGGAACTGAACGTGCTATCGAGGCTCCCTCCGTCGCCGTAGCGGACAAGCGCGAACCGGCCACCGCCCCCCGACGCCGGCCCCGCCGCCACGAGCTTGCCGTCGACCTGGACCACGAGCCCGACGGCGTAGTCATACCCACTCGTGAGATTCGTCGTGACCTTGCCATCCCCGCTGAAGCTAGCGTCAAGAGCCCCGGCCTGTGCCGCGGCGGAGACCGGCATCCCGCCAGCGAAAACCACCCCAACCGCCACCGTCGTCCAAAACCTCGTGCATTTCATCGCAAAGGAACGATGACTCCGACGCCCGTCGGAGTCATCCGTAGAAACCCACAACCGCCGCGTTCACCGAGCACTTCACCACCACCACGGGACGACGGCCACGTCCCGTCAAGTGGTGTGTGAGACTGAGCGCCTCCTCCTCGTCTGAGTCTTTAGGCGGCTTCCGCGATCGCCGTTACCTCCTCTTGCTCTTCGCCGGGAGGGGCGAGCGCCTTGGCGGTCGAGGCGGCGCTCATGGAGACCGTAGTGAGCGGTGTCCGTCTCGTGCGGTTGGTACGAGTCGGCGCTCCGCGCGCTGCGTCGCGCGGGTTGAGCGGCGCTTGCTCGTCTGAGCGCCGGCCGCTTCGATCGAGGAGGTACACAGCGATGACAATGACGGCGCGGCGCGTGGGTCTCGATTTCCACGCGCGGGAGACGGCTGCCGCAGTGCTCGACCCAGCGACGGGCGAGATCAGCACGGTCGCCGTCAGGGCGAGGGAACAACGTGCTCCGCCTTCAGCGGGTCGGTGGGCCCTCGGCACGGGCACCACCTCGCCCACGAAGCACCTTCCCCCATGCTCGGGGCAACGGACACCACCGAGACACCACGGGCACAGCACTCAGCGGCGGCTACGGCGAATGGAATTACCATCGTTGAGCGAAATCCGCATCTCATCCGGTCGCTTCCGTTTGCGCGCCGGAAACCGCCGATCAGCCCACCGCTGCAATAGCGAATGGGACGGCGCAGATGCTGACGATCAGGCCGATCCACGCGAGAACGCGACCAGGTGTCCGGCGCGGCGATCTCATTGCGACGAGCGCGACGATGAAGCCGATCGGCGCCACGAGGAGTCCCCACAGCCCGATGCCTAACGCGAACATCGCGAGAATGACGCTTAGGAGGGCAGCGGCGAGCGCGTGAGGCACGACTGAGCGCGCCGCAGCCAGGGTGGGAACATGCAGAATGGATGCGACAAAAAGAAGGCCCATCGCAAGCCAGTACCCGAGCCGATGGTGGACCTGGGTCTCGTCTTCCATGGGGTCACCCCCGGCGAGGCCGAAGAACGCAAGGAGATAGAGCGTTCCCAACGCTGGCAGCGCCACGAGGGCGGCGGCGAGCAAGTACCGCCGGTATCCCCGCGCCTGTCTGAATGCGACAATACTAAGAACGAGCGAGAGGCACGCCGCGCCGAAAGCCGCGCGCGCTGGCACGCTGAGCCGATCGATCGCCTCGGCGATACTCGACCCCTCGGGCTCCGCCCTTATAACGGGCTTCTCTCTCGCAACGAGTTCAAGGCCCGTCCGATCCACTGTGCGGCTACGGCAGGAAACGGTCACGAACGGAAGCGAGAAGCAGAACAAGACGGCCGCGAGGACGAATGGCGCGAGGTATCCCGGTCGTGACGTCATCGTCGAGGGCCTGGTACGTCTTGCCGCCCGCGTCTACTCCACAGGCGCACCCGCAGACCGTGCGCCCGCCGACAGCCGGCCTCCCACGCGTCCAGCAGTCGCCCAACGGTCGCCGACGACTCCAGCCATTTGCGGCGTATCACCAGCCAGTACGTGCTCGCTGGCACCGGCGCAGACACCAAGACCGCGTCTTCGAAGCGGACTCCGAACTCGCCCTGCGGCCAGAGCAGGAGGCGATGCTCGAAACGGCCATTCTCGGTGACGTCGACCTCGTCGTAGAGCAGTTCGGTTTCGGCCTCGTCAAGCCAACCCGCGATATCGCTCTCGGAGGCACCGAAGACCTCAACTCGCCCGCGGTACTGGATGACCAGTCGGCGATACCCGAGCTGCTCGTCACCGCCGAGCACCTGCAACGTAGAGCTCGTGGCCCCATCAAGCGCCCACCACTCCACGCGGCCGTCGTGCAGCGAGACGTAACCCGCTTCATCCGGTTGACCCGCGAACACCCGCAACGCCTCCGGCAAACGCGGAAGCACCGCCTGGCATGTGGGAGCGGAAGCCGGCCTCGAGTGCCGTCTCCTCATCCTCGGAAAGCTCGCCACTGTGCCACCGCCGCGTCATCCACTTCATCACCACGGCGGCACATCTTCCGTGCGGGACCGGAGGCCACGCCACGCGTACCGCGTATCCATCCTAGTGGAATGCTTCCATAAGACCCGCCCGGACGGACGCCTGCTCGGACGCTAGCACCAGTCCGTGGTACGGTCGTGCGGGCGCCCGGCCGCCGTCTCGGCGAACGCGCGAGAGCCACCGAGAGACGCGATCCGACTGTCTGTCCACCGGGCGGGGTTACTCACGCTCGGCAATTTAGAGGAACGGCTGCGGACGGTCCCTCGCCGGGCTTAACAAGCGCAGCCTTCACTTTCCCCTGTAGGAGCCTCGGGGGGCCTGGCTTGAGCTCCCGCTATGTGCTCGCACGTCCATCGCGTCGTTCACCTCCCCATCGGATCTGTGTCAGCCAGGCCCCTGGGCTCGCGTGGTGCGCCGGTCTGCCTCGACCTTGCCCGCGTCCCCTGTCGGAGCCCTCACGAGACGCCTAGTCCGGCTTGCGCCGTCTCCTGTTTGCTCGTTCCGCTCCTGGCGACCGTCCCGACGGACGGCTGCGTGCGAGTTGTCGGTGGCCCCGGCGTCTAGGTGTAGTTCCTAAGTAGGTTGTTCATCCGGGCCTCCCTGGAGGCTGGTGGTTGTCGATGCCCCCAGCTCCAGAGGAGGACCCAGATGAGGCTGCACGGTAACGCGAGGACCTGTCCGCATACGCGGCTTTTGATCGTCGAGCGCGTGCTCGTTGAGCGCTGGCCGGTGGCCGCGGCGGCGGGAGCGGCGGGTGTCGGCGAGCGTACGGCCGCGAAGTGGGTGGCGCGCTACCGCAGCGAGGGCGAGGACCTCGCCATACGCGCTTACCTCGGCGGCGCGTCGGGCGGGATCCGGCCGGACCGGATCAGGAAGTAGCGGCCGAACATCCGGTTCAGCTCGCTCACCCACTGCGGCACGTTGTCACCGTCACGGATCAGCTCGACAAGCTTCTCCGACCAGTACTTCCGCTGATAGTGGAACGTCCCGTTGCGGAACCGCCGCAAGAGGTCCACGTTCGGGGAGTTCAAAAGCCGGTCGACCTCCTCGTCAGCGAGCCCAAGATCGCGCCAGCCCTCGATCACGACATATAGACCGGCGTACCAGTACGACATCCATAGCCAGCTCTCGTTCCAGTTCTCGCCGGCATAGACGGGTGCGCCGCCGTGCTCGGCTGCATGCTCACGCAGCACGCGCTCGAACTCGACGCGCTGCTGGTTGGCGGCCAGGAAGTACCTGTGCAAGCTCAGTAGTTCCTCGTCTACAGCCATCACCTGAGGATAGGAGCCTGCCGTCGCTGCCGATGGACGTCGCGCCTGCGATTAGCCGGCGAGACAGCCGACGCGACGGTGGCTCGCCGGTGCGGCTCGCCGCTGCTCTCGCAAGGTCGGCTCCGCACCGAGAGGTTTAGAGCCGCCTGAACTGACCAGGCTCCCGGTCTCGAATCTTCACGCGGCCCGGGCCCTGGAGAGAGTCGGCAGCCCAGTTGTGGTAGCCCGCAACCCACTCATATTTCGCGCGCACAGGCTTCGACGGGTGCTCTAGGCCCCGTTTCGCCCGGTCGCGATGAGCCTTGAACACGTGCCGGAATACCTAATCGTCGTTCTCTTCTTGAGCCCAGAAGTGCAGATAGTCAACGAACACTGCGTCGTCTGAGTCGATCGCCATCTCATAGATCTGCGGCGCGGCGCCTTTTGCGTTACTCCCCATCACCTTCCTCTGGAGCGCCACGGCCTTCTCGCTAAGCAGCACGCGCGGATTGACCGCCTGCTCCTCAAGCTCGACCGCCTCGATCAAGGCTGGACCGAAGGCGACGTTAGGTGCCATGTGAATCTCGCCGTAAGCAACTCCTCCGCGGACAAGGAAGCCCTCGACAACCATCCGAAGCTGGATGTACGTGGCTGCTCGTAGAGCACTTCCGAGGGCCGGCTCCTCATCAATGTGGCCGGGGAGGATCGGTAAGGCGGCGACCACGTTATCGGTGAACCAGCTGAGAGCCTGCCAACTCTCTTGGCCTTCGAGCATCGCCTCCTCGCGGGCAATGTCGAGACCCGAAATGAGACAGCGAAGGATCTCGAGGCGCTCGGACGAGGTCGAGAGATCACGGATTCCGAGGACGTCGAGGTACGCGACAGCGCACTCGCGGAGGATCGGCTTTCCTTGGTCGTCCAGGAAAAGATCGTACGCGTCGCCGGACGGCCACACACCGGGACCAACGGTCACAACGCTCGATTCTCGCCACTAGCTGACTATCGCGCGACTCGCGAGTGACCGAGATCTGGGCGTCCGTGGCGTCGCTCGCGTCACGCCACCCCATGTTGCGATCGAAAGTGCCTAGCTGCTGCCGCTTTCTGGCGCACCGAGGCCGACGCCGCGCGCCAGATAGATGATCCCGATGAAAACAAGAGCCGCGGTCGTTTCGCTCGTCTCCAGCTCGAATCCGTGCAGCAGCTCGTTGCGGTAGTTGAGACCCATCGGACTCGAGAGCAGACCATGGAGGAATCGCGTCCACGACTCGTCGAGCCCGGCAACCTGAAGTGCAGAGAAGAGCGCACCGAGGCCGATGTACTGTCCTGGCGCGTTGGCGCGTTGCGTCCGGTACGCCGGCTGAGCGCATGCCAGCACGAGACGGCGGGCGAGCGTTTCAACATGCGCCGCTCCGGTGTAGAGCGCCCCTTCGTGATCTCCAGTGAACAGGCGGCGCAGATCGCGAGCAAGCACACGGGCGAGCTCTTCGTCGACGTGCGTCGATGCCGCGAAGAAAGCCGTGAGATCGTCGACCGTCAGCGGACCCCACTTCTTCCAGACGCGCGCGAACAACTCTGGAAGGAAGGCGGCCTGCAGCTGCGCCTTCTGCATTTCGTATGTCGTTAGTTGGTAGTTGCGAAGCTCTTCGTCATTCGCCGGCGTGAACCGAGGCAGTCCGTCGCCGCCGACGACGACCCTCGTAACCATCCACTGAAGCGGATGCGCCTTCGCCTGAGCCTCGGCCTCCATGCGGTTCTTCTCAACATTTCCTGACGGCGGAGCGGCGGCAAGACGCAGCAGAGCTTGCTGCCAGTCCGGAGCAGACAAGTAGATGTCGAACCAACGCTCGACCTGGTCGCGCTGGATAGTGAAGCCGAATTCGTGTGCGGCCATCTCCAGATCTCCAGAGGCCGAGAGAGCCTGCATGCGAAGCGTCAAATCATCGACCATCTCCTGCAGACCTCCATCTCGCGCCTCGGAGATCGCCCGCTCAAGATGGTGAACCCGGGCTATCCCCTCCATCGCGTCGGCCTGCGCAGCGATCGCCGTCACGAGCTCACGCCGAAGCTGCTGGCGCCTCGCGTCGTCGAGGCCCCTCAGTTGCAGTTGAGTTCGAAGCGCCTCTTCGCGACCGATCGAGTCGCCGGCGAGCTGCTCTCTTGCCCTGTCGAGCAGCCTATTCACATCAGCCGCGGATCGAGCGTCGTTCAGCACCAACCCGAGGAACAGCACCGCCTCCCGCGGATCACTGGTCACGAACGACCCCGCAGCCCGCAGGATGTCCTCGACTGCTCGCTCCTCCAATCCCTCGTCGCCCACGGCTCGTGCAAGCTGTCGGGCACGCGACAATGCGGAAAGACGCGTGTACGAACGGCGCGTATCTGACTCCCCACCCGAACTACTTGCTAGTTCCTGCGCAGTCGCTAGGTAGGCCTCGATCGCTCTCCGCGCTCGGGAGCCGCGATCGCCGAGTCCAGCTTCGAAGCAGAGGTCATTGAGACGGGCGGCGGCCAGCGGTGCCGTGACGAGATTGGCGGCCGCCTGCCAAGTACCGGCCATCTCCTCGGGCAGCGCCTCAAGAGCGGGCGGATAGCGCTGGTCGCCAAACTCCATCATCGGGCCGAAGAACGACCCGACCGCGACGGACTCTGGCCCGGGCGGGGCCTCGGCATACTCGAACGCAGCCTGGAGATGGCCAGGCGCCGTCCGCCTCTCATCGTCCGTCACCTTGAGCCGCTCGGCGATGGAGTGGTCGTCGACCGCACCGGTGGCCGCGGCCTCGAGTCGTCCGCGCAGCTCAGCAGAGATGGCGTTTTCGTTGTCCATCCTCGCAGCTCCTAGAGTGCCCCATGCTCCTCGAGCTCGATCAACTCAGTCCCCGACGCGTCACCGACCTCAAGCGCGTGGTTCAGAGAACTGATGGCGCTCGAGCAAGACGAGCCAGAGCACCTCGCCCTACCTCAACGCCGAGGTCGCACCAGGGTCGCACGGCCATGCGAGACGCGACGAAACGCGGCGACTCGCGGCACCCGCGAACCGGCATCAGCACGCGGATGGTAAGGAGGGGGTCGACGGTTCGAGTCCGTCAGAGGGCTTCGGGTTTCCTCCTGCTCAGCTGACAGTTCCGTTGTCCCGACTGGCGTCGGGCGCCGGCTTCGGCGTCCACGCAGCGTCCACCGGCGTCCACCGTGGCCGTTGTCCGGCGCTCAGTTCGTCGAGCAGGCGGATCGCGTGTTCGCGTCCGTCGCGTGCGAGGTGGCCCTAGTGGCGGTCGATCATGGTCAGGCTGGCGCCCATGTAGCGGGACAGATCGAAGGTGGAAATGCCGGCACGGAGTGCGAAGGTGGCGAACGTGTGCCGAAGATCGTAGACCCTGCGCAGAGGCTCGATGCCGGCAGCGAGCTGTGCTGGTTTCCACTCACGGTTGCGGAAGTTGTGCAGGTCGAGGTGGCCGCCCCGCTCGGCCGGGAAGAGCAGCGGGCTGTTCGGGCTCGCCGGTTGGCGTTCGAGCGCGTCCA
>Ga0299913_10003749_pt1 | contig 12537 bp, 13 predicted proteins | sample RVTome_9_FD_201360 | JGI IMG/M metagenome (GOLD analysis project Ga0299913, IMG submission 201360) | Soil microbial communities from uranium-contaminated site in the Upper Colorado River Basin, Wyoming, United States - RVT155D38 (version 2) ... | reverse complement strand
CCGAGCGGCGGGAGCGTCTCGTCGCCCTGACCGCTGGTCTGGAACACCCCTGGCATCTCACCCCGCAGACCGACGACGAGGACACTGCGAAGGCGTGGTTCGACGAGTACGAGCCCGCGGGTTGTGACGGCATCATCGCCAAGAGCCCCGATCTGGCCTACCAGCACGGCAAGCGGGCCATGATCAAGATCAAGCACCGCCGAACGATCGATGTGGTCGTCGGGGGGTTCCGCGAGCACAAGGACGGAGGCAAGATCGGGTCGCTGCTCCTCGGGCTCTACAACGAAGGCGGAGATTTCCACTTCATCGGGCACTGCTCAGGATTCCCCGATGTCGACCGCACCGAGCTCTATCAGCGGTTCCTGGCTCTGGCCTCCAATGAGAGCTTCGACGAGGCTGCCAGGGCCCCCGGTGGGGAGAGCCGGTGGTCGGCGGGCAAGGACAGCTCGTGGACCCCCGTCCAGCCCGGCGTGGTGGTCGAGGTCAGCTACGACCAGCTCGAGGGGGACCGTTTCCGGCACGCCTCCCGCTTCCACCGCTGGCGCCCCGACAAAGACGCCACCGACTGCACCATGGACCAACTGGAGCGGCCAGAGGGCGCCGGCTTCCACGACGTAGTCGCCCGATGAAATTCCAGCGCCAGCGCCCGGGTAAGACCGTTCTGTGTCGATTTTGTGGGCTGTCAGCCCACAAAATCGACACAGAAGCGTTTGCGGGCCCCGGGGTGGGTAGGGGTGATCCCTGATTTCTCCTAGCCGAGGGAAGTGCCACACTCCCCGAGAATGGGCCAGGACAATGTCGTCGAGATCAGGGGGCTGACCCACGACTACGGAGAGGTGGTCGCCCTGCGCGAGCTCGATCTCGAGGTCCCCCCGGGAGTGACCGGTCTGGTCGGGGCCAACGGTGCCGGCAAGACCACGATGCTCCGCCTCCTCCTCGGCCTCCTCCACCCGACCGCCGGCGAGATGACGGTCATGGGACACGATCCCCAGACCGAGCCCCTCGCTGTCAGGGCAAAGCTCGGCTACATGCCCGAAGGCAACTGCCTGCCCAAGGACCAGACCGCAGCCGACTTCGTGTCCTATACGGCCCAACTCGCCGGGATCCCCTCACGCGAGGCGCGTCGCCGCTCCTCGGAGACCCTGTTCCTCGTGGGTCTAGAGGAAGAGCGCTTCCGCTTCCTGGGCGACTTCTCCACCGGCATGCAGCAGCGTGTGAAATTGGCTCAGGCGATCGTCCACGATCCCGACCTGCTCTTGCTCGACGAACCGGCATCAGGCCTCGACCCGGCGGGCCGCGCCCAGATGCTGCAGCTGATCAGACGTCTCGGAGAGTTCGACATCAACGTGATCGTCAGCTCCCACGTCCTCACCGACATCGAGGACACCTGCTCGTGGGTGGTCATGCTCGACGCCGGGGACCTTCTCCGCTCCGGGCCGCTGCAGGGCTTCGAGAAACGGGGGACGGTCCAGGTCGAGGTGGTCGCCGAGGCAACCCGGCTCGCCGAGCGGCTGACCAACCGCGGGCTGACGGTGACCGTCGACGGGATGCGTCTGGTCGTCGGCCCGGGCGATCAGGGTGTCGAGCAGGCGATCCTCGAGGACAGTGCAGCCGTCGATGCTGGGCTGATCCGAATGGTGAGAGGCTCGGCATCGCTCGAGGACCTCTTCCTCCAGCCGAGCGAGGAGGCAGGGCCATGACCGATCAGGTCATATACGACCGGGGGTATCGGACCTACGACGGGGAGCGAACGGGTCCTGGCGGCGCACGCAAGGCGGTGTACAAGGACGGCATCCGGCGGGTGCTCGGCTTGGGGCGCAAGGCGCGGGAGAAGGTATATCCCTGGGTGATGATCTCGATCGCCGTCGGCATGGCGGCAATCGTCATCGGAGTCCACTGGTTCATCGGCGACCTCGCTCAGTCCCTCTCCGAAGGGGTCCCCACCTATGGCGAGCTCTTCGACCTCTACAGTTGGATAGGTCTCCTCTTCATAGCCTTCGCCGCTCCCTGGCTGCTGATCCCCGACCGGACGCGGGGTGTTCTCTCGGTCTACTTCTCCAGGCCCTTGACAGTCGACGGGTATCTGAGCTCGAAGGTGGCCGCGTTCGCCACCGTGGTCGGTGGCATCTACCTGATCCCCCAGCTGGTCCTGCATCTCGGGTTGGGTCTGATATCCGACGACGGCTTCCTCACCTACATGGGTGACAACATCGACGTGCTCTGGAAGGTGCCCGTGATCACTCTGAGCTTCGTGGCCATGCACGGTGCGCTCGCATTCCTCCTCTCGGCGGTCATCAATCGCCCGGGAGTGGCCTCGGCTGCCTTCCTCGGAGTCCTGATCCCCGGCCGGTTCATCGCGGCACAGATCTCTGAGGCCTCCTTCCCCGGATCACGCTGGACCTCGCTCCTCGCTTTCGATCATCTGCCCCGCATCATCCGGGACGACCTGTTCCGTGACACCGTCACCTACCCGGCTGAGGCAGTCGGTTTCGATGGGTGGACTGCCGCTGCGGTCATTGCCGTGGCCGTGGTGGTTTCGGCGATCATCGTGCGCGCTCGATATCGGAGATTGGCGTGACCGACACGGTCGAGGTCAGAGAGCTCTCCAAGTGGTTCGGTCCCAAGGTGGCGGTCAGCGAGGTCACCATCGGGTTCGGGCCCGGCGTCACCGGCCTGCTCGGCCCCAACGGTGCCGGGAAGACCACACTCATGCGGGTCATCGCCGGTCTCCAGGTGCCCTCACAGGGGTCGGTGTCCGTCCTCGGTCGAGACCCGCGGCAGGACCCGAACGTGTATCGCGACCTGACGCTGGTCCCTGAGGACGAGGCCGTCTACGAGCATCTCTCCGGACGCCAGTTCGTCGAGCTGGCCGCCAAGCTCGCCGGTGTCGACGACCCCAAGGGCCGGGCCCAGGAGGTGCTCGAGACCGTGGAGCTCACGGGAGCAGCCGAGCGCTCCCTCGGCGGGTACTCGAAGGGGATGCGGCAACGTGCCAAGGTGGCGTCGGCGCTCGTCCCCAACCCACAGATCCTCCTCTTGGACGAGCCATTGAACGGCGCCGACCCGGTGCAACGCGCCCAGCTCATCAAGCTCTTCAAGGAGCTGGGGGCGGCAGGCCGGACGGTGGTCGTCTCCTCCCACGTGCTCCACGAAGTGGAGCGGATGGCCGACAGGGTCATCGCGATGGTCGACGGCCGACTCGCCGCGGTGGGGAGTGTCGCCACGATCCGGGCAGCCATGACCGACAAGCCCCGGCTGATATTCGTCGACTCGCCCGACCCGCGCACCCTCGCCACCCGGCTCATCGAGACCGGTGATGTGATCGGAGTCCACATCGACGGCGAACAGCTCACGATCGAGGCCTCCGACGCACGCGAAGTCGCCCTCCGGCTCCCCGGGTTGGCGGTGGAATGCGGGGTGGCCATCTCCCGCATCGAGCCCGCAGACGAGTCTCTGGAGTCGGTGTTCCGCTACCTCGTGGAGGGGCGTTGATGGTCCTCGCCATGCACCTCTACCGCCGTCTCATGCGTCGCAGTCGTGTCTTCTGGCTGGTCCTGTTGGCATCGGTGCCAGGGCTGATCATCGCTGTGGCCGGGATCGACGCCGGCGACCTCGACGAAGCCATCGTGGGGATCATGCTCTCGGTGGGGTTCACCTATGCGATCGCTGCGCTGATCTTGACCGTCTCCACCCTGCGCGACGAACGCGACGCCGGCACCCTCCCCTACATCTACATGCGGCCAATGTCCCGACTCTCCATCGCCATCTCATCGATACTCGCCGGAGTGATGGCCGCAGCCACCATCGCGGTGGGCGGGTGGCTGGCGACCGTGCTCGCCGGCTTGGCCCATGGCGCCGACATGTCAGTGCTCCTGCCGGGCGGCGCAATGCTCCTCGCCGCCGGAGTGGGCTATGCGTCGGTCTTCGTGCCGGTGGGCTACCTGTTCTCGAGGTCGGTGCTCGTCGGCCTCGGCTACCTGATCCTCGTGGAGCTCGCCCTTTCCGGACTGGTGTCCGGGCTCGCCCAGCTCTCCATCTGGCGGATCGCCGGGTCCATCTACGTCGATCTCCTCGGCGAGAAAGGGGCCGACATCCCCGACGAGCTGCTCACAGTGGCTCCCGGCGTCGGGGGTGGGCTGGCCAAGCTCGCGGTCGTCTTGGTTCTGGGCACCTCGGTCCTCACCTGGGCGCTTCGTCGCCGCGACGCTCTGTAGGCCCTCGCCGGGGGCGGCAGTCTGATTTGAGGCATCGGCGCTCCCGATGCGCCGCCAGCCATCAGTACTCGTCGTCGGCGCGCCGTTGCTTCGACGGCTGGACCCTGGGGGGCTCGCCGGGCATCTTCGGATAGTGGGGAGGCCACGGCGCGTCACCGATTCCGTTCTCCTCGTCGCGGAGGACCCATTCCATGAGGGTGTCGATCCGCCCCGCCGACTCGTCGATGCCCTCGGTCAGGTCGCCGACGACATCCCAACGCTCGGCAAATGACCCGAGGGGAAAGTCGGTGATCTCGACATCGGCCAGCTCGTCCCAGGTGATCGGTGTGGAGACGAAGCCGGTTGGCCTCACCCCATAGGCCGAAGAGACCGTCTTGTCGCGTGCGTTCTGGTTGTAGTCGACGAACACTCCCTGGCGTTGCTCCTTCCACCAACTCGTGGTGACCAGGCCTTCCATTCGGCGCTCCAACTCACGGGCGAAAGCGAGGACTGCGCGTCGTGTCTGGAAGAAGTCCCAGAGAGGCTCGATGCGTACATAGACGTGGATCCCACGGCTCCCCGAGGTCTTCGGCCAGCCCACCAGCCCGAGCTCGTCGAGGAGATCCTTGGCGCCGGCTGCCGCCTGGCGGACGTGGCCGAAGTCGAATCCCTCCGTGGGATCGAAGTCGAATCTGAGCTCGTCGGGGTGGTCGATGTCTTCGGAGCGCACCGGCCACGGATGAAAGTCGAGGCAGCCCAGCTGCACGAGACGGATCACGTCGGCTTGGGTCACAGGCACGTTCATGCGTCCCGGTCTCTGGGAGGGGAAGCGGATCTGCACCGTCTCGAATGGGGAGTTCTTGGCGGCCCGCTTGTGATAGATGGGCTCGACGGTGACGTCCTGCATGTAGCGCTTCAGCATCGTGGGTCGGCGGGTGATCCCCCTGGCGGCTCCCTCGGCGACCTGCACGAAGTGGCGAACCACATCGCCCTTGGTCCAACCCTTGTCGGGGAACACCACTCGGTCCGGGGAGGAGACCCGGACGTCCTCTCCCCCAACCTCCACCGTCATGTGGTCAGGCATCGCTGCGTATCGTTGCGGCGTTCATCGGATACCGCAGACTAGGAAGGTTGGAGTCCGCATTGACCGAGCCGATCAAAGACCCGACGCCCGAGGATCTCTCCGTCTGGAGCCGCACCTTCGCTCCCCGGGCGTTCAACCGCACCTGGGAGCTGCTCGACTCAGACGACCTGACCCGAGAAGACGAAGAGGAGTTGCTGGCGACCACCTTTGCCCAGCGCTACCACTGGTACGAGGTGGGGACCGAGCGCAACCGGGCCATCGCCGACTGGCAGGTCTCCCGGGTGGCCGCGGTGCTCGGCTACGCCGACCTCGCCCGACGCTTCGGTGAGCGATCCCTGGAGATCTCCATCGAGTACGACCTCGACCCTTTCGTCATAGGCTTCGCCCACGAGGCCATCGCCAGGGCAGCCGCCATCGTCGACGACGTGGAGATGTTCACCGAGCACCTGGAACTGGCCAGGGCCGCTCTCGCCGATATCGAAGACGAGGAGGACCGTGACGTGTTGGCAGCCGATCTCGCCGAGATGAGCGAGGAATGAGTCTCGCCACCACCCTCACGCCCCGAGAACTCTTCAGCGATGAAGATCTCGAGGCGCTGACAACGCTAAAAGAGGCGGTCTACCCACCTGAGCCCGGAGTCACCTGGGACGGTGCTTCGAGGGAGTGGGCCGCCCCGCAATGGGGTGTCTTCGTCCGGGACGATTCCGCGGCCCTGGTCTCGTACACGGGCGTGGTCGAGAGGGAGGGGGCTCATGATGGGGAGCCTGTCTCGATCGGAGGGGTCGGTGGCATCGCCACCCATCCGGATCACCGGGGAAAGGGCTACGCCGCCATCGGGATCGGCCGCGCCCTCGACTTCCTGGCGGGCAATGGGGTCGACTTCGCCTTGCTCGTCTGCCGCGATGAGCTCATCGCCTACTACGAGAGGTTGGGCTGGCGTCTCTTCGCCGGAGAGCTCTTGGTCAGTCAGTTCGGCGAGCCTGAGGTCTTCACCTACAACAGGGTGATGGTGGGAGATGTCAATCGGGCGGCGCCTCGATCGGGGACGATCGACTTGAAGGGACCGCCCTGGTGAGCGCTACTTGTAGAAAGGCACCCACTTGAGCAGCTTGAGCACCTTGCCGAGGAGGCGGTGGTAGGTCTCATATCCGAGACCGCCGACCGGGGCGAAGGCGGGGCCGATCTTCTGCACGGCGATCGTCTGGGCCTCGGTGTACTTGAGCAGCCCTTCGGATCCGTGACGCCGGCCCTGGCCGGACGCCTTCATTCCACCCATGGGCGCGTCGAACGACGACCAGGCGGCGGCATATCCGTCGTTCACCCCGACCGTGCCGGCCTGGAGGCGACTTGCCAGCTCCACACCCCGTCGGGTGTCCGCCGTCCACACGCTGAAGTTGAGGCCGTACTCGGAGGCATTGGCGTCCCTGATCGCGTCCTCGACCGACTCGAACCCGTAGATGGTGACCACCGGGCCGAAGGTCTCGCCGCGGCAGAGCTCCATCGACTCGTCCACATCGGTGAGCACGGTGGGCTCATAGAACAGCGGCCCGACGTCGGGCCGCGCCTTGCCTCCGGTCAGCAAGGTCGCCCCATTGGCCACCGCATCCTGAACGTGGGCGTCGACCTTCTCCAGGTGCTCTCTGGTGATCATCGACGAGAGCGAAGACGAGAAGTCGAAGCCCGGGGTCATCACCAGACTCCTGGTGTGCTCCACGAAACGCCTGGTGAACTCGGCGCGGATGCTCTCGTCCACATGGATCCGCTCCATGGCGATGCAGAGCTGGCCGCCGTTGGCGAACACCGCTCGAGAGATACCGGGCACGGTCTTGTCCAAGTCGGCATCGGCGAGGACGATGGCGCTGTTCTTGCCGCCGAGCTCCATCGAGGAGCCGATCAGCCTGCGCCCCGCCTGTTCTGCCACCTGACGCCCGATCTCCGTCGATCCGGTGAACATGATGAAGTCGACCGCCCCAATCAGCGCCGGGCCGATCACCTCTCCCGGGCCGGTCACGACCTGGACCAGACCGGGCGGAATCCCGGCGTCCTCGAGGAGTCTGGCGCCATACATGGCACTCAGCGGGGTCTTCTCGTCCGGCTTGATCACCACACCGTTGCCGGCGAGCAGAGCGGGGATCATGTCAGAGATGGAGAGTGTGAACGGGAAGTTCCAGGGGGTGATGCATCCCACCACTCCGACCGGGTGTCGAAGCTCGTGTGCTGTGGTTAACCCGGGAAGGGAGACCGCTCGCCGCTTGGTCCGGAGCAGGCCGGGGCCGACCTTCAGGTAGTAGTGGGTCGTGGCGATGGTGTCGTAGATCTCCTCGAATGCGGGGATCCTTGCCTTTCCCGACTCCAGTTGGACCAGATCCATGGCGATGTCGGCCTTGTCGATCAGGAGGTCGTGGAATGCCGACAGCACCCGCTTGCGGTCGGCAACCGACCGATTGGCCCAAGCCCGCTGCGCAGTCCTGGCCCGGTCGACGGCGGCCACCACGTCATTGGGGCTGGCCACGGGGACAAGGGTGACCTCGGACTCGTCGAACGGGCTGATGACCGCCGAGCTCTCCCCTACCCCGTGCCCCAGGAGACGGTCTACGAGCGATGAAACGAATCCGCTGTCGATGTGGGGAGACAACCTGGTCGGCTCGGCGGTGGTGATCACGTCACCACCTTAGATATTGCTGCTCGCCACGGGACAGGTCATCTCTAACGTGGCGGGATGGCTCATGTCCATCAGATCAACCTCAGTCAGGGCGGGGTTCCCAAGCTCCCGGTTGCCGAAGCAGACATCGACGAGTCGGGGGTCATCGGCGACGTCCAGGCCGACCGGGTCCATCACGGACGGCCCGAGCAAGCACTCTGCCTCTTCTCGCTAGAGGTGATCGAGAAGTTCCAGTCGGAGGGCCACAACATCGCCCCCGGCTCGGCTGGAGAGAACATCACCGTCGCCGGGATCGATTGGGCAGAGGTCGCCCCGGGCAAGCGCATGACCATCGGACCGGTGGAGATCGAGATCGCCCACTACACCACCCCATGCGCCAAAAACGCCCAATGGTTCTCCGACGGCGGATTCAACCGCATGCATCAGAGCAAGCACCCGGGCGAGTCGCGGGTGTACGCGAGAGTCCTTCGCGGCGGGACGATCGCCACAGGAGATGCGATCGGGCTAACGGCCTAGCCGTTCGTCGAGGAACTCGAGGGTCCTCTCCCATGCCGTCTCCAGGGCTTCCGGGTCGAACGAGTCGCTGTCAGGCTCACAGAAGCCGTGTCTCGTACCCGGGTATGTGATCACTTCCACGGGTAGGGACTCGAGCCCCATCGTCGCCTCCATGAACACGGCCTCGTCGTCGGTGATGTACTCATCCTCCTCTGCGAAGTGGACCAGGTACGCCGACTTCGAGCCGGCAAAGTCGATCTGCTGAGTCCCGTAGAAGGAGACCGCGGCGCCCACGACGTCGGGGAGACGGACCGACGCCCACAGCCCGAGCGAGCCTCCCATCCCGAATCCCACGATCCCGATCGGGCCTGAGGAGGAGCGCTCGGCGAGGAGACCGGCGGACGAGAGCACGAGTGACGCCAGGCGGTCGGGGCTGGCCTCGCCGAGCCGGTCGATCCCCTCCTGCTCTGTCTCGGGGAGCTCGCCGAAGTTGATGTCGGGTGCGAGCACGGTGTACCCGCGATCGGCGAGACCGTCGCACAACGACTTCACCGAGGACGTCAGCCCCCACAGCGAGTGAAGGACCAAGATCCCATGACCGGGACCCTTCTCGGATTGAACGAAGTATGCGAGGTCTCGCACCACCGACCATAACTTAGGCCACGCCTACCCTGCCCCGAATGTCCTCGGCCGTCGAGCCCCTCAAGTATCCCCAGTTCCGCTGGCTCTGGGCGGGGAACGTGTTCTCGGCTTCAGGAACCTTCGTGCAGTCGGTGGCGGCGTCGTGGCTGATGTTCGAGCTGACCGGTTCCAGCACGTGGGTCGGTCTCATAGTCGCCTCGGCCACCCTCCCACTTCTCTTCTTCTCCCTGACCGCCGGGGCATTGGCCGATCGATTCGACCGGGCCAAACTCATGCTCATCGCCCAGGCGACCATGGGCGGATCCGCCGCCGCCATGGCGGTGCTGGCGTTCTTGGACCTGATGACGCCAGGCCTGCTGCTGGCACTCGGCCTCCTGATGGGGACCGGTCTGGCGCTCAACCTCCCGGCATGGCAGGCGCTGGTCCCCGACCTCGTCCCTCGTGGCCTGGTGGCCTCGGCGGTGGCGCTCAACTCGGCTGCCTTCAACGCCGCCCGGGCCATCGGGCCCGCCCTCGGAGGTGTCCTCATAGCCACCTACGGAGCAGAGGCCGGGTTTGCCTTCAACGCCCTCTCCTATGTCGCCATAGTGGTTGCCCTCATCGCCATCGGGCCTCATCTGGTGGCCACCGCCAGGGAGCGCCCTCAGTCGATGAGCTCCGCCATCTCCACCGGCATTCGCTTCGCCCGCTTCACACCGACCTTCCGCAACCTGATGGCACTGGTAGCCCTCTTCGCCCTCTTCTCGGCGGTCGTGCAGGCGGTGCTCCCCGTCCACAACGCATACCTGGGTGGAAGGGAGATCGCCTTCGGCATCCTCTACGGGGCCATGGGTGCCGGGGCGCTCACCGGAGCGGTCATCCGTCCCCGGATCGGGAGATGGGTCGACGGCTCCTGGGTTCCCTACACGATCACCCTCTTCGGAGCGTCCGGGATCCTCTTCGGGTTGGCGCCGTCGCTGTGGGTGGCAGGTGTCGGGATGTTCCTCTGCGGTTTGTTCTGGTTGCTCACCCTGGCCACGCTCAATGCCACGGCTCAGCTCATGTCACCGGCGTGGATCCGGGGCCGGGCGATGTCCATCTACACCCTGGCTTTCGCCGGTGTCCTCCCCATCGGCTCGATCCTCTCGGGCTGGGTCGCCGACCTCGTGGGGACGCCGGGGTCGTTGGTGTTGTTCTCCAGCTGTGCCGTAGTGCTCGGCCTCGTCGCTCCCCGATTCGCCGTTCCCCATCTCGACGACATCGCCAGCCCCGAGTTCAGTGATGGCACGGCGCCGGGACCAGCCCACGACGAGGAGATGATGTTCGAGGGTGGGCCTGTCATGGTCCTCAACACCTGGCAGATCGACGAGGCCGACTTCGGCGAGTTCACGAAGCTCATGAACGAGGTCAGGTTGGTGCGTCTCAGCACAGGCGCCTACCGATGGCGTCTCTTCCGACACACCTCCGACCCGACCCGGCTCACCGAGCTGATGGTGTTGCCCAGCTGGGAAGATCATCTCGCACAGCACCGTCGTATCGACGACGCGGCCGCAGGCCTCCTGCTGCGAGCCCGATCGTTCGACCGGGCCGATGGCCCGGTCACCCGCCACCTCATCGCGGTGGACGTGGAGAACCCGCCGAACTTCGACGACATGGTCGCCACCCACGATGCCCTGCATCAGACGGACGGGTCGATCCCGACCACCGATCAGGAATCCTGAGCGAACTCCATCTCTCTTCGGAATCTCTTCCAATCGGATGCCTGCGTCGACCACAGGACATCGATGATGATCATCGCCGACCCCAATCCGGCCAGCGCCCAGGGAACCCAACCGGGGAGATCGGCGGCCACGGCAGCACCGATGAGGAGGAACGGAACGGTCTTGGTGGCCAACGCACCCGAGGCGTGCATCCAGGCCCGTCTTCTCGGAGGAGTCCGCAGGTAGGTGGCGTAGTCGATCTTCACCCCCGGCTGCGGTCTCACGACCTCGCCAACGAACCAATAGGAGAACCTCATCCCCAGGAGCCGACCCACCACCAGGTGCCCGAGGCCGTGGGTGGCCGCGAGGAGGAATCCCATGCCGGCGAAGAAGGCGACCAGGGCGCCCGTGCCGGACAGCTCATATGCCCACCAGACGAGGGCGAGGCCGATGAGGAACGCGATCCACGCCAGAACGTTCCCCAGCCGGAGCGGGATGATCAGCAATGCCCATCGACGATGGGCGCGCTCGTCGATGAGGGCGATTCGGTCGGCATAGCGTTCGGCGAGCTCAGGGTTGCGCTTCACCGTCGTCACCGCCCCCCAGAACCCGGTCCCGGAGAGCCCCGAGCCGGAGTCGAGGGCCTTCTCCGCCTTGGCCAGGCTCTCCTCGATGGATTGCGATGTCACACTCATCAATGTAGTTACGGTGCCGCAGGTGCAACCGGATGGCCGGTTTGGGGGTTCTTCATGGTGATGGAAGATCTGGCAATAGCTCTCGCCACCGACCTCGATGGCACGTTCCCCACCGTCGTCGAAACGATGGGATCACAGCTGTTCTGGGGTCTGCGACGCATTTGCGGCGACCACCAGGAGGCGGAGGATCTCACTCAAGAGACGTTCATCCGGGCCTACCGCGCCCTCGGTGGGTACGACTCTGCTCGGATAAGGGAGATGAGCCTGCGGCCTTGGCTGTGGACCATCGCCATGAACCTGGGGCGGAACCATGTTCGGGATCGGGCGCGGCGCCCCACCTACGTCGAGCTCACCGAGGCCGGAGCAGACGACCCCGAGCCGGTCGACAACGCCGCTTGGGACAAGAGGCTGGCGGCCTTGTCCGGGCCGCAACGGGCCGCAGTTGTGCTCCGGCACGTAGTCGGGCTGAGCATCGCAGAGATCTCCGAGACAACCGGAAGGCCGGAAGGGACCGTCAAAGCCGACGTGCATCGCGGCCTGGCCCGGCTACGCGAGACGATCGAGGTTGAGAAATGAGCATCGAACACCAACTCGAAGGCCTGATCCGCGGGCTCCCCTCGGGGATCAGCGAGGGCGTTGCCCTCGGCACCGGGCTCGCCGAGGGCTACGACTTCTACGACTCGGCTCTCGGGCAGGTGATCGTGACCTTCAACCCCGAGGGCGTGTCCTCGCTGGACATCGCCGACGGGTTCGAGGATCGCTACACCGAGCGATTCGGCCGGCCGTTGATCCGGGCAGAGGCGCCCCAGGCATGGAGTCGGCACATACAGGAGTCCATAGAGCGGGGCACACCCGGTGACCTGCCCGTCGACCTGCGCTCGGTCACCGAGTTCCAGAGACGTGTCCTGCGCACCACCGCCGGCATCCCCAAAGGAGAGGTCCGGCCCTACGGATGGGTCGCCTATGAGATCGAGAGCCCCAAGGCGGTGCGCGCCGTCGGCTCGGCTGTCGCCAGGAACCCCATCCCCCTGATCATCCCCTGTCATCGCGTGGTCCGCAGCGACGGCCACATCGGCAACTACTCCCT